>ERZ791909.357-NODE-357-length-42885-cov-18.534182_pt1 | contig 42885 bp, 27 predicted proteins | sample MGYA00510143_ERZ791909 | MGnify/ENA primary metagenome ERZ791909 (study PRJEB30046, sample SAMN00792093) | human gut metagenome | study: EMG produced TPA metagenomics assembly of the A metagenome-wide association study of gut microbiota in type 2... | reverse complement strand
TGCGGGGATCGCACCCGCGTGTCGCTCGAACTGCCGCAGTCGGGATCGTGCTACGTCGTATTCCGGAGGGATGTCCCGGAGTCCGATCTGCCGCAGCCGCACGTCGCCGCGGGGGCGCAAGCCGCCGCGATCCCCCTGCGGGATTGGACGCTTCGTTTCCCGGCGGGTTGGGGTGCCCCCGAAAGGCTGGAACTGTCGGAACTGAAGCCCTGGAAAGACCTCGGCCTGTCCGAAGAGGGGCGGGCGTTCTCCGGCACGGCGGTTTACGAAACGACGTTCGAAGCCCGGGAGCCGGGTGCCACATATACGCTCGACCTGGGACGAGTCGGGATGATTGCGGCGGTGACGGTGAACGGCCGCCCTGTGCAGACGCTTTGGGCGCCGCCTTACCGTACGGACATCAGCGATTATGTCCGCCCCGGAACCAATGCGGTTGTGGTCGAAGTGACCGGGAGCTGGTTCAATAGGTTGGTCTACGATGCGGCGCAGGAGCCCGCGGCACGCAAAACCTGGGTGATCCGCTGGCCTTCGGCCGATGAACCGCTGCGGGAAAGCGGACTTCTCGGGCCTGTGCATATAAACGTCGGAAAGGAATTGTAACCAGTGCTTTGTGCGATTTTGGGTGTGGCGCGAGCCGGCCGATTGTGCGGAAATATCTGACAATGTAATGGAAAGGTTCCGGCAGCTATGGCTGCCGGAACCTTTTTTCCGTATTTGCCGGGGAGGGTTATTCGAGCCGAATGATGAGGCCTGTATTTTTCGTTTCGTCCCATAGCCAGACCTTGCCCTGAGATATTTTCAGGACTAAGGCTTGTAATTCCTGCGAGGGGATACTCGATATTCCCTGTGTTTCCACCGTCACCTTGACGTATCGGTCGACCACGGGAGCCGTTTCCAGCATGCACGCCATGTAACGGCTTTGGGAGGTATTCTGTATCCGGAAACTGTGCCGGCTGGTGTTGTAGGCGTATTGGTAGAGGTCGTTGTCGTAGATGAACAGGCTGTTTTCGTTTTCGTATACACCCGGCACATCCTTTTGTAACAGGGCGTACGAATGGCCCGATTTGCCGGTGTCGCTCTTGCTGCAGGCCGTAACCACGGCGAAGAGCATGGTGAGGATGAGGATTCTTCTGAGCATGGCCGTCTCTTTTTATTTCGTGATTTCCAATTCTTTGATTAATACGTCGGTCGTGCCGTCATCGAACGTGACCTCGGCACGCAACTCGCAGGTGCCGGGTTCTGCGAATACGTGTTCGTCCCCGTCGAGCGTCGTGCCGTTCAGTTTCCAGGTGATTGTGTAGTCGTCGCAGGCGATGTTCGAGACGACCAGCGGTGCGGCCTCCCCGACGGCAAACCTTTTTTTGTCGAGGGCGATTACGGCATACTTCGATGTTAGAGGCTTCGTCGAGAATACAAACTCGACGGGCGTGGCTTCCTCGCTGTCGGAGGATGAGATGCTCCCTTCGTACTCTGTGTCGGGTTGCAGTCCTCTGATATAGAGCGAGGTCTCGGTCTGCGCGGGTGCCGAGGCGTAATCTTCGCCTCCTTTCTGCCGCCAGCTTACCAGCCATCGGTAGTCGGGGTTGTAGCCCGGCCAGGATAATTTCACTTCCCGCTGGTAGGGAATGATGTCGACCATGTCGGAACTCATTTTCACATGAACCCGGCACTCGCCGTATACCTCGGGGTTTTGTACCGAGGTCGCCGTGATGACGGCATTGCCCGTGGCAAGCGCCTTTAGTTTCCCGGTCGCATCGACCGATACGACGGCCTCGTCGCTGCTCTCCCAGGTCACTTTGCGGTTGGCGACTTCGAGAGGCCGGACGTTTGCATGCAGGGTCATTTCATCACCCACGGCCAGTTCGATCTCGGGTTCGTCGAATCCGACGCTTTCCACGGGAACGTCGACCTCTTCGTGCAGGACGATCGAGATTACCCAATTGACCCCAAGGTCGTTCGACAGGTACCAGGTCTTGCCATTGTCGGTCGAGATAAGGCCGCCCTTGCCGTCAACCTGCGGGCCGCCGTCGGCCGTCGAAGGCCAGTCCGCGGCAGAATGCAGCAGGTAGCCCGTCTTGAGGCTTCGGCCCGCTTCGATGACGATATTTTCGGCCGAGAGGTCTATGGTCGTCACGCCATTCGCGACGATATTTTCCATGGGTTTGCAGTATACGATCTGGTCATCGACGAAGACGTACAGGTCGGCGACATTGTTGTCTCCGCCCAACTGGATATTTACTTTCCGGAGGGTCTGTCCCACATACGGGGAGAGATCGCTGCTGTCCCAGCCCGCCGCCCGGATCTGTCCCGGGACGAAAAATATGCCTTGCAGGTTTTGTCCCGTATGCCATTTGAGCTCCGTCCCGCCGGCCTCCTCGACTGCCTGCAAAGTGATTTCGCAGGTATTGTCACCCTGCATTACCTCTACGTATCCGGAGTATATCAGGTAGCCTTCCTTGTCCGCTTCGATCCGGTATTTGCCTGTGGGTATCTCTGCAAACAGGCATATCCCGCTCAGTCCCGTGTCTCCGGTTATTTTCTTTCCGGAGGCTACCAGGCTCCGGGTGACCATGACCGATTGACGCTCGATCTCGTCGACGGGCGTGAGGCTGATGTAGGTGTTGGTTTGCAATTTCCCTGCGCTGTTTTTTACTGTCACGCTGAGCGATGCCGCGTCGGATTTCTTCACCGTGAAAGTGATGTTGCCGTCGGCTTGCTGCCGGATGTCGTCGATTTCGATCCCGACCGGAAGCCCGGCCCAGGTCTTGAATTCCGCATGAGTCTGTGAACTGAGCTTTGTGACCTGCCGGGTACCCGGGAAATACATGCCGGCGCGGTAGGATGACGGGTTGTTGTCGTTGTCCGCCTCTATCAGCTCGTGACAGGGGTGTGAAGGCGAGCCGTTCGGGGCGTTCATGCCCCACATGCCCATGGCGGTATTCGAGTGTGTACCGCTGCCGTCCGACCAGGTCACGATGTTTTGGGAGCGGTCGATGTGCCACACCAGCATTCCCCCGTATTCGAAATAGGAGTCCCACGGGGTGATGTCGCCGCTGTTGCTCCGGTTCTCGAAGAGGAAATATTCGTCCGGGTTGTTGGTCTTCAGCAGCAACCCCTTGTTTTTAGCCAGCGGTTCGAGCGTATATTCGCCCTCCCGGTCGATCACCTCGTAGTCGAGCCAGCCGAGCATCAATCGCTCCATGGCGTTGAAGTTGACCGGGATGATCCCGCCGTTGAACGTTCCGTCACAGTAGATCGAGAAGCGTCCCAGGCGGCCCGAATAATCGTCCGTGAGTCCTAACGTATGTCCGAATTCATGGAGGAAGGTGGTATAACCGCCCCGGATCGTTTCGGACGCCATCTCTTGCGAGATCGCATAACTGTCGACCAGCTTTCCATCGAGCACCAGGCCGCCACCGGCTACGCCCGACGCATGCGGCCACGGGGTGGGAATCGTGGTATCGTTGGGCCCCGAGTAGAAGAGGTATACGTTGTCGACTTTGTTGTCGTTGTTGTAGTCGAACTGGGAGAAGTCTATGCCGTGCAGTTCCTTGGCCATCTTGCACGCTTCGATGACCATCTTGCCTACGTCGCCGTCGTTTCCCTCGCCGGGCTGGGGCTTCCCTCCGTAATATCCCATGGATTTCGACAGCGTGAGGGGGCCTACGACGATGAATTCAGGGCTGAATTTCCCGCCGGAGTTGTCGATCAGGAACTGCCGCGCGCTGCCTGCGCAGCCGAGGCCCGTATAGTTCTCGCCGTTGAGCATCCGGTCGTACTCTTCATTGGCGTTGGGTGTGTAAAACGGCCTCTCTTTCGTTTCCACGAGCAGGATGAGCCGTTTGGCGTTCCCTTGCCAGACCACCTGGTTGATGGTCGGTTCCCAGGGAACGGCGGGGCATGTTTGCCCGATGCCGAGGAAAAATAGCAGCAGGACGAGGATTCTGCCTGTCAAGTCGATGATTTTCATGTTGGTTGATAGTTTGGGTGAATCTGAAATGAGGAGGGACGATAAATCGTCATGCCGTCGGGGGAATCCGACGGCTGTCCGGCAGCGCTCCGTTGGTCTGAGGCAAATTTAGAGGCTAAATCCATTATGGATAGCATAGAATTTGGGATTAACTTATAGTAAATTGATATTCGCGCGCCTTTTTAAAATATCATTTTCTTATTCATTACGATCATTTGACCTGCGTGGCCGCCGGGCATTTGGATTTAATTTTGTATACAACAACCAACTACTTTAAAATCAGATGCCTATGACCTATTACCTATTATAATAAGCTTTGTTCCCGGAAGCGTTCCCGGTTGTGTCTGTCTGTTTTACAACTAACCTATTTAATTACTAACCCTTATCAATGTTATGTTTAAAAATCGCATTTATGGTGAAAGGTTTACGAATATTGGTATGATTTTCCGCCCGGCAGATTGTGCCTGGGGCAAACGGGCACTCCTATTGTTTGCCTCGTTCGCTTTTGGCCTGACCGCTGCGTTCGCGGCCGCCACCCCGTTTGAAAAAATGTCTGCAAACCCGCTTCCCGACATTTCCGGTGCGGGTTTCGCAAATGCACCTTCCCCGCAAAAGGGGTTTCCCATTTCGGGCTCGGTCGTGGATGAAGACGGCAACCCGGTTTCTGGTGTGACCGTTGTCGAGAAGGCGAACCCGGCCAACGGCACCGTTTCGAACAGTAACGGTGAGTTTTCGATCCATGTTCCCGACCAGAATTCCGTGCTCGCATTCTCGTTCCTGGGCTACGAACCCCAGGAACTGGTTGTCGGAGACCGCCGTATCCTTTCCATTATGCTCAAAACGGCTGCACAGGAGATGGAGGATGTCGTGGTTGTAGGCTTCGGCACCCAGAAGAAGGAGAGTCTCGTCAGTGCCATCGCCACGGTCAAGCCTTCGGAGCTGAAAGGCCCGACGAGCAACCTTACGACGATGATCGGCGGTCAGGTCGCCGGTATGATCTCCTATCAGCGCAGCGGTGAACCCGGGCAGGACAATGCCGAGTTCTTCATTCGTGGCGTCGGTTCGTTCGGTGCCGGTAAGGTCAATCCGCTGATCCTGATCGACGGCATCGAATCGTCATCGACCGACCTGGCCCGTCTCCAGCCGGACGACATCGCCGACTTCTCGGTGCTGAAGGATGCAACGGCCTCGGCGGTTTACGGTGCCCGGGGTGCCAACGGCGTGGTGCTGGTCAATACCAAGAGCGGCCGCGAGGGGAAGACGCAGTTCAACTTCCGCGCCGAGAACTCCATTTCGACCAATACCCGCAATTTCCGTTTCGCCGACAACATTACCTACATGCAACTGGCCAACGAGGCCGTGCTGACGCGTAACCCGCAGTCGCCGCTGACCTATTCGAAGGACAAGATCGAGCATACCCGCCGTGGGGACAACCCGGTGCTCTACCCGAACAACGACTGGATCGACCAGCTGATCAAACCCTCGACCATGAACCAGCGGTTCAATGCGAATATCTCGGGCGGCGGGCGTGTCGCACGCTTCTACCTGGCCGGTACGTTCAACATCGACAACGGTGTGTTGCGGAACGACAACGGAAACGATTTCAAGAATAACATCAGCCTGAAGAACTATTCGATCCGTTCGAATACGGATTTGCAGCTGACCAAAACCACGGTGGCGACAGTGCGCGTCTATGCGCAGTTCGACGACTATCACGGCCCGATCGGCGGAGGTGAAAAAATCTTCAATTCAGCCATGGCCGCCAACCCAGTGGCCTTCCCGGCCGTCTATCCGCAGAGCTATTCGCCGACGACCACGCACCCGATGTTCGGCAGCGCGCTGACCCCCAATTCGACGGGCCAGCTTTACACGAACCCCTATGCGCAGATGGTTTCGGGCTACCAGGTTAACAATGCCTCGACCATCAATGCCCAGATCGAGTTCAAGCAGGACTTCGGGTTCTGGGTGCCCGGACTTACGGCACGTGCCATGGGATATACCCAGCGGTACTCCTTCTTCTCGACTACCCGCCAGTACAATCCTTTCTATTACAAGGCAGACCTCACGTCGCAGGGCGTCGTGCTGACCCCGTTCAACGATGGCGGGAACGCTTCGATCGGGACGCCGGGTACCGAATACCTCAATTACAACGAAGGCGAAAAGAAGGTCAGCACGGCCTATTACGGCGAAGCCGTCATCAATTACGACCGCACCTTCGCCGACAAGCACCAGGTGACGGGTATGCTCATCGGGACGATCCGCCATTCGATTGTCGGTAATGCCGGCACGCTCGAAGGGTCGCTGCCGTCGCGCAACCTGGGGCTCTCGGGGCGTTTCACTTACGGCTTCGACTCCCGCTACCTGCTGGAGTTTAACTTCGGTTACAACGGCTCCGAGCGTTTTTCGAGCAACAAGCGGTGGGGTTTCTTTCCCTCGATCGGCGGCGGTTGGGTCGTCTCCAACGAAAAATTCTTCGCCCCGCTCAAGAAGGTCATCTCCGACATGAAACTGCGTGTTTCCTACGGTTTGATCGGTAACGACCAGATCGGCGATGTGAACGACCGTTTCTTCTACCTTTCGAACGTGAACCTGAACCAGACGGGCGACCGCTCGCAGGTCTTCGGCGAGAACTTCCTCTACGGGCGTCCCGGTGTGGAAACGACGCGTTACGCTAATTACGACATCGGCTGGGAAGAGTCGCGCCAGTTGAACCTCGGTTTGGATATGAAGATCGGTGGTGTGAATATCATCGTCGAGCCTTACTGGCAGGAACGTTCCAACATCCTGCTGGATCGCACCTATATTCCTGCGACGATGGGTTTGTCGGCGAAGGTGAAAGCCAATACGGGCAAGGCCAAGTCGCACGGCGTCGATGTGTCGGTCGATTACAACAAGTTCTTCCGGAGCGGCCTTTGGACGACGCTGCGCGGGAATTTTACCTATGCTACCAACGAGATCACAGTGTATGACGAGCCCAATTATCCCGCCAACGAATACTACCGTTCGCGCTTGGGCTATCCCTTCGCCCAGACCTGGGGCTACGTGGCCGAACGCCTTTTCGTCGATGACGAGGAGGTTGCCAACTCGCCGTCGCAGAAATTCGGGGATATCCCGGTGGCTGCCGGTGACATCAAGTACCGTGACATCAACGGCGACGGGCAGATCACGGAGGCCGACAAGATTCCCATCGGTTTCCCCACGACACCCGAGATCAACTATGGTTTCGGCGGTACGATCGGCTACAAGAATTTTGACCTGAGCCTTTTCTTCCAGGGATCCGCCCGTTCATCGATCTTCATCGATGCCGGGGCCATTTCGCCGTTCGTGATGAAGACCGATCAGCCCGGCAATCAGAACGGCCTGCTGCGCGTGGTCGCGAACGACCACTGGTCGGAGGACAACCGTAACCTTTACGCTTTCTGGCCGCGTCTGAGCGACCGCGCCAACGAGAACAACACGCAGGTCTCGACATGGTGGATGCGTAACGGCGCGATGTTGCGCCTCAAGTCTCTGGAACTCGGTTACAACCTGCCGGAAAAGGCCGCCCGCAAGATCGGTATGACCAAGCTGCGCGTCTATGTGAACGCATCGAACCTCTTTGTCATCAGCAATTTCAAGTTGTGGGATCCCGAAATGGGCGCCAACGGCCTGGGATACCCGTTGCAACGCGTATTCAATATCGGCCTTTCTATCGGATTATAAATGGGAATTTAAAACTGAGCGAACTATGAAAAAATACAAGTTTCCCGTTTGGAGGAAAATAAAGATCGGAGGCTGGGTCGCATGCTGCGCTTTGTTGTCCGCATCGTGCAACAGCTTCCTGGATATCGTACCCGACAATGTCGCCGTCATCGACCATGCCTTTTCGAATGCGATGGAGGCGGAGAAATACCTGTTTACGTGTTACTCTTACTTGCCGGGCACCGGCGAGCCGTCGGGCAATATCGGCATGACGGCCGGCGATGAGATATGGCTGAATATGCCTAACCACGTGCCTTCGCCCGCCTGGGATTATATCGCCAAGGGCGTGCGCAGTGCCGACAGGTCGCAGCCGGACTGGTGGAAGGGTAGCGATTATGCCTTTTCGCTGTTCATGGGGATCCGTGACTGCAATACATTCCTCGAAAACATCGAGGATACCTCGAAGGTGGCCGATCTGACGGTGGACAAGCGTGCACGCTGGATCGCCGAGGCCAAGTTCCTGAAAGCCTATTATCATTACTATCTGCTGCGCACGTACGGCCCGATCCCGATCGTCGACAAAAACCTGCCGGTGTCGGCATCGCCCGAGGCGGTGCAGGTGAAGCGCCAGCCGTTCGACGATTGCGTGAAGTATATCGTCGGCCTGCTCGACGAATGTAACCCGGGCCTGCCCGCCGTGATATCCAACCGGCAGTCCGAGCTGGGACGCATCACCAAGCCGATCAACCGGGCGGTTAAGGCGCAGGTGTTGTTGCTGGCGGCCAGTCCGCTCTTCAACGGCAACAGCGATTTCTCCAATTTCCGGGATAACGACGGCGTACTGCTTTTCAATTCCGAATACGATGCCGGCAAGTGGGCTTTGGCGGCAGATGCCGCGAAGGAGGCGATCGAAAGCGCCGAAGGTGCAGGGCACGAGCTCTTCTATTACGATGACGCCCCGTTCGAAATCTCCGAGACGACTAAGACCCAGTTGAGCATTCGCCAGGCAGTGTGCGAACGGTGGAACGACGAGGTCGTATGGGGACGTTCCGGTGGCCGCGGCCGCGCCGGGGCAATGCTCCAGCAGGGATGTATGCCGCTGCTCGACGCCGGGATGAACATCAATACCGTACGCGGTTGTGTGGCGCCGACCCTGGCAGTCGTCAAGGAGTTTTATTCGAAGAACGGTGTGCCCATCGACGAGGACAAGACGCTCGACTTTTCGGAAATCAACGAGCTGCGCGTGGCGACGGCCGACGAGCGGTATAATTTCCAGGAGGGGTATACGTCGGCGCGTATCAACTTCGACCGTGAGAACCGCTTCTATGCCGACATCGGGTTCGACGGGGGGAAATGGATCATGGAGTATCATCCCTCGCGTTCAGACGTCGATACATACGTGTTGCAGGCCAAGAAAGGGCAACTGGGAGCCGGACAAGTGCAGGGGGCGACCTCTTCGACCGGTTATTTCACCAAAAAACTCGTCCACTGGGAGTCGGGTTTCGGTAATACGACAACCGGGGTAGTGGAATATGCATGGCCGGAAATCCGCCTTGCGGAGGTCTACCTGATGTACGTCGAGGCGCTCAACGAGGCCGAAGGCCCCGTTTCGGACGTACACCACTACCTGAACGAGATCCGGAAGCGAGCCGGGTTGGGTACGGTCGAGGATTCGTGGAAGAAGTATTCCAAGAACCCGGCCAAGCCCGATACCAAGGAGGGCATGCGTGAGATCATCCGGCGCGAGCGGCTGATCGAACTGGCGCTCGAAGGTCACCGTTACTGGGACATATTGCGTTGGAAACTTGCGCCCGATTATTTCAATCAGCCGATCTCGGGGTGGGACGTTTCGCAGTCCGATGCGGCGGCATACTACCAGGTGAGGACGATTTACAACCGGTCGTTCGTGGCACCGCGTGATTATTTCAATCCGATTCCGAACAGCGAAATGAATGTGAACAGCAACCTGGTTCAGAATCCGGGGTGGTAATTGTCTGGGAAAATCGATTAAACAGTATGAAAACGAATATCTTTGGAATTATACTTTTGGCAATCCTGTTTATGGGTTGCAAGGAAGACCGGCTGGAACCGATGGGGCACGACTCGACCCCTCCCGGCCAGGTTTCCAACGTCGGGGTCGAGAGCCTGCCGGGCAAGGTAAAACTGACCTATACATTGCCCGGAGACCCGAATTTGCTCTATGTCAAGGCGGTGTACCGGCTCAACTCGGGCGCGATGCGCGAGATCAAGGCCTCGTATTACACCAATACGATGACTCTGGACGGTTTCGGGGACACGAATGTCCACGACGTGCAGGTCTATGCGGTCAACCGAAGCGAGGTCGCCTCTGACCCGGTGACCGTACAGGTACAGCCGCAGGAGAACCCGATCTGGGACGTGCGGCGGAGCATGGTCGTGTCGAACGATTTTTCGGGTGTCCATGTCAAGGCCGAGAATCCGGCGCGGGAGACCGTCGCCATCGAGATTATGCGTAAGGATTCGCTCGGCAACTGGCAGAACGTCGAGGGTTACGAGACGAGCAGCCCTACTATCGAATTCGCCAAACGCGGGCTGGATACGCTGGAATACGAATTCCGGTTTACGGTGCGCGACCGTTTCCTGAATTACACCGATACGCTTTACACCACGGTCAAGCCCCTCTTCGAACGGATGCTCGACAAGTCCAAGTTCAAGGCCTATAACCTGCCGGGCGATGCGACGGCCGAGCAGCCCGGGTGGCTGGAGATGGATCGTATGTGGAACAACATTTACACCTACACCAACCATGAACGCTGGCTGATTGCCACGCCGATCGGGGAGAATGCGGGCAAACCCCAGATCAGTACGTTCGATATCGGCACGCCCTCCAGGCTGAGCCGTCTTACGCTCTTCAATTGGGGATATGAAATGTCGTACGGCAGCGGTGCGGGTGACCGTCTATTCTATACGGGCGAGCATATGCGGCGCTTCGAGATATGGGGTACGATGAGCCCCGACCCGGACGGTAGCCTCGACAGCTGGATCAAGCTGGCGACCTTCGAAAACAAAAAACCCTCGCAGCTGCCCTATGGGCAGCAGTCGCAGGAGGATTTCGATACGGCGGTCGCCGGGTTCGATTTCCTCTTCCCGGTCAGCGAGGACATTCCGAAAGTCCGGTATGTGCGAATCCGGAACCTGGAAAGCTGGGACGGCACGACGAAATTCGGCATCGAGGAGATCGACCTCTTCGGCGACCCGAGGTGAAATCCCAATGAAACCGGTAATTATTATCTAACAATGTGATTGACATGAAAAAGAATACTGTGATATCCGTTTTGCTGTCGGGCTGCATCGCATGCGGGATGTTGGCCTGCACGGATATGGATGAATACAAGAAGATCTCCGGCGACGAGGAGATCGTCTATCCCGGTAAAATCGAGGAGGCGATCGTGTATACCGGTGACGGACGGGTCGTCGTGGAGGGACTCTGCAAATCGGATCCCAAGATCGTGAGCTGCCGTGTTTACTGGGGGCTCGGCAGCGAATATGTCGAAGTGCCGGTGGATATGTCCGGCGGCCCGTTCCGGGTTCGGCGGGAAATCGCACTGCCTGAAAATTCCTACAATTTCGACATCTACACTTATGATGCCGAGGGCAACCGCTCCATTCCGGTCAATGTGACGGGTAAAAGTTACGGCGAACAATACAAGGCGTCGCTCACGAACCGCCTGGTAAAGTCGTTTACCCTACAGGACGGTCAGGCCGTCATCGAATGGTGGGATATCGACGCGACGCAGGGCCCCTATGCGACCGAGGTGGTATATACCGACAAGCAGCATGCCGTCGTGGAAAAACTGGTTCCCGTCGAGGAGAAAAAGACGGTGCTCGAGGATTACGACATGGCTACGGCTGTGGAATATACTACGCTCTACAGGCCCGATACGCTATGCGTGGATGTCTTCAGGTCTGTGCCCGATCGGGTGAAGCTGGAATAGGCTTCTTTCGCCGGGCCTCCGGATGCCGGCCGCGGATTCCCCGCGGCCGGCTTTTTTGATCGCTGCACAGCCGTTTGCCGGGCCGGGGTTCCGGCCCGTGTCCATTGTGAAGGTTCGTGCTGGTTGACGTTCGTTTGCGTGTGTCGGCACCGGTTTGCTTCCGGATGCACCTGTTTGCAGGCATGTGCCGGTTTGCGCAGTTCGTACCGGGGGGCGGAAAAAATTATCCCCGGGAGCATTCAAAACTCCCGGGGATGAACAAGCCGGGCGGGAGGATTACTCGATCACCGCCGCCCAGCCGCCGTTGCGGGCTATCTTCAGGGTGGCTTTCCCTGTGCTGTCGACCCGGCGCTGCGTTTTGCGGTAATCCATCGCCTGCCGGAATGCGTTGATTCCGTCTTCGAAGCCGGTCATCGTATAGTTTTTGCCCGGCGTGAGGAAGTCGAGCGGGATTTCGAGTTCGATTCCCTCGTTGCTGCCGTTTATGGCGCCGACATACCATTTGTCGCCTTTCCGTTTGGCGACGACGGCAAATTTTCCGGCGACGGCTTTCAGTGCCCGGGTTTCATCCCATGTGACGGGTACCCGGCTGATGAACCGCGTACATTCATCGTTGCGGTAATAGAGGGTCGGGTTGTCGGCCAGCATCTGCAATCCGGTCTCGAACAGGACGAAGAGTGCCATCTGGTAGGCGCGCGTGCCGATGCTGGCTGCATTGGGCCGGTTGCCGCAGTACGATTCGGGCTGCATGCTGAGCATGGCGCCGGGCGTATAGTCCATCGGGCCGACGGCGTTGCGGATGAACGGGAACCAGACCGAATTGGCCGGGGTGCAGCCGCCCATGTTCTCCATGCCCCGTACGCCTTCGTAGGCCAGCACATTCGGGTATTTGTATTCCAGCCCGGCGGGTTTGAACGAGCCGTGGAACGCGACGACCATCTTGTGCCGGGCCGCTTCGGCCGCCACCCGTTCGTAGTAGTTGACCATCCACTGGTCGCTGCGATCCATGAAGTCGATCTTCACGCCTTTGACGCCCCATTTGCTCAGTTCTTCGAACATTTCGAAATGGTTTTCGACGACGAGCCATGTCATCCACAGGATGATGCCCACGCCTTTCTCCCTGCCGTAACGGATAAGTTCGTGTACGTCGACGGCCGGGTTGGGGGTGTAGGGGTCGCGGGTGCTGCGGGCCCAGCCTTCGTCCATGATGATGTACGGGATGCCGTACTCGGCGGCGAAGTCGATGTAGTATTTGTAAGTCGCCGTGTTGAATCCGGCGACGAAATCCACGTCGGGGCCGTAGGGCGATGCGGCGTTCCAGAATTCCCAGCTGACCTGCCCGGGCTCGATCCACGAGGCATCGGCGATGGCCTGCTGTTCGGCGAGGCGTGCGGTCATCGTATTCTCGATGAGTTGCCCGTCGTCTTTCGCAATGACGAAATAGCGCCAGGGAAATGCCCGCGTGCCTTTTGTACGGGCGATGTAATCGGCTTCCTGCAGGATGCGCATGCTCCTGTCGCCCGACTCTTCATAGGCCAGGGGAACCTTCGGAAAGGTGCCCTTCATGCCGTTGGCGCCGTCCCCTTCGAGGAACATGCAGGGGTAGTCGGACAGCGCCGATTCGCTCAGCAGGAGTTTGTAGCCCTGCCGGGTGTCGATAAGCACAGGCAGGACGGACATCGGATCGCCCGGTTTCCACCCGTTGGTCTCGATGAGGCTGTACGGCTCTTCATAAGCGGTCTTGAAACCGCCCGGCTGCTGCACCACTGCGGTGTAGTCATCCGGGAAGCGGATGGCCACCTTTTCGGAAAGCACCTCGATGTCGTGCCTGAGGGCGGTGACGAAGCGGTATGCCATGCCGTCGTCGTAGGCACGGAATTCCACGGCCCAGCCACCCCGGAAGTCGAGGCGGAGCATGTTGCACCGGTCGCGGATCTCTTCGAACTTGAATGCCACGACAGGGCGGAAGGTACGGTTTACAGGGCTTGCCTTATGACCGGTGAGGTGCGGCTTGTCGCCCAAGGTGCCCTCCCGCAGGCAAAGCGCCAGCGAACTGTCCGTCAGGAGCGGCTTGCCGCCTCCGTAAACCGAATAACGTATTTGTTCCCCGATGTCGACGGTGACGGAGACCTCCCCGGACGGAGATTTTAATTCGAAGGATTTTGCCGCCATGGCATTCGCCCACAGCACCCCGATCATTACGATAACGATTCTTCGCATAGTTGGTTTTATTGGTTTGGGTTATTGTGCTACAAATGTGCCTTTTAATTGCGGATTGCCGCCTGTGGGATTTGATTTTTCGGCATGGCATTCTGATCGGACTGCGGACATGAAACGCCGCAGTGTTCCCGATGTGCCGATAATGTCAATTTGCCATGTTGTTAGAACAATTTTTATTACGGGCGGGGGCATACGTTATTGTAATTTCGTAACATAAGAACGAGCGGCGAATAACCTAAAATGATATTGTATGGACTATTGGAAAAGATTGTTCTTCACCCTTGCATTTCTCCTTCCGGTCGCATTGCCCGGGATGTCTGTTGCTACCCGAGACGTGAAACTGCTGGGCCTGACATGTAATTATGTGGAAGAGCCCATCGGTATGGGAGACAAGAAGCCTCTGCTGGGCTGGCGTATCGATACCGACCGGGCCGGATACCTCCAGGGATCTTACAGGGTATTGGTCGCTTCGGACAAGGCGTTGTTGGACGCGGATTGCGGCGATATATGGGACTCGGGGATTGTTGCGGATGGAAAAAGCCAGCATGTGAAATTTGCAGGAACCCCGCTGTTGCCCTGTTGCGATTACTATTGGAAAGTGAAGGTATGGGATGTGTCCGGCCTCGAATCGGATTGGAGCCCCGTTGCATCGTGGAGAACCGGACTGTTCGAGGAATTCGACTGGGAAGGGGAATGGGTTTCGTCCAAATTCGCAGAACTGCTTCCGCACCGCAGGTATAAATCGAACCGGCGGGTCGAGCATGAAAATTGGTTTATGGAGGACAGCGCTGCCGTGTATATGCGCCGGGAGGTGGAGATACCGGTGCCGGTTCGCAAGGCGACTGCATTCATATGCGGTCTGGGGTATTACGAATTGTATATCAATGGCCGCAAAGTCGGCGACAGGGTGATGGATCCGTTGTTTACCGATTACGATAAAAGGGTCGTGTATGCGACCTACGATGTGACGGATTACTTTTCAACCGGAAGCAATGCCTTTGGTATCCTGTTGGGGAACGGCTGGTACAGCCTGCCGACACGGGATGTTTTCGGGATGCACGATGCGAATTGGCATACGCCGCCGAAAGTCCGGCTCAATGTCGTCGTCGAATACGAATCGGGAGCGCGCGACGTGATCGTGACGGATAGGACGTGGAAATGGGGGCATGGTGAAATCGTCTATAACAGCGTTCGCTCGGGGGAAACGATCGACCATACCAAGTCCGTGCACGGTTGGAACGAACCGGGTTTCTGCGACAGCCTGTGGCGCAATGTCTGCCATGTCCCCGCGCCTCTGGGTAAATTGACGGCGGATCCGATGCCTCCGATGCGTGTGGCGAAGGAACTGAAACCCGTGGGGATTACGGAAACGGGCCCCGGTGTCTATCTGGTGGATTTCGGTGAAAACCTTACAGGCTGGGTCGAAACGCGTGTACGGGGCAGCAGGGGGCAGACCGTGGAGCTCCAGTTCAACGAAGTGCTTAAAGCCGACGGCTCCCTGGATACGCAGAACAGTACATGGCATACGCGCGGGCGCTATCAGACCGAGTTGCTGATACTGGGCGGCGACGGAGAGGAAACATTCGAACCCCGGTTCACCTACCACGGATTCCGGTATATGCAGGTTCGGGGACTTGCCTATAAGCCTGCCCCGGAAGATTTTACGGCCAAATGCGTCCATACCGATTTGCAGCGCGCAGGGAATTTCAGTTGTTCCATGGATAAACTGAATGATCTCAATGCTGCGGTTTGCCGCACGCTGCTCAATGCCGTCCATGGCATCCCCGGCGAGGAACCTACCCGGGAAAAGATGGGCTGGACGCTCGATGCTGCGGTCGTCATGGAATCTTACCTGTATAATTTCGACGCGCTCAATACGTATAAAAAGGCCCTTCGGGATTTTCAGGATTCCCAGTCCCCGGCGGGGCATATTCCGTCGACAGTGCCGTCGGTGGGGTGGGGATATGTCCATGAAGACGGAAGCCTCGATTATTGGGACGATCCGTGGTGGGGCGGATCCATATTTTTGTTGGCCGATAAATTATACCTTTACACCGGGGATGCCGGCGTGCTGGAGTCTGCGTTTCCCTCACTCAAAGCATATGTGGATTTTTTAAGCTCGACGGCCGAGGATCATATCATCTCGTGGTCTTTGGGGGATTGGCTCGATCTCAATCCCGATCCCAACAGCCAGGCTTCGAATCTGACGCCTGTCGCGCAGACATCGACTGCCGGCTATTATTGGATGAGCCGGAAGCTGGCCGATTATGCGCAAATCCTCGGTTATGACAAGAGGTTGTCGGAGCATTACAGGGAACTCGCCGACAGCATAAAGGATAAATTCAACCGTGAGTTTCTCGATTATGAAACCGGAATCTATGCGGAAAATTCGCAGACGGCACAAGCACTGCCATTGGCGCTCGGGCTGGTTCCCGATGAAATGAAAGAGAAAGTCCGGCAACGGTTGCTCGATGCGATAGATATGAGAAACGGACATATTAGCGCCGGGTTTATCGGCGGTAATTTTACGATGGACTACCTGCCCGGCAACGGATATTTCGACGTGGCTTATAAAATGCTGACCCAACCCGAAAGCCCCGGCTGGCTCCATATGGTACGGAGTTCCAAGAGCACGATGTCCGAATCCATAAACCTGAACGGGCCGGGTAGCGGCCACCATCCCTACGGTGCATATATCGGTTTTTGGCTCTATAAATATCTCGGGGGAATCCGGGCCGATGAAGACAAGCCGGGTTTCCGGGAATTTATCATAGAACCGGGATTGGGCTCCGGGCTCGAAGAAGCCTGTACATCCTATCATTCGCTCTACGGGGAGATCGTATCGGCATGGAAAAAACGGGGCGGTCGAATAACTCTGACGATCCGGGTTCCGGCTAACTCTGTGGCCGAACTGATTCTTCCGTCGGAAATGATCGGGGGGAACCTCCGGGTGAATAATACCCGTATTCGGAATATTCCGGCAATTTCGCTGATCACGGCCGGCAATGGCAAAACGCATTATTCGGTAGGTTCGGGAACCTATGAATTCAGGTTCTGACAATCCGATTTGTCAAACAGGAAATAGCAGTCGATGACGTATTCGGCTGCTATTTTTTTATGCGGCTTTTATCTGTTTCGGAGCGGCGGCCCTATTATAACTGTATTATCTGAAATGAGCGGGGGCTGGCTTTTGCAAAAGATTCTGTTATTTCAGATAGCTCACTATTCTGAAAAAATGTTTACCTTTATCTGGAATTTTAACATTTTAAATCGGGATCTGCGATAAAAATATACGGATATGTCGCAACAACAGGCATCGTTCAAATACATGGTATGCAGTGACCAGGATAAGTCCTGGGGAATAACCGTTGACAACGTCGGGGAGTACTATATCGAACCCGATTACAGCTTTTACCCCCCCCTCAGCAGGACATCCTGCTGATTACTACTTTAATACGCGAAATGGACGCGTGTTGGACAATTACCAGCTGATTTACATATCGAAAGGGCGGGGCTGGTACCACGAGTCGCCGGAAAAGCGCGTCGAGATCAAAGGCGGAACCATGCTCATCATTCCGCCCTATACGTGGCACAGCTATTACCCCGACAAGAAGAGCGGCTGGCAGGAATATTGGATCGGTTTCCGCGGGGCGCATATCGACAGCCGTTATAACAACGGCTTTTTCGTCCGTAACAAGGTCATCCATCCTATCGGTTTCCGGGAGCACATTATCGACCGGTATAAGGAGGCGCTGGAGATCGCCTTCAAGGAAAAGACCGGCTGCCAGCAGGTGCTGGCGTCGATTGCGAACAGTATCCTGGCCTACGTGATCTACTACGACAGCAACGATTACTCTTCCAACGATGCGGTGGCCGAGAAAATCGACCAGGCCCGCAGCATTATGCGCGAGAATATGCTGACCGACATCACGCCCGAGCAGGTGGCCGACAAGATCAACATGAGTTATTCGTGGTTTCGCAAGACATTCAAGGAGTATACCAACGTCTCGCCTGCGCATTATATCACCCAGCTGAAGCTGCAAAAGGCAAAGTTGATGTTACTGAACTCACCCCTGAGCATCAAGGAGATCGCGTTTTACCTCAAGTACGAGGATGCGGCCTATTTTTCAGCGATCTTCAGGAAATACGTCGGATGCCCGCCGTCCGAATACCGGGTCGCGTGCTGCGACGTGCCGTCCGGCTCCGAGTAATTCCGGCGGCTATTCCATGTAAAATACTTCCGGCAGATCGACCGAGACGGGCGAGTTGTCCGGGTTGACGTCGATTATATCCGCCATATAATCCCACCACCTGCGCACCAGTTCGTTGGCGCCCATCTGCTGGGATCCGGTTTCCCCTCTGTTCTTCTGCACGCCTACCAGCGTGTTGGTGTCCCGATCCAGGAAGATCGAATAGTCGTATATGCCTTCCTGCCTCAACTGCCGTTCCAGTTCCGGCCATATCTTTTCATGCCGTCTGCGGTACTCCTCTTCCATACCCGGTTTCAGATACATTTTAAAGGCTTTTGATCTCATGACGTCGAATCTTTTAAACAAAAATAATCCAAATACAGGCTCCCATGCGCGGGTGAAATGATACTAAGATAGGGGTAAATGACCCATATGCGGAGCCGGTTTATCCCGCGTTCCCTGTGTTTCCCGCCGGTGCCCGAAGCCGGAGCCTTCGGGGCCGGTGATGTGGCTTGTAGCGCGGGGATGGATTTTCAAGCGGGCCTGTCGGTGGCATTGTAAAAATCATATGATTCTTTTCCAACACCGACTTTTGAGCTTTGTCCCGAACGGATTTTCGGAGTATGTAATACGCCTGGCGATACCTATGACGAAATCTTCCGGAACGAACCCTAAATAGCGGCAATCCTTAGAATTGACTACATTGTCGCCGCAGAAGAAATAATAGTTTTTCCGGAATTCGTATGTCGAGACCGCTTCGCCGTTGAGCCGCGGGAGGTTCCCGTCGCAGGTCAGCTCTCCGCCTGTCTCATATTCCACGACAAGTCGGTACAGCTCATAGTTCAGTGAGTCGAGTTCGATCCTGTCGCCGGCACGGGGAATATATAGAGGTCCCATATTTTTGATCGTCCACCCGTAGCGCCGGTCATCGAAAGGGAAGGCGCGCAGTACATTGGGCGGTAACGACGAATCCGGCATCGCAGCCAGCCGTCCCTGTTCTCCGGCATCGCCGATAATCCCCTTGTAGCGATTATTGCAAAAATACCCGTTCCGGATGGCAATGCTGTCGCCGGGTGTCCCGACACAACGTTTGGCATAGACATAGTTGATCCGGAACTCTATGCGATCCCGGTCGTACCCGTGCGGGGCATTGAAGACCACCACGTCATTGACATGCACCCCTCTGAGGCCGGGTATGCGGAACGAACGGAGCGGAACACCCTGCCGGAACTCGAGTTTGCTGTAAATGCGGCTCCCGGCGAGCAGTTTATTGACCAGGATCCGATCCCCGGGCAACAAGGTCGGCATCATCGATTCCGACGGGACGACGAACTGGTCGCAGATGAAAATCCGCAGGAGCAGCCATCCCGCGAAAAGCATGCAGGCGCTTGCGGATATCCAAAAGATATAGTTGAAAACCCGTCGCATATTACTCCCGTATTTCGTCCGCAGGGGACATGCCGAACAATTTGCGCAGCTCTGCCTGCATCTCCCGTGTTTGCACCGATTCGACCTTGGGCTTATGCGCAACGACCCGGCGTGCCGCGGCGTATGCCTTTTCCGTCTGTCCGTCCGCGAGGTAGAGTTTGGCAAGCAGATAGAGCGGATAAACCCGATCCGGAATCATATGGTGCGCATGCAGGTAAGCTTCCTCGGCTGCCGCGACATCCCCCAGCATTTCGTAATTCCGCCCCGCGATATTCCAGAACATCGGGTCGCTGCTGATCCGCATGCCCTCGCGGAGAATTTCGTTGCTCTGCCGGTAGTCGCCCGTTTTGTGCAGCGCATAGCCATAGTCGTATAAAAACCGGAAGTCGCCCTGCAGGGCGTCATGGTGACGGGGCCCGTCTTCGACCAGGTAGTCGGACCTCCCTGAATTCGGCCAGACGCGAACCTCGCTCCATTGCCGCCGGGCTTCCACACGGCGGGCATAGCGGCTGTACAATCCCGTCCAGCATACGAGACATCCCGCAAGTGCCAGCAACACGACGACATGCCCCCGCCCGGGGATCGGGACAACCCGTTTCGAGCACGTCCCGGCAAGCAATACGACGAACAGCAGCCGCAATGGCAACACGTCCCACGGATAGGAGAAGCAGGCGAAAACTGCCGCAGCCAGCAGCCCGTAACCGAAGGGCGCGCCGCGCCTGAGCTGGCTCACGATTGCGCTTCCCGTTATCAGCAACAGCAACACAAGGCCTACTGCCCCGGTTTCCGCCCCGGTCTGCAGGAATTCGTTGAATCCCGCCTCGGGGCATCCGGCGACCTGGGTCTCGGCTTTCGGACGCTCTTCCGAGGCGAAGTAACGTGCCTGCTCTTCGCCGAATGCGCCTGCGAAATTTCCGATCCCGGCCCCGCAGAGCGGATGGCGGAGCATGATCCGCGTATCGATCTTCCACATCAGCAGGCGTCCCTCGGCCGAAGGACGCTTGATATGGTATGCCCCGGCGCCGACGCCCGCAAGGAGCAGTACAGCCAGACCCGAAAGCACCCCCACGCGCAATGGATGCGCACGGGATATGCGTCGGAAGCGATCCTTGACATTCCACTCCCGGAATGCGAACGCCCCGCAGCCCGCGGCGACGGCGATCAGCGCGGCCCTGCTCATCGACGCCGGGAGGACTACGACCGTCATGAGCGCCGCGCCCCAGCCGAGCAGGTAAGGCGCCTCGCCCCACAGCAGGACGCCCGAACGCAGGCGCCGCAGCGAGCCCCACGTTCGCAATGCCCGTTCGGCGAACCGGTATCTGGCGACACAAGCCGCGGCGCATACGAATACGGGGGCGATGAACCCCGCATACGGGCCCGGGTTGAAAAGCGTGCCGGTTATTTTGAACAGTCCGTGGTTGGACTGCGCGAACCCATAGATCTGGCGTATGCCGACCCATGATTCATAGATGCCCAGCAGGCACAAAAGCATGAGCAGGAGCGTCGTCGTCCGCCGTTCGGCCGTAAAGACAATCCGCAAGGCGACATAGAGCATCGCGGCCTGCAACAGCCCGTCATACCTGACCGCCGAAGCCAACCCGGGCCACAGGAACCTGCCTGCCGTAACCCAGCCCAGGAACAAGGCTGCATATATATCCGTACGGTTCACATACAGGCGGGGCCGGTAGCACAGACAGTAGCAGGCCGCCAGGGCCGTCAGGGCCGCGGTCGCCCGCAGGGACGGGAGGATATTTCCCTGCAACTCCTGCACGGGCATGTCGAGCGCCGGGACGAGCAGGAACCAGCAGGCGGCCGCCAACAGAAGCGCCAGCTGGCAACGCAGGAACGGATGGGGGCGCCGTATCATGACAGGTTGCCGGTTTTACGACCCATCGGCAGGAATACCGGCAGATAGACGACCAGTGCCACGATCGAGAACAACGTCCCGCTGATGGCGGCCATGGCGAATGCGAACCAGAAAACCTCCTCGGGGCCGTCGTACAGGAAGGGCACCAAGCCCAGCACGGTCGACACGATGGTGAGCATGATGGGAATGATCTTGTGGTTATATGCCTTCAGGTAGAGCCGGATCCCGTGCTGGTGCGAAACATCGGCCCAGTTGTTCTGCTCGTTGATCAGGTAGATGCCGGCGTTGACGACAATGCCGCACAAGAGGACGAAAGCGGCGAACCCGCCCTGGTCGAAGACGAAATCCGACCAGCCGAACGTGAGGAATACCCCGATGAACGAGATGGGGATCATCAGGATGATTACGACGGGTTTGCGCAGGGATTCGAAGATGACGGCGCACATGCTGTATATTATCGCCACGACCAGCAGGATGAGCCACACCTGCTGTTGTTTCTCCTCCTGCCAGAATCCGGACGACGGCGAGTCGGCCCGGAACCCGATGGGCAGAATCTCCTCGTTGAATTGCTTGACGGTACGTTCGATCAGCCGTCGCCCCAGTTCGTACGAGCCGATGAAATCGTACCCGACCAATATCTGGTACGACTGCCTGTCGCGGCGGATGGAGACGCCCGTACGCTGTTTTTCGATGGAACCGACTGCCGAGAGCTTCGTTTGCCGCGAGCCGAGGCGCACCTGGGCATTGGCCACATGCCAGCGGTCGAAGCGGTCGCGGTCGCCCGATTCGAGCACGACCTGCTGGAGTTCCTCGCCGGTATAAACCGGCGACAGCCGCTCTTTGAAGAGCATCGTGCTGAGAATCCCGTAATAGTCGGCCACATCGAGCCCTGCGGCGGCGATTCGCTCGCCGTCGTAGCGGATGTTGAATTCGTTGTGGGGCAGCGACCAGGCGTTACCGTCCATTATTTCGGGGCTGGAGACACGGCGGTTGCGGGACAGGGTGTCGATCAGGGCATCGGCATAGGCCGACAGCTGGTCGTAATTGTAGCCTTTGAGCCGAAACTGGTTCGAGCGGTAGTTGTTGACGACGTTGTTGTTGAACGAGTTGTCGTCGATGCCCCGGATGTACCAGGTCGCACCGCCGAAATTGATCGCCGCGGAGGTGAGCTCCTGTTTGAGCATCGCCGGGAACGGGCCGTTTTCGAATTCGGGTTTGAACGTGATCTCGATTTGCGCGTTGTCGTAGGAGGTAATGCGCGTGCGGAACATGTCGACCTGATCGAAACGGCTGATGTAGTTTTCCATATGCCGCACAACCTCGTTGAGCTGCTGGACGGTACACCCTTCGGCCATTCCCGCGTTGACATAAAGGCGTTTTTGTTCCGGCGTGCGGAAATTATTGTACCGGTTGGTCGCGGTGCGGAACAGGTGCAGCGACGACCCGAAGACTTTGTCGATCTGGAGCCGGTGCTCGGAGACAGCCTGGCTTCCCATGACGCTGTTGTAGGCGTTGGCCCATGCCGAGGGCTTCCCGTCCTTGCCTTCGGCGATCTTGTCCGGCAGCAGGAATGTCGGGATGCCGAACCCCCAGACCAGTGCCGCGATGAAAATCCAGCGGTGCCTGCGCCCCCAGGCGATGAACCGCCCATACCCGTGTGAAAACCGCACGATGAGCCTTCGCCGGCGCACGGACGACACCGTCATGCTGCGCCTCAGCGGAAATTTATCGAGCAACGACGGCACGAACAGCAGCGCGATGAGCAGGGATACGGCCAGGTTGACGACGATCACCAGTGAAAAGTCGGTCAGGTTGGCCTGCTGCTCTTCGGGCAGCAGCCAGACGATTCCCAACGCGCCGATTGTCGTCAGCAGCGCTCCGAGGATGGAGACGAATACCCGGCGGTCGCGGTAGTAGCTGTAATGGTCGACCATGATGATCGACGTGTCGATGATGATACCCAGCGAGACTGTAATCCCGGCGAGCGTATAGATATGGATGTCCAGCCGGAGCAGGTTATAGAAAACCACGGCGATCAGGATATTGACCACGAGCGTTACCGTGATGATCAGCAGGTAGCGGAAATCCCGGCTGACCAGATAGACGAACAACAGCAGGATGGCTACGCAGAGCAGCGTGCGGAGGTAGATTTTATGCAGTTCCCCTGAGACGTACTGCGAAGCGTCGTAGGTCAGCGTTGCGGACAGTTCGGCCGGGAAGGAGGCTTGAAGGCGCTGCATCTCCGCCTTGACCGAAGAGGCGACCTGAAGGATGTTCGTGTGAGGCTCGCCGACCACCGAGAGGTTGATCGTATTGAGGCCGTTGATGCGGAAATAGCTCGCCGGGAGCGCTTCGCGCCAGCGTGCAGTGGCGAAATCGCGCAGGTAGTAGATGCGGCCGTTGCGGTGCGCGACGGGAATATCCCCGAAGTCGAGCCCGGCACGGTTGCGGAGCTTCAGTACGACGCTCCGCTCGCTGCCGTCGGCTTGCGGGAGCGTCGTCATCCCGACCACGTCGCTGCGGAAATAATTCCGGAATGCCAGGGCGAGATCCGTGGCCGTGATCCCGGCGGCCTCCATTGCCTTGGGGTCGAACGTGACGACCCATTCGAAGGGGGTGACACCCGACAACACGACCCGCCCGACCCCCTCGACCTGCGACAGCGGGGTCGAGACGTGGGCCGTCACATACTCTTCGATGCGTTCGGAGGGCAGGTCGGCCTTGATCGTATAGACCAGCGTCTCGGATTCGCGGCTGCCGGAAGCGGCGAGTGAAATATAGGGATAGGAGATTTCCTGCGGCAATTTGGCATAGAGATTCCGGATCGCCGATGCGACCTCGAAGCGGGCGGCTTCCATATCCGTTCCCTTGCGGAATGCGACCGAGATGTTGCCGTAGCCTTTGGCCGAACGGGAAGAGACGTTCTCGCACCCCGCGACGGTCGACATGGCGCCTTCGATACGCGAGGTGGCGCTCTGCTCGATCAGGCGTGCCGAGGCATCCGGCCATGAGAAATAGAGGTCGATCCTCCGCTCGGCTGCCGACGGCGTATACTGGATATTGAGCATGGGCAGCATGGCCGCCCCGATGACCGCCAGCGCCGCCATGATCAGCAGCACCGAAAATGCGGGGATCCCTCTCCGCGACGGGGATATGGGTCGCGGGACGTTCATCGGCGGGGTCTGTAAATCTCGTAATAGGCCAGCGGGATGAAGAATACGCTCACCAGCGTACCCACAATCATGCCGCTGATGATGGTCAGCGACATCGGGAGCTGCAGGTCGGAACCCATGTCGCCGTGGGACAGGAACGGCGCTACGGCCAGGATCGTCGTGAGCGAGGTCATGACGATGGCTTTCAGGCGCCGCCGCCCGGCCTCCATGATGGCGTGCTTGAGCGCCATGCCCTCTCGCCGCAGCGTATTGATGGTGTCGATCTTGAGGATCGAGTCGTTGATCACGATGCCGCAGACCACGATCAGCCCGATCATCGACATCAGGTTGAGCGTCTGCCCGAATACCCAGAGGACGACGAGTGCCCCGAAGAGGTCGATGACGATTTCCGAGAGGATGATCCATGGCTGGACGAGCGATTCGAACTGTGCGGCCAGGATGAAGAAAAGCAGCAGCAGGGCCACGGCAAGCACCCCGATGAGCTGCCCCACCATGCCGCGGTTCGAGAAATAGCTGCCGCTGAAGCTCACCTCGAAATGTTCGTCTTCCGCCACACAGCCCCGGATCGCGCCGATGACGGCCGGGACATCCTTGGCCCGGGGTGCGAGGTCGAGCGGGTAATAGTTACCCTCGGCTCCGGCCACGACGTGCTTCAGGTCGCGGGTCATTGTCTGGCGCATCAGGATGCCGACCGGGATTTCGGCCTCGGTGGTGTGGATGAACGTATTGCCGAGCAGATCGTCCAGGCTGCGCAGGTCGTTGCCGATCACCACCGGCAGCGATTCATCGCCCGTAGTGACCGTGAAGAGCGTATTCTCGTTGAGCGCATTGCGCAGTGTGGCTATGAGGTCGTTGTAGGTCACGCCGTACAACGCCATCTGTTCGGGCTGTGCGATGTAGAGGATGTCCTCCTGCATGGCGACCGGCGGGATTTCCTGCCCGGGCAGCGCATCCTGTATGCGGTCGAGCAGCTGCTGCAACTGTTCCGGGTCGGCACTGTGCCCGGTCGTCGAGCGCAGGCGTGCGGTGAGCACGGCTTCACGCTCGGCGAAGATCATGTCGAAGACGTTGCCCGAAACGCCGAACGAACAGCGGGCCGCAGGGGCGTTCTCCGCCAGATAGCCGCGGATGGCATCCTGAACGGGTGCCACGTCGTCCGGTTCATGGCACTTGAGGTAGACCGTCGCCTCGGCCACTCCGTTCTCCTCGGTGTGCGAAAGGACAAACTGCTGGACGCCCGCCATGACCGTGGATTGGAGAATGCGGCCACCCAGCGAGGTGACGAGGTTTTCCGTCCTGCGTGCATTCTCTTCGGCCGAGATGCGGTCGTTCCAGTCGATGCGGACTAACATGTCGCTGTAGGTCATCGCCGGCAGCCGCTCCTTGTCGATGCCCCGGAAGAGGAGTGCAAGCCCCAGTATCGAGATCGCATAAATACCCCACATCAGCCCGCGGCGGCGGAAAAACCATTTCAGGATGGCGTCGTACCCGTCGATGACCCGGTCGAAGGAGAAGAACGCGAGCCACGGCGTAGGCCGGAAAGCCTGCTGCCGGCTGTACCACCAGCGGTAATAAACCGGCAGTAACGTGACGGAGACCCCGTAGGCGACGAACAGCGTGATGGCTACGGCCATGGCCTGGTCGTAGAAGAGCGCCCCGGCCATGCCGTTGAGGAAGATCAGCGGGACGAATACCGCGCAGGTCGTCAGCACGGACGACAGCATGGGAACCATGACTTCCTTGGTGCCCTGCGTGACGGCCCCGGCCAGCTGCTCCCCGCGTATCCAGCGGGCCGTGATGTTGTCGATGACGATGATCGAATTGTCGACCATCATACCGATGCCCAGCACCAGTCCCGACAGGGAGATGATGTTGATCGAGATATGCAACAGGTAGAAAACCAGGATCGAGATGATCAGCGTCACGGGAATGGTCAGGATCACCAGCATCGGCGACTTCATGTCGCGCATGAAAAAGAAGATGATGACGCAGGCCAGCAATGCCCCCGTGATGATGTTGTTTATCAGGTTCGAAATCGAATAGTCGAGCAGTTCGGTCTGGTCGCGCGTGACGGTGAACTCCACGTCCGGATAGTCGTAGCGGAACTGCCGGAGTTGCTTGTCGAGCTCGTCCTTGAGCTTCGACATGCGGGCATCCGCCTGCTTGACGACCGCCAGCGACACGGCGTTGCGGCCGTCCGAAAATACCATGCCCTGCCGTTTGCGGGGGTGCTCGACGATCGTGGCCAGTTCTTTGAGGCGGAACAACCGGCCGTTGATTTTCAGAAAAATATCCTCTATATCCTTCCGGCCGTTTATCGCCGACTGGAATTTCACGTTGTACTGGTATTCCCCGTCCCGGATGACAAGGCTCCCCAGCGTCACGTTCGCCCGGCGCAGCGCCCCCTCGACGGCGGCCATGGTGATGCCCGCCTGGCGGAGTTTCGCCTCGTCGGGGATAACCAGCAGTTCCGGGGCAACGGTGCCGCTCAGGTCGACCATGGCCACCTCGGGCAACTGCTCGATGCGCTTGGTGATGACCTGCGAGGCAAAACGGCTCAGCGCCGCGAACCGGTCGGATACGGGATGCCGTTCGTCCCGGTGCCCGGCCGGTTGATCCCCCCGTACGGTGAGGTTGATATAGAAGGCCGGGATGTCGGTGACGCTCGCCTTGATTACCTTCGGGCGCTCCACGTCGCGGGGCAGGGAGGTCGTCGAACGGTCGATCTTCTCGTTCACTTCGATGAACAGGTAGTCGATGTCCGAGCCCTGCTCGAAGGTCAGGCGGATAATGCCGTTTCCTTCGCGGGCCTCGCTGCGCAGGTCGGTCAACTGCGACAACTGGATGAGTTGTTGCCGCAGCGGGGTGATGACGGTTTCATCCAGCTGCCGGGCCGAAAGCCCCTGTGCGGGGATCTGCACCGTGATATACGGCGCGTCGACGTCCGGCACGAGCGACACAGGCAACAGGCGGCTGCTGACAATGCCCAGGATGAGCAGGACGACGGCGATCATCGTCACGGCGATAGGCCGGTCGAGAAGTTTGCGTAACATGGGTGCGGTGTTATTGTTCCCTGCCGAGCGAGACCTCCGAGCCGTCGGCCAGATTCAGGTTCCCCGAGACGATTACCAGGTCGCCGGGGTTGAGCTCCGCCCCGCGATCCAGATTCGCTTCGACCACATACTCCCGGCTGTTGGCCAGCGAAGTATGTACGTAAGTCCATTGCGCCCGGCCGTCTTTGTAGCGGAAGAGTACCTCGAGATTGTCGCGGATGACCACCGCGCTCTTCGGCACGACCAGTTGCCCGGGCACCTTTTGCCGCACGGCCACCCGGACGTTCATCCCGTCGGCCAGCGTGCCGTCGTTGACCACTTCGGCATCGACCTGCACCTGTCCGTGCACATCGATCGAAGGGTTGATCGCCGTAATGCGTCCTTTCACCTCCTTGCGCAGGTCGGCGAACGGGCTGACGCCGATCTCCTGCCCCGGGCTGAGCAGCCCGTATTCGGATTCGAGGACAGAGAAGCGGACGTTCAGCCGGCTGTCGTCCAACAGGGTGCAGAATTCGCCTTTCGATTTCTCATAGACCTGTTGTTCCACATCGGCGACCTTTCCCGCAAAGGGAGCCCGCAGGGTACAGTGAGCCAGGCTGCGGCGGGCGCTGAGCAGCGATGCCGTGGCATCGGCATACCCCGAGCGGATGCGTGCCAGCTGCATGACCCCGGCCGGAGGGGTGACCGTGTCGCCGGCCTGATACCCCTGTCCGACCAATACGTCGTAAAACCCCAGCCGCGCCTTGTCCAATGCCAGCTGCGCCTTGTGCAGCTGAAGGGCGTAGTCGCTCGTATCGATGCGGGCGATCGGCTCCCCGGCGCCTACGCGGGATCCGTTCTTCGCATCGATCGCCGCGATTGTCCCCGAAACCTCGAAGGAGAGCGTGCTGCGCTTCGAGGCTGCCAGCCGTCCGTTGCTGATCAGTTCCCGCATGAAGTCGCGCCTTTGCAGCGTATCCACCGTGACTTCGTTGTGTTCGATACGGTGCTGCATGCGATCCTGTGCCGCATCGGTCTTTGCGTTCTTCGTTTTGCCGCAGCCCGCGAGGAGCGCTGCACAAAGCAGATAAAGGTAGTGTTGTTTCATGGCAAGGGTTATTCTTCGATGAGGCGGTCGAACTCGACGCTGATATCGGTGTGGGAAATGAAGTCGTAGAGGGTTTTGCGGCGCAGCGAGTAGTAGTAGTTCCAGAAATCGGCCAGCGCCGACACGTAGGTCTGGCTGGCCTGGTCTTTTTCGGTCTGCGCCGTATTCATGTCCGTAACCGACACCGTGCCCCGCCGGAAATTCTCCATCGCCATGGCATAGCGGCTTTCAGCGACCTCCCGTGCCCGGGCGGCCACGACGCATTGGTTCCGCTGGTTGTGGAATTGTTCGATGAGCGTATAGATTGTGTGCCGGTAATCGGTTTCGTCCTGCTCGATCTGGTTGCGCACCATGTCGGCCCTCGCCTTGGCCATGCGGACACGGCCCTTGCCCATGCCCCAGTCGAAAAGCGGGATGGAAAACTGAAGTCCGATGACCTCCTGGTCGAGCAGGTTCGAATAGGCCGTCCGGAACTCTTCGCCGGTTTGGGACAACCCGAACCGGGCATTTATCGTGGCCGTAGCGCCCCGTTCGGCCTTGGCCTGGGCGATGCCTGCCTCGGCGTTGAGCGCTCGCAGTTGGTTGCCGGCATTGAACGACGAGTTTTCCAGCGCCTTGTCCAGTACGGTCACATAGTCGATCTCGATGGCGGGGATTTGCTCGTCGAGCACCGGGTCTATATCGACGTTCTCGCTGTAACGCAGGTAAGAGTTGAACCTCATGCGCTGCTCGCGGACTGCCAGTGCCGTGTCGTTGATCGCCAGGCTGTCGTTGAGCATGCGCAGTTGCAACTGGAGCAGCTCGTCGTTGGTGATGCTCCCCAGTTTAAGCCGCTCTTCGGCTATGGAATAGAGGGATTTGGTATTGCCGTAGTTCTTGACGGCGATGGTATGCCTGGTTTTGCTCAGCAGCAAGCTGAAATAGTAGCTCACGGCCTGCACCGTAATGTCCTCCATGGCTTCGATGTAGGTGCGTTTGGCCAGTTCGTACTCTTTCGGGGCGATCTTCTTATTCCATTTGAAGCTGTTGTAGGCAAAGAGCGGCTGGGTGTAGGAAAGCGTGATGGGCTGTGAATAATAGGATTTAGACTCCTTGGGGGCGAACTGGTCGAGGCGGTTGAGCGACGAGTAAAGCCTGAGGGTGCCGCCCGTCAGAGTGATATTCTGCTGGATGGCAAGCCCCAGTGTGTTTTGCAGGTTGTAGTTCTCCAGATAACGCATCTCTCCGGTGTCGTAATCCTGCAACAGGCGCAGCGAACGGTCGAAACTCAGCACCTCGCCGCTCAGGTTGAGCGACGGAAGCCGGCTTGCCTGGTAGGAACGGAACGACCAGTACGAGGAGAGAAACGTATATTTGGCGACCATCGCGGCGATCGAATGGTTTTGCGCCGAATAGATCGCCTTGTCGAGCGTCAGGCGGAGTTGTATCTGCTGCGATTCCTGTGGCGCAATTGCCGAACTCTGCGACCGTGCCGCTGCGGGGAGTATGGTTCCTGCGACGACGATTAATATCTTTCGTATGATCTCCGGTATCATAGGCTTGTTTTGGTGTTAGGAGATGGATCGAGTTGCGGAATTTCAGGGGGCATATGTCACTGTCCCGGAAAGGAGTGGGAACGACGCTCCGCAGTGTCGCGGGGCGGAGTATTCAAGTTCGAAGTGTGAATAACTTTTTCCAGCGACTTGCAGACGGATCCTTATCTCGGACGATGGTTTCGGCAACAGGTATGCAAAGGGTGGCAAACATGGGCTGTTTGTTTAAATTGGGGAGATGATTTCATTAATTTATTTACTATATAAAGTGGGTGTCGGTTATCAAATTTAAGCAGAATAATATTATTTGACAAATATTTTCTTAATTATTATCGTGTAACCTTTTTTAATTGTCGTGTCATAAGAAATATAGTTGTTGCTATAGTCATTTCAACGTATACGCAACCACGATCGGGTTGTCGCTCTCCTTCGAACACTCCAGCAGGCTTTTGATCTTGGGGCTCAGGTTTTTCCTGTATTCTTCGGGGATTTGCGGCGAACAGGTGCCGAAAAACGTATCGCCGTAGACGGCTATCGGTTGTCGGATAATTTCATGGACAATTGCATCTTCATCCACATTGGCAGTATCCCATGCAAACACTATGTCGGTTCTTTTATCCCAAAAATAAGGTCTGGGGGTAATATATTCCTCCCATTTGTGGGCTATTTCAAAAGAAGCATAACTTTCCCCATCAAGAAATTTACCCGCATATCTTGTGTAGTTGTTCTGCTTGATTAACTTATCTACTTCCAGAGGGGGTATTTTTTGGTTATAAAGATTCCATATGCTCTTCTTTTGGTGGATCACATATTTAGGTGATACTATGGATACAGACATAAATTGGTAAACAGTATCGGAGTAGACTGGAGTAAACAAAAGCTTTCCATCGCAGTCATAAGTGAAACTGTTGACTGCAAAATTGTTGTCTTGCAGAGGTGTCGGGGTGAATCCTTTGTAAAGGACGGAGTCTTTGTCGGAAACGAGAATCGCCCAATTCTCATTGTCGTTAAAATCCTGTCCTGGGATTTGATAATTTATATACAAGCTGTCGATATGCGCCAAATAACAGTTCGCTATTCCCTTTTCCCGCCGTAGGAATGTCCCGTCATCCGTGGAAAAATAAAGGTAGGAGCGGGCCAGCGCGTCATTTACAAGTATTTCATTCCGGATGGTGTCTACCTGCATATCCGCGACACTCAGGTATTCCTTCGGCCCCCGGCCTTTGTTCTTGATGCGGAACAACAGGTTGCCCGTTTTGTCGAATACGAAGATCTGCTGTGCGGTATGGCAGTCCAATATATAGATTTTGTCTTTTGTAACGATCATTTTGTCTATTACGCCGATGGGCTCGGATGAATCCAGTTTTATATAGTCGATCGATTTGACCCTATCGAGCATTTCATCCATGCCGATAATTCTGGCATTATCGGCCCGAATCGGGTGCGGAGTGTCGTAGGTGATTTTAATAATTTTCGTGTCGGACAGTTCTAATGCCCTGCTGTCGTTTTGTGGCTGGGCTCCGCATGCCCAGATCAAGGCGGTTAAAATAATGGCGGTTAGTTGTTTCATGTGGTTTTCTAATAATATGGAACCAAGAGTTTCTGCGGCTATTTCAGCGTATACAAAGCTAATATGGGGTTATCGCCCTCGTTCGAATTGTCCAGTAATTTTTTGAGTCGGGGATTTAATGTGTTTTTATATTCTTCCGGAGTCTTTATGGAAGGAAAAGTACTAATGAATATATTGTTGTAAGAGGCTTGAGGCAGACCGATAATATCACATATGATTGAAGGTTTGCTAATCTTCCATTCATAAATGGAATTAGTACGTTTGTCCCAAAAATAAGGTCTACTTGTGATATATGCATTCCATTTATGTTGAATGCTAAAAAATACATGGTTTTTTGTTGTAAGGAAATTGGCGCTATATCGTGTGTAGTTTCTCTCTTTGATGAGTTTACATATTTCTGGTTCCGATAATCTTTCATTGTATAGTTTCCAAATGCTTCTTTCTTGACACACTACATATTTTGCATAGGCAGCCATTGGGGAGGTGAATTGGTAAACAGTGTCGGAGTTGATTGGTGTGTACAGAAGGCTTCCATCATTATCCCTGTAAAAACTGTTGACTATATAATCGCCTTCCTGGATCGGTTTAAATTCGAACCCTTTATAGATTACCGAATCTTTATCGGTAATGAGTATCGCCCAGTTTTCCTCATCATTAAAATCTTGTCCGTTGTTTTGGAGATTTACGTATAGGCTGTCGATACGTGCTACATAACAATTTGCAATGCCTTTTTCCCTGCGGATAAACTGTCCGTCATCGGCGGAAAAATAGAGATACGATCGCGCAAGGGCGTCGTTCAACAGGATTTCATTCCGAATTGTGTCGACCTGCATATCCCAGATACTAATGTATTCCTTCGGCCCCCGGCCTTTATTTTTGATACGGAATAATAACTTACCGGTTTTGTTAAATACAAAGATTTGCTGTGCAATGTGAGCATCCAGTATAAAAATTTTGTCTCTGGTTACGACCATTTTTGAGATTTCACCGATGGGTTCGGATGAATCCAGTTTTATGTAGTCGACCTGTTCGACCATATCGAGTAATTCAGCCGTGCTGATGATTTTGGCATTGTCGGCACGGATCAGGAGCGGAGTGTCGGGCATGATATGAATTGCGTCTACATCAGACAGGTCCAATGCCGGGCTGTTTTTTAGTTGCGTGGTTCCGCAGGCGGCGCAGAATAGGGCGGCTATAATTGTGGCTGTTAGACGCTTCATATGCTTTCTAATTTGGTCTTCTGCTCGGGTGTTTTTACGATCATTTCAGCGTATACGCAACCACGATCGGGTTGTCGCTCTCCTTCGAACACTCCAGCAGGCTTTTGATCTTAGGGCTCAGGTTTTTCCTGTATTCTTCGGGGATTTGCGGAGAACAGGTGCCGAAAAACGTATCGCCGTAGACGGCTATCGGTTGTCGGATAATCTCCCCTATATCCGGATATTCGCTCCACCCTTTTGAACTCCATGCGTAAACCATATCAGTTTGCTTGTTCCAAAAACAGGAGATGGGGACAACATATTCATCTTCCTCATGTCCGATTTCGAAATATGCGTATTTTTCCATATCGTAAAATTTTCCGCCATATCTGGTATAGTTATTTTCTAAAATTAATTTTTTCACCTCTTGGTAAGATATTTTTTCGTCATGACGCCTCCATATACTTTTTTTCTGACAGATCACATATTCCGGTTCTACGACGCAGACCGAAGAGAACCGGTAAACCGTGTCTGAATAAACTGGAGTATATAAAAGATTTCCATTACGATCGTAAGTAAAACTATTGATAATAAAATCGTCATTTTGAAGCGGTGTAGGCTCAAACCCCTTGAAAAGAACAGAATCTTTATCCGAGATTATAATCGCCCAATTCTCGTTGTCGTTAAAATCCTGTCCGACTCCGGTGAGGTTAATATATAGGCTGTCGATACATGCCAAATAGCAGTTCGCTATTCCCTTTTCCCTCCGTAGGAATGTCCCGTCATCGGTGGAATAATAAAGGTAGGAGCGGGCCAGCGCGTCATTTACAAGTATTTCATTCCGGATGGTGTCGACTTGCATATCCCAGATACTAATGTATTCTTTGGGCCCCCTGCCTTTATTCTTGATCCGGTATAACAGTTTGCCTGTTTTGTCAAAGACAAAAATTTGCTGAGCCGCAAAAGAATCCATTATGAAGATTTTATCGTTTGTTACGATCATTTTGTTAATTGGCCCCATCGGTTCGGATGAATCCAGTTTTATGTAATCGATCGATTGAATCATATCCAGTAATTTCTTTGTGTCGATGGTTTTGGCCATGTCGGCTCTTATCAAATGTGGGGAACCTGGATTGATTTTAATTATTTCAGTATCGGACAGTACTAATGCCATGCTATTGTTTTGTGGCGAGGTGCCGCAAGCACAGAATAGTATGGAGAATATAATAATTGTGATCGGTTGTTTCATGGGAGATTTATTTGGGTTGTTAAATGAGATGGTATAATGTAACGGTTGATGTAATTATAGTTGAACTTTACAAATACATCAACCGTTACAAATTAATAATGACTAAATGCAGCCAGTGCCATCATAGCAATTTCCATCGCCGGTGTTACATTTAACCATCTGTCCCCAGTAGGTAGCATTCCCTGTGGTTCCTGAACATTCTACCACTTCAGGCTTCCAGTTTGACCCAAACCAATGCGTGTCGTTCTCATTCCAAGATTGACCGCCGAATTCAAACTCAGCCAATGCATCCACATTGGCCTGGATCATTGCGGACAGGTCGTCCTTGGCAATGCTCTTCATAAATACGGCCGAGGCTGCCACCATGGCGAATGCCACCAAGCCGAACGTAATTTTCTTTTTCATAGCGTTTTTCTTTTTCTGTTCGTTCACAGTTTACTCGATGCGTTGTGTCTATCCTTTCAACAACGGCGAACCCGCTTGGGGTTTGGGATCAATTGACTATTTTTGCACAACCTCCTTTCCTTTTCCGGGATTTGGCGGCCGGGCGGAGAAAACGTGTCTTTTCCCGAGGCAATTCTCCGCCCTCGTTTTTCCCGATAATTATTCCTCTACCATACCGATGATCTTCAGCGAAGTGCTGCCGGCGGCCGTATTGCAGAAGACCCGCAATGTCTTGTCGAAAGCCCCGGCCTTGTCGGGGATTATCTCCACTTTGATTTCGGATTTCTCTCCGGGCATGACGGGGCTCCGGTTCCATGACGGTTTCGTACACCCGCAGGAGGCGTCGATGTGGGTTATTACCAGCGGTTTGTTCCCCGTGTTTTCCAGGACGAAGGCCGCCTGTGCCGTGCTGCCGATCCTCAAATCCGGAACCTCGGCTTCCGGTCGGGCGATACGGATGTCGGTCGTGGGAACTTTGTCCGCCTTCTTCCCGGATATTATCTCCTTATACAGCTCCCAAAGCCGCGGCTTATGCGTCGGGTTGCCGACCAATAGAACCTTGTTGGTGCTGTCGAGGAGAAAACATTGGCAGGCCTGGTTCTTCGGAAAGCCATTCAGCCTGTCGATTTCATTTTTACGGTCGATATAAAACGGCAGTTCGAACCCGTCGGCTCGTAATATCAACCCGAGTTCCCGCTCGTTCTGCGGGTGGAAATAGAACAGGAAATCGACCTTGTCGGCCAGCGTCGTGTCGATTTCCCTCACATAAGCGTTCCAGGTCAACAATTTCAGCTTGCAGGAGGTGCAGCCTATCGAATCGGTGAAATTCAGTATCCTGAATGGTTTTTTCGATTTTGCGGGGTCGTAAACCGTGTCGCAGGAATACGAAGTCGGTTGTATATCCTGCGGCAGCAGTACCGTTTTCCCGATCCATTCCTTTACGATCTTCTGGATTTCTTTCCTGGGATTATTGTCATTGCACGAGGCGCACCACAGCGGGATGATGATGATTCCGGTCATCAAATAGCAGAATTTGGCCATATAATTTTATTTTAAGAACACAAAATAAAGACGCAATCATTATATAGTTAATCAAGATATTTGATTATCCACTACAAAATAAAACAAAAATATTAATATTGGTTCAAAATAATGTAAAAATATTTTGTTTTTGATGTTTTAAAAAGTAACTTCACAGAAGATATCACCCCGCTTGATCAATCTTGTTATGATAACAGCTTCGCCGATTGCCGTATTGAAAAACATGGCAATCGTTGACTGGATAAATAAAATCCGGGATGGGTTGCGGGGATGCCCCCCCCCATCCGGGGTGGATAGTAACTGGAAGGGAAGAATAGATGTAAAAGTGTTTCGATCATGAAAAATTTTGACCGTACTGCCGTCAGGCTGATCTTATCGTTCGGTTTGGCATGGATATGCGCCGGTTGTGAATCCCGGCTGGAGGCGGCTTTGGAACTTGCGGGCGAAAACCGTCCGGAACTGGAAGCGGTTCTGCAACATTACAGCACGGACAAGGCCGATTCGCTGAAATACCGGGCGGCCCGGTTCCTGATCGAGAACCTTCCGCTCCATTACGGCTATGCGGGAAAGGGACTGGAGGATTTCAAATGCGATTATGATTCCCTTTTCTGTGATAAGGATATCCCCAGGCAGGTGCTGAGGGGCAGGGCGAAGAATTATAATCCCGATTTTACGAACGTACATCCGGCATTCGACCTTTCAGAACTCAGCCGCGATTTTTTGATCCGGCATATCGACAATGCTTTTGCGACGCTGGACTACCCGTGGACAAAGGGGCTGTCGTTCGGCGATTTCTGTGAATATGTCCTGCCTTACCGGATCGAGAACGAACTGGCGGAGGACTGGATGCCTCATTACAGGGATTTCCTCGCTGAAATAATCCGCCCCCTGCAGCAGGCCGGGGCGGATCGTTACACTGCGGCCAGAACGATTCAGGACAGCCTGCGCAGGATGGATTACGAGGTCATCGACGAATCGGTCATGAGGATGGCATTGAGGCCGTCGGATTACCTGCGGGCGGCAGGCGGTGCATGCCCCGAGATCACGAGCCTGATGTGGTATGCGCTGAGGAGCGTCGGGCTGCCTGTAAATTACGACTACATTATCCAGTGGGCCAACCGGAGCCAGTCGCACAGCTGGAATTCGCTGCGGGTCGATAGCGTGCTCTACTCTTTCGGGATGAGCGACCCGGAATTCGGCAAGCATTTCGAATCCCGGCCGCAGGAGCGTGTCGGGAAGGTTTACCGCAAGATGTTCAGTTTCCAGCCCCAGAGCCTGCCCAACCAAAGGGGAGCCCTGGCGGAGGGAATTCCGCCGGCCTTCCGATCCCCCTTTATAAAGGACGTTTCGGAATCGTATTTCGACGGCATCGACCTTGCCATGAAACTGACGATCCCGATCGCGGCCAAAAAGAAATTCGCCTACCTGGTCGTTTTCGACAACCGGAACTGGGTGCCTGTCGCCTGGAGCCGGATAAAGCGCGGGCGGGTTGCGTTCGATCATGTCGAAAAGGGCTGCGCCTATATGGTCATGTATTATGACCGGGGGCTCCTTCTTCCGGCAACGGATCCGTTTACGGTCTCGAAAGAGGGCGGGGTGGCGGTGCGTAAACCCGACGGGGCCGAGGTTTCCGTCACACTGAAGCGGAAATACCCGGTTTTCTTTGAGCTGGAGTTTATCCTCAACCGGGTGAAAAACGGCCGGTTCCAGGTTGCGGACAGTCCCGATTTCCGGGATGCCCGGACTGTCTACGTTACGCCCGAGGTGCCGGAAGCCAGGCCGTATTACGCGCAACTGGGGGACAGCATAACCTTCCGGTATATACGTTATCTCTCCCCGAGCGGTGCATTCGTGAATATGGCCGAGGTCGGGTTCTATGCCCCGTCGGGGGAAAAGCTCGTCGGGGAGATAATCGGAACCGAAGGCAGCTACGGGAATTCGGGCGACGACAAATACAAATTATTCGACGGGGATCCGCTCACCTATTTCAATGCCCCGCAGGAATCCCGCTGCTGGGGCGGCATGGCTTTCGACCGGCCTCAGACCCTGGGTAGCGTGATGTTCCTGCCGCGCAATGACGATAATTTCATACAGGCGGACGAGCTTTACGAGTTGTTCTATTGCCGCGATGGCCGGTTCGTATCCCTCGGCAGGCGCATCGGGGATCGGACGCATGTTTTACACTACGACAATGTCCCCGGGAATGCCCTGTTGCTTTTGAGGAACCATACCAAGGGCAAGGAGGAACGTATTTTTACGTACGAGAACGACGAACAAGTATGGTGGTAGCCGTGCCGTGCCGGCAAACTGAGATTCAGGGAACGAAAAGGGCGGGGTCGCTGCCGAATCGTGCAAATTCATGCGCAGCGATCTCCGCCCCGGGCTCCCTTCAAAAAGAAAGGAGGTGCTGTTTATTTATGTAAGATAACGGATATAGACCGAAGACTATTGCCTTCCCACTGTTTAGTAGGCTGGCCCGGCCTGACGGGCGACAAACTGGATTCGGAAATAACGCCGACGGAGCGTTGCCGGATCGCAGGTATCAATCGAGAATTTAAAAAACAAAAACATGAAAAAATTTATTTTTATACTCTGTGCTGCATTTCTGACATTTGCCTTGGTGCTGGGTTTTATCACTTACAATAAAACTACCCAGGCACTGCTGTCTGTCAATATCGAAGCTTTGACGAAGAATGAAAATGAAGAGACAAGTAACAATGAAGGAGACGGCTCGATATATCATTATGAGCACTTATTGGGGCAACCTCAATCATGCGTCATGTATCGTAATGTAGGTGTAAACGGAGAGGTATCTTATTCAAATGAAAAGTTATCTGGAAGTTTAGGGTGGACGTCTGTAAAAGTGACTGGGATTATTGAGACTTGTCCTAAAAAAGGTTCCGGGTGCACTGTCTATTCGTGCCAGATGACATATTAATTTATTTCCTCCCTACCACATAGGCTAAGTGGTAGGGAGGTAAAAAAATATGATTATGAAATATTTTAATTTTATCATTGTTTGCTTGATTGGACAATTTTCAATGACTGCCTGTTCGAATGAGGAGGAAATTCCCGACAATATAAAAAGCATTGTTTTCGATTCGAGGGAAAGTGTGACGGAGATTGATTTCGATAAAATTCTCGATACCACCTTCCGGATCGTTCCCCTTGCGACGAATGACGAGTGCTTAATATCCAATATCGATAGATTGGAAATCGTGGACGGAAAGTTTTATATCATGGATCATATGTCGCAGTCGGTCTATGTTTTCAATCCGGACGGGAGTTATGCCGGAAAAATCCATAAGCACGGGCGCGGCCCGGGTGAGTATACCAATCTATCCTTTATGACCGTTACAGATCGTAGTATTATTGTAATAGACCATTTTGCAGGAAAACAGATATTCTATGACCGTCTGACTTTACAACCTGTTTCGGATGACTATGATTTATTCAAACGTCTCAGGTGTACAGAATTATTTGCCATTGGGGATATTATTTATTATATGAACGATTGGAGTAATTCTGCGATTGGTAAATACCGGCTTTTTTCGAACGCTCGGGATGGGGATGGCTATTCCAAATATCTGCCTTTTAAAAAAGATCCCGATGTTCTGGGAATAAACGGCCCCCAATACGGAATAGCAGGAAACGAAGCCCTGATGATTTATTCGGGAGACGATCATATCTATAAGTTTTCCAAAGACAGTGTCTGTGTGCAATACCGTATGGAGTTCAAAGACCCCAAAGCCAAATACACTTCGGGGCGACCCGAAAAAGTTTTCGAGGATAACCGGGGGCGAAATGCCGTATTGGGGATAAACCGGATTCAGCAATCGGAACGGTATATTTTTGCGGAGGTGACTTTTACGGGTGAAAAGGATTATTATTTCTTATATGACAAGGAGGACGATAAAATGTCGATCTATGAATTTGCTACCGATAGTAATTTTTCGGATAAATTCTTTTTCAGCGTAAAACGTGTGATCGGCAACGAGGTAATATATTGGATTAACGCAAATACTTTCGCACACGGATATAAAAACATATCGGACAGAACACCGAAAACCGGGTTTGAAAAAGAGTTGTACGGATTGCTGGATAAACTGTCCGAGAACGATAACCCGGTATTGTTCGTATTCGACATAAAACAGGAGGAATAGCCATGCCCAAACAGAAGCCGCATGTCCTCCTGCTTTCAGTGGGTTTGGTGCTCCTTTTCGGGTTCACGGCCTGTGTCATGGCAAAAACATATATCGCCTATTCGAAGCAGTTGAACAGAATGGCGGTAATTCAGACCGCATTCGAGAATATGGCTTTTTGCAGGCCCTATGAGCTCTCCTCGGAAGGGTTTTGCCTTTCCCCCACGACGGTGCTGACTGACGCGGAGGGCAATAAGTTGCCTTTGTCGGAGGTTGTGTCCGCGCATGGCAGAACGCTGGTCTATCGTTTCAGCAGAATGAATTGCCTGCCCTGTATTGCGATGCACTTCAAGCTGTTGAAATCGATCCTCGATGACCGTGCCCAAATGGGGCTGATCATACTGTGCGATTATCACAATGCAAGGGACTTGAGGATACTCAGGAACACGTATGAAGTCTCCTGCGGGCTGTATAGCGTTGACCGACTCGGAATTCCGATAGAAGATGTCAACAATCCCTATTTCTTTATCCTTACACAAGATATGAGATGCGAGGGTTTCTTTACCGCATTTAAAGAAACATCGCAGCAAACTGAAAACTTCCTTCGGGCGCTGCTGGAAAAATTGTAGCTTCTCTATGACCCGATATTGAAGCTGTCCTGTGGTTTCGTTCATCAATAAAATGGGGCTCTGTCGAAGATGGATAAAAAAAATAGCCAGGTATTCAGTGCGGTCGCGGTGCCGATGTCCGTAGCCGTGGTCGTGGTTGTGGTTATGGTTATGGTCGTGGCCGCGGGAATCATGTGCTTCGTGGCAAATGGCGGAGAGGGGGCGGCCGACGGGCTGCTACCCACTCCGGCACTGATCGGTACGGATCGGGAACACGCCGGCCTTGCCGGCAGCGATACGCTTTTCCGGTTCGAATCCCGGGTTGCAAACCTGGGGCGGATAAGGGTGGGGCATAAGAAAAAAATCGTATTCCGCTTCACCAACGTCAGTTCGTGCCCTGTCGTAATCACCAGGGTTATGACCAGCTGCGAATGCACTTCGGCTGTCTGGGACAAGGCGCCCCTGCTGCCCGGCCGGCGGTCGCGGATCGAAGTGACCTATGAAGCCGAGCGGGATGGAGTGTTCTTCCGGAAGTTGTTTATCTACCATGCGGGCGCCGCTTCGCCTTTCGAGATCGCGATTGAGGGGGTGGGCGAGGAATAGCTTCGACCGGTCGGGCATGCATTGCGGGCTGCGGGGGCGTTCAGTGCGGAATCGCTGTTTTGTCCCGTGGCCGATCCCGGGCAGTGCCCTTGCATGGGTGTGGAGGACGGTTATACTGAAAACTAAAAAAGCCCCGTAATCAAAGATTACGAGGCTTAACCAAGTGCCCAGGACAGGAATCGAACCTGCACGCCTTGCGGCACACGCACCTGAAACGTGCGCGTCTACCTATTCCGCCACCTGGGCTTTTGGAAATTGTGGTGTGCAAAAGTAATACTTTTTTCTCATTCACCAACTATTTTTACGAAAAAAATCTACTTGCTCAGGAATTTGTACTGAAACAGAAGCAGATAGATGACGGCGACGGAGATATAGGCATCGGCCAGGTTGAAGATGGCCCCGAAAAAGTAGTTGTTGCTGTCCACCAGGAAGTTCAGGAACCGCGGTACGCCGTTCCACTGGAAGAGCGGGAAATAGAACATGTCGACGACCTTGCCCATCATGAACCCGGCGTAGTGTCCGCCGAAATGTGCGACCGTATAGGGCGTCGACTCCGAGAAGAGCAGCCCGTAGAACGCGCTGTCGATGATGTTGCCGAGCGCTCCCGCCATGACCAGCGCCAGGCCGACGATGACTCCCTTGGGGGTGTCTTTGCGTTTGTTGAGGAGGTGGTGCATCAGCCAGCCGATGACCCCGACCATCACGATCCGGAAAATCCCGAGCAGGAGTTTCCCCCAGTCGAACCCGCCTTTGGTGGCGATGTGCATCCCGAAGGCCGCGCCGTTATTCTCGATGAAGCGCAATTGGAACCAGTCCGGGAAGACGACGATCGATTCGTCGAGGTGCATGTGGGTCTTGACCCAGATCTTGAGTGCCTGATCCGCGATGAGCAGGATCAGCACGAGCAGTGATATTTTTCTGAAATTCATATCGGTCGGATAATCTGACGCAAAAATAGTAAAAAATCTCAGTTTTGCAGGACTCGACCCGAATTTACTCGCTGCGGCCCATTCCGTGGCAGTCCCCGGCCCCGCAGGTCGGCTTCCCGGTTGCGGCGATGTGCGGCCCGGGCTTCATAAGGGCTGGCCGACTAATTCTTCTTTAATAAAATATAGGTGTATACCTCAGATTTGAAGAAATTTTAACTTTCATGCAAAAAATATGCGAAAATATTTGCAGGTTCGAAAAAAGTCGCTACCTTTGCATCCGCGTTTGAGAAAAACGGTTGTTCTTACGAAGGCTGAAAGTTTACAATAAAGGAGCTCAAAGCTCTGTGTAAGCCCGATTTCCCGAGACGCGAAGTTCTTAAAAAGATTTTTGAAAAAAGATTTGCAGGATTCAAAAAGTTACTCTATCTTTGCAGTCCTTTCGCATTGTAAAATGCGATTTTTTCAAACTGGTTCTTTGAATTACTGGTTATATTTTGAGAGAAAAGAAATGTAGTATTTATCTGTCAATTTCCTTTTATAAAGGATAAACGAATAGTCAGGACTCTAACAAAACATTTATAATTTTATACAATGGAGAGTTTGATCCTGGCTCAGGATGAACGCTAGCGGCAGGCCTAACACATGCAAGTCGAGGGGCATCGGGATTGAAGCTTGCTTCAATTGCCGGCGACCGGCGCACGGGTGCGTAACGCGTATGTAACCTACCTATAACAGGGGCATAACACTGAGAAATTGGTACTAATTCCCCATAATATTCGGAGAGGCATCTCTCCGGGTTGAAAACTCCGGTGGTTATAGATGGACATGCGTTGTATTAGCTAGTTGGTGAGGTAACGGCTCACCAAGGCAACGATACATAGGGGGACTGAGAGGTTAACCCCCCACACTGGTACTGAGACACGGA
>ERZ791909.356-NODE-356-length-43072-cov-4.975754_pt1 | contig 43072 bp, 39 predicted proteins | sample MGYA00510143_ERZ791909 | MGnify/ENA primary metagenome ERZ791909 (study PRJEB30046, sample SAMN00792093) | human gut metagenome | study: EMG produced TPA metagenomics assembly of the A metagenome-wide association study of gut microbiota in type 2... | reverse complement strand
GCACCGGATGATTCGCTAGCTCAGCAGGTAGAGCACATCCCTTTTAAGGATGGGGTCCTGGGTTCGAACCCCAGGCGGATCACTGAAAACAAAAGAAAAATCAAGCAAATCCCTGATAATCAAACATTATCGGGGATTTCTTTTTTCTCCCAAATAGCAAAAAGGGGTACTCGATTAACGGCAAACAGCCCCAATTCAATACCAAGCTAGAAGTCCTTGAAGCTAACTGGAAATCCGGCAGAGCCATAGGTGAATCAATGGAATTACTTTCAAAGGAATATTTCTTTCTTGTGCAAGAACACGCAACATTCCATTTACATAATAATCCGTATATGGGCAACGATTGGAATAATAAACCACTATTCCCTGTTTGTCAGGGCATTCTCCACTTTTGACGCAATCATTAAAATTTGGGACCGCACTATTCTCATGAAAACTCATCACCAACAATGAAAATCCATTTGGAAGTTTTTCTATTTCCTTAAAGCCATGTTGCAATAACCATTTCGTATCACTCATGAAATGGTTCTTTTTTGTACCTACAACAGTAACCAATCCATTTTTCTGTTGCTTTTTTGCATCTCCAATCACAGATTGAAGCAAATTATATCCATGCCCTTGACCTTTATACTGCCCTGAAACCCAAAAACAATTAACCATTAAATAATTGGGAGCAGTAACCGGAAGCCACGCATATTCAGCAGGAACATATTCAATAAAAACCTTGGCTCGTACATCAAGCCGTCTGAAAACATAGCCATTAGCAAATTCCTTCGTTAGCCATTCTTTTTTTAACTCATAGCCTGCCAAGCATTATTTGTCAGAGAATGCGCAGCAGATATGCTCTTTGTCTATATTCTCTTCTGTTAGAGTTATGTATTTAGATAAATTATTTTCCATGATTTCGTCTATTTTATCGGTATGTAGATTTTTGTGATATTCTCTTTTTTATTTTCTTTTAAATAATTGATATATTCCTCAAAAGAAATGGAAATATTCTCTGGAAAAAAACATCCCTCCTGTCTATTCTCACGTTCCCCATGTCTCCCGGTCTAAGTTCCGGTAGTTGATTGCTTCCGCCAAATGACGCGCTTCGATATTCGGGGAAGCTTCCAGATCGGCAATCGTACGGGAGACTTTCAGGATGCGGTCGTAGGCACGGGCAGAAAGATTGAGACGCTGCATGGCGACCTTCAGCAAAGACAGGCCGGCAGCATCGGGCACTGCGTATTCATGAAGCAGCTTGGAGGTCATCTGAGCATTGCTATAAATGCCGTCATGCCCGGCAAAGCGTTTTTCCTGGATGGCACGGGCTTTCATCACACGCTCGCGTATCGCTTCGCTACATTCGGAAGGACGTTGTTCCGATATCTTCTCAAAAGGAACCGGTACGACTTCCACCTGTATGTCGATCCGGTCCAGCAGAGGACCGGAAACGCGATTCATATATTTCTGAACGGCGCCCGGAGAGCAGAGGCAGGGGCGGTCGGGATGATTATAATATCCGCAAGGACAAGGATTCATGGAAGCAACCAGCATAAAGTTGGCCGGATAATCGACCGAGAAGCGGGCACGCGAAACCGTTATCGTCCGGTCTTCCAAAGGTTGGCGCATGACTTCGAGCACGCTCCGGTTAAATTCAGGCAATTCATCCAGGAACAAGATTCCGTTATGTGCCAGACTGATCTCTCCCGGCTGCGGGAAAGCGCCTCCCCCGACCATTGCCACATTCGAAATCGTGTGATGTGGCGAACGGAAAGGGCGTTGCGTCATCAAGGAAGTGTTCAGGCCGATCTTGCCGGCAACCGAATGTATTTTGGTTGTTTCCAGCGACTCTTGCAAGGTAAAAGGCGGCAAGATGGAAGGAAGACGTTTGGCAAGCATCGACTTACCGCTCCCCGGAGGACCGATCAGAATCAGGTTGTGGCTGCCGGCGGCGGCAACTTCCAACGCACGCTTCACATTCTCCTGCCCGCGCACATCCGAGAAATCCGCTTCAAACTGAAGCTGCCGAGCATAAAACTCTTCGCGGGTATTGACAACCGTCGGTTCCAAACTCCGTTTTCCCGCAATAAACTCAATCACTTCTTTAATAGTCGAAACGCCATAAACCTCCAGATTGTTGACAACTGCAGCCTCGCGCGCATTCTGTTCGGGAACGATAAAGCCTTTGAATCCTTCTTCACGCGCCTTGATTGCGATCGGGAGTATTCCCTTTACCGGCTTCAAGCTACCGTCTAACGAAAGCTCTCCCATCATCATGTACTGATCCAACCGGGAGGCTTCCAACTCTCCGGCGGCCGCCAGAATACCGATTGCAAGCGGGAGATCATACGACGAACCTTCCTTCCGGATATCGGCAGGCGCCATATTGATCACAATACGGTTACGGGGAAACTTATAGCCACTAACCTGAAGAGCTGAGATAATGCGCTCATGACTTTCACGGACAGCCACATCCGGCAGTCCTACTAAAAAGAATTGAATACCTTTTGTGCAATTCACTTCGATCGTAACGACCGTTGCCGATATACCCTGCACGGCGGCAGCATAAGATTTGACCAACATAGTTAAAGATTTATGATTTATAATTTATGATTTATGAGGCCGGATTATTATGATTTACGAACAGTGACATTAGATAAATCATAAATCTGAAATCATAAATCAATCAGTTTTTCCAACGTCTGCTTTATCTCGATCCCATTATCCGTTTTCAGGATAATCTTCCCATCTTCATCGATCAGGAAACAACGGGGCAAAGCACTTACATTATATAGATCGACCAGCATAGCCGCCTGTCCGGCAGAATCGGTTACCAAATTCCAGTCGATGCTATCTTTTGCTATCACCTTCCGTACTTCGGCCTGATCGTCATCTAAGCTGATCAGCAACATCTCCACCTTTTCTTTCGGATATTTCATTGCCACTTCATCCAGATACAAGTCTTCCGTCTGGCACATATCACACCAGGGAGCCGTAAAAGCAAGCAGTAAATATTTCTTGGGAAAAGAATCCAGGCTGACAGGAGTTCCGTATATGTTCTTCACATTAAAACCAGGCGCTTCAGCACCCAAAGCCGTCCTTTTTGCCCGGGCACTATATTCCTGTAGTTTCCGCACCAGATAGAAATCATTCAGCTTCGGACTCAACACGGCAAGCAGTTCATCCATTTGCCGGGTATCGTCAGGATGGTTAAAATAATGTTGTATCAATATGACGGAAGCCTCTTCATCCGGATATTTCTTAATAGCGGCAGCAGCCTCTTCGCTCAACAGGTGGTTCACATTTGCCAAACGTGAGGCAACATCCGTATCCTCTATTGAGCTGTTAACATTTTCCTTATTCTTCTTATTCAGTTGGTGGATCAGATCGGCCTGTTCCTTCAACAAAGGAGCCATTTCTTTTTTTATCGCGGAAAGACGATCGTTGATCCGCCCTCCTTTGACACGCAACATGGCAGGATAATTAGCATCTCCGGTGATCGTCACCTTCTCTCCTTTTTCCAGATAAGCCGTAACCCAATGCATCTTATCGGCAAAGAAAATCGTCACTTCCCTGAAATCCCCTTGTTTCCGTTCGATCAAGAATTCACCCGGCTTCCCGCAAGTCACCGTATCTACAACTTTTATATCTTCATTTTCGAAAACGGCATATAAGGTCTGATCCTCCAGATTGGTAAGTTTGCCCTCTATCCGGTAAGCAATATCTCCGCCACACGATGACAAAGACACGATAATCCCTACGACCAGTAATAAATGTCTAATCATGTTATACCTCATATCCCACATTAACAGATAATTTGGGGTAAAGATAAGAATAGATTTTAAAACATCCTAACAATTATGCTAAAATTAATGTATATATATAAAAAAAGCGCAGAACCGAAGTCCTGCGCTTTTATAGTCGTTATGTATTTGATTACAACTTCGGACCAGCAGCAACCAATTTCTTACCAGCTTCGTTACCTGTGAACTTAGCGAAGTTCTTGATGAAACGGCCAGCCAGATCTTTTGCTTTTTCATCCCACTGTGCAGGATCAGCATATGTATCGCGCGGATCTAAGATCTTCGGATCGACACCCGGCAATTCTGTCGGTACAACGAAATCGAAGTACGGGATAACTTTTGTCGGAGCTTTGTCGATAGAACCGTCTAAGATAGCATCGATGATACCTCTTGTATCTTTGATAGAGATACGTTTGCCAGTACCGTTCCAACCCGTGTTAACCAAATAAGCCTTAGCACCGGTCATTTCCATCTTCTTAACCAATTCTTCGCCGTATTTTGTCGGGTGCAGTGACAAGAAAGCAGCACCGAAGCAAGCAGAGAATGTCGGAGTCGGTTCAGTGATACCACGTTCCGTACCAGCCAATTTAGCTGTAAAACCAGACAAGAAGTAGTACTGAGTCTGTTCAGCGTTCAGGATAGATACCGGAGGCAATACGCCGAATGCATCAGCAGACAGGAAGATAACCTGTTTTGCGTGCGGGCCTTTAGAAATCGGCTTAACGATGTTTTCGATATGATAGATCGGGTAAGAAACACGTGTGTTTTCTGTTACGCTCTTATCAGCGAAGTCGATTGTACCGTCAGCAGCAACTGTAACGTTTTCAAGAAGAGCGTCACGTTTGATAGCGTTGTAGATATCCGGTTCACTTTCTTTGTCCAGGTTGATAACCTTAGCGTAGCAACCACCTTCGTAGTTGAATACACCTTCGTTGTCCCATCCGTGTTCGTCGTCACCGATCAACAGACGTTTCGGGTCAGTAGACAAAGTAGTCTTACCTGTACCAGACAAACCGAAGAAGATAGCAGAGCTTGTACCTTCCTTATCCGTGTTAGCGGAACAGTGCATAGAAGCGATACCACGCAACGGGTTCAGATAGTTCATGATAGAGAAGATACCCTTCTTCATTTCACCACCGTACCAAGTGTTCAGGATCACCTGTTCTTTAGTTTTCAGGTTGAAAACAGTAGCTGTTTCAGAGTTCAAGCCTAATTCCTTGAAGTTTTCAACTTTAGCCTTAGCAGCGTTGAAAGAAACGAAATCAGGTTCTCCGTAGTTAGCCAGTTCTTCAGCTGTCGGGCGGATGAACATGTTAGTTACGAAATGTGCCTGCCATGCTACTTCCATGATGAAACGAACTTTCAGACGAGTTGCTTCGTTAGCGCCGCAGAAAGTATCGACAACGAACAAACGTTTGCCAGACAATTCTTTTACAGCTTTAGCTTTCAGATCAGCCCAAGCTTCTTCAGAACAAGGCTTGTTATCGTTTTTATATTCTTCAGAAGTCCACCATACTGAATCTTCGCTGGCTTCGTTCTTTACGAAAAATTTATCTTTAGGAGAACGACCTGTGTAAACACCAGTCATCACGTTTACAGCACCCAGTTCAGTCACCTGACCTTTTTCAAAGCCTTCCAAACCCGGTTTTGTTTCTTCTGCGAACAGAACATCGTAAGACGGATTGTGAATGATTTCCTTCACATCTTTAATTCCGTACTTGCTTAAATCTAATGTAGCCATCTTGAAATTAATTTAATTGATTGACTTTATATAACTTTTTCTCTCTACTCGATGTTAAAACACAAGGCAACTCATCTTTGTTTTTACTTGCTGCTCCCTCGCCTTGTTAATCGCGGTACAAAAGTAATACAAATTTTCATAGTACATACCGAATTAAGGAAATTTTTCAGTAATAATTATACTTTTCCATGCCGTTAACACAAAACCCTACCATTTTGTAATATAGACTTTACAAATCAGCTACTTTTATCCAAAGATAGCATCATGTTTCCCGGCATTTAAGTCATCCTGGATGCGGTAAAGAACGACAAGCAGAGGGGATAAATTATGTTTAACGATATCGGTTATAATCTCCGGGTCAACAGACAAATATTCATGAGAAATAATATTTCGCATGGCAAAAATCTTGCGTCAGGGAATTCCCGGATAATAGACCAGCAACTTCTCCTTTGTTTCAGTATCTATTTGTTTCAATGTCTCACCGATAGTCTGTATTCTCATGCAAGTTGCATCAAATAAATCGACACCCTCCGGAGTACGAAGCAAATCATCGCAGTTTGCAACATCGGAAGTTCGTTTCAATGCCAATTCAACTCTTTGTATAACAAAAAGAAGCTTATCTGTTATTTGATCCTTAAAGATAAATTGCATCCTGTTCTATTTTACGCCGAAACAAAGCACGCATTGTTTCATGCAAGGTTATTAAATCGACTTTTTGCCTGAAAACTTGTTCTAAATCATCTTTTATATCCATCAATGTGTAATAACTTGTTTTTCTCAACTTAATAAACACATCGATGTCACTCTTCTCATTCTGTTCACCACGAGCCACGCTACCGAAAAGACCCAATGTTTCGATTCCGTATTTTTCGGCGGAACGAGCTTTGTAATCTCTCAGGATTTCTATGATTTCGGCTGTTGTCTTCATTGCTATACCCTTTTGTTTCACAAAGATAGAAATATAAATAAGAAAAGCTGTAAACCCTTGCATCTTTTTTCAAGGTTTACAGCTTTTCTTATCACAGATCGGCTTACCGCCTTACTTTACTTCCCAGATTTCTCCGCTCATCAGGTAATCCTGTAATTTGCGGGTCGGATTCTTTGCCTGGACTTCTTCGATTTGCTGGTGGACAGCTTCATCGTATACAGGGGCATCCACATCGCGGATCACGCCGAGTGCGATCGGCATATCTTCGCTCATCATGGCAAGCATCATGTGCAGGGTGTTATCCTTTTCATGTGCGTCATGTACCAAGACATCATCCAACGTATAACCATCCTGCCCGATTGTTACGGCTTTCAGTTTCAGACCATCCAGAACGATACCCTTTTCGTTGTCCTTGCCGAACAGCATCTTTTCGCCGTGGCGCAGGAAGATCGTACGGTCGGCACGGAATTCCTTATCGACAATCTTCTTATGGATACCGTCGTTGAAGATCACGCAGTTCACCAGCACTTCGGTTACGGAAGCCCCTTTATGGCGGGCAGAAGCAGCCAACACTTCGGTCGTATTCTTCAGATCCACATCGATCACGCGGGCAAAGAAGTTGCCACGTGCGCCCAAAGCCAGTTCAGCCGGGATAAACGGATCTTCGACCGTTCCATAAGGTGAACTCTTGGAGACGAAACCACGGTCGGAAGTCGGCGAATACTGTCCCTTCGTCAGACCGTATATTTTGTTGTTGAACAATACGATATTCAAGTCCACATTGCGGCGGACAGCATGGATAAAGTGGTTACCGCCGATAGCCAGACAGTCGCCGTCGCCGGTAATCAACCAGACGCTCAGGTCCGGACGAGCCGTCTTCACGCCGGTAGCGATAGCGGCTCCACGTCCGTGGATCGTATGGAAACCGTATGTGTTCATATAATAAGGTAAACGGGAAGAACACCCGATACCCGAGATAACAGCCATATTATGAGGAGCCACTCCTACTTCGGCCATTGCTTTGTGCAAGCAGTTCAACACGGCATGGTCTCCACAACCCGGACACCAGCGTACATACTGATCGCTCTTATAATCTTTCGGTTGAAATTTTACTTCTTCAGTTGCCATCTTTTAAGCCTCCAATATTTTCGTGAATTCCTCAACTAATCTCGCTACAACAAAAGGTTGTCCCTTTACGCGGTTGAAACGGTACGGATTGAATCCGGCCACTTTACCACGCAGGTAGTTGGCAAACTGTCCGTTGTTCTGTTCGGCAACGACCACCTTCTTGTATTTACCCAGCACTTCAGCCGTGTTCTTAGGCAGCGGGCTGATGAACTTGAAATGAGCCAGTGCGACTTTCTTTCCCTGTTCCTGCATCGTTTCCATTGCTTCGTAGAGATGTCCGTATGTTCCGCCCCATCCGACAATCAGCAGGTCGGCATCGGGATCTCCGATCACTTCCAGTTCGGGGATATAATCGGCAATCTTGTCGATCTTGGCCTGACGGGTGGTAACCATCTTCTGGTGGTTGACCGGGTCGGTCGAGATAGCGCTTGTCTCATAATCCTTTTCGAGACCACCCAGACGATGGGCAAAGCCTTCTGTTCCCGGAATAGCCCAGTAACGAACCAAGCTTTCCTTGTCGCGACGATACGCTTTCCATACTTTTTCGCTCGCATCGTAGTTGGAGACATAATTCGGTTTGATTTCCGGATATTCAGCCAGGTTCGGCAGCTTCCATGCGGAAGAACCGTTGGCGATGAAGGCGTCCGTCAGCAGGATAACCGGAGTCATATGTTCGAGTGCCAATTTTCCCGCCCAATAAGCGGCATCGAAACAGTCTGTCGGAGTCGAAGCGGCAATCACGACAGCCGGGCTTTCACCGTTACGTCCGTAAAGCGCCTGCATCAAGTCGGTTTGCTCGCTCTTGGTCGGCATACCCGTAGAAGGACCGCCGCGCTGCACGTCGATAACGACCAACGGCAGTTCGGCAATCACGGCCAAACCGATCGCTTCGCTCTTCAAGGCCAGACCGGGACCGGATGTGGAAGTCGCAGCTAAGCAACCGGCAAAGCTGGCACCGATAGAAGTACAGATCCCGGCAATTTCATCTTCCGCCTGAACGGTGATAACGCCAAGTTCCTTATGTTTCGACAGTTCATGCAAAATATCGGTAGCCGGAGTAATCGGGTAGCTTCCGAGAAACAACCGCAAGCCGGCCTTCTCGGCGGCGGCGATCAACCCGTAGGAAGTAGCCTTGTTCCCGTTCACGTCAGTATAAAAACCAGGTGCAGCCTTCTTACTTTCGATACGATAAGTGGAGACTGAAGCATGGATATTGTGCCCGTAGTTGTAACCGTCCGTCAGCGCCTTGATATTGGCCTGTGCGATGGCCGGTTTCTTGGCGAACTTATTCTGCAACATGTGCATCGCTTCTTCCAGCGGACGTTCGAACAGCCAGCAAACCAACCCCAGTGCGAACATATTCTTACAACGGAGTGCAGACTTGTTGTCTAAGCCGAATTCAGCCAGGCCGTCTTTCACCATTGTCGAGATAGGAGCCGCCACGACCTGTACGCCGCCGAGTCCTAATTCCTGGAACGGGTCGCTTGTCGTAAACTGCGCCTTATCCAGATCACTCTTCTGGAACGAATCCGTATCGATGAGAACGATTGCATTGGGTTTGAGGTTTTTCACATTCACTTTCAGCGCAGCGGGGTTCATTGCGACCAATACATCCGCCTTATCACCTGGAGTAAAGATTTTACGGGACCCCAGATGCACCTGGAAACCTGATACGCCACTAAGTGTTCCCTGAGGAGCACGCACTTCTGCCGGATAATCGGGGAATGTAGAGATTTCATTCCCGAAAACAGCCGACAGATTGGAAAAGATTGTTCCGGTCAGCTGCATACCGTCACCGGAGTCTCCCGAAAAACGGATGACAACCTTTTCCAGAGTTGTTACTTTTGTCTGTTCTGCCATAATATACTTATATTAGCTTAATCGCTTATTGATATTTAAGATCGTCGCAAAGTAAAGAATAAACTTTGCGAGTTCAAAACTTTTAAGGGTTAAAACGCAGAGAGGTATAGATCGATGTTATTCGACGATAAACCGAATCTATTGGAAACGTAGTTATTAACGGGCTTTCCGCAATACATATAGACTCCGTTCCTGAACCCCGGATCGCTCTTGATCATCCCCTGCACGGCACCTGCATCGCCCAGCTGGAAAAGCATCGGGACGAAGATATTGCTCAGCGCCATCGAAGTGGTACGCGCCACACGGTTGCTGATGTTCTGCGTGCAATAGTGCAACACGCCATACTGCTCGAAAACAGCCGGATCGGAAGGACAGAGGCAACAGGTCGTCTCGAAACAGCCTCCCTGGTTGATCCGGAGGTCTATGACCAACGCGCCGCGCTTCATGAGGCGGATCATGTCTTCGGCGATAATATACCGGCGGCGCGTATTGATGTAGCGCATCGCCCCGATCACCACATCGGCGCTGCGGAAAGCATTCTGCAAGACATTCGGATGGAAGGTGGAAGTAAACAAACCCTGCCCCAACACCTGCTGGATCGTCCGGAGCTTGTTTATATCGTCGTCGAAAACTTTCACGGAAGCGCCCAGCGCCATAGCGGCCCGGGTGGCGACAGTCCCGGCATTGCCGGCTCCGATGACCACGACCTCGGTCGGCGAAACACCCGGTATGCCTCCCAGCAAGATCCCTTTTCCGCCCTGCGTATTGCTAAGCAGTTCGGAAGCTATCGTGATGGAAGCGGTCCCTTCGATCTCGGAGATCACGTTCAAGACCGGACAGCGTTGCATATCGTCCGCCAGCAGCTCATAAGCTATGGCCGTAATCCGTTTAGCCATCATCAACTCGAAGGCTTCATGTGAGAAGGTATTGAACTGGACGGTCGAAAACAGGGTGGTGCGCGGTTTCATCATCATCACCTCGGCAGTCAGCGGCGGCAGTATCTTCAGGATAATGTCCGCCTGGTAGACTTCGGCAGGCGTCGCCACGATCTCGGCTCCCGCTTCCGAATAATGGTTATCAGAGTAATTGATTCCCAGGCCCGCCCCGGCTTCCACCAGGACACGATGCCCACGGCCGATCAGCATATCGACCGCTTCGGGGGTCAGAGCCAGACGTCGTTCTCCTTCCACCCGTTCACAAGGAATACCTATCAGTAAGCGATTGCTCGCCTTACTGATTTCTTTCAATAGCTCCTGCGGGATATAAGCTCCCAGCCCTTGTCTGTCCATAACTTAATAGTTGAAAGTTGAGAGTTGAAAGTTGAAAGTTAAGGTTGTGCCAGTTTTCACTTTCAACCCTCAACTTTCAACTTTCAATTCTATAATCGTGTTGCCAATGCTTTCGATATAGCCTGTACATCCTGATCGGTCATCATCTCTTCCGCATCGAACACAATCGCCGCCTTCGAATAGAAAGGTTCCCTTTTCTCCAGGCTTTCGGCGATGAAGGCTTTCAATTCGTCGCCCGAACGTCCTTTCAACACCGGGCGGGTGGATTTGCAGAGTTCCAGGCGCTTCGCCAGCTCCTCCACCGAAACCTTCAGGTAAACGGTTTGTCCGGCTCCGTTCATAAACTCCATGTTATCGAAAAAACAGGGAGCCCCGCCTCCGGTCGACACCAGGACATCTTCAAAAGTCGCGACTTCGCGGAGCATCCTCCGCTCGATATCCCGGAATGCTTCTTCCCCTCTCTCGGCAAAAAGCTGCCCGACGGTCTTATGATAACGGCCTTCAATATAATGGTCCAGATCAATAAACGAGAGCCCCAGCTGCCGGGACAACACCTTTCCCACAGTGGTTTTTCCGGCTCCCATATATCCAATCAGAAATACACGCTTCATATCTATATGATTGTTTCCTGCAAATGTATACTTTTTCCGCTAAGAACTTCTGTTTTGTGCCGGATAATTTTTTATCTTTGACCCCATACTTCTTCGATTCCCCGCCCAACAATTTGCCTGTCGACAATTGTCAGCAGGCCTGCCGATAATTGTCGACAAGTTTGCTGACAACTGTGGGCAGGTTTGCCGACAATTGTCGACAGGCGATTATCCGCCGGGAAAACCGGACTTACCCGGTGGTATAAGAGGCATTTTCCTGCGGGATAAAATCTATTTCCAGCCGGGGGAGAACGGAGAAGGCTGAAAGGAACTTACAAACAGAAAGCAATGGCAAAGAAATATTATGTAGTGTGGAAAGGCATCACTCCGGGCGTATATGACAACTGGGGCGAATGTAAGGCGCAGGTGGACGGACAGGAAGGAGCGAAATATAAGTCGTTCGAGACTGAAGAAGAGGCAACAAAAGCTTTCGAGAAGGGATACGAGCATTATCTGAAAACCGCATCTTCAGCCAAAGCGGCTGCCGGCTTAGCTCCGAAAGCTCCGGTCGGGAAGCCGATCTGGGAAAGCCTCTGTGTAGACGCCGCTTGTAGCGGGAATCCGGGAGATATGGAATACCGGGGCGTTTATCCGCCGACCATGCAGGAGATCTTCCGGATCGGGCCGTTAAAGAAAGGAACGAACAACATCGGCGAATTCCTGGCTTTGGTGCACGGGCTTGCCCTGTTGAAACAGAAAGGAAGCGACCTACCGATCTACTCGGACAGCCGGAACGCCATCGGTTGGGTAAAAAAGAAGAAATGCAAGACGCTTCTGGAACGCGTACCGGAGAACGAACCGGTCTTCGACATGATCGAACGGGCGGAAAAGTGGCTCAACACCAACACCTATACCACGCCCATCCTGAAATGGGAAACATCGGAATGGGGAGAGATTCCGGCGGACTTCGGACGGAAATAATTTGTCTAAGTTGACATTTGTGTCACTTGTATTAGGGGGCGTTGCGCCTTTATATACAAGTATATCAAACGAGGTAAATTGGGTGACTATACTATCAGGAGTATTCTCAACATATATATTTGCCTTTTTTGCCAACAGAATTTTAAAACAGTAATATATGGACGCTTTAGGGATTATTTTTTTATTCACAAGTGCTATTGGTGCAGGATTGGTCATATGATCTTATACTCCTTCCGGAAAGAAATGGCTAAAAAATCTATAATATAGATTTGAAGGAAAACTATGGCTCAAGAGATTCGCTGGGTACAGTTGTTTATGAAATATAAAAAAGCATTAACACGTTTACAAAAGGTGCAGGTCTCCGACCTAGCATCATTATCAGAATTAGAAAAAGAGGGACTTATACAACGTTTCGAATATACATATGAATTATCTTGGAAAACATTACAAGATTTCCTTCGTTATAAAGGTTATATAGACTTTGCCGGACCCAACGCCACGTTATCGCTGGCATTACAGGATGGTTACATCACGGATGCCGACGGGTGGCGCAAAATGAAGAAATCACGGGAACTTATGCCTTATATTTACGATAAAGAACAAGTAGATCTAATCGACATTGCCGGAATTTTTGCAGACCTACTCAAACAGTTATGTATCCGGTTGGAAAAAGAACCGGCTCTCCAAGAGCATATCGACCGGGCAGGAAAATTGTTCTACCCTTTATAGCCGATCGTCCACCCAAGCCGGATCGAGACAACCTTTCACATCATATACGACGCTGTGCTCCTTTGTCAGCGCCGGAATGTCTAATGACAGGAAACAGGTATGGGCGACCGCCAGCACGACAACGTCGAACTTCTTGTCCGGCAGTTCGGAGAGGACTTCCAAACCGTATTCGCGCCTTACATCTTCCGGGCGCGCCCAGGGATCATAGACCGTCACGCCGATCCCGTAATCACCGAGGTAACGGACGACATCGCCGACTTTGGAGTTACGTACATCGGGGCAGTTTTCCTTGAAGGTAAAACCTAAAACTAATGCTTCCGCATTCCGCACCGGCACATCTTTCTTGATCATGCACTTCACAACGCGACCGGCAATATATTCGCCCATCGTATCGTTGATACGGCGTCCGTACAAGATCAGCCCCGGATGGAAACCGTAATCCTGTGCCTTGCGAATCAGGTAATAGGGATCGACTCCAATGCAATGTCCGCCGACCAGTCCGGGCTTGAAGGGCAGAAAGTTCCATTTCGTCCCGGCAGCCGCCAGCACTTCGTTCGTATCGATACCGATCAGATGGAAAATCTTCGACAGTTCGTTCATAAAAGCGATGTTGATATCGCGCTGGGAGTTCTCGATCACTTTGGCCGCCTCCGCCACTTTGATACTGGAAACCGGGAAAGTCCCGGCCTGGATGACCGAGCGGTACAGGGCATCCACCTTCGCAGCCGCATCGGGCGTGGAGCCGGATGTCACTTTCATAATCTTCTCCACCGTATGCTCCTTATCCCCCGGATTAATGCGCTCCGGCGAATATCCGGCAAAGAAATCGCGGTTAAAGACAAGACCGGACGTTCTTTCCAAGATGGGAACGCATTCATCCTCCGTTATGCCGGGACAGACAGTCGATTCATAGATCACGATATCGCCCCGGCCCAAGGCCTTTCCCACCGTCTCGCTGGCCGAATACAAAGGGGTCAGATCGGGACTGTGATGCAAGTCGACCGGCGTAGGGACCGCCACAATATAATAGTTACACCCGCGGAGCTGTTCCGCATCGGACGTACAGAACAACCCCGTCTCGCCTACTTCCGGCAATCGCGGCAGCAACACGGACTTCAACAATTCGCCCGACACCTCCTGCGTCGCATCACGCCCTTCCATCAAGGCGGCCACCCGCTCCCGCTTCACATCATACCCGACCACCGGATAACGCGTCGCAAACAACCGCGCCAACGGCAAACCGACATATCCGAGGCCGATAATGGCAAGTTTTATATTTTCCATCCTATTCTCTTCGTTTTATTCACTATAGTGTTTCCGTATCTTATCAATCAAACCCTGACTGGCGGAACTGAACTTACGGGCGAAAAGCTTTTCCGAACGGAACAGTTCTTCATAATCCGCATCCTGCCACACATAAGGGCTTCCCCGTTTCCAGTCTATTTCACGCATACAGCTCGTTTCCGCATCTTTCTTTGAATAGACATTGTGCCGGAAAGGTGAATTCCATAGAATCGTTTGTAGAAATATCTCATCCGGACAAAGCGTGTACCGGAAACGTTTCAGTACAAAAGGTTTCTTTGCTATCAGATATTCAACAAAAGCATGCGTGACACTCGACCATTGCGGCCCTTTCCTGAACTCCAATTCATGAGGCCTGCGATAGCGGGAAATCTTCTGCAAACTTAATACGATATTCCGAGTGAAAGAAGAAGCCGAGTGAAAAAAAACATTTCCGCCCTTAATACGTTCCGTAAACAGATAATATCGCGATACCTTACGGTCCAGATCCCGACGATGGGCATTGTCCTGCCAGAAACCGACAAATTCGTGTCCTTCATTTTCCTGAAAGAAAGCATGAATATAATCTTGGCTTTGTATCGGTAAATCAACACCCGACAGAAGATGATAATAAGCATACGGACCATTCTGGAAAGCAGCTTGGAATAACAGATATTCCACTTTCACCAGACTGATGTCTCCCCAGCACACCTTTATCGGATTCTGCAAAATGTAGAGCCCGGCTTTCTTCATGCTGAAGAGGCTTATCCGGCAAAAGAGCTCGCGCGCGCGCTTATCCACATGCAGATACACGTCATTCCGCTCATCATCCAGCATGGACAACAGCACTTCCAACACGTACGGCTCGCCATGAGCAATAACCAAATAAGCATGTTTCATTTTATCGGTTCTTATTTAGCACTGCAAACAAATCCGGTATAGTAGAATCCGTCCGGATATACCCATCCCGTTTCAGCAGGTCAAACGAAGCGGTTCCCACCACCTTATCATATTCGGCCTCCAACAAACCTTCTTTATGCAACTGATAAAAATAGCGCCAATGGCGACCGCCATGCTTCCTGGGGTTCTGCTCCAATTGTCTGCCTCCGTTTATCATTTTCTCTAAAAACGGTTGCTTCCCCCGAATATTATAATGATACACACGGATTTTACTTGCTTCCTTCCGTTTTGGGAACATCGCGACCTTATGGTTTCCCATCGAAATCTGCAGATAACCGGCGGCGCGGTGAATCACCTTATTATTCTGCCGCCCGAAAAGAGAATATTGAGACAATTGATATCGTCCGGGATCAGTTACCGGTTCGACTGTCTGGTTCCATAACCAAAAAGGTTTACCGTCTTCCGGATAGACACACTTGACTTCGCAAGTCAGTACATTGGCGGTTGTAGCCATTAGCTCGGATTTCAGATTTCCGGACGGCGTATACCACAATTCATCGGCATCGGCATTAATCACCCAATCGGCCTTGTAATCCCTCTTCGCTTTCCATACCATACGATCGACCCACTTCTTTTGCTCATAGTTTGTCGCTTTCTCGTCTATGACTTCAAGTACCCAACCTTTTTCCTGGTATTTACGGATAATCTCCGGTGTACAGTCTGTCGAATTATTATCGGTTATGATAAACCCGTCGACTCCCATTGCCTTATGGAACAAAAGGTTTTCTTCCAGCATGTCTTCCTCGTTCTTAACCAGCAACGTCATGATCAACCGTGGAGCCGGACACGGCCTGAATGCCTTATAACCTTCTATAACGGCTATGGAGAACTTTTTTAGTACAAATAGGTAATTCATAATTTTTATGTCTAAGTGATACTTTATAATCAAGTATGAAGAGCAGATGTTTATTGCAAATCCGGATTATAGCTTATGATTTGCTTCAAACATTCTTCCGCATCGAATCCTCTCGCTTTCGCATATTCATCGGCAAGAACGGCAAACATTTCCTTTGTACCCGGCAAACGCTCGAAGTTTTTACAACCCGTCTCCATATCGATCTCCATGAAACGAATCCGGTTTAAATCGATAATCTCGACTTTTACGCCTTTTTCCGTTTCTTTAAACAGTATATTTCCACGGGAATAATCTTTGTGCAGATAACCATGTTCATGCATGGCAGCTGTCGTGCGGGCAATCGCACGAAGGATCTGTTCCTGATTCGGGAAATTGGTTTTCACCAGATCATAATAAGTATGCGGACACTCGGATCTCAGGCTGACATAGTAACTTCGGGTAAAAAACAAACCGTCTCTTTCGGTATAATAAGCTACAGGACGGGGAGAGCCGATCCCGGACTTCAACAGCATATCTGCATATTCGAAAGAACGCTCCGCTTTTGAAGAACGGAACAGGCCATATACGATCTGGTTCACCAAATTAGGCTTTCTAAAAGACTTAACCACCAAATCAAGGCCTTTATAATTAAATTCGCGCAATTCATTACGTCCCTTATAAATCACTTTCCCATCTCCATTCTTAAAATGAATGGGAAGCGCTTTTACAAAGTCGCCGAGGTCTTTATACGCTTCGTTTACAAATACAACACGGGGATGGAATATACGATATATTTTATTAACCAGCTTCGACCACGTCCTTTTGTAGCGTAAAGGCCCTCCCAACTCACGCTCGAAGAATTCCGGATATGAACGGTTCAGATAGTCGATCACTTTCTTTTTTTGCAGCCGGTCGGTGACACGTTTCGAACCACCCCGTACACGGTAATACATGGACAAACGCGGCAAGGTAACGACCTTTCCTCCATCTTTCAAGACTGCGATCCAAAAAGCCCAGTCTTCACGTGCCGTAATTTCCCTGGCATATCCTCCCGCCCGCTCCCAGTCACGTTTGTAATAAAGCGAGCAGATCGGTATCATATTCTTACGGGCCAGCAAATTTAACGAGAAAGGAGGCAGGTTCCAGTTTCCTGTACGTTCGCCGAAAAACTCTGCTTTAGGACAGACCACCACTACTTCAGCATCCGCCATAATCGCTTTTACTGCATCGCCAATGAAGTTAGGACACATCTTATCATCTGCGTCAAAAGGAAGGATCAACTCCCCTTCCGCCAGCGCTATCGCATGATTACGGGCAGCACAGGCTCCGGCGTTCGGTTGGGTATGGACTTTTACCCGGGGATCTTTACGGGCATACTCTTTTGCGATCTCCAACGAAGCATCTTTCGAGCCGTCATCCATGACGACCACTTCAAAGGATGGATAGTCCGAGGCCAACACCGAGTCGAGCGTTTCACCCAGATACTGCTCCATGTTATACACGGGGACGATTACCGAAACCAACGGCGAATGTTCCATAAAGCCAATCAGATTTTATCGAGCCCTTTTGTAAACTTCAACCAGTAGTACTTCAGGGGATTCGTATATTTAAGTTGTTTCCACGGACGGCTGCCGTGCGGGCGATGCCATACGGTCAACGTTGTAAACAGGTAGTTTGTGAATCCTTTTTCCAGAGAACGATGCGAGATGGTCACATCGTGCCAGTTCTTTTCAGGGTCCAGTTGGTGGAAATCGAAAGCTTTCAGGAAAGAGACAGTCAGCAGGGAACAACAGAAGCTCAAATGCTTTTTCTCCGGAAAGACTTTGCCCTCCTTGCCTTTGGCATATAAATACGGATAGTTGATATTCTCCTGTTCGTCGACCGTTACAGCGGCGGCGATACCACAATCCGAACGTATCAAAGCCCCATCGAACAGCGACTGCAACGTATGCTTCTTCACGATCACATCCGACTCGACGATCAAAAGCCCTGCATCGGCGTCAATCGCTTTTTGCTGTGCAGCCTGAAGAATCAGCAGGTAGTTGGGGGAAGGATGATCGGTCAGATCCGACAGGTTGATCAGTTCGAACCCCATTTTGCCGGAGGCTTCACTGAGACGCGCCGTATTTTCGTCCGTACTGAAATCATTATAAACATAATAATGATATGGAACCGTAAATTCGGACGCCATGATCGATTCGATCGTCTGTAAAGTCAACTCTATCGAATCTTTCACCGGAGTAATGATATGTAATTGTTTCATTTTTCCTTCTTTTTTAATTTCACTCTCTGAATTTATATCTACAGCCGACTATTGTTCTTCTAATGCGGCCTGCACGCGTGACACGATCTTTTCCGCCGGCAGCTGCGTCAAGCAGGCCCAATCTCCCCTGGAACATTCTTTCTGTCCGAACTGCGAACAGGGGCGGCAGGGCAGCGGTAATCCGATCACATCCTCCGGACGCTGCCGATAGCCATAGAAACCGGTATAAATATGTGTCGCTCCCCATACGGACAATACGCGAGTACCGACCAACGAAGCAAAATGCATATTCGCCGAATCCATGCTAAGCAACAAGTCCAACTGACTAATTAACGCCAATTCATTATCAAGCGTATATTTACCCACCACATTCTTTACATGCGGATAGCGATAGGCCCAATCCTCCAATACCGCTTCTTCATATCCTTTCGCTCCGAACAGGAATAAAGTCAGGCCTTCCCTTTTGGAAAGAGTAGCCACGACCTGCTCCATCTCATCAATCGGATATACCTTGCCCTGATAACGGGCAAAGGGAGCGACACCCAACCATTTCCCGGTCTTGACTCCGGCAATAGCTTCCATTTTCGACAAATCTGCCGGCCGCGACTCATATAAAGAAGTGAATGATTCGGTATAGGCCAATCCTGCCGCACGGAACACGTCGGCATACCGCTCGATAACGGTCGGCAGCGGTTTCAGCTTCTTGTTTTCCCTGCGCATAAGCGGAGGATATTTTTTTCGGATTTTATCCAGGGCGTAGACCGGCTTTCCTTTCAACCGGAAAGCAGCACAAATAATCCAAGTCCGGATCACATCTTGCAGATCCAGGACAATGTCGTAATCGAACTTCACCAAAGCAGACGTAAACCGCAAGAGGCCGATCAGCGTTTTCTCCGCCCCTTTGGTACTGATGCCGATCACCTCCAGATTGGAAGGGCGGTTCATGAATACCGGCATCATAAAGGCTTGCGTAAGCACCGTAAACGAATCTTGCGGATTAGCTTTGGCTGCGGAATAGATGACCGGAAGAGTCATCGCCACGTCGGCAATCGCAGCGAGTCGTATCACTAATATCTTTGCCATTTATTTCTTATCGTACATTTTCATTTGTTTATAGACCGCCATCTGTTTATGTCCGGCCTTGATATCCGCCAGCAGTTGATCCAATGCAATGGATAGGTTCCTTTTCTGTTCCAAAAGGATTTGTAGCTTCTTCTCACATTTAGCTTTATGTTCGGGAGTCACATCCGAGGCCGCTACCTCCTGCCGCATATGATAGATTTTCAGAATCAGGATAGAAAGGCGGTCTATCGCCCAAGCCGGACTTTCCGTGTTAAAGGTGGCATCCGGCTGAATCTTCACATTTTTATATTGATCGAGGAAGAAACTGTCAATCAACTCCACCAGGTCTGTACGATCCAAATTCGACTTATCGATACGACGGACGATTGCCAAAGCTTCAGCGGGTTCGATAGCAGCACTTCTGACAAGATCCTCCATATGCCACTGCACCGCATCAATCCAGTTTTTCAGATAGAGATAAAACTCGATACTCTTCACCTCATAAGGATTATGTACCGTAGCATCTATATGGTTAGTGATATGATATGCATTCGTAGCCTGCTCAAAAACCCGGCAACACTTCTCGCTGAAACTCATACAGTTCAATTTACTTAGTAAATACAGACGTACAAAGATAGCAAGTTTTTTTATCCTTTCAGCATATAGACTTTTTTTGTCAGAGAAACGATACCGGTCGAAGGGGCGTTGCGCAAGGCTTTTCTCACGGCCGATCGCGACATCTGGGTTACGGTCAAGGATACGGAGGATTTCTGCCTGGCGGGAGATGATCAGCGTCTTGCTGTTGCCCGTACGGAAACAGATCTTTTCCAGGCAAGGTAATATTTCAGGAATAATCAGGAAAAGAAATCAAGTTTCACGTAATAGATAAACTTGCCTACAACATAACCTAAACGATAGATCATTGCCAGAGATACTAAGCACAATAATATATTTATGCTCCGGTATCTCTTGCCCGCGTAATAACGCGTAATCAGTTGGTGTAATTTTGATTCCATAATATATATATATGTATTAATAAGTTCCTTTGATAATGGTAGCGTTATAAGATCGTTCCCCGTCTACTATTTTATCATTTTCATCGAAGGAACGGAGTTTCCAAAAATAATAACAATCGCCAATGCTACCTAAAACACAAAATATGCCAATAAAGTAGATCATAATATTTCCTGTACAAAAACCATGTATCATCGGAAATAATCCCAATACAAAAAATGGCAATAGCAAAGCTATACGATAGTATTTAAGAGCCATAGGCTTTGTTAGGAGAAACCCCCACGATTTCCAATCCATATTCCAACGTAACGCCCGATAATCTCTTCCGGAAAAACAATATAATGCTATATATTGAAGTAAAATAGATCCTAAAGCGCAAAAGAGCATAATAAGAAGACCCTTTAAAGTGAATGCTTCAAACCTTGTGGCATGCCCCAATTCATACCCTGAGCGATAACTTGAAACTTCACCCCAAACATAATTAAATAATAAAGCACTCACAATCATAAGAATAAACATTGACAATATACCTAATGTCGTGATCCGCCCGGTACTCACTTTTACCTCCACTCCTTCCGGGCGGGCATATTCTTCTAAATCATTATTTTTTACTTCCATTTTATTTCTGTTTTATATAAATCAATGTATGTTCCTGAAAACTATGGCAGAATAAGGTTTCCTCCCATCTACGATCCTATCTTCAGCCTTAAAGGCACGAAGCAGCCGGAAATAATCAAAATCCCGAACCCCGTATATAATTAAATTCACTCCGAGCAGGTAAGTCATTCCATCTCCGGCACCGAAACCATGAACCAGCAATAATCCTCCCGCAACCACATAAAGCAATAATGCCAAACGGTAATATTTTAACGGTAGCTCCTTTTCTACCAAAACCCGAAAAGATGACCAATTGAAATGCAATTTCCGATAATCCCTGCCGGAAAACAAATACAACAAAACATACTGGATCAAGATTCCCGTCACAAGACAAAGGCCCACAACTACAAAAAAACCAGGAGTCATTGCCTGGAATTTCTCCATCTCTCCCAATCCATCTCCCTCGATACGATTGATATCAAATCCCCAGATATAGCCAAATAGTATTGTCACTACAATAAAAGCAACAAACAAAAGTCCATACACAGTCATCCAATCAGTATCTGTTTTGACCAATTCACCTTCCGGGCAGGTATATACATTTGATTTTAGTTCTTCTGCTTTCATTTTATCTTACAGTTCTCTAAGTCAATATGTACTTTTAATAATTACGGCTGAATAGGGCTTTTCTCCATCCATAATTTTATCTTCCGCGTTAAACGAACGAAGTTTCACAAAATAATAACAATCCGTACTACAAGCACATGTACAAAAAGCACCAACAATATAGATTAGCAAATTTCCTACACAAAACCCATGTAACATAGGAAACACTCCCAGTACAAAAAAGGGAACCAGCAACACCCAACGATAGTATTTCAATGCAAGCGGTTTCATCAACAAAAAACCACTTGATTTCCAACTATAAGACCTGCGTATGGAACGCCTGTCCTTCCCGAAAAAACAATATAATAAAAGATATTGAATCATATAATAAATTAAGCAACAACCAATTATCAAGGAAACACCCTTAGAGCTTAATAGAACAAACCTGATTGTTTTACCAAACCCATATCCTCCCTGATATTCAGAAAGACCTCCCCATATCCAGTTAAACAACAGGCCTCCGAATATAAATAGAACAAGAACTTCATACATTATTATCGTGTACATTTGTTCTATATTCACTTTCACCTCCACCCCTTCCGGGCAGGCATATTCTTCCACTCTTTTTTCCCGTGTTTCCATATCGTATTTGTTTTTGATTTCCATATTGCAAAGATACGGAAGATGGAGAAGAGAGAAGGTTATCGGAACGTTATCTTTACGTTAAGATAGAAAACAAAAGAGGGGCGGAAGATGTGAAATACCTATATTTGCCGGTGAAATAAAAAAGATTATGACGAAATCATTCTACATTCTATTGACCGCTGTTGCCGTCTTTATTGTCGTTTTCCTGATGGGGCAATGGATCGGGCGAAGTTATTCACTGACCAAAGAGATACTGGCCCGGCAAGTTCATGAAGCATTCTGCTACGCTACGGAAGAGTATGAAGCAGATAAAACGAAAGAGATCTCCGCTCTTTTCAGGGAAAAGCTGAACGGAAAAGAACTCGGCAAACTTGTATTCCGCATGGACACGGTTTCCCTGGACGGCCCGGAAGTCGTCCGGAGAAAAGACATCCGGTATTTCTCTGATTACGACCGGCTGTTTAACGAGCAACATACATTTGCCTATCCGATCAACGAGACTCAAGGCGTACAAGCCTATATCGTCAACCCCCGCGCAGGCTCCATCGGCAGGTTGCTCTATTATTTTTTCGGAACGGCCATCGCACTGATCATTCTCCTGATCGGCATCCAGAAACAAACCAATATCATCAAGCAGCAGGACGAGGTTGCCCGGATGCGGGAAGACTTTTCCTATGCTATGATCCACGATATGAAGACGCCGCTCAGTGCCATCCTGATGGGGACCCGTATTCTCCGCAGCGGCAAATTAGACAAAATGCCGGAGAAGAAAGAAAAGTTCTTCGACATACTGGAAGAGGAAGCAGAGCATCTGATGGCGCTCACCAACAAAGTCCTGACCATTTCCAAATTGGAACATGGACAACTCCTGCTGGAAAAGAGCTGGGTTCCTGTCCGTCCGATGATAGAAGAACTGACGCAGATGTTTACCGCCAAAACGAGCAAACCTGTTACCTTCAAATTGAATATAGAAACAGAAGATATCTTTGCAGACGAAGAATATCTGAAAGAAGCAGTCAGCAACCTGATAGACAATGCTATCAAATATTCGAAAGAGACGGTCGAAATAGAAATCACCTCCTGCACTTACAATAAATTCATACAGGTCAAAGTAAGAGATAACGGAATCGGCATTTCACTTGCCGCACAAAATCATATCTTTGACAAGTTCGAACGTGCTAACGCCAAATGGAGCAATATGGCAAACGGCGTTACCGGTTTCGGACTGGGGCTGAACTATGTGATGAACGTCAGCCGCTCGCACGGCGGCTATGTCAGCGTCGAGAGTAAGGAAGGAAAATACAGCGAATTTACAATCTCATTGCCTTTACCCACAGAACACGAAATAACAGTATGATCAGATTATTAGTAGTAGAAGACGACGCGAACCTGAGTTACATCATTCAGGCTGCTTTAGAAGATATGATCGGCGATTATAAAGTGACCATCGCCAACAACGGAAAAGAAGGTCTGGAAGCATACCGGCAGGATAAACCGGATGTGATTGTTGCCGACATCGAAATGCCGGTCATGGACGGTTACGAAATGGTACGCCGCATTCGGGAAACAGACCGGGAGATCCCGATCCTCTTCTCTTCCGCCCGCGTTTCCCCCAAAGATGTAGTGAAAGGGTATGAATTAGGAGTCAATAATTATGTAAAGAAACCATTTCTGCCCGAAGAACTGGATGCCCATATCCGCGCCCTGCTCCGCATGAAACAAGGGACAACGGAAAAAGAGGCCACGCAAACGCTAACGGTAGGCGGCTATACATTAGACCCTGCCCAGGCGACACTGCGCCATACCTCCGGCAGCACCCAACTGCTCACTCCACGCGAAACGGGCATTCTGGAACTTCTGTTCCGCAAGCCGGGCGAAGTAGTCCGCCGCGAAGTAATCTTAGACAAGTTTTGGAATACGGAAGAAGATTATTTTGCTTCCCGTAGCTTAGATGTATTCGTGACCAAACTACGCAAACTGATTTCAAAAGACGAGACGGTCTGTATCAAGACGGTAAAAGGGATCGGACTGATGCTCACGACGGTTTGACGGCAGTTCCCATTTAACATTTTTTCTATGGTATACTCATATCAGAGGGGATATGACAGGTATCTTCCTCCCGGATATGACAAGTGCTATCCCCCCTGATATGAAGGGTGATATCCGGGAAGATATGACACCCCATATTCGAGAGGATAGCACTATTGCCTCTTTCTGATATTATTCCACGTTATACCCGGTAATCAAAACCTTACCTTCATTACCTCTGGTATCTTCATCCTTCCAGTTCATGCGGATTTCCTTCTTTTCACCCGGGAGCAAAGAGAAGTAGTTGTCGGAATAGAATACCGGCAGAATCTGTTGGCCGTCTTTGTCGCCGACTACATTGAGGCGGATCATCAAGGCCGGAGCGGAAGTCTTGTTCTCGATAACGGACACGGCGCTCCAGGTTCCATCTGCATTCTTATCCACTGTAGTGGCAGATTCCAAAGCGACTTTCGGCAATTGCTGCAAATCCTGGTAGTTGTTCTCTTCCAAGCTGCGGTGGTAGAAGTTGTCGGAGATGACGTTGCCATCTTCGGTCAGCGTCATTTTGATGAAATGAACCTTCGACAAGTTCTCCGGGAATTCCAGCTTGATACACTTCTCGGTCGTATCTTCGTTGCTGTCGACAACCGTTTCCTTTTCCCAGGCTACGGATGCATCCATATTCAAGACCTGGACTTTTGCAGTCAGACCTTTATGCGTACCGGCGCTGTAATTGACCACTTCCACCTCGTCCGTTGCGGGATTCCACTGGATATGCAACGGCTCGGAAGCCTTCTTGATAGCAAAATAGGCGGCAGTCGGTTCGAAATAGTAATCATACGTCTGCCATACCATAGAAGGCCAGCAGGAATGACTCATCCACATCAGCAGACCTTTGCGGTTCTGGCTTCTGGATTCGAACAGGCTGCGGTGTCCGTCGTAGTTCACCCACTGGGCCAGGTCGGCAAACTCTTTCGCACTCTGCGGTTCGCCATATCCTTTCGCGATGATCTCGTTGAAAGAAGTGCAACCCTGTGCCCCTTCGCGAGTATAGTCGTGCATGCCCCATTCGTTATCCTGCGGCCAGATTCCTTCCGGCGAGAAGGTGCGGAGCATACTTTCGTAGGTCATCACGTTCGGCATGCCCCGTTCGCTATGGAACTTGTCGTTACCGGTTTTCAGCGTAAAATATTCCTTTGCCGGGAGCATCCGGTACGGGCCATGCCCGCTCACCACTTCATCAGCCGAGCTGGAGATATAATGAATGTCCGGATGATCTTCCTTGATGATACGGCGCAACGCCTTGTCGATCTGTTCAGGCGGGAAACCTTCGTTACGACCGCAATAAAGTCCGATAGACGCATGGCTGCGAATCCGTTTTACATAATCTTCCGCATTGGCGATAAACATTTCCGGATAATACGGATCAGGTCCGTCGGCCGGGTTAGCCAACCAGAAGTCCTGCCAGATCATGATACCGTGGCGGTCGCAAGCCTCATACAGTTCCTTGTCGCCGATCATGCCGACCCAGTTACGCATCATCGTGAAGTTCATATCCGCATGCAAAGCCACAGCAATGTCATATTCGCGAGCGCGATAGTTCAGGTTCGACTCACCGAAGCCCCAGTTACCGCCACGTCCGATAAAACGGCGACCGTTGACGAAGAGACTCAGGATATCATTGTCCTCGTTGAACGTCATCTGGCGGATACCGACTTTAAAGTCTTTCGCATCCGAAACCTTGTCATCCACTTTGAAGGTGAAGTTCGCATCATACAGGTTCGGCTCGCCGTAGCCTTTCGGCCACCACAGGCGCGGGTTCTCCATCTTCAGCTGCGGGAAATCCTTGGCATCGAAGACGACAGCCTTTTCTTCTCCCGCCGCCAGTTCGACCGGCTGCTGGAATGTGATATCTCCAACCTTTCCTTCCAAGATACCTTGTACGGCATTCGCGTCGTGGTTCTTCACGATCACTTCGGCCGTCAGCGTAGCGGAAGTCGTGTCAGGCAACGGCAGGACAGACGTAACAAGCGGATCGGCAACCGTCACCTTTCCGGTAGAGGTCAGGAAGACATCGTTCCAGATACCGATATTACGTCCGCGGACAGTAGGAATCCAGTCCCAACCGATCGTAGCATGGAACGTCGGGTTGTCAGCCCCTAAGATTCCACCGTTGAAGTCCGTGCTCTGTTTGTTCTTTTCCTTGATCGCACCGATATGGGCATTCTTGATAATCTCTACCGCCACGACATTTTTGCCCGGAACGACAAGATCCGTCACATCGAACTTACCCCGCATGAAGGCGCCGTCGATACGTCCCACCGGTTTGCCATTCACAAACACGTTCGCTTTCCAGTTAATACCGTCGAAGTTCAGGAACAGGCGATCCTGCTTGAAACCTTCGGGCACCTCGAACTCGTCGCGATACCAGAAATCGGAATTAAAGAAAGACTCGGATACCTGCAACTGGTTGTCCGCATAGTTCGGATCGGCGATTGCCCCGATATTCTTGTAACTGCTCAGGACTGTTCCCGGCACAGTGGCCACGATCCAGTTCTCCGGCTTGTAACCCGGAGTCGAGATTTCCTCGCCCGAAGCCGTCACTTCCGACGCACGCTGTAACTTCCAGTTCCCGCCTGAGAGATTGATTTCCCCTTTTGAAGCGGCAGGAAGAGCAGCAGGCTGAGCCACCAAGCCGCCTTTGCCCATTACTTCCACCTCGCTTAAGATGTAACGGCTGCCGTTCGCCGGCTCTTGCATCAGGACACGCACATAGCGGGCATTCTGCTTGCCGTTCAGAGCTATTTCATCTTTCAGCCCGTCGCCACCCGGCAACTCGGCTACGTCTTTCCACAGCTTGGCATCATCCGACACCTGTATCTTACCTTTAACAGCTTTGTTGATCCAGTTCAACACCACCTTGTCGAACTCGGAAGTGCTGCCGAGGTCGACGTACAACCATTCTTCACCTGTCGTGCCGCTCATCCAGGCACTGTTGAAGAACTGCGACGGCTTCATTTCCACCAGCCCGTCCTTATCCATGAAGTTAGCTTCCGTAAACACCCAATCGTGTGCGCCCGCCATCTTCAGCAGCACGCGGTAATCGGAATAAGCCGCTTCGGTATCGAAAGTAATCGTTTCGTTTAGTTTACGCACCGGCATGGTTGTTTCGCCCGTCTGTTTGTTCGGGTCGGTCACCACCACCCGCCCGGATACAGCCTGACCGGGTAAGCCGCTACCGCTCAGTTTGCCGATTTCCGTCCAGTTCTTTCCGTCATTGGAACCTTGGCAGATGATCTCGTAGCCGCCTTTCGACACTTTATCGTCATACACGACTGTTCCTACCAGTGACAATTTGCCGGCCGCTTTGCGATAGTTTGCCAGCGTAAACCGGAAATAGGTATCTCCTCCGGGAAACGTATTCCGGGAATATGGACCTTCGTCGATCATCCACTCGCGTTCGCGTCTCGGGACATCTCCCTCCGGCGTAGACAAGTTCAGATACTGCGGTTGCTCGTCCGTCACGATACCGTCCGTTGCCAACTGCGCCACTAAGTTATAGTCATGGCTGGAAGAGGCAAAAGCCGAACGCAACAGGGCAATGTTCCGGTAAGTGGAAGGATCCGGAACCAATGAAGGAGAGAAATCCTCTTTCGGGTCGCCCGGATACTGTCCGATGCCACGCGTGTAATAGTCCGACCGTTCGAACGATTCGGCCGTAGGGCTTGTTCCGCCGCATCCCCAAAGAAGCAGCGATGCCATCGCCGCCCCGCAAAGGGTAAGGGCATTCTTTTTCTGTTTATTCAAAGTCATCATTTATGAAAGTTTGCTTTATTTTGTGCTTTTTGACTACCTAACTCCTTACTTGAAAGAAGTTTGCACAAACTTACGGAAAAAAGCCGGAATATACGAATAAATCCGAAAGAATAACCGACCTATTTCAGTAACTTCCTGCTCCCGTTATCTTCCAACACACGCATTTGCTGAATGGCAATCCGGTTGAGTTTTATGAGCCGCTCTCCCTGTGCAATGCCTTGGTCAATAAATACTGCATTGAGGTTTTCCATATTCGAAAGACAAATCAGCTCGTTGATTGTCGCATAGTCGCGGATATTCCCCTTCAGTTCCGGATTCTGTTCCCGCCACATCTTTGCAGTCATTCCGAACATAGCCACATTCAAGACATCGGCTTCATTGGCATAAATGATGCTTGCCTGTTTAGCGGTTACTTCCGCAGGTATCAGATTTTGTTTGATTGCATCGGTGTGGATGCGGTAATTGATTTTCGACAGTTCACGCTTGGCAGTCCAGCCGAGTTGCGCTTGCTCTTCTGTCTTTAGTCGCTGATACTCCTTCACAAGAAGCAATTGGAAACGAGGACTAATCCACATTCCAAAATGATATGCTATATCACGATGCGCATAAGTACCGCCATATCTGCCGACCTTTGAGACAATGCCTATAGCTCCAGTCCGTTCTATCCAGGTTTTAGCAGAAAGGACAAAGTTATTGCTACCAGCCATATTTTTAATTGTACCGAATTCGGTACAATTAAAATGGGGATTATATAACATTTCCCACTCACCTATATATTCTAATGTACTTTTCAAACTAAGCCATCGAAAAATAATATGTTCCTGCATTTGGCTACGCGCCATGTCTGTAAGCGAGATGTAGTCGTTATCATTATATGCAACAACAGTAATCTCCGTATCCTGAACCGTAATTTTTGCCATGTCTTATTGGTTTAATAGCTACAAAATTATTTTAAAAACAGGAGAACACAACATTTTTCACCAATCTTTTTCCGTTATTCTCTCCTTAAAGAAAAAGGGAGGAATACCCCTCCCAAAACATTTCAGTAATAACTTTACTCGTCCCGGAAGTTTGCCGTCCACTACATTTGCAGCAAACAAACACTCTAAAACGATTATGGTTATGAAAAGAATCCTATTATCCACAGTTCTTTTACTGGCATGCGGGGCTGCACAGGCCCAATTCAATATCTGCCCGCGTGAATTTATAGCCTCGGTACGGTACAAGTTCTGAATACTTTATCGTATCTTTGTAACTGTCACACAAACAATTCAAGGCAGATGGGACGAAAAGCAGACAGCTATGCAGGCGGAATAAAGGACGGCATTTTCAACCTTACCGATATCTCCGCCTATTTCCTCCATAAAAGCCGGGCAGGAGAAAGCAGCCTGCTGTCCGACCAGACTTGTTCGGACCTGGGGATGGAAGAACTGTTTACTTTCGCGGACAGGACCGTTTCGAGAGTCGGACAACAATACCTGTACCACACCTTAAGGACGATTTCCCAGGCGGCAGGCGAAATCGAGCAAAACGAAGAGATCATCGGACACCTGCAAACGGACAGTAACCTGCGGAACCGGCTGGCAAAAGATTTATCCCGCATGCAGGACACGGAAGCCTACAGCATCGTGCGGCTATTGTCGGACGAGCAACCGGCTGTTTTCCAAAACCGGAAGATCGAAACAGTCTACCGGTTCGTCGGGTTGGCAGATTGCCTGTTATCCGTCTGTTTTCTGCGGGAACATCTGCCTTATTATTGTCTGCCGGGAAAACCCGGAGAGGGGCACAGGTTAGTCAGCGAAAGCATGTATCATCCCTTGATAGAAGATTGCGTAGCCAACTCCATCGACATACAGGATAAATCGGTTTTGCTGAACGGTTCGAATATGTCCGGCAAAACGACCTTTATCCGCATCATCGGCATCAATGTCCTGGCCGCACAAACGTTGCATACGGCATTCGCCCGTACTTTCTTCCTGTTCGACGAGATATTCAAAGGCACGAACACAACCGAACGGATTGCCGCTGCCAAAGCTGTCCTGTCCTACTTGAATACCCGCGACAACATCATCGTCGCCTCCACCCACGACACGGAACTGACAACCTTGCTCGATAAGGAATATGATCTTTACCATTTCAGCGAAGTGATCGAGGGCGAAACCTTTTCTTTCGATTACAAACTCAAAAGCGGTCCCCTCTACCAGCGCAACGCCATCCGCCTGCTGGAAATAAACGGCTTCCCGTCGGCTGTCATCCGGGATGCTTACCGGACGATAGAAGGAATGACTAAGCAATAACAAATACACCATAAGACATATGCAATATATTGCATATGTCATTTGTTTATTTCTGTTTTATAACTATCTTTGTCTTACAATATGCAATATATTACACAATGAGTATCGGTGAACAAATAAAAAAAAGACGAGCAGTACTGAATATTACTCAACAAAACCTGGCAGATTTTTCAGGAATCAGCCTGAGAACAATCATCGCGTTGGAAGATGATTCCGGAAATCCCTCTTTATCCACGCTCTCCAAAATAGCAGATGTATTAGGATTGGAAGTTCAACTGGCCCTGAAAACAGATAGTTAATAATGAGAAAGGCAGAAGTACTCGTAAACAACCGGCTTGCCGGTATTCTGGAAGAAAAATCCGAAGGAGGTTATCAATTCAGTTATACAAAGGAGTATATGGAAGACATCTCCGCACCGGCCGTATCCCTGACATTGCCTAAAAATCAGGAAATATACCAATCTGAATATTTATTTCCATTTTTCACCAATATGCTGGCAGAAGGGAGTAATAAAGAGGTTCAATGCAGGTTGCATAAAATAAACAAAAACGACTTATTCGGTTTACTTCTGGCAACAGCAGGTACAGATACGATCGGTAATATATTAATAAAAAGAATTGCAGAATGAAAAATATCCAAGTATGCCCATCTACACTGAAAACAGGCTTTCAAACCTATTGCCCCTCTGCAATAAAAAACCTGTTTTCAGGAGTGAAAGTCAGCCATCTGACAGACTTCACCATTTCGGATGAAGATACAATAAAAAAACTGAACGATAATGTAGGAAAACTTTCTCTATCCGGTGTCCAGGAAAAATATTCAGCCATCATAAGAGAGAAAAAAGTTATTCTGACACCTCAAGGAATGCAAGGAACTTACATCATAAAACCGGCACCGACAGATCGCCGTATCCGGAACAGGAAGCAACTTCCTGCAAACGAAAACCTGACCATGCAAATAGCCCGGCAGGTATATAAAATCAACACCGCTGAAAACGGGATGCTTTTTTTTAGTGACGGAGAACCGGCTTATCTGACTAAACGATTCGATGTATTACCGGACGGACAGAAACTGGCACAGGAAGACTTTGCCTCATTAACCGGTAAAAATGAAGCGACTCATGGAACTAATTACAAATATACTGGGACGTACGAAGATATTGCCTGCAAAATAAAGCAATACGTAAAAGCCTGGCAGATTGAAACCGCCCGTTTCTATACACTTATCATATTTAATTATCTCTTCGCCAACGACGATGCTCATTTGAAAAACTTCTCATTACGACAAACTATCGATGGTGATTATATACTAACACCGGCATACGATCTGGTGAATACCTCTCTTCATATCGATGAGGGGGATTTCACTTTACAAGATGGTTTATCGAAACGGATCGAAAAGTCGGATATCTATGAGAAAAAGGGACATCCATGTCAAACCGATTTTATTCGTTTTGGGCTGCAAATAGGACTTTCACACAACATTATAGCAAAAATAATCAAACCCTTCCTCAACGAACAAGCCAAAGTCTATGAGCTCATTACAAATTCTTTTTTAGATGAAAAGCTAAAACGTATGTACCGGAAAAGTTATACGGAAAGACTTGACAGATTCAGGAGAGCCAGCTCTTAGCCCTGACAGTTTTCCACCAACATCAACCCGACTCCTCTCACAGTCCGGATTTCAACAGAAGGATCGTCTGAAAAAAGTTTGCGCAACTTCTACATTCATTTATTACATTCACTTAAAATAGCAAGAACCACCGACCGCATTGTTGTATGTTAGTATTTTAGATTTTCAATGGTTTAATATAACCGTTTGAAAAATAAACATTTAACCGAGTATTTGAGAAACAGTGGTAACGAGTTGGCAACTGTGCTATTTTCAGCGTTTTGCGGTGCTATACTGTCAAATAACTCTTCTGTTGCAAATATAGTATTTTTTTCAATCCTAATGAATATAGAACAAAATTTCTTTCTATTTGATTTTCTGTTTTGATGAAAGGTGTTTTGCCATTACATATTATACCTCACATCGTGCTAAATCAGTCTGTATCACTATATAACAAGTGCTTTCTCTCTTTAATATGTTCTTTGATTATTGAAATAGTTTTTTCAATGGAACAATCTGTGGTATTTATAACAAACGGCTCATAATCACCGATATTAACAAACTGTTTCCACATTGTTTCCACTAACTCGATATTGGTATCTTTACTTAATTTAGTCCGTTCAATGGCTCGTCTTATCGTTTCCTCTTTGTCCGCTCTCAATATGATGTAGTGAATTTCATACCCCTCTTGTACAGCTTCTTTCCAAGGGGTTAAGAACCAAGGGCCTACAATGCCATCTACAATTACATCATATCCACTACGGGCATAACGTTTGGCAGCCTCTAAAAAAGCTTCGATAACAACAACATTCTGTTCATGAGATTCGAGTAAATGGGGCAGTATCGCACCTTTACTCAAATAATGGTAAAAATCATCTGTATGCATATGTACAGACTTCGCAAAATCAGATTCTTTTGCGATAATTGTTGCTACTGTAGTTTTACCGGTTCCCGGAGAACCTGTAATTATAATAATTCTACCGTTGTACATATCAATATTCTGTTTTTAAATTTTTTCTTTCGCACTGCATATTTCAGTTACAGTACACTAATTGGTAAACTCTTGATTGGTTCACCTCAAGGATGATAACAATCGCCTATATATTGAAAACTGAATTTCTCATAAATACAAAAGTACAAAAAATCCGTGATATGTCTTTCAAGTATCATTATACCTCTGCTCTTTCTTGGTTTCAACATTCCGATAGCTCCTCAGAACTCGTTCATCCTCTTCCTGAATGTATGGTTCTCTTTTTTTAGCTCGTGAAGCAATAATTGAATTGTACGGCTTCTGCTGTTGGTTTGGGAGAGTCCAGAGAGGTGCAACCTTTTTGGCTTATAGGGGAATTTTCAACGGTACGGAGTATTGTGGCTCGGAAAATTCCCTAATAAGCTACGGTATTTTCCGTGCAAATACCTGTACGTGGTGTCTGTGATATGCTCGTTTTCAAGTGTAGTCATTGTAGCTGCTGTATAGACCAACGGGATGCACCTCCCTATGATTGGGGAGAGGGTGGCAAGGGGTTTCGGGCAGACCGAAACATAAACTTGCTACCTTCCAAAACAAAAGAAACCTATTTTGAGCAACTCAAATTACTCAGACAAGGAATAGGCGTTAGAAAGACGGAATTAAGACAAAAATCCATTCGAAACGAAAGAGCGATGTAGCATAGCCATCCAACCTTGAAACCGTCAAGTCCGTATGCCTGCTTTGCAAATGGGAATAATTGCATTTCTTCTGCTATGAGGAATTATCCTCCTACGCTTTCCCAGCGGACTGATGATGGATGAAAAATCCGATGATTTGATGATTAGCATACTCAATCTACTGTTATTTAATCATTTACATCCTCATCGAGTTCTCATCAAACTACTTGCGAAAAGAGAAACTTATCATTTGCTAAGTCGGTTTGCTTTGCCTGCCCTGCTTTCTCTTCTTTTCATCGGTAAAATACTTCTGATAAGTATTTGATGAGAGTATAAGTATCTATATTTCAATATGATTATATTCTTATTCATCAATTCATCAAAAATAAAGGTATATTTTTCCGAAAAGCATTGCTCTTGGTTCGCTTCATGCACACCGTACTAACAGCTCCATCCACCTCTGAATGGCAGTGTTAGCAGGTATGTTTTTTCTTTTCGCCGGTACATAATCTTATCCAATAGCATCTTACGGACTTTTGAAGCCCCGAGCGATTCGATACGGAATGCAAGGGCAACAACCATATCAAGGCTGTAAACATCCAAACCGCAACCGTTCGACAAATACAGGTAGCGTTTGGTTTCGTATTCTTTCAGAATTCCGCTCTTGTAAACTGCCTTTATTCCTGCACGGATGGTCGGAGCGATAACCCCGAACAGTTCTACAAGTTCTGATTCCGACATCCATATGTTGGCGGTATCGGTCGGCAGGGCGATATTGCCCTGCCCGTCCATCGTGATGATGCTTCTTTCTTTTTTCATCGGTACTCGGTTTTTATAGGTTATCAAATGGCACTGCAAATGTTTTTCTCCATATCCACCAGCTTGTGCGACAGGGTTTCCATATCCTGACTAATCTTCTGATTCGTTATTTGTAGGCTCGGCAAACAACGCCTTTCCGCTTTACAGCGGTAGGTTTTCGTTTACCTGCCCCCGAACCGTACTTACACGTCTCCATGTATACGGCTCTCCATCTGTAACATCATTTTTATTTATCACAGCTCTGGATTTTTGCGTTACACTCCGCGCATACGACCAAAGTCTTTCTGTGCATATGGAGCATTTTGCGTTCCCAGTCATTTTTACCTTTTAACTCTTTGAGAGTGCGGACATGATGCATTACCACTTCTCCGTGCTTGCCACATAGTTCGCACGTTTTTGTTGTAAGCCTTTCTATCAAACTCAACGATGGCGTTTTGAACATATACGGCAGATTGTCACTTGGGGCTGTTTCACAATCCGTTTTACGGGCGTAACCCTCATTGTAGAATACCCTGTACTTGGTTTCTCCTCCCTTGTTTACAAAAGGCACGACAAAGAGATTGTCCTTGCGGTATGTTTCAATGACTTTTCTCACTGACATATTCAGCTTTTGAGCAAGAGTTTTGTACATGGAGAACTTCATAATACAGCCGAAAGAGCGTCCCAAAGCCGATGCATTGTTTGCTATTGAGTAATAGTTATAGAACCCTCGTATTTCGGTATTAAACTGAGATACAATCTCGTGCGCTTCATTGTCAATCATATAAGTCCTGCCTTTTGACACCCATGTTTCCTTGCCGTGTTTGGTGACAACTTTCTTGGCTTCGAGGCTGAGCAGTTTATTCTTGATTACTTCTCTTGAAACGTGCAATATCACATTCCCGTTGAAGTATCTGCGCACTGTTCCGTTACTGTTTCTCTTTGTGGCATAGTCTTTACGGACGTATATTTCGTAACCCAAAAATTTTGCGCTGTCTTGTGCATTTGTAATCAAAGTTTTTTCCTGTGACATCTCCAGCCTTAACTTTTCCTGCATAAACCTAGTGATGTCAGCTTTGATTGTCTCACATTCATTTTTCGTTCCGATAACCCCGATTAGAAAATCATCGGCGTAGCGCACATATCTCAGTCTGCGAAAATTTCTATCCATATCGTTGCCACTTGGCATTGTTAGTATCCGCTTCTGCTTTTCGTGCAGTTCTTCTACCATTTTTGTTCTTTCGTTTGCATCCTTCACTTCGTTTATCCTACGCTTTAGGTAGTGTACTCTGTTGTTGAGTTTGCAAATGTCCTTGTTACGACTTCTGATTGTCCCTTTATTGAATTTGTTGGCATATTCTTCCATGTATTTATCGAACTTGTCAAGGTATATATTTGCCAAAATAGGACTTATAATACCACCTTGCGGTATCCCTGAATAAGTCTTGTTGAATTGCCACTCTTCCATGTACCCTGCATTGAGGAATTTCCGTATCAGACGAAGAAATCTGTCATCTGCTATTCTACCTTTCATTATTTCTATCAGCACATCATGGTCTATGTTGTCAAAGAAGCCTTTTATATCTCCCTCAATGAACCATTTTGCACCGTTGAAATTGTTTTGTAGACTTTTCAGTGCTGTGTGACAGCTTCGGTTTGGTCTGAAACCGTGCGATGTCCACTCAAAGTGTCCCTCATATATGGCTTCAAGCACCATTCTTACTACCTCTTGAACCAATTTGTCTTCAAAAGACGGTATTCCTAACGGACGCATTTTCCCATTCTTTTTCGGAATGTAAATTCTCTTTGCAGGATTGGGGCTATAAGTCTCATCCTTTATACTCTTTATGAGTTTGTTTATCCTATCGATGCTCATTTCATCCTCTGTTTTGCCATCTGTGCCGGGTGTCATGTTTCCCGGCTTTGCATACATACGTTGGTAGGCGACAAAGAACATCTGTTCATTGAATAGAGTACGGTAGAGCCTTTCGTATTTATACTCAGGCTCGTTGCTGTGTCCAGCTAAAATGTTTAATACTTGCTCTGGATTTCTCATACGTCTCTCACGTTTTCCGTTGTTTGTATTAAAATTACAGACTACTTCCCTTCGCCATGTACAAGGCTTTCCCTTGCTCGGACTACTACGGAAGTTCCGTTACCATATCGGATATTCAAAAGCTTTCTTTATAGCTGTTTATTCCAGCGTTTCGACTTAGGTAATCCCCAGTTAGTTCTCTTAATAACTATTAGCACGTCATACTGTCGGATGCGACTTTCGTTCTTGTCCGCTTATTGCGGCTGTGTCATAGTCGGTTCTTTATGCTCTGCACTAACGCACAAAATAGGCAGAGTACTATGAAACAACGTATGTATAATAGTCTTCCGTTGTTGCAAGATTTGGTACCACAGAACTATCGTTCAACCAATCAAGGCTTCATCCTTATGTATGTCTTTTCGTCTTGCCCCTCAGTCGCTACTTGACTATTAGTAGACTTAGGGCTTTAATCAGTATGCTACACTCCCCACCAGGTTTCCCCTTTGGATAAACTGATTGACGATAGGATTATATCGAACCCAATCCTAACTTCTTGCTAAAGAAGTATTTATTAAGCGACCATTCTGGGCGCACTCGCATAGATTTGCGTGGTCTTTATGTTGGTATGCCCTAACAGACGGCTAACGGTTTCAATAGGTACACCATGCGATAAAAGCACAGTCGTGGCATTCGTATGTCTTGCAACGTGTGTGCTGAGCCGTGTCTTGAAACCGCATTGCTTACCGATTTCTTTCAGTATCTTGTTGCAACTGCCGTTGCTCGGTACTGAGAACACTCGGTTGTCCCTCGTCAGCCCCTTGTACTTCCCGATGATTCGCAGGGGAACGTCCAACAGGCGGATATTGGATTCCGTATTCGTCTTCTTTCTTCGGGTGATTATCCACAGGTTACCGTCAAAGAATGTTTGCAGGTTATCGGTGGTTAGGTTCTTCACATCGGAATATGACAAACCCGTGAACACCGAAAACAGAAACAAGTCCCTTACAAGCTCGTGCGTCTTGTTCTTTATAGGAGCGTCCATGAGCGTCTGTATCTCCTGTTGGGTAAGATACCCCCTGTCCACGCTTTCGGGAGAGTTGATATACCCGGCAAAGGGATTGAATGGCAGACGTCCGTCATTCCTCGCTATGGAAATGATGTGCTTCAACACAATCATGTAGCCCCATACGGTATTGGTGCGGCACTTCTTCACGGTTCGCAGAAAATACTCGAAGTCGTTGATGAACGTGAGGTTCAACTCTTTTAGGGGAATATCCTCACGCTTATAGGTATGAGGCAGGAACTCCCGTATATGCTTGCATACGGTCTGATAACGGTTAAATGTCCCTTTGGCTCTGCTGTGTCCGACTTTCTTCGCAAACTCGGCATTGTGCTGCTCAAAGAGTTTCAGTAAGGTTTCCTGCTTGACACCGATGCCGAGATAACCGTCTTTCAATTTGGCAGCGGTTACATATCCGTCCGTCTGCATCAGTTCTTGGTATCGGCGGTTCACCTCTACCCGAATCTTGTCAACCGCATGGTTGATTCTCTGCGCTTCGGCACTCTTGCCCGAAGCGCGGTTGTTCTTCACGTCCCATAAATGGGGCGGAACGTCCATCTTGCAGCTGAACTGTTTAATCTCTCCGTCCACCGTAAGGCGACACATCAGTGGCAGGTTGCCGTTGGGCTTTGCACTGCCTTTTTTCACGTAAAATAAGACCTTGAATGTACTTCGCATAACTCACATTTTTTGGTTACAAAATTAGTTTACCGTGAGTTACCGACAGCTACGCAAAATTACGCAAATCGCAGAAAAACAGATGCTTATTCTGAGAATCCACACACTACGGCAGTAATGATGTGGTAACTGAACTCTTGCGTTGTGTGGCTTTTAGATGTCTGTAAACGACCTTTTTCACATCAAAAGCAAAAGCGTAACGACCACTCTTTCAGTTGAATCGCTACGCTTTTCTCAAATTTACTTTTTGGCTATATGTTTATTTTATGAAATGCAAATTTGTAGCGAAACAGACTATTTACCGTCAATTTGATTTATTTTAAACGCTCTTTCTTACAAGCAAATTCTTATTTTCAGTCTTTTCAGCCTAAAGTTTCCTTGTTTTTGTACTTTTTCCTCCAAATCATCTAAATGATTTTTCAAATGGTCTGAATGTTTTTACAAAACCATTAGGATGTTTCGGACAAACCATACGAATGAATCCGGAAAATCATTTAGATGATTTGGCCGGACGGATGGAAACAAAGAAAAAAAGTATCGTAAAGAACCATCCTGAAGTCATTTGAAAACAAATTTAACACCTCGCAAGCTCCATCGAACAGGCCATTTAGGATTGACGCTTTGACAGGAATCTATCTTTCCTGCCGACACGCTCATTCATTTCTTCTGCACCATCCCGGTTTCCCCATGACAGAAAAGAAACTTTCCGATGATCCCGCAAACAAAACGGCAATAGCAACCCTCGTTTCCCGCTCCTATCCGCAACCATTCCGGAAGATGAACACGTACGGACGAATCTGAGATGGGCTGATCTGACAGTTTGACAAATTGACAAGATCTTTTTTCAATACTACTGGTGCGATAAAATCGCACCACTACTATTTCTGCTTTAGGTGCTATCAATCCATCTGAATTAAGTAAAGCGTCTGAAATAATTCTATTTTATAAAACATACACCTTGGAAAATTTTACAATTCAAAATTAATTCGTATTTTTGCATCAAACAAAAGAGAGATGAGAATTGTATCACATAAAAAATTGAAAGAGTTCTACGAAACGAAAGGTTATGAAGATTCACGCATTGCCTTAGAACGTTGGTATGACATAGCGGAAAAAGCTGAATGGAAGAACCTATCAGACATTAAAGTGGATTTTCTTTCTGCTGATTATGTAGGCAATCAACACTACGTTTTCAATATCAGAGGCAACAATTACCGTTTGGTTGTAGTTGTTAAGTTTACGATAGGATATGTATTTATCCGTTGGGTAGGTACTCATAAAGAATATGATAAAATAGATTGTTCAACCATTTAAGATACAGGATATGAATAAAGTTAGCAAAGAACAATATGAATTTGCATTGGCAAGAGTAGAGGAACTTTTGCCATTGGTTGATGATAATACCCCTGCAAACGATAAGAATGCGGTGGAACTCACAGTTATGTCTGACATTGTGATAGCTTATGAAAAGGAACATTTCCCAATAGAAAAACCAACTGTTGCAGAATTGATAGAGTTATCTCTTGAAGAAAAAGGAATGAGTCAAAAACAACTTGCCGGTGAGATTGGAATAAGTCCTTCACGCGTGAATGATTATATTTCTGGTCGTTCGGAGCCTACTCTCAAAATTGCGAGGTTGCTATGTAGGGTGCTGAATATTCCTCCAGCTGCGATGTTGGGTTTCTGATAAGATAATATATTTGTTTGGGCGTGGCTTCGGTCACGCTTTTTTTATACCATTTTACGACAACAATCGTTTTATTGTCGTGTATCGCCAAAATCATGAAAGAGTTAACAGAAGATCTTTTTCGTTAACCTAACATTAACCTACCGATAACATACCCCGCTTTATGCTCTTCATACCTTTGTCGAAAACAACGATGTATAAACCATAAAACAAATAAGATCATGTTATTACCGAACGAATGGATAGAGAACAGCATCGAGACGTACATCTATCAGCACACGACAAAATCGCAAGTTATCTACTGGGTCGTATTGGCAGCTATCACAGCGACAATCATTGCTTTGCCTTTCGTTTATGTGGATATTTCCGTACAAGGCGGAGGAGTGGTACGACCGGTAACCGAGAAGACCGAAATCAAGGCGGCTATCACCGAATATGTAGACTCCATATTCGTGCGGGAAGGGCAGCAAGTGAGGAAAGGCGACGTGCTCCTGCGCTTCCGCACGAACAACAGCGACTATAAGATCAACTACCAGACAAACCGCATCAAAGATTATGAAGCCCACTTGGCCGACCTCGCCTGTCTGGCAGAAGGAAAAACACCGTCCGTTTTCCGTTCTCCCGTCCGGCAACAGGAATACAGCTATTTCATCCGTCGCAAAAAAGAGCTCGAGACGACTTTGGCACAGGCCGAAAAAGAATATCTGCGTAATAAAACGCTCTTTGATAAAAAAGTGATCTCCGAAGAAGAATACGACAAATATTATTTCCAGTATAAAAGCCGTCAAAGCGAACTGGCCTCCTTGCAGGAAAGCCAGCTAAGCACCTGGCAAACCGACCTGAACACCTACCGGAACCAGTATAGCGAAATGAGTACCAGCCTCCGGCAGGAAGAAAAGGAGAAAGACCTCTATATCGTACGCAGCCCGGTAGACGGGACGATCGACCAGTTTTCCGGCATCTACCGGGGCAGCAATATCCAGGCCGGGCAGTCGCTTGCCGTCGTCAGTCCGGATTCGACCCTGTGCGTGGAAGTATATGTGACGCCTCGCAATATCGGGTTTCTCTATCCCGGCATGCCGGTCAATATGCAAGTGGAATCGTTCAACTACAACGAATGGGGGACGATCCCCGGCAAAGTAAAAGACATCTCGTCCGATTTCCTGACCGACAGTGAGGGAAATTCTTTCTACAAAGTCAAATGCAGCCTGGAACGGGATTACCTGACGCTCCGTAAAAGCGGCAAGAAAGGCATTCTGAAAAAAGGGATGACTGTCAGCACGCATTTCATGATCACGGAACGCTCCTTGTTCGACCTGCTGTACCAAAAGATAGACGACTGGGCAAACCCCGTACAATATAATTCCAATACGATGATTGCAAAAAATTAAACACACAAGAATAAGATGAAAAAAGGAATCAAGATCAAACAACACGACATTACCGATTGCGGCGCCGCCTGTCTGGCGTCCGTATGTGCTTATTACGGCCTTCAATTTCCGGTAGCCCGCATCCGGCAATATGCATTTACCGACCAGAAGGGAACCAATATTTTAGGATTAGTAGAAGCTGCAAACAAGTTGGGGCTGTCTGCCAAAGGTGTTCGCGCCCAGTTCGAAGCCTTGCAAATCGTGCCCAAGCCGACAATCGCCCATATTGTCGTCAAAGAGGTACTGCAACATTTTGTCGTCATCTACAAGGTGACGGACACACATATCACCTATATGGATCCGGGAGACGGACGGATGCACAAAAAGACGAATGAGGAGTTCCAGGCAGAATGGACGGGTGTGTTGGTCCTGATGGAGCCGGAAGAGACCTTCCGCCAGGGAAATCAAAAGGTCAGCATGGCACGCAAGTTCCTGTCGCTACTGATCCCACATAAAAGCGTCATGTTTCAGGCACTGTTCGGCGCGTTTGTCTACAGTATCTTAGGACTATCGACTTCCGTCTACGTCGGCAAAATAACCGACTACGTCTTGGTGGACAAAAACCTGAACCTGTTGAACCTGATGGGAATCATCATGTTATTGATCCTGCTGCTACGGACGTTTATTGGGGCAATGAAAAGCATTCTGGCATTAAAGACCGGGCAACGCATAGATGCGGCCCTAATCTTAGGTTACTACAAGCACCTGCTCACGCTGCCCCAACAATTTTTCGATACGATGCGTGTCGGCGAAATCATTTCGCGTGTGAACGATGCCGTGAAAATCCGCAATTTCATCAATAACGTGTCGCTGGACTTGGTGGTGAACATGATGATCCTCGTCTTTTCCGTCTGCCTGATGTTCGTCTATTCCTGGAAACTGGCGTTGATCACATTGGTATCGGCTCCCTTGAACCGGACATGATCGGCGACATCACGTTCGAAAACGTTTCCTTCCGGTATGGTTCGCGCAAGCAAGTTTTCGAATCGTTGAATCTGACCATCGAAAAAGGAAAGACGACAGCCATCATCGGCGCCAGCGGTTCCGGCAAGACTACACTGATTTCGTTGTTGCAACATATCTATCCGATACAGTCCGGGCAAATACGGATCGGCAATTACGAGGCAACCTCTTCGCTCGACTCCATTTCCGAAAAGTTTGTCAAGCAAGCATTGGACGAATTGGCACGTGAAGGCAAAACGGTCATTGTCATTGCCCACCGCCTCAGTACGATAAAAGCAGCCGACCGGATTGTCGTCCTCGACCACGGACAAGTAACGGAAACCGGTACGCATCGCGAACTATGCAGTTCCGGCGGCATTTACAACCAGCTCTGGAACGAACAGTTCGACATGCTGACATAAAGGGTATGATGTCGTTTCGTAGGGGCAAGGCAGACGTTATTCCCATTGGGCGGAGTAGAACCCCGCCCCTACGAGACGCCATTGTTTTATTACTTATTGTACGATTCGAAAAAATAGCCGTTGGTCCAAATCGAAATACATGGGCATGAAAATCGATTTTCATACCCGTGAAAATAAAAATTCATGCAAGGGTAATATTTTTTAATAAACAGTCATTTGCTCAAACAACTAATATTCAACAAAATACAAAAACATGACATTTCAATAGGGTTATTGTAATCTATGTTCCCAACCAAATAAACGGAAAGATTTTAAAACAAATTA
>ERZ791909.344-NODE-344-length-44152-cov-5.373245_pt1 | contig 44152 bp, 30 predicted proteins | sample MGYA00510143_ERZ791909 | MGnify/ENA primary metagenome ERZ791909 (study PRJEB30046, sample SAMN00792093) | human gut metagenome | study: EMG produced TPA metagenomics assembly of the A metagenome-wide association study of gut microbiota in type 2... | reverse complement strand
TAGCCCAGGATCCTACTGATTTGGATAAGGATGATGTACCGGGGCGGATGCTTACTTAAGTGCCTGCTAATTCTGTAATCGGTGTCAGTGATTTTATAATCAGTGGTTGTGATTATATAATTGCTGGCACTGATTTTATAATCACTGGCACTGATTACAGAATTGATAGGCACTCCGATGTTTTTTATGCCTATGTAGATAAGTTTTCTTGTAGCAGGGATAGATTATTACTTATATTATGTAGCCCATAAGATCGTATCGCTTAAAAATGAATTTGGTGCGGTCGCCCTATAGAGTTGATAAGGGGGAGAATTGAATAAAAAAGAAACGTACCTTTGCAAAACCGAACAAGATTGGCGAAGAGATGAAAGAGGCATTTATAAAACTACATATTTCTATTATTCTGGCAGGCTTCACAGGCTTGTTCGGGAAGTTGATTACGTTGAATGAGGGCCTGCTCGTTTGGTACCGTATGTTTTTTGCAGCCGTAATGCTCTTCCTTATCCTTTGGGGGAGCGGAAGGTTGAAGCGGACTTCTTTTCGCGAAGTGATGAAGATCGCAGGGACCGGGCTGTTGTTAGGGCTTCACTGGGTGTTTTTCTACGGAAGTATCAAGGCGGCGAACGTATCGATCGGAGTGGTTTGCTTTTCGCTGGTCGGCTTCTTTACGGCTTTGTTGGAACCGCTGATTATCAGGAGGCGGGTATCGACTAAAGAGCTTTTATTCAGTTTGGTGACTGTGTGTGGCATTGTCTTGATCTTCCAGTTTGACACACGTTACCGGACGGGGATAATCATTGGCGTGATCTCTTCGGCACTGGCGGCGCTTTTTACCATCACGAACAAGAAGGTAGGAGTACGGCACGCTTCCAGCATGATGTTGCTTTATGAGATGATCGGCGGTTTTCTGGGGTTGACTTGCTTGCTGCCGTTTTACCTGCATTTCTTCCCGGTGGAGACAATCTTGCCGGGAATGACCAATTTCCTATACCTGTTGTTACTTTCACTGGTTTGCACGATCGGCTTGTATCTGTTACAAATACAAGTATTGAAACAGGTATCTGCATTTACCGTGAATCTGAGTTATAACCTGGAACCGGTTTACAGCATTATCCTTGCCATGCTCTTTTTCGGCGAGGCGAAAGAGTTGAACCTCGCTTTCTATGCCGGATTGGGATTGATCCTGCTCTCCGTCCTGTTGCAAACGCGCGAGGCTATCCGTTGTAAGGGAGCGTAAACCAGAACCGTGCGCCTTCTCCCAACCTGGAATCGACGCCGATCTTCCCGTCGAGGGCTTCGATGATGGTTTTGCAGATTGTCAAGCCTAAGCCGGTGCCCTGCTTGAATGAATTGACTTTCATGAAACGTTCGAAAATAGACAATTGATGCTGTAACGAGATTCCGATACCCGTATCTATTACTTCTATGAGGACGTATCCTTCGACGATGCGGTAGGAAAGCCTGATGCTTCCCTCCTCCGTGAACTTGGCTGCATTTGAGATCAAATTCGAGATTACCTGCGTGACACGTTTCGGGTCCGTATGGATAATAATGTCGGGCAAAGTATCGAAATCACAGATCAGGGATACGTTTTCAGACATTTTCAGTGTATGCACCTGATACTGCTCGTAGAATATTTCTTTCAGGCTGGTGTCGGCAAGCGAATAATCCAGGATGCCCGATTCTATTTTGGAAAAGTCCAGGATATCGGTTATCAGGCGGAGGAGCAGATCACTGTTCTTGTTGATTATTTTGACAAACTCTTCTTTTTCTTCCTTATCGTCTGTCTCGGCAAGGATATTCGAGAAACCGATTATGGCGTTGAGCGGTGTCCGGATCTCGTGGCTCATATTGGCGAGGAAGGCTGATTTCAGCTTATCAGCCTCGCGAACCTTCTGTATTTCCAGTTCCGACTGCCGGGTTTCGTATTCCGCATGATGCAGCTTCTCTTCCAACCGTTTTTCTTCGGTGATATTGGTAATGTGACAGATCATTTTATTCTGCCGCTTGCGACCTTTCGTCTTATAAGCCTGCGCATTGACGCGAATCCAGATCGTTTCGTTTTCAATAGCGGTACGGCACTCGAAGCTACAATGATCCAACTCTCCTTCTATCACCTGGAAGAGCTGGTTGACGTTGTCAGCCGAACGGATAATCTGCTGTACGCCTTCGACTGTCATGTATTTATTATCCCTCAAGTAGTTGAACAACTTGTTGTCTTCCGGCGTCTCGTTCAAGAGCGGATTGACAAACAATTCTTTCTTTTCGATATCGTATTCGGCGATAAGGGAATGGCCGGATAGGAGGACGGCTTTAAGGATCGCCAGGTTGTTTTGTGTCTGCTCCTCTTTAACCTGCTTTTCCGTCTCGTCGGAGATGATCAGCAGATAGCCGATATGCCCGAACTCCCGGTCGTTCAATCCGATCCCTTTCACCATCAAATATTTGGTCTGATCCAAAAAGTTGGAGTGATAATACCGGGAATCCCGTATGCTATTGAAATCGTATATGAGAGGGAAACTGAATGCTTTCTTCTTCTTAATCTGATTAAGGACTTTCTCGGGAACAGCCGGATTCCGGAACAGATTGACACCCAACAGTTGTTCACGGGAAGAGCCGAAGATCTTAGTGTCGGCATCGTTTATATCGATCAGGCAACCTTCCGCATCGTATAGCTCCACTCCGATCGGCAGGTTGTTGAAGAACTGCTGGAACTTGGTGCTCAGCTTGGAGATGCGTTTCCTCGACTCTTCCAGATTATAATCGGTTTGCCAACGTTCGATAATGATAGAAAAGATACCGGCGATAAGATGCATATCTTCAACTTCTGACGCCGTCCAGGAACGATGTTTCAGGATCGAGTCGAAACCGATGAATCCCTGTACTTTGTTATGAAAAGTAAGTGGGATGATCAGCGTGGATTTCAATTGTTGAAGGGTCAGCAGGGCCTTGTCGGTAGACGCCTCGGCGGGCAGATCCGCAAGATCCCTCAGCACGATGTCGCGTCCGGATTTGACAGTGTCTATAATCCACGGGATTGTGTCGTATGTCAGTTTGCTCTTGTCGTCTTTCGGAACTTTTACCCACGAGTTCATCACTTCGCATGTAAAATTAGCCGTCAACCCGTCTTCTTCGAAGATGGCAACGTAGCCCCAATCCGCATCGAAATAGTCCAGCAATACGTTCATTGCTTTTTCGATCGGCTTGTTTTCTTCGTTGAAAAGGATCACCAGAACTTCGGAAATAATACGCTTTATGGACGGCGTTTCGGAGGTTGTACAAACCTCGCAATTGGCAGGGCTGCTATCTCTGGCTTCCAGTAATCGTATCAATTCTTCCCGGGTCAACTGATCGTATGGCGATGCTTTAAGAGTCATATCAGAATCTTTATCCGATCGCAAAAATAAAAAATAGTTTTGATTCTGAATAGTTTTCAGGAAGAATAATCATTTACGCCACAACCGTTCCGGTAAAGCCGTTTTGATAGAAGTAATTCATCCTCCTTTAGAACTATTATCTTTTGAATGTCGAGGTCATTCCGTGTAAAAAGTTATATTTGCATGTTCTAACATTGGACAATCCGGTGATTGCCCTGACATTATTGAATTTGATTATGTTGAAGCAACAGTTACAACAAAAGTTACAGCAAAAACTCTCTCCGCAGCAGATTCAGTTGATCCGTCTTCTGGAACTCCCGGCTTTAGAGCTGGAAGAACGTGTGAAGCATGAGCTGGAAGACAATCCCGCGTTGGAAGAAGGAAAGGAAATTGCGGATGACTTTGACCGTACTGACGAAGGTGGCGATGAGTTGGCCTCCAACGATATGGAGGGAGGAAGCGAAACAGACGCCGACCTTTCCCTCGGCGACTATATGAGTGAGGATGATATACCCGATTATAAACTTCGTGAGCTGAGCGAGCGGACGGAGAAGAAAGAAAATGTGCCTTTCTCGGTCAGCGAATCCCTGAACGAATACCTGCTCCAACAGCTCGGGTTGCGGGATCTGCCGGAAAAACAGGTGAAGATCGCCGAATATATCATCGGGAATATAGATGATGACGGCTATTTGCGCCGCGACCTGTCCGCCATAGCCGACGACCTGGTGTTCCAGGCGGGACAGGATGTGACGGAAAAAGAAATAGAAGAAGTTCTCACGATCATACAGGATTTTGACCCGGCAGGAGTCGGCGCCCGCAACCTGCAGGAATGCCTGCTACTCCAGTTGGACCGCCGGGAAAAGACGCCCGAAACGGAGTTGGCAATCCGGATACTGACCGATTTTTTTGAAGAGTTCACCCGCAAGCATTACGATAAGATCATGAGAGGGTTGGATATCGAAGAATCCGCCCTGAAAAGAGCCATCCGTGAAATAATGACCCTCGATCCTAAACCTTGCGGCAGCTGGGGCGGTTCCATGGAGACAGCTTTGAGCCAGATCATTCCCGATTTCGTAGTGGAAGCGGTGGGTGGCGAACTGATCCTGAGCATGAACAACCGGGGCATCCCTGATATGCGCATCAACCGCGAGTATGCGGAAATGTTTCAGGATTATGCCGGCAATAAGGCAAACCAGACAGCCCAAATGAAAGAAGCCGTCCAGTTTGTGAAGCAGAAACTCGACTCCGCCCAGTGGTTTATCGATGCCATCAAGCAGCGTCAGGAGACTTTGCAACGCACGATGGAGACAATCATCCTCCTGCAACGCAATTTCTTCCTCACCGGCGACGAAGCGACCTTGCGGCCTATGATTCTCAAAGATGTGGCGGAACGGGCCGGATATGACATCTCGACGATCTCGCGTGTGAGCAACAGCAAGTACGTGCAGACGAACTTCGGCATCTATCCGCTCAAGTATTTCTTCTCCGAATCGATGCAGACCGACAGTGGCGAAGAAATTTCCACCCGCGAGGTAAAAAAGATAATGAAAGAGCATATCGACGGTGAAGACAAGCGCAAACCGCTTACCGACGAAGAACTGGCCTCCATCCTGAAAGAGAAAGGCTACATCATCGCCCGCCGTACGGTAGCAAAATACCGCGAACAATTGGGCATTCCGGTTGCACGGCTCAGAAAAGAAATATAAATTTGAAGCGTTATGAGATTATTTTCAAATATCATATCCGGTATGTTCCATCCGTTGTTGATGGTGACGTATGGAGTCGTGCTGGCTCTCACCTTCACGTACCTGGCGATCTATCCGCCGACGATGAAGTTGTTGCTCGCCGGCGGAGCATTCCTGTCTACGGCGGTTATCCCCGGAGCATTCATCTTTATGATGGTGAAAAACGGGGCGGCGGTCGATATGGAACTGTCGGACCGTCACGAGCGCGTGGTTCCGTACCTGATCTTCATCACGTCGATCATGGTCTGCGCTTTCTATATGTATAAGATGATGTTGCCGTTCTGGTTCATCTCCTTGCTGTTGGGAGCCTGTGTGGCGTTGATCCTGGCGTTGTTGATCAACTTCTTCTGGAAGATCAGCGCCCATGCGATCGGGATAGGCGGACTGTTGGGCGGCATTATGGGCGTGGCACGGATTCACCTGATAAACCCTTATTGGGCCTTTATCATCGTGATCATAATCGCGGGGCTGGTCGGCACTTCGCGAATTTTTCTGAAAAGGCATACTCCCATGCAGGTATATGCCGGGTTTTGTCTCGGATTTATATGTACCTTTGTAGCCTCATTCTTGAGTTATATCTATTTATTCATCTAATAAAAACACTAAAATTATGAATTTTCCTGCAGATTTAAAGTACACAAAAGATCATGAATGGATCCGTGTAGATGGCAATGTAGCTTACGTTGGTATTACCGATTATGCTCAGGGCGAACTGGGTGAAATCGTTTTCGTAGACATCACGACTGAAGGTGAAGTAGTTGCCAAAGAAGAAGTTTTCGGTACAATCGAAGCAGTAAAGACTGTTTCAGACCTGTTCATGCCGGTAAGTGGTGAAGTGATCGAAGCTAACGCCGAGCTGGACGACAAACCTGAATTGGTGAACGAAGATGTGTATGGCAACGGATGGTTGATCAAAATCTCCCTGTCAGATCCTTCCGAACTGGATGATTTGATGTCTGCTGCCGAATACGAACAAATGATTGCAAAATGACACCAGTAGTAAGTATCATCATGGGCAGTACTTCGGATCTGCCCGTAATGGAAAAAGCGGCCAAACTGCTCGACGAGATGGAGATCCCGTTCGAAATGCACGCCTTGTCCGCCCACCGTACGCCTGCCGAGGTGGAGGCTTTCGCCAAGGGAGCCAAAGGACGCGGCATCAAAGTGATCATTGCGGCTGCCGGTATGGCAGCCCACCTGTGTGGTGTGATCGCCTCGATGACGACAGTCCCCGTGATCGGTGTGCCCATCAATTCGACGCTCGACGGTATGGACGCATTGCTGGCCATCGTGCAGATGCCTCCGGGAATTCCGGTTGCCACGGTCGGAATCAATGGCGCCCTGAACGCCGGCATCCTGGCCGTCCAGATGCTTGCCGTCGGAGACGAACAACTCCAGGACAAACTCGCCGCCTATAAGGAAGACCTTAAAAAGAAGATCGTAAAAGCAAACGAAGAGCTGGCTAAGGTTTCTTTTAAATACAAAACGAATTAGTTGAAAGTTGACAGTTGAAAGTTGAGAGTTAACAAAAACGCAAAGTATGCCGCCCTTGTTGATTTTCAACTTTCAACTTTCAACTTTCAACTTTCAACTGAAAAAGATGGAAGATATTTTTAACTACCGTCGCCGTAAATCGTCTGTTGTCAACATTGGGAATACCCCGCTGGGTGGTGATAACCCGATTCGCATTCAGTCGATGGCAAACGTCTCCACAATGGACACCGATGCTGCCGTCCGCCAGGCGATCCGCATGATCGAGGCAGGCGCTGAATATGTACGTTTTACCGCCCAGGGAGAACGTGAAGCCCGTAATTTGGGCGTGATCCGTAAGCAACTCGACGAAGCCGGATATACGACTCCGTTAGTCGCCGACATCCATTTCAACCCGCGTGCGGCCGATGCCGCAGCCGAGGAGGTGGAGAAGGTACGCATCAATCCCGGAAACTATGTGGATAAGGTCAAGACATTCGACCTGCTGGAATATACCGACGAGGAATATGCCGCAGAGTTGCAGAAGATACGCGACCGCTTCGTACCATTCCTTAACATCTGTAAAGCACACGGAACCGCCATCCGCATTGGCGTGAACCACGGTTCGCTGTCCGACCGTATCATGAGCCGGTACGGCGATACCCCCGAAGGCATGGTTGCCTCCTGCATGGAATTCCTGCGCATCTGCCGGGAAGAGAACTTCCCCGACGTCGTGATTTCCATCAAAGCCTCGAACACGGTCGTCATGGTGAAAACCGTCCGCCTGCTGGTCAGAACGATGGAAGCCGAAGATATGCATTACCCCTTGCACCTCGGCGTGACGGAAGCCGGCGACGGCGAAGACGGCCGCATCAAGAGTGCCGTCGGCATCGGCGCCCTGCTGTCCGATGGCATCGGCGACACGATCCGCGTCTCCCTGAGCGAAGATCCGGAGGCCGAGATCCCCGTTGCCCGCAAACTGGTCGATTACATCCTCGAACGTGAAGGGCACGAGCCGGTAGAGGCCGCGCCCGCTCCGGGATATGATCCGGTTGCTGTCGAACGCCGCCGGAGCCGGGTGACGGAAGGAATCGGGGGGAACTTCCCGCCGGTCGTCATTTCCGACCGCAGCAACGGAGACTTCGAGTTTGATTATGCGTCCCTGCCGGACTATATATATATCGGTAAAGAAGATCCGGACAACCTTCCGGACAGTTTCCGCCTTTTGGTAGACGCCCATTTCTGGAAAGAACGTCCGAATGCCTATCCATTCTTTATCGCATCGGAAATAGAGGAACTGAAAAACTATTCCGTCCCTTTGAAATTTATCCGTCTCACCTACCGGGATCTGACCGGTCGCGCTATCGAGATTCTGAAACAGGATCCGTCTGTGATCGTAATCCTGAGCACGCACCACCGGAACGGTATCGCTGCCGAACGTGCCGCCATACACCGGTTGCTTGCTGCCGGTTGTGATGTGCCGGTCGTCCTGCATCGTGACTATCAGGAGACGGATGTCGAAGCGCTGCAACTAAAATCGGCCGCCGATTTCGGGACTTTGCTGTTAGATGGTTTCGGCGACGGGATCATGTTGCACAACGAAGGCTGCGAAGCGATGGTGACGGACAGTTGCATGTTCGGCATCCTGCAGGCTACCCGTGCCCGCATCAGCAAAACGGAGTATATCTCCTGCCCGAGCTGCGGACGTACCTTGTATGACCTGCAAACGACAATCGCCCGCATCAAGGAGGCCACTTCGCATCTGAAAGGCCTGAAGATCGGCATTATGGGATGTATCGTGAACGGACCCGGCGAAATGGCGGATGCCGATTACGGCTATGTCGGCGCCGGAAAGAACCGGATCAGCCTGTACAAAGGCAAAGAATGCGTCCTGAAAAACATCCCCGAAGAAGAAGCTGTAGAACGATTGATCCAGCTGATAAAAGAAAATGGGGATTGGGTGGATTAACAGACCTCATGCATTGAAAAAGAGATGCCTATCCCCTCCCCAAAAGGTAGGCATCTTTTGAAATAAAGATAAGCACTTATTGGGAGACAGCCTATAGCCTTTCTTCGGTTAGCCTATAGGCTGTAAATTTTCCCCTTTAGCCTATAATTTATGGGACAGGAGCCATATAATATGCAGCCGCCAAGTGTATTTTCAAACAGCATTCACCCTTCACATCGTTTGCAACCTGCTAAAAAACAGCGCTTTGCTGTGAAGGCAGTTCATTCCCCCAGAAATGCATCTGTTTATTTTCGCGTGCTTCCACCGGATTCACATCAAACAAAAGGTTATCAACAACTTATAACCGATGTGAATGCAAAATTTAAAAATACTTAGTCGTCCATCAGGATATCTTTCGCTTCGTCAAAGCCTCCGTCGAAACGGTTATCCTCGATCTCCTCATTGATAACGCGCTGGAAAAAGAAACGATGGTTGTTCCAGTGGAAAGCAGGATAGTCATGATTCTGCTTAATCACATTATTACGGAAAACAAGGCCGTCCACCGATTTGGCATACAGGATCGGCATATCGAAAGTTTCAAACTCATTGTTCTCGATCACGATCCCGCTATGGAAATATTTCTTCTGATCCTTCAAATCGGGTATCTCCGGATAGATGGAAATAATGGCGTTCGTAAACTGGAACATATTCGTCAGCGAGTTAATAAACCGGTTGTTCCGGATCAAGACGTCGTGACAGGCACCCGTCTCGAACCATCCGTTGCAGTCGCCGCACAGCAGGATTGCCGTACCGGAAGTATGATCGAAAACGTTTTTCTCGACCACCGTCTTCTTCGGGGTGCTGAACAGGGAGCCACGGGCGCGGTTATTGCGGATCACATTGCCGGCAAAATAAACTTCCGGCGTCCATTCTAAATTCTCTATACCGTAAGTGCCGGCTTCACTGATGGCGGGATCGATCGGGTTCCCGAAGGTAATGCGGAACTGCTTTGCGCCGTGATCGTCAGGCTTGTCGACAGCTTCGATAGCCGTCACCGTGTTCTGTTCTCCCAGAATCTCCATCGTCTTGGAGTCGATAAACTGGACCGCGTCGCCCGGACGGCCCCACTCGAAACCATATGACTGGCCGTGCATATATTCGCCTACCAATGTCTTGTCGTCTATCCGCTTTTGCACTTTCAGGTAGGTCCCATGCACATTGATGGCGTCATCCATCATGCCTTCGTACAGACCGCCGACCGAACGGATCAGCCCTTTGCAGCCGGAGAAATGAGTCGCATCCGCCTGAGTCGTAAAATAACGCGGATCCTCCTTGCCACGCAGGCAGACCGAGAATTTATCCAACGTGATATTCTCGCTCATCTGTGCCAGCAGGCCCATTCCTTCGGCATAATGCACCTGTATGTTTTCAAGCGTCGTATTCGTATCATGATATACGAAAATACCCGGAGTCGGACGGCCGTATCCACGGAAAACGACCACCGTACCCGGTATCAGTTTCTTATTCTTCCAGGGAGCGAGGATCTTACGGGGTGCAATCTCGGCAACGTGCTTGCTACCCACGCCGATATCACTGGTCGTATAGACTAATCGTTTCGTATCTCCTTCAAAAGCGATGCCCCAGGCAGGGACATGCTCCCAACCTTCCCCTTTGGCGACAAAGTTGCTGTCGCGTATCTCATATTCCACCCAGGGAGCGACTTCGTAGGTGATCATCCCGCCGACCGTGTCGTTCTCCAACACTTTCACCTGGCTGATATGCGGGTTCTCAAAGTCGATGCTGAAGTTCTTCAACGTACAGTTTTCAGAATTGACCAAAGAAACCGGAAGCATCCGCCCGTGGAAAACCAGCTCGGAGCCTTGCCCGTCAAACACGACGTTCTTCATATTCTCGAAAGCCAGTCCCACCTGCTTCGGATTATCCTGGTCGTGATTGGAAATGAAATATTCGCGTTCCGTAGAGCCCGACGGATAAAAATCATAGCGACCTGTAGGCAACAGGATCCGGATCGTGTCGGAGCTCGATTCGGCAGCTATCTCCTGAAGGGCTTTCGCAATCAATGGAGAAGCGTTTTCGCCGGTATCGGGTTTCAATCCATACGCAGACAAGTCGTACGCACCGCCTTTACAGGCAGTCAACAGGACGATAAATAAGAATGTCAAAACAGAGTTTAATTTCATGGCTTACATCTTTCGTTGATTATATTTTCAATTATGCAGGCAAATATACCATTTATTTGTAAAACAATAAGCACCAAAGAGAGATTAAAGAATGGCTGAAAGCCCGGTTCCCCAACCGGGAATGAGATTGCAGGACGTGACCAAACAACTCGTACCGGAAGACCAGGAAAAACATCGCCGGCTCGTATGGGACATCGTAGAAGAGAAATGCGATCGGAAGGGAAAAACATGAAATTCATTTTAAACAGGTTGGCGAAGGCAGAGATTATTCCTATATTTGCCCCTCTTAAATACAAATAGATATGGAACATCCATTAAGCATTTACAACACACTCACAAGAAAAAAAGAACAGTTCATCCCGCTGCACGAACCGCATGTGGGTATGTATGTTTGTGGTCCGACCGTTTATAGCGACGCCCATTTAGGGCATGCACGCCCGGCGATCACTTTCGACCTGCTGTTCCGATATCTGACTCACTTAGGATATAAAGTCCGTTATGTACGTAACATAACGGATGTCGGCCATTTGGAGCACGACGCTGACGACGGCGAAGACAAAATCGCTAAACGAGCCCGCCTCGAACAGTTGGAACCGATGGAGGTGGTACAACATTACCTGAACCACTACCATCACGAGATGGAAGCCCTCAACGTCTTGCCTCCCAGCATCGAACCGCACGCCTCCGGCCATATCATCGAGCAGATCGAGTTGGTCAAGAAGATCATGGACAACGGCTATGCATACGAAAGCGAAGGTTCCGTTTATTTCGACGTGGAAAAATACAACAAGGATCATAACTACGGCGTCCTTTCCGGACGTAACATCGACGATATGCTGAACACGACCCGCGCGTTGGACGGGCAGGACGAGAAGCATAATCCGATCGACTTTGCCCTTTGGAAATGTGCGCAACCCGAACATATCATGCGTTGGCCCTCCCCATGGAGCGACGGTTTCCCCGGCTGGCATTGCGAATGTACGGCGATGGGTAAAAAGTATCTGGGCGAACATTTCGATATCCACGGCGGTGGCATGGACCTGATCTTTCCGCATCACGAATGCGAGATTGCACAAGCTGTCGCTTCGCAGGGAGAAGACATGGTTCATTACTGGATGCACAACAATATGATCACCATCAACGGACAGAAGATGGGCAAGTCTTTGGGCAACTTCATCACACTGAACGAGTTCTTCACCGGCGACAACAAAATGCTGAGCCAGGCCTATTCGCCTATGACCATCCGTTTCTTCATCCTCCAAGCACACTATCGCAGCACGGTGGATTTCAGCAACGAAGCCCTGCAGGCTGCCGAAAAGGGGTTGGAACGTCTGATGGACGCTTATAACCACCTGATGAAATTGAAAGCATCCGAAGCCTCAACGGTAGACGTAAAAGATTTGCGCCGCAAATGCTACGATGCGATGAACGACGACCTGAACTCGCCGATCGTGATCGCCCACTTGTTTGATGCAAGCCGTGCCATCAACTCCGTAAAGGACGGCAAGGCTACGATTTCCATCGAAGACCTGAAAGAATTGCAGGATGTATTCCATACGTTCATCTTCGATATCCTTGGAATAAAAGATGAAGCAGCTTCGGCCGACGGCAACAGCAATGAAGCGTTCGGCAAGGCCATGGATCTGTTACTGACCATCCGCCAGCAGGCAAAAGCCAACAAAGACTGGGCTACATCGGACAAGATCCGTAACGAACTGACAGCTATCGGCTTCGAAATCAAAGATACGAAAGACGGAGCCGAATGGAAATTAAGTAAATAAATAGGACAGGCTTCGATATTTGACAGTTTCGAGCCATAAATGATGATTTATCAACACACTGATAAATCATCATTTTTTTCATTGGTACATTATCCAATTAGCTCATTATTCATTAAATTATGACGATAAACGAATTTCTTCAAGGCGACAAGTTCGCCTTATTGGCCGGTGTCGAATTGTTGGAGACCGGTAACGGGTATGCAAAGGCACGTATGGAAATAAAACCCGAACACCTCAACGGCGGTGGCGTATGCCAGGGTGGCGCCATCTTCACGTTAGCAGACCTGGCCTTTGCCGCAGCCACAAACAGCCACGCGCGCCTGACACTTTCCATAACTTCCAGCATCAACTTCTTCAAAGCCGAAAGCAAAGGCTTCCTGTATGCCGAAGCACGCGAAGCGTTCAGCCACAAACGGCTCGCCAACTGTGAAGTACGCATCACCAACGAAACCGGAGACCTGATCGCCACCTTCAACGGTACAGGCTATAGAAAAGACACGGAATTGCCTTTTGCCCCGATAGAATGATATTCTTATCTAAATCGGTCTACTAAACGAATGGATGAATGCCCTTTCTTTGATGTTGATGCAATGGCAAATGTACGCTATTACTGTCAGATTAACAAATAGCGTACACTTTTAGTTATTCGTAACGCAACGACCGGGCCGGTTTGCTGAAGATGGTTTTGGCGGTTTGCCAGCCGATGGTCAGCAAGGAGATCACACACAATAAAAGTACCGGAACGAGGAAAAACCAAGCTTCCCAGTCTGTGCGGAACGAATAATGGTTCAGCCAGTCTCCCATGATCCACCCCGAAAGCGGAAGAGCAATAACAACAGCAATGGCGATCAGGAGGAAGAACTCGCGACCCAACTCATAGAAAAGCTGCATCTTGGAGGCTCCCAGAACCTTTCGGATTCCCATCTCCCGGATACGCGTCGAGCAAGAAAACATGACCAGGACACCCAATCCCATACAAGAGATGAAGATCGCCAGTATCGCAAAGAGCGCAACAATCAATCCGAACACTTCATCCTGCCGGTATTGCTGGTCGAAGAACTGGTCGAGGAAGAAATAATCATAGCTGGAATCCGGGAAATAACGTTCCCATACCCCTCCGACCTGCTTCACGAGATCACGCGGGTTACCGTTCTCCATTACGACGGAGATATAGCGTTGCTTCATCCAACTCAGCTTCTCATGCAGGGCAAACAGGATCGGCGTATAATCTTTGCTAAGCGACTGCTGGTGGTAATCTTTCACCACTCCGATAATCTGCATCGGCCGGTCGACGGTTTCGACAGACAGGCGTTGCCCCAAAGCGGCATCAGCCGATTCGAATCCCAATGTACGCACAGCCGATTCATTCAGAACTATCTTATAAACATCTCCCCCGTAATCCTCGGAGAAACCGCGGCCGGCAACGAACTTCAGATCGTAAGCATCCAGGAAATACTCGTCGCAGTTGAGCATCTCCAACAAACGCGTCTGCTTCGTCACATCGCTTTCGCGGACGATGGAGAGGAAATCCGCCACTTCCGTTCCGGGAACTGCACCGGAAACCGTCACCGCCCTGACAGAAGGCAGTAACGCCACCTCTTTCTTCAACGCCTCCAACTTCATCGCCAGCTCCTCGCATTGCGCCGGAAACTTAAGCACCAACGTTTGGTCCACCCGCACCCCCAAAGAAGCATTCCGCATATATCGAAGCTGCGCATACACGATCAACGTCCCGCAAAGCAGCACCAATGAAGCCGTGTATTGCAACACTACCAGAACCTTACGGGTGACCGTCGCCCCGCGCGTGTGGGTAAACTTCCCTTTCAACATCCGGATCGGCTTGATACCGGACAAGACCGTTGCCGGATAGAAGCCGGACAGAAACACACCGATCGCAAAGATCAGCAAGAGATATCCCCCCAGCGAAGTCGTAAACCAGACGGAGAAACTCAGGTCCCGCCCCGTCAGGTTATTGAAAGACGGCATCAACGCCTCCATCAGCCCCGCAGCCAGGATAAAAGCAATGCTGTTCGTCACCAGCGACTCGAAAAGGAACTGAATGATTACCTGCCTGCGGCTCGCCCCCGAAGCACGGCGTATGCCGATCTCTTTGGCACGCTCCATCGAACGGGCTACCGTCATATTGATATAGTTGATCCAGGCAATGCAAAGAATGGCAAGCGCCGTACAGATCAGTACCCAGATGGAAGAACGGTTTCCCTTCACCTCCGGTTCATACGCTTTCTGCGGATTGAGGTGGATATCGCGAAGATTCGTCAACTGGATCGCCCATGTTTTATTCTTCAACGCCTCTTCCGTCTTATACTTCTCGGCCATCGCCGGAAAATCGTTTTCCACCTGCGTTTTCAGGTTTGCCGACTTCAGCAGGACGTACGAATAGACTTCGTGGCGGTACCAATACTCATCCATCCACTTCGGAAGTGTCTTGTAAGAGATCAGGAGGTTATAGCGGATATGCGTATTGACCGGCATATCCTCCATGATACCCGTCACTTCGCAGGCTTCCTCCCCGATATTGCTGCGGAAGATCAGGATTTTCCCGATCGGGTTCTCCCCCTTGAAATACTTGCGGGCGATACGTTCGGTGATCACCACCTTGTTCGGCCCGTCCAGGCAGCTCTCCCTGTTCCCTTTCAACAGTTTGAAGTCAAAGAAATCGAAGAAGTTGGCCTCCGCATAGCCAATGCCGGTTTCACGGTATAGCAATTCGTTGTACTTCACGACCTGTTCCGGGAAATACTGGCTTCCGACGCGGGTATAATCCTCGACGGCACTCATATTCCGCTTCATAGCCGTAGCATAGCCGGCCGACGAGCTTGCCCAATCGTCCGTCAGCTCCCCGTTCTCGTAGAAACGGGCTTCGACACGGAAGATGCGGTCCTGCCGGCTGTGCATATCGTCATAGCTGTATTCGAAAGCCACATACGTCAGGATCAGCAAGGCAGCCGCCATGCCGATCGCCAGACCGGCTATATTGATGGCGCTGAACCCTTTCTTCTTGGTTAGGCTACGCCAGGCACTGTTCCAATAGTTTGATAATATCATGGTGATACAGATTTTCAAAGATGAATATTCAGGAAACGATGCGCCCGTCCAGAAGGTGGATAATCCGGTGCGCAAAGCTCGCGTCCCGCTCCGAATGGTAACCATGACGATCGTCGTCCCCTGGCTGTTCAATTCGCGGAGCAATTCCATCACCTCCGCCCCGTTCTTCGAATCCAGGTTTCCCGTCGGTTCGTCGGCAAGGATCAGCGGGCAATCCGTCACCACGGCACGGGCGATCGCGACACGTTGCTGCTGTCCGCCGGATAGCTGCTGCGGGAAATGTCCGGCACGATGAGCGATATTCATCCGGTCGAGGACCTCCATCACCTTTCGCCTGCGTTCGGACTTCCGCCCGCCCAGATAGACCAGCGGCAGTTCCACGTTCTCGAAGACCGTCAGCTCGTCTATCAGGTTGAAACTCTGGAATACGAAACCGATATTCCCTTTGCGAAAAGCCGTCAACTGGCTCTCTCCCATCTTGTCCACTTCCTTACCGTTAAAGAAGTATTTGCCGGAAGTCGGCGAATCAAGCGTTCCCAGGATATTCAGCAAGGTCGACTTGCCACAACCCGAAGGCCCCATGATGGCGACAAACTCTCCTTGTTTGATCTCAAGGTTTACCTCGTTCAATGCTTTCGTCTGCACCTCCTCGGTGGTGAAGACCATAGACAGATTCTCTGTTTTAATCATATTATATTCATTTAAATCATTCGTTCCTGAGAATACGCATCGGCTTCAAGCGGACCACCCGCCACACCTGCCGGACTACTGTCAGGAAAGCGATACACATCAACAACACAAATGCCACCCCGTACACCCACCAAGGCAACACGATATGAAAAGCATAACTCTCCAGCCATCCGTTCATCAAAACCACGGAAACAGGAAGTCCCAATACAGTGGCCAGCGCCGTAAGGAGCAGCAGTTCACGCGTCAAAACAAGAAAAAGACTTATTTTACCGGCTCCCAGAACCTTCCGTATCCCCACCTCTTTCACCCGTGCCAGTGTAGAAAAAAGCGTCACGATCCATAACCCCAAACAGGCCACAAAGACTGCCAATAATGACGCACTGGCAAAAATCCAGCCGAAATTGCGATCCGACTTATACAAGCTATCCTGATAGTCATCGAGATAGAAATAAGAAAAAAGGGCAGACGGGAAATAAGTCCGGTACACTTGCTCCACTTCTGCCAACCGATCAGAATTGACCGGGCCATCCATCTTGACGGATATATAAGGAGTAGCAATAAGCGGAACCCGCTCTTTCAGAAAAAAAAGGATCGGCTTGTATGGTTCTGCAAGCGACTGCTGATGATAATTTTTCACCACTCCGATAACTTCGAGCGGCTCTTCCAGTACCTCCATCGCCAACTGCTTTCCTAAAGCCTCTTCCGGAAAAGGATAACCAAGCAGGCGCACCGCCTCTTCGTTCAAGACAACCTTGTTCCGTTCATTGCCGTACGCCTCCGAGAAACCACGTCCACAAAGCATCTCCGGCGAATAAAGCGCCAGATAATCATAATCGACAGCAAACATCTGTATCAGCTTCACTTCAGAAGGATCGCTGCCGTAAGGACGATTGGTAAAGTAGTTCGCCACCTCAACACCCGGTACAGCTCCGGAAATAGAGACACGGGCAATATAAGGTATCTGTCCCAACCCCTTCTTGAAACTCTCCATTTTGACGGACATATCATCGGTAAAAGCCGGATATTTCACCACCAGTACCCGATTCGAAGAAGCGGAAGCAGTCTCCTGCTGCATATAACGGACCTGTCCGATCACCACCAACGTGCCGGAAACCAGAACGAAAGAAGCAAGAAACTGAGCTACGATCAGCACCTTCCGCATCCGGTTCCCCTTACGGCCATGCAGTAATTTTCCTCGCATGATATCCGCTGGACGGATACGCACCAACAGGAATGAAGGATACAATCCGGTAAATAAAGTTCCCCCTACAAACACGCTTGCCGCCATACCCCAGAATTCCGGTGAACGGAATATGCCGGCAGCAAAATCCAGTCCCGCCCAACGACTGGCAAAAGGCAACAGCACCTCGACCCATCCGAGAGCCAAGATCAAAGCCGACACATTCAACAACCCAGCTTCCAGCAATCCTTGCAGGATCACCTGCCGGCGGGAAGCCCCGAACGCCTTGCGAATACCGAATTCCCTGCCACGTTCCAGATAACGGGCAACCGTCAGATTCAGCGCGTTCACCCAGCCGATCAGCAAAAGAGCGACCACCATCACCGAAAGGATACGTACAGCCATACGGCTCCCTTTCGCCTCTTTCTCATAAGACTTACGGGGAGTCAGATGAATATCCCGCAGGCGAACCAGTTCGACCCTCCAGTCCTTATGTTTCAATGCCACCGTCTTATATTTTCCGGAAATGGAATGGAAAGCCGCTTCAATATCACCCGGTTTCTTTCCCGGCTCGAGCCGGACATACGTATAGACACCATGAATATACCAAATATCGCGCCTTGCCTCCGGAATAGTCGAATAGGACAACAGAAAGTCATAATGCAAATGCGAATTATAAGGCATATCGGCAATCACGCCCGTCACCTCGAAATGCTGTTCGGACGAAGAGGTACGGAAAGTCAGCACTTTGCCGATAGGATCACCACCGGCAAAATAACGGCGTGCAGCACTTTCGGTAATCACCATCGTATTCGGACGAACCAACTGTCCGCTTTTCTCCCCCTTGAGGATCGGAAAATCGAAAAGGTCGAAAAAAGCCGGTTCAGTATAGCAATACCGTTCTTCGATAAACTGCCGGTCACCGAACGTCACCTCTTGTCCGCGATCTTGTGCCGTCACACGTACATACTGCTCTATCCCCGGAATCTCACGATACATGGCGGGAGCATGCCCGAAAGAAGTCGTCGCCCAATTGTCCGTCAAAGTTGCCCCTTCATAAAGACGGCTCTCCACACGGTAGATACGGTCACCGTTGTGGAACGAATCGAAACTCAATTCGAACCGTACGTAGAGCATAATCAGCAACGCCGCACCGACACAAACGGATAGCCCGAACACATTCAGGGCGGAAAGAGACTTTCGTGCCCGTTGACTTTTAATTACTTGAGACCAATATTCCATCAGCGTAAAATTAATCGTTCATGTTCACCAAACAAGTCATATCCGGAAATAATCACCTTCTCCCCCGGTTGCAGCCCCTCCACAACCTCGTAATGCTGTGGGTTCTGACGGCCGATACGGACAGAGCGGCGACGAGCCGTCTTCTCTTCTTCATCCACCACATACATATACTCGCCGCCGCTTGCCTGATAGAAGCTACCACGTGGGATGATCACCGCCTGCACGGGATCACCCAGTTGCAGGTTCAGGTGGTAGGTTTGTCCGGCACGGATATTCTCCGGCCGTCCGGAGACAAAATGCAGGTCGGTGCGGAACTGTCCTTCCCGTACTTCGGGATAGACCTTCGTCACCACCATGTCGTATTTCTTACCTTCCCGTTCGAAGCTCGCAGGGAGACCGGGCATGACACGCTCCACATAATGCTCATCGATCTTGGCTTCCACCTTCAGTTCGGGCGTGATCACCTGGCCGATGCGTTCGCCTTGGGCGATGGACTGGCCGATCTGTGCCTCTATGTTTCCCAACTGCCCGTCGACCGGGGCTTTTACTTTTAAGTTTTCCAGTCGCTCCCGAACCAAAGCAAGACTCTTCTTCATGTTCCGGATATTTTCATCCAAACTCTGTAGCTGGCTACTGCGGAACAGGTCGTCTTGCTTGATACGCTCGTCCACGACGTCCAATTGTCCGCGGGCGGCCTCATAGTCTTCCTCCGCCTGCAAATAGTCTTCGCGGGCCAGCAGGTTCTTCTTATACAGGCGGTCGTATTGCCGGAAACGGCGTTCCTTCTGCGTCAGTTCCTTGCTCAGTACGATGCGATCCTGCTTCAACCTGAGATGCTCCTGCTCCATGCTGAGGCGGGTGTTGCGCAGTTCGTTCTCCTGATAGGCCAGGTCGGCTTCGCTTTGCAGGATGCCGATATTCAGAAGCGGGTTGCTGAGACGGAGGATCACGTCGCCCGCCTTTACCTGCGCCCCTTCCTCAATCAGGCGTTCTTCGACACGGCCGCCTTCGATGGCGTCGAGGTAGATGATACGGTCCGGCAATACCTGTCCGATGACACGGATATAGTCGTTGAACTCTCCTTTCTGCACGGTGGCGATCGTGATACGCTCTTTCTCCACTTTCATAGAAGAAGAGGTGTCACGAAAGATAAGCCAGAGCAGGCAAAGCAGCACGGCGGCGGCTCCTGCCACGGCATAAAGGTGTTTCTTCTGAAATCGGGACTTCCGCTCGATGCGGATGTCCATGTTGTTATTCATCATTATTCATTATTATATTTATACTTCTATCTGTTACTTTTGGCTTGATTCAAAAGTAACAAACTCCCCACTCCGGTAAAACTCCACCAGCCGCCTCTTCAACTCGTACTGCAACTGCGTACGGCTCAACTCCGCCTTTGCCATGATGTAGAGGTTCCGCTTCTCCATCAGTTCAAAGACAGAGATCATCCCCTCTTCCCATTTCTCTTCACTCTCTTTCAGCGTAATGGTGGAAGTGCGAAGCTGTTCGAGCGCCTGCCGGTGTTCCTCGAAGGCGGCCCGGAGGGATAGGCAGGCATCGTCTATCTCCTTATAGAGACTGAGGCGTTGCTGCTCGTTCTCGTTCTGTATGCGGTGCAGGCGGAAACGCTCCTTCCTGACGCCGGTCAGGCGGGAAAGTCCGCTGAACAAAGGCAGCGAGACACTCACACCGATATATTTATTCATATTATTCTTCAACTGGTCCTTGATCGGAACGATCCCGCCCGACTCATTCCTCTCCGTGTCGTAATAGCCGGAATAGAGGCTGAACTCCGCCCTGATGGAAGGCGAAAAAGCACCGGACGCCATCGCCAACGACTTGCGCGAAGCCTTTTCCCTCAACTCCATAGCCCGGAATTCCGGCAGCGAAGTTTCGGAGGCGGCATAGATATCGTTGGATTCGAGGGCGGTCCATGCAGGAAGCTCGCTCTCCTCACCTTGAAGAATCGTCAGCGTATCGGCATCCCGCATATTCAACAGTTCCTTCAAGGCAAGCAACGAGAGGCGGCAACCGTTCGCCCTCACCGTCTCCTGGTAAATATCGGATTGCAGGCGCGCTTTCACTTCCTGCAAATCGGAAGGGGAACGCATACCCAAATCCACATATTCGAGCATCTGCTCCTGATAGCGTTCGCTCAACTTCCGCTGCTCGACGGCAAGTCGGTACATCTTCTCGTCGAAGCAAAGACGGAAGAAAGCATCCATCACCTCGAAAGCGACCCGGTTCTCCTCGATCTTCTCCGTTAGGCCGCTGACCTGCCTGTTCAGCTTGCGGAACTGCAAACGGTTGACGCGTGTAAAGCCGTCGAACACCGGAAGCGATACATTCAGCCCCATCGTGCTTTCCAGAAAGGAAGAGGATGTATAAAGATTCGTCTTCGGGTCCACCGAACGCCCCAGACGTTTACCCAGTGCACCGGTAGCACTCACCGAAGGCAGGAAATCGCCATAGGCGGCGGTAAGGTCTTCACCGGCGATCCGCGTATCCAGGCGGCTGTTCCGTACCCGGTAATTCTGCTCGACGGCATAGCGCATACAATCGTCCACCGTCCAGCCGGACTGTGCCCGCAGGCTTCCCGGTAGGATCAGGAAAGCGAACAGGAAAAGAGATAAGTTCCGTTTAATCGTTATTTGCGCATTCATCATGACAGAAAGGGAGCAAACAGCGTGCCAGAAACGTAACAGCCAAACATCCAATACCATCCGGAAAAGCCTTTCCGCTAACCGTCCAATTTTTTGACGCCCGGTCGTCCAACTTTTTGACACTGTCTATCTCCTGTTTCCTTCCGATCCGTTTCTTCGCACCTGCCGTCCCATTCTCAAATATATGCAGGAAGAGAAACACAAAGGAAGGTATCTATTACCATATAGATTCCGTTCAATTTCTTAACCGACAACTGTCAGCCAGTTATTCGACAGTTGTCAACCAGCTATCCGACAATTGTCAAACAGCTGGTCGACAGCTGTCGGTTAAGAAAAAGTCAGGTATAAAATTTATTCCAGATCAGGACAAAACCTGATAATATTCCCATACAAACGGAAACAAGACGGCATGCAACCAAAGACCGTCCGGCAGGGAGGAAGAGATCCATGCAGAATAATAATCCAAAAGTGTCAAATATTTTGACGCTCGCTTGCAAGGTATTAGGGAAGCGGATAACTTTACCGGAAAAAGATCCTATGCAAGCCGGAACTATCCTGATCGTAGATGATAACAAAAGCGTACTGACCTCTCTCGAGCTACTCTTGGAAGATGAGTTCGACGAAGTGGAGACTGCCTCGAACCCGAACAGCATCCTGTCGGTCCTGGACAGCCGGCCGGTCGACCTCGTGCTGCTGGATATGAATTTCTCCGCCGGCGTCAATACCGGCAACGAAGGGCTTTTCTGGCTCCGCCGCATACAGGAGATCGCACCGGGACTGCCTGTTATCATGCTGACGGCCTACGGGGATGTCGAACTGGCTGTAAAGGCGTTGAAGAGCGGGGCTGCCGATTTCGTGCTGAAACCCTGGGACAATGATCTCCTGGTCGGGAAGATACGCGCCGCCCTGCACGAACGGAAATCCCGGCAGCCTGCCCGCCCGGTGCCGAGGTCAAGCGAACCGGCAATGATTATCGGACACTCTCCCGTGATGATGAAACTGATCAAAGTGGTGACAAAGGTTGCCAAGACGGATGCCAACGTCCTGATCTCCGGAGAGAACGGTACGGGCAAGGAGATGCTGGCCCGCGAAATACACCGCCTTTCGCTCCGCAGCCGGCACGGGATGGTCAGCGTGGATATGGGAGCCGTCAGCGAGTCGTTGTTCGAAAGCGAGTTGTTCGGGCATGAACGGGGTGCTTTTACGGATGCACGCGAGAGCCGCCCGGGGAAGTTCGAGGCGGCACACGGGAGCACGCTGTTTCTCGACGAGATCGGGAACCTGCCGTTGGGATTGCAGGCCAAACTGCTGGCAGCCCTGCAAAACCGCGAGATCACCCGCCTCGGGAGCAACCGGAAGATTCCGGTCGACATACGCCTGATTGCCGCCACGAACCGCAACCTGCCGGAGATGGTGGCGCAGTCGCTTTTCCGTGAAGACCTGTTCTACCGCATCAACACGATACAGATCGAGATCCCGCCCCTGCGAAGCCGGCGGGAGGATATCGCACTGTTTGCCGACTATTTCCTGAAAAAATATACAGACCTCTACAGGCGGACGGGGCTTACCCTACACCCGCAGGCAGTGGAAAAACTCGCGAACTACGACTGGCCCGGCAACATCCGGGAATTGCAACATACGATCGAGAAGGCGGTAATCCTAGCGGAGAAGAATGTGATCCGTGCCTCCGACCTCTTTATCCGCCCGGGAAAGGCGCTCTCTTTTAGCGAAGTGCCCAATCTGGAAGAGGTGGAACGGCAGGCGATCCTGGCGGCTATCACCCAGAACGAAGGGAACCTGACGGCTGCGGCGGAACAGTTGGGGGTGAGCCGGCAGACTTTATATAATAAGATGAAACGTTTCAACCTCTGATCCCCCGCCGGTATGTTCAGTGTCCGTCTATACATACGCATTCTCTTGCAAGTGGTCGCCATCGTACTGGTGGCGGGGTTGGGTGTGGCGGGTATCGTTACGGGACGGGCGGTCATACTGGGCATCGTAGCTCTTTTGATAGCTGCGTGGCTGATCAGCCTCCTCGTCTATTTCCTCAACGCATCGAACCGGAGGATACAGCTTTTCCTGGATGCCATCGAGGACGACGAGTCGATGCTTTACTTCCCCGAAAACATCGGCAGCCGGGAACAGCGCCGCTTGCATACCGCCTTCAACCGCATACACACGTTGATGACCGAAAACAAACGCAAGGCGTTCGACCGCGAACTGCATCGCAAGGAATATGAGTCATGGGATAAGTTGATGCATGTCCTGACACACGAGATCATGAACTCCATCGCTCCGGTCGTCTCCCTCTCCGGTACGCTTCTTTCTTATTTCCGGACGAAAGACACACCGAGAAGCAGCGGGGAGATCACCGACGCCACTATCCGCAAGACGATACGGGGACTGGACACCATCAAAAGCCAAGGACAGGCCCTGATACATTTCACCGAATCATACCGGCAGTTTGCTTACCTGAAGCAGCCGGAGCCTATGACGTTCTCCCTCACGCATCTGCTGCAAAACCTGCAAACCCTGCACCAGCCGGACTTGCAGCGGCAGCACATCGGCTTCTCCCTCGTCCTCTTCCAGCCCGAGATAGTGGTCTATGCAGACGAAAAACTATTGTCACAAGTCTTGATCAACCTGCTGAAGAACGCCATGCAAGCACTTGAAGGACAGGCGAACGGACAGATTCGCATGGAAGTCGATGCGGAGAAGAATCAATTGCTTATCCGGGTAACGGACAACGGCCCTGGCGTTCCTTCCGATCTGACGGAAGATATCTTCGTTCCCTTCTTCACCACCAAGGCTACGGGAAGCGGCATCGGGTTGAGTCTTTCCCGGCAGATCATACGGATGCATGACGGCGAATTGTCGGTCGCTTCGCAGCCTTACCGGGAAACCTGCTTCACTATTTCCTTACCTGTAAAGCATTAAAGACTACCGTCTTCTGATCTCCACCCGCGAGGTAAGCGGATAGCGCAAGCCTTTGGAGGACTTATAATAGACTTCGGCCGCACCGATTTTCAGCTTGGCGCGTATCTTGATGGGGATATGGTTCTCGTCGTCGCCGATCCAGATCTCGGCGGCTTCCTTGCTTTGGGTAAAGGCGTCGTCGTAGATGTCGATATAGAAATGGCGGGTCCTGTACTTCAACGTCTCGCTCCGTTCCACAATCTGCTGTCCGGTATAACGGAAACTGATGTTGATGCGTTCGCGCCCGATCGCCACCTGGAAGGGGAAACTCTCGCCGCTCTTCATCTTGTTCCAATCCAGGGAACGCAGGTACATCGTCGCACCCAGCATATCGAACATATAAGGGTCTTCCGTCACGAGCATCGTGTCGATCTTCGTGCGGGTGGGCGTATAACGGTGGGAATGGGCGAGTATCTTCTTACGGTCGTAAGAGAAACGGATGTCGTCTATCAGATAATAGTCGTTCTCGTTCACCCGCTTCTCGCTCCGGAGAAGCAACATGTCGGGGGTGAAATGGCAATCGATCGTATCGCGCATCTTATAGACCTTCTCGATAATACCGGAGGTACGGAAGATAAGCCGATAGTGACAGGATGGCCCGCCCTCGTATTCCGCGTCGCGGATAGAGAGGGTGGCGTGGCCCGCACGGGGCATCAAAAGGCCCCATTTAAAGTACAACTCATATTGCACTTCCTCGCCGGGGCTGAACCTGTGCCGGACCGGGATCTCCTGCGCCTTTGCACATACGGCCGACAGCAACAGCAAAAATGCCAGCCACAGGCGGGCGGTGTTAGAACGGCATTCCCATGTTGCCGCTGCTATTATTCCTTGACGATGATTGTTGACTTTCATCTTTGTAGTTTCTTTTCTTCTTGGTTGCTTCCTTCGGCTTATTCTTCGTTATCTCAAGAGGCTTCTGCTTAGCCAGCGGGGTGGAGTTGACATTCCATGTCTCTTCGACCTGCCAGTTCTGCATGATCTCATACATCTTGGGAGAATAATAAACTTCTTCGGGCTGCCGCTTTTCGGCATAATTACCGGTATCCCACACTCCGTTGCCGTTCGTGTCGATCACGATGCGGGCATAATACTTATCGGGCTTCAGGTCCATGAAGAGCACTCCGCCGTCTTTCACTTTCGCTTTGCGGACAGGGACATCTCCGGTGCTCAACAATTCGACGAAAGCAGTCGTATCCACGCCGTCGATATTGAGATAGAGATGGCCGTATTCGTCTTCCTTCTTGATCTTGAACTCGCCGGTAAAGAAGTCGTTCCATTTCCCGTAAAGGCTATGGATTGCGGCGGAATCCACCTCGATGCGGTATTCCTCCCCGTACTTCCACGGACGCCTGATAAAGTAGTTCAAGCTGTTGGTCGAATCGGGGAAGAAGTCGAAATCGACCGTATGCCAAACGGTATCGACCTTCTGGTCGAGGAAAAACATATCTTTATTGATATCCAATACCGGTTCGTTGAAGGTTACGGACACCGTATCGAAAAGATCCATCGAGCCGGGAGCGTCTACCTGCATTCCTAAGAATACGATCGGATCGGGTTCGTCCTTCTTTTTCTTCTTTTTCTTTTCTGCCGGACGGCGGCGCAATACCAACTGGACCGTGTCGGTCTGCGGACGCAGGATATTCAGGGAGTCGCTCTTCGGATAAGAGACCTGAACCTGCAGGGTGTCCTGCTTCCAGACGGTCGAATCGGCAAGCCAGTAGTTAACGGCTGCACCGCCTTCCGTCTGTTGCACGAAATACCAGGCGCTGTCTTCCGGGGTAAAGTTGATGGGGACAGGCACCGGGACGGTGTCCAGCTTCGTGTTGAAACGCAGTGTAAAGTATTTCTCGTCCGGGCGTTCGGGTTTCACCATATATTGGCGTTCGAACTTTTCCTTGAACAGGCGGAGTTCGATATTGTCCGGGAAGAAACGGGTATAACCGACCGTCCGGATCGTATCGATCGTCAGACTGTCTTTCCAGGTTGTATCTTGCCGGGTAGTCAGCTCAAAAGAGGGAACGATAAGGGAATCTAAGAAAGCGATCTCTTCGCCCGGCTGGTCGAACTTATAGTCGCGGTTCACATCGTTCAGGGCAAAGATATGATAGGTTCCGGGAGCGATATTACGGATTGTGAACTGTCCTTTGTCGTTCGTACGCGAAGTGCGGTCGAACGGCAACTTCACAAATGCGGAATCTTCGAGGTTGCTATGCAGACCGATCGTAATACCGGGCATCGGTTCGAGGTTCTCTGCATTCAGCAAGACTCCCGACACCTCGAGCGTATCGATCACGTCTCCGGTAGAGAAAGCGAAAGAGAAGTTCTCGAACACGTTCTTCTCGTTATTGTCCGCTATGGAATTGGTGAAGTCGATCGTATAGGTTGTATTGGGTTTCAAAGAATCTTTCAACTCGATCACCGCCTTCTTGCCGGCAGAACGAATAATCGGCAGCTCCATCTGGGGCGGAGTGATAATCACATTCTCCGAAGGCTTCTCGATCTGGATCAGCTCGTCGAACAGGATCTCGATCTTTTTACCTGTATAATTAATCTGGTTCGGAACCGGCGTACTGCTTACGAACTTGGGAGGCATCTCATCGTAAGGCCCTCCGTTCGGACTACCGATATTGGCGCATGAATAAATGACAACCAACAACAGCACCCCATACAACAAGCGGAATGAATTTCGTATATATTTAGTATCCATTTATATCTATTTCAAATACATTTGACAAACACGCGCAAAAATAGGGAAAAATCCGGTGAAAATTAGTAGGATATACCGCCATTAATCAATCTTTGCATTTAAACAGTCTTTTGTCCGATTGTCGTTTTCAACATCCTGAACCCGATCCTGCAATATAAACATTTCTTCTTTTCGCAATATTCGCGTTTTAGCTGGATCAATGCCTGGCTATCACCGGCATGATGGACGGCGATACCGGCGTTGCAGAAGGTGGAGACGATGGTGTTCTTTTCCGGAGGAATGCTTTCTAAAAGACGGGTGGCACGTTCACAATATTCAGATTGCTTGTTATGGAGACCGTAGGCGAAGAGCATCGGGACAACCGTATTTATCAGCAGAATATTCAGGGCGTTTTCGCCTATGGTCTTTTCCTTCCGGGGAGATGCGTACCGGAAATGATAATGCGTCTCCCAATAATCGGAAGGAGAGATCCGGAAATACTTCTTAATCTCTCCGGTGCTCCCGGCTTCGAGGATGGCAGAAAAGAGGGTATCGTGTTGTACCCAAAGGGCGGCTAACTGCGCTACTTTCAGGTATGGGAAATTAACAGGTCGCGTACGGAGGCTTTTAAATACGAAATCTTCCATCGGCGAAAGGCCGAACTTATGGCGGAGAAAGTCGTACTCCCGTTGCAACAGGCGATAATAATGATCGTCGTTCACCTCAGCCAGCATACCCGCCTGGCCGAAAAGCATCGCCTCTATCTGCGAATGGCTGCTCCGTTGCTTTTGGATACAACGGAGCGGCAGGCTCTTGGCCAGCCTTTCAAAAGCATCATTATTCACGCCAAAGCCGAAATTGCGGGTTAAAGTAATATAAAAGACTTCGTTCCAGTCTGCCTGATACGCATCCAAAAGGAGGAAGATATCATGCGTTTTCCGTTCCAGCCGTTCGCTCAACAAAGCCTCCATCCAACAGGCTATATGCAACGGTTCGATCCCGGCGATATGTCCGAGGCACGGAAGAGCCGCTTCGCGGTAAAGCAACCAGTCTATGCTTCGAATAATATTCTCCGGAACAACCAGAACCATTTGCGGGATCGGTTCCCCGTTCGTCCGGACCGGCTGGAAGTCATTAACGCCTGTAATATGAAGGATCACACCGTCATACGCCTTATCCGTCTCATGATGATGAAGCAGCCAGTCGGAGGATTTATCATGAATTTCTACACTTCCCGCCCATAGCGTTCCGTCTATTTTTATTTTCGCATTGAAGAAATCGGGACCTGCATCCGTATTCTGCATTCCGGGGTCGATTACCTGGACAGGACGTCCGTCTGTGGTTGCCAATGAAGTGGCCGGGTAAAGTTTGTATTTCCAAACATAATGTAATAAACGTTCCATCTTTTTTTCAGAGTTAAGATTTATGTCCCAAATCTAAGCATTATTCTTTATATTTGCAGCACGTTATCAGTTGAAAATTGAAAGTTAAATATATAAGTATGAAGATTGCACTTATCGGTTACGGAAAGATGGGAAAAACTATCGAGCAGATAGCACTTGGCAGAGGACACCAGATCGTGTCTATCGTAGATATCAATAACCCCGAAGAAATACACTCCGACAATTTCAAAAGCGCTGACGTCGCGATCGAGTTCACGACTCCGGCTACAGCATTCAACAATTATATGCAATGTTTTGCGGCAGGCGTTCCGGTTGTTTCCGGTACGACAGGCTGGCTCGACAAGATCGACCGGATCAAAGAGATGTGCGAAAAAGAGGGAAAAACTTTCTTCTATGCCTCCAACTTCAGCATCGGAGTAAACATATTCTTCGCCCTCAACAAGTACCTGGCAAAGATTATGAATAACTTCCCCGGCTATGATGTCAAAATGATGGAAACCCATCATATCCATAAACTGGACGCTCCCAGCGGAACCGCTATCACACTGGCGGAAGGGATCCTTGAAAACGTGGACCGCAAAGACCGTTGGACTTTGGAAACGGCTGAGAAAACGACCGATATTCCTATCCATGCCATTCGCGAAGGAGAAGTTCCGGGCATCCACGAGATCACATACGAGTCGGATGTCGACACCATCAGTATCAAGCACGATGCGAAAAGCCGTGCCGGATTTGCCTTGGGCGCCGTTGTTGCCGCCGAATTTACCGCCGGAAAGAAAGGTTTCCTCGGAATGGACGATATGCTTAAATTCTAATTAATAACACAAACAAATGAAGAAGTTTTCCAAGAAACAATGGATTAAATTCAGCATAGCAGCCGTTCTCTACCTGCTTTTCACGCTCTGGATGCAGAATGCCTGGTTACTGTTGGGTTTGATCGTGCTTATCGATATTTTCCTTACCGGGTACATCCCCTGGGGAGCCTGGAAACGCACCAAGAACCCGCAGGTACGTAACATATTGGAATGGGTAGATGATATCTTGTTTGCACTGGTTGCCGTCTATTTCATCAATATCTTTATTTTCCAGAACTACCAGATCCCCAGTTCATCCTTAGAGAAGTCGTTGTTGGTGGGCGACTATCTGTTTGTCAGCAAGCTCAGCTACGGACCGCGCGTGCCGAACACACCCGTCGCCTTCCCGCTGGTACAAAACACATTGCCGTTCTTCAACAGTAAGTCTTACCTGGACTGGCCGGAGTGGGACTACAAACGGGTGAAAGGTTTCGGTCATGTGAAACGGAATGATATTGTCGTGTTCAACTTTCCTGCAGGCGATACGGTCGCACTGAAGGTTCAGAACCCGGATTATTATCACTTGATAGAACAATACGGGCGGGAAGCTATCCTGTTGAATAAAGCGGATTTCGGTGATGTGATCTATCGGCCTGTCGATAAACGCGAGAATTATGTCAAACGGTGTATCGGTATGCCGGGCGACACGATCGAGATTCGTGACAACCAGGTCTACATCGATGGTGTTGCCGCCAAGAATCCGGAAAAAATGCAGCTTAACTACTTCGTCGAGACGGACGGTTCCATGTTGAGCGAGGAGCAGTTCCGTTTGCTGGATGTCAGCAAAGCCGACCGTGTATTGATCGACGGAAACTATAATTCCAAATATATGTCCATGTTGGGTATCCAGCCGAATGGCAACGGCCAGTACAATCCAGTTTACCATTTTCCGCTGACTCAAAAGACATTGGAGATTGCTAAAAAGCTTCCGGTCGTGAAGCGTGTGATTCTCGAACCGGACCCCGTAGGAGCCGATTCTTATTATCCGGTAGATTACCAGACCGGATGGAGTCGCGACAATTACGGACCGTTGTGGATTCCGAAGAAAGGAGCCACGATCCCGTTGACAGAACGAAATATTGCCCTTTATAAACGTTGCATCGTCAACTATGAACATAATAAGCTGGAAGTAAAGGATGGTAAAGTCTACATCAATGGCAAGCCGGAAACGACCTATACGTTCAAATACGATTATTACTGGATGATGGGTGACAATCGCCACAATAGCGCCGACAGCCGTTCATGGGGCTTCGTGCCGGAAGACCATATCGTAGGCAAGCCGATCATGATCTGGTTGTCCTTAGATAAGGACCGCAGCCTGTTCGACGGCGGTATCCGCTGGAACCGTATGTTCCGCTGGGTACATCCTGACTAAGCAAATCTCTATGGGGAAAAAGATTAATGATAACATAAATGGGGCGGGCGACCATATAGGTCGCCCCTACGTGGGCTGGGTGGTAACGATTGTTATCGCCTTTCTCATTGTTATACCTGTCCGCCGTTTCTGTATCGAATCTTACCGGATATCGACGAATGCGATGGAAGAAGCGTTGCATCAAGGTGATTATATCTTAGTGAATAAATTACCGCTTGAAGGAAATCCGGGACGGAACAAGGTCGTGCTGTTTACCAGTCCGTTACTGAAAGACACGGTGAACAACCCGTTGTTCCTGAGCCGTTGCATCGGTATGCCCGGAGACACGATCCTCGTGAGCAGCGACGGATACGAGGTGAACGGAAAACTGCTGCCCCACTCTCCCCGCGCACTCAACACCTGTTTCATCACCCAGAAAAGCGCCACCGGTTTCCTGAAAGTCTTGCAAAAGCTGAATATACCGGTGCGGAACTGGAAGAGCGAAACATTCGGTTTCTCCTTTTCCCTGACGACTTTCGAAGAATACCAATTACGTGAAGAACTGACGGAAGAGATGAACATTCATTTTATCCGGAATCAAGCCGCCCCGTACAAGCTGGTCGTTCCCCGCAAAGACCGGGCATACCGCCTGGATGATGCTGCCCTCACCGCTTGCAAGGAAGCGATACAAGCCGAGGCCGGAGAAAAGGCAGTTTTCCGTGACGGAAAACTATATTTAGACGGAAGGGAAACTACGTTTTTCTTCTTCGAACAAGATTATTACTGGATGCTCTCCGACAACGTAAACGAATCGGTCGACTCCCGCCACCTGGGCTTTATCCCGCACGACCATATCATCGGGAATGCCTGGCTCTGCTGGTTCAGCCGTGACAAACAACGAATCTTTAAACCTGTAAACTGATGCAACCTGTTTATCTCTCTACAACATATCTGGGCCCGGTCCAGCAGTATTGCAAACTATTCCAATACCCGGAGGTTAGACTCGAAACAGCCGAGAACTACCTGAAACAAACCTACCGGAACCGTTGCACCATCGCCGCCGCCAACGGCCCGTTAGCCCTCTCCGTCCCGATCGTAAAGCCGGACACATTGAAGTGCCCGACCAAAGACATCCGTATCTCCGATCACGGGAACTGGCGCCACCTGCACTGGAACGCATTGGTTTCGGCTTACAATATGAGCCCGTTCTTCGAGTATTACGAAGAAGACTTCGCTCCCTTTTACGAAAAGAAGTATGAGTTTCTATTCGACTACAACGAGGAACTGCGCCAATTGATCTGCCGCCTGCTCGACCTGCACCCGAATGTTATCTATACGGAAGAATACCAGCCCGAAGTCCCGAACGACTTCCGCGAAACCATCCGCCCGAAGCACGAAGGAGAAGACCCGTGCTTCTCCCCGAAACCCTATTACCAGGTCTTCCGCGACAAGCACGGCTTCCTTCCGAATATAAGTATTGTGGATTTACTATTCAACATGGGACCGGAAGGGCTGTTGGTGTTGCGTGATTCCATTGTGGCACCGGAACAGCCCTGATCGAGGCTCCATCAGTTCTTTTTCATCGTATAATCCTTCACCCCTAACGAATCGTATGCCTGCAACAGGGCTTCGTCGTTATCGGAGATCATCAGGAGTTTGTCGTTCTCTTTCAGTTCCGTGTTGCCTTTCGGGATGAAATAACGGCCTTCGCGTTTTACCATTACGGCGAGAGTGTGATCCGGGAGAGTCAGTTCCATCAGTTTGTTGCCGTGCAAAAGGACGGCAGGAGTAATATCTATTTCACTCATGGCGCTCTTGATATCTTCCGGCAATTCTATTCCGAACTCGTCCCTCCGCTCCGGCTCATCCACGAGGCCCAACCATTTGGCCGCCTGCGTCACGGTCGTTCCCTGAATCAGCAGAGAAAGGATCGTGATAAAAAACACGACATTAAAGATCATCGTCGCATGCTCGATCCCTGCAATCAGCGGATAAGTAGCAAAGATAATCGGGACAGCCCCACGCAACCCTACCCAAGAAATATATAACTTCCCTTTCAGAGAGAAGTTCTTAAAGGGAAGTAAGCAAAAGAACACGCTGACCGGACGGGCTACTATGATCATAAAGATACCTACCGTCAAGCCGATCGGTGCCACCGGAAGCAACTCGTGCGGATTGACCAACAGCCCCAGCGTAAGGAACATCACAATCTGCCACAACCAGGCGAAACCGTCGAAAAACGTCCCCATGCTCTTTTTATGCACGATCTTGGCATTCCCGACCACCAGCCCGGCAATATAGACAGCCAGATAGCCGTTCCCCTTACACAAGGTAGTCACCGAAAAAGTGAAGAATGCAGTTGTCAACAGCAAGATCGGGTAAAGCGATTCATTAGCAATATCGATATGATTAATTATATATACCGCCAACTTACCCAGCAGATAACCCGCTACCGCCCCCACAACCAACTGAATGACTAACTGAAAGACGGCCTCCTGCAAGTTCATGCCCCCGACCTGTATATAGGCGATAATCAACAATGTCAACATATAAGCCATCGGGTCGTTGCTACCGCTCTCCAACTCCAATGTCGGACGCAGCCGTTCCTTCAGGTAAACCCCTTTGCTCCTGAGGATCGAGAAGACGGAAGCCGAATCCGTAGACGACATGACGGCGGCAAGCAACATAGATTCCGGCAAAGTCAGTGTCTCATAGCCCGTCGCAATCAATGAAAGATAATAGATAAATCCACCGGTTATGGCGGTTGTGGCAAGTACGCCGACAGTCGCAAGGATCACCCCCTGGGCTGCAATCGGCCTGACTTCCGACACTTTCGTGTCCATACCACCCGAAAACAGGATGATGCTCAACGCCAGCATACCGATGAACTGGGCCATATCCGGATTGCTGAACTGTATTCCCAACCCGTCGCTACCAAACAGCATCCCGACACCTAAAAATAACAACAAGGCAGGCAGCCCGAAACGATAACCGGCCTTACCGGCGAAAATACTGAAGAAAAGGATCACTGAAGCAATCAGCAGGATACCTTCTGCACTATGGAAAAGTTCGAATTCGTGGAACATAGGCTTATAACGGTTTATACTATTAATTTGTCACTTCAAAGTAAAGAAAAAATAACGATAAGCACAACAGCTTAACACTTAAAAGACAGGGTTACCTACTGACTAATAAATATATTCCGTATATTTGTGCTGATAAAATTAACGCTATGATTAAAACAAATCTATTCCTGCTATTGTTCGTTCTCCTCGCGGGAACTTCATGCAACAGACAACAACATTTCATTTCGGACGACGCGTTCCGTGCCGAAGTCGAAAAGGATTTCCAGGCAAAGCAAGCCGCCCTGCCCAACGGAGACCTGTTTTCCGTCTTTAACCAGCAGATGACGCCCGACGAAAAAGAGGCGCTCACATTCCTGTACGCCTATATGCCGATCGGGGATATCACGGACTATGACGGAGAACTCTACCTCGACAACATTCGCAGTTCGTTCCGTGCACGGGTCGAAATGCCTTGGGGCGACAGCATACCGGAAGACATCTTCCGCCACTTCGTGCTGCCCGTACGTGTCAACAACGAGAACCTGGACGAGAGCCGCATGGTCTTTTACGAAGAGCTGAAAGACAGGGTGAAAGGCCTGTCCCTCTATGACGCGGTGCTGGAAGTGAACCACTGGTGCCACGAGAAAGTAATCTACACGCCTTCAGACGCCCGGACAAGTTCGCCGCTCGCATCCGTGAAGACAGCCTACGGCCGTTGCGGCGAAGAGTCGACATTCACGGTAGCCGCCCTCCGTTCGGTCGGCATACCGGCGCGCCAGGTCTATACGCCGCGCTGGGCACATACCGACGATAACCACGCTTGGGTGGAAGCCTGGGTAAACGGCAAATGGTACTTCCTCGGCGCCTGCGAGCCGGAACCGGTCCTCAACTTGGGATGGTTCAACGGACCGGCTTACCGTGGTATGCTGATGCATACGAAAGTGTTCGGCAAATACAACGGATCGGAAGAGGTGATGGACGTAACCGACGGCTACACCGAGATCAACGTGATCGACAACTACGCCCCGACCGCCAAAGCGACGATCACCGTCGTGGACGAGAACGGCCGGCCGGCCGCCGGAGCCGACGTCGAGTTTAAGATATACAACTACGCCGAGTTCTACTCCGTAGCCAATAAGAAAGCGGATGCCGAAGGCAAGACCTTCCTCTCCGCCGGTAAAGGCGATATGCTGGTATGGGCTACCAAAGACGGCTGTTTCGGCTACAGCAAAGTCTCGTTCGGCAAGGATAACGACGTGACGATCATCCTCGACAAGAAGCCGGGCGACATCGAAACGGTCACGCTCGATATCATCCCACCGGTCGACGGCTCCATAGCTGCCGAAGTAACCGACGAGCAGAAAGAGGCCAATGCCAAACGCCTGCACGAAGAGGATGTGATCCGCGGGAAATACGTCGCCACCTTCTATACCGAAGAGAAAGCGGAAGCACTCGCCAAAGAGCTCGGCATCGACCCGCTGAAAACAGCCGATTTCATGATCGGCAGCCGGGGCAACTGGCGCGAGATCGAAAAGTTCCTCCGCGACCCCCCCGCCGACAAACGCCCGATGGCAATGGATCTGCTGAACGTCATCTCCGCAAAGGACTTGCGCGACACACCGGCCTCCGTACTGACAGACCACCTCGGCAATACCCAACCGGTACAAAGTTCCCTCTTCACCGAATATATCCTCAATCCGCGGGTGGCCAACGAGTTCCTGACGCCGTACAGGGAGTTCTTCGCCGCCAACGTCGATCCCGCACTGGCAAAGAAGGCTAAAGCCGACCCGCAACTGATTGTCGACTGGGTGAAGCAGAACATCAGCATTGCCGACAGCCTAAACCCGCAACGCATCCCCGTCATGCCAATGGGCGTATGGAAATCGCGTGTAGCCGACAGAGGCTCCCGTAACATCTTCTTCGTTGCCGTATGCCGCAGCCTGGGTATCCCGGCGCGCATCGAACCGGTAGCCGGAAAGGTACAGTACGCAAAAGGCCTGAACTGGGTGGATGTGGACTTCGAGGCTGCCGAGCAGACGACTGCCCGTCAAGGCAAGGTCATCGCCTCCTACCAGCCGATCAAGGCGTTGCAGGACCCGAAATACTACAGCCACTTCACAATCGCCAAAGTTCTGCCGGACGGTAAGTTACAGACGCTCAACTTCGAGTCGGGCGACGTGGATATGGGTGGCGGCGACACCTGGAGCGCCCTACTGAAGAAGCCGCTTTCGATGGACGAAGGCAATTATATGCTGGTAACCGGGACGCGCATGGCGAACGGCAGCGTACTGGCCGAGATCTCGTTCTTCAACGTCCAGCCGGGCAAGACAAGCAATATCAAACTGGAGATGCGTGAAAGCCAGGACGACGTGCAGGTAATCGGCAACTTCAACTCCGAAAACAAGTTCAAACGGGCCGATAATGGCGAAGAGACGAGTCTGCTGGCCACCACAGGCCGCGGCTACTACATCGTCGCCATCCTCGGAGCGCGTCAGGAGCCGACCAACCACGCCATGCGTGACATCGCCGCCGTTAAGAAAGACCTCGAAGAATGGGGCCGCGGCATGGTCCTGTTGTTCCCGGACGAGAAGAGCTACCAGAACTTCGACCCGAAAGAGTTCGGAGAACTGCCAGCCAGCATTACCTACGGCATAGACCCCGACAAGACAATCCAGAAAGAGATCGCCGCCGCCATGAAGTTGCAGAACGCCAACACCCTGCCGATCTTCATCATCGCCGATACTTTCAACCGCGTAGTCTTCGTCTCGCAAGGCTACACGATCGGGTTGGGGGACCAATTGATGAAGGTGATACATAAGTTGTAACGGATAACTGCTAAAACAGATCGCCCGTTGGCAATTTCCTCTCTTGCAGGAGGTGCCAACGGGCGATCTGTTTTAGAGCACTTTTACTTTTACCTTTGGAGGCGATGGTCAACCTGATCTTGCGAAAGCCACCGCCTGAATCGGTACCGGTGGCCGGGGATATCGCTTACCGGCGACGGCGAACGCTGCGAACCGGGGCGCTCTTCTGGGCTTTCGGGGCTTTGATCTTGACTTCTTTCTGCTTTTCTTCTTTTACAGCTTCCGTCTTCTTGCCACGGGAGGCGACGGTGGCGCTTTTAGACTTCTTGCCTTTCGTATCGGCGGCTAACTGGGCGGTGTCGGGTTGCAGGTAGAGGGACTTCTCGAAGGTTACCAACTGGTTTTCGATGCGTTCCTGCTCGCGTTTCATCGAGTCGGGCGTCGGGCAATAGGCTTGCAGAGGCTGGTTCATCAGGTTCTGCGTCTTGAAGATATCGCCTTGGAACATACGGCGACGGAAATAGTCGTCGAGCGTGAAAGTCATGGCGTTGTTGATGTTGGACGTCATGATATAGGCGGTATTGATATAGGGACGCAAGTTTTCGTAAGGAATCCAGAACATCGGCATGGTGTTCTGTCCCATATCGTCCACGATCGTCAAGATCGGGCAGATAGCCAGCGTCTTGACATCGAACACGGAATTGTTCTGGTCGAAGTACCAGGCTTCCTTCACGTAATAGGAACGGACATCGCCGGAAGGTATATCGCTCTCGTTCACGACAAAGCTGGCGGCCTCGTTGTCATTGCCCGGCGTCTCCTCGTAGAAAATGCGGCAGCGGTCGAGCATCACTTTCAGGTCGAGAATGCGGTCGTTACTGAAATCCTCATAGCCATCGAGATATTCATAAGCAGACAGTTTCCCTTCGCACACCAGTTGGAAGATGATGGAGAAGAGGTTCATCTGGCCGTTCATCGGCTGGGTAGGATAATACAAAGGCGCGTTCTGCTCCTTCGTCAGGTCGATCTGGCGGTAGATGACACGCATCCAACGGGCGTTGCCGATATTCTGCGTCATCCGTTCGTTCATATCCTGGGCACGGACGGTCAGTTCGGCCATGCCGCTCTCTTTCTTATCTTCTTCACGGGCTCCACGGCTCGATACGGGGCCGCGGCGTCTCTGTTGTTGTTGCTGGGCGTTACCGGCCTCTTCCTGCGCCTGCATGGAGACGGAGGCGAACAGGGCGATGGCGAGGGTTGCTATGTAATATAAACGTTTCATATATCTTTATACATTACGGGGCGAGCAAACCTCGCCCCTACGTTACGTTAATTGACGATTACTTCGACGGTCGGAATGATACGTTCCTTGTTGTCCGGGCCTAACACCTTCACATGGGTGATGTAGAAGCGTTTGCCTCTTGCCAGGCGACGGATATAATCTTTCTGCCGCTGTGAGAACTGGTTGCCTTGCGTGACTTCCGGGATGATATTACCCATCGAATCGTAGAAGGTCAGCTCGAAGCTCAACACCTTGAACGGCACGTTCAGCAGGTCGTCGTCGATAGCCGCCTGGATGCCGTCGGCTTCCACCAGGTTCCGCTTGGAGAACTGGCCGCCGCGGAACTTGCGCAGATTGCCGTTCTGGTCCTTATACTCGATAAAGGGCATCGGATCGGGCAGGGCACGTACGCGGAAAGTCGTTTTCGCCATCTCCACACTGCGGCCATCAGCCATTTTAGCATGGACGGAAACGATGGCATCCGTTCCGACCGTAGCCGGACGGGCTTCCCACTGGTCGCCTTTGCGGACCAATGTCCCGTTTGTCATAGTCGCCGTCACGTTGCCACTCGGCACACCCGGCACAGCAATACGAATCGGGTTCGCGATTCCGGCATAGAGCACGTTCATCAGCACCGGCGCTACCGTGGCGCTCGGTTCGGTCACGAAATATTCGCTTTCGAACTCGCGGCGCATCACGCTGCCGTCGCTACCCGGCATCTCGATATATCCTTTGACCGGATAAGTGCCCGGCGCACCGGCTACAGCCGTAAACATCCCGTTTGCATCGTAAGGCAATTCCTTGCCGTTCACATAAACGGTCGGGCGCTTCGTCGAGTCAACAGCCGATAGAACGATGTTAGCCTTATACTGGCTGCCGCGCATAACGATCTGGCTCTCCGGGATCACCTGCGCCGTGATCTGGTTCACACGGTAGTCGCGCATATCGACGCTGCTCAGCAGGTTCGACAATACTTCACCTTCGGCATAACGGATGTCGCTTTGCAACTTCGTCAGCAGGGTGACGGCTGCCGCTACCGGCATATTCTCGAACAAAGCCTCCTCCCAGGTGCGGGTATTGATTCCGGCCTTATGGGGCGGTGTTGTCGAAAGGCTGGCTTCGATGACGCGCGTCTTGGCGGAGTCTTCCACCATCTCGCCCATCAGCGTCCGGTACTTTTCGATGCTCTGGCGTAACTTCTTGCCCTCGCCCGAAACGGGAGACAGCATCACGCGAGAGGCAGATTCGAGGTCGTCCTTATGTTCGATATTGTTGACATCGGCATTCTTGCCGTCGGCAATCTGCACAATACGGACCTTCAGGTCCTGGACATAGTTATACAGGCTGTCGGAAGCATGCTTCACCTTGTTTCCCTTTTCGTACCACTCGCGTACTTTCTCGGGATTCGTCTGGTAATAGGCCTCCAGTTCTTCCGTAACAATCTCATTACGGGTGGAGCTATTATCGATAGACGTCCGCAAGCTGCTCTCCACCAGTTCGAAACCGTCAAGTACCTCCGACGACACGTTGAGTGCCATCATGGCGATGAACACCAGATACATCAGGTTGATCATCTTCTGACGGGGCGAATTGGGATTATTTGCTATTCCTGACATATTCGATTACTTCATTGGGTTGTTTGTATACGGAGCCTGCTGCTGGTATCCGTAGGGTTGCTGATACGGCTGCTGGTAATTCTGCGGCTGTTGTTGCGGCTGCGGTTGCTGGTAAACAGGCTGCTGCGGCTGTGCGGGTTGCTGATAGCCCATATTGACCGTCATGGCCTGCAGCAGGCGGCTGTAGACCTGGTTCAGTTCAGCCAGCTGACGTGTCATCTTCTCCGTTTCGTTGCGGAAGACGGAGCTGTCAACAACAGAACCATCATACATTTCGCGGATGCGGTTCAGGCCGCCGTTGATATGTTCGATCGATTCGATCTGCGAGCTGATGCTCTTCAACTGTATTTCGTAGATGGTGTTCAGTCCGGAGATGTTGCGGTTCAGCATTTCCATTTGCTGGACATAGCCGCGGGAGTTCTGGTTGATGCCGTCGGAGTTGTCCGTGATGCTCTTATAAGAGGTGAGCAACGTGTCGGAGACATTCGTCAGAGAGTTGGTCACCTGGCTGAAACGTTCCATGTTTTCGGACATACCCGAAAGCTGTTCCAAGTACTTCTGGGTGGCTTCGGTCAATTCCGCCATCTTGGATATCTGTTCGGCTGCGCCGCTCAACTTCTTGATGCTATCGGATAGGTTCTTCGTATCTTCCTCGCTCACGTCGAGGCCGAGGTTGCCCAATCCGGAGGACGGCTTGCCACCCAGATTGAAGTTCACTCCTGCTCCCAGAGTAGCCCCCGCCTCATCATCGGCCGTATTCTCCGGCGAGTTCACTAAGTTGGACATCGGCGTATTGACGAAATCCGGACGGTCGAGCGGATTCTTCGATTTCAGTACCGGAAACACTTCTTCCCAGTGATATTCGTTAAACGGTTTTTCGAATGCAGAGATAAAGAACACCAATGCTTCTACGGTCATGGCTATACCCAGGACCCAGTTAGCATAAGGCACGTGCAACAACTTAAACAAGGCGCCGAGAATAACGATGGAGGCACCCCAGCTATAACAGAAATTCAGCACCCGCTTGCCCCTTTCGCTGGCGAGATACATTTCGACTCTGTTTTTATATCTTCTATATTTTCCCATGATGTGATGTATATTCGTTATTTAGAGGGGGCGGGCGAACCACGCCCCTACATTATATTATTTTTTACCTTTCGCTCTCGAGAAACCGACTTGTGTGCGGGCGCAACGGAAACCGATGTATGAACGTGTTTCGTTCTGGTATTCGAAAGTACGCATATCCGAACGGATAAACTGCGACACGTCTTTCCAGGAACCGCCGCGGACGACTTTCTTCTTCATGGCATACGGATCTTCCTTAGCTGCATTGTAGCGCAGGTCGGGGTTCATATCGCTCATCTGGCTCGGACCGGATTCGGAATAAGAGGTGGAGGTCCATTCCGCCACGTTACCCGCCATGTCGTAGAGGCCGAATTCGTTGGGGGCGAAAGAGCCGACGCGTGAGGTGATCAGGTGTCCGTCTTCCGTATAGTTGCCTTTACCCGGCTTGAAGTTACCTAAGAAGCAACCTTTGCCGCTCACCAGCTCATCGCCGGCCCACGGATATTTGTTTTCGTTCTTGCCTGTACGGGCCGCATATTCCCATTCGCCCTCGGTAGGCAGACGGAACGGTTCGATGGCCTGTCCGCTGGGGAAGTTCAGGGATTCCTTGAACAGGTTGGTGCGCCATACGCAAAAAGCGGTCGCCTGCTCCCAGGAGACACCCACCACAGGATAGTCGTCATAGCCCGGATGCGAGAAGTACATACGCATATACGGTTCGTTATAAGCATTGTTGAAGTCGTTCACCCAGCAACTTTCGTCCGGATAAACATTCACGATACGGGTATGCAGGAAATCCCACGGCCCGCTGAGCTGGCGTGTGATGGTTTCGTTGACGATCTCGCCTTCTTCGGTGACATAGGCCGTATCTTTTGAGATCATAATCACTTCGTTCGGATCGACCTGGATATCGGTGTTACGCACGCGGGCGGCCGGATCGAGGTTGTGCTTGCGAAGGGCGGCCGACGTATAGTCGTACCATTCGTACTTATAGACCATCTGCTTCGGGTCGAGCGTTTTCTCGCCGGTCACAGGATTAACGGTATAAACGCTTTCGATCGCCCGGATCTCGTCTTCATTGGCACGTTTCCAAGGGATCGGACGGCTCCAGTCCAAATGCGGAGTGACGGGTTCGCCGTATTTATCTTCGGTGATCTTGAACAGGTCGTTGCCGCCATAAGCCGGATCGGCCAGGCGTTCACGGATGATGGAGTCGCGCACCCAATACACGAACTGACGGTATTTGGCATTTGTCACCTCTGTCTCGTCCATCCAGAAAGCATCGAAAGAGACGCCTTTCGTTTCCGGATTGATTCCCCACAGGGAATCCTTATCAGCGGGTCCCATCTCGAATGAGCCTCTTTTGATCAGAACCATCCCGTACGGGGCGGGTTCGTTAAACGCAACCGATCGTACCCCCGTCACTTCACCCCCGCCACCGGAAAGGGTTCTGCCACATGAGGTAAACAGGGCTACTGCCGCAAGTACTAACAATACTTTTTTCATATACTATAATATACGTACACTTTTATGTCTATTCTTTCCTGACTTCGATTTCTTCAACTTCAACTTGTAGCTCACTATCAGCTCGTGGCTTCCACTCGTGGCTTTCAAGATGGGTATGGTAGAGATAGGGAAATCATACGCATATCCTACCTGGAAACTCCCGATCTTGGCTCCTAACAACAGGATCAGCGACTCATTCACACGCCAGGAAAAACCTCCGTTAAACATCTTATTATAAAACAGCCGCGCGGTTATGTCCGCCTGAAAGCTCTGCATATCTGTTTTCAGGAATACAGACGGCTGTAATTCATACAACGGGTTTCGAAACTGAATATTGTATCCGGCTATCAAATTATATGTGCTGGTAAGATACATGGAAGAATAATCGTCCAATGAGATCTCCGTCTTGTTTAAGTGAGTGACGCCTAAACCGGCATAAAGATTCTTGCGATGATAGTAAAGTCCGGCATTCATGTCGAAGCCCATTCCGCTTGCCTGCGTCTGTGGAATCGCCTGGTCTTCCTGTTGATGGAACTGGCTGGTCGGGTAAAAGACCTTTTCTCCGTCAAACGACTGGTTTACCACTCCGAACTGCATTCCGATACTGAGTGTGCCACCAAACAGTTTTTGTTTATAAGCATATTGCAAATTGACATGTGTATTAACAAAAAGCCCGATTCCTTCGGTAAAGACTACCAACCCGACACCATGATTGGTCTTTCCCAGCTTTAGCGGCATATCCGCATTAATGAAGAAGGAAGTCGGCGCCCCGTCGATCCCGACATATTGCAAACGGGATAACGCCAACATATTCAAGTCTCCCGCAACACCCGCATACGCCGGGTTATAGTAACCCAACGCCATAAAATACTGGCTTAACTGCGAGTCGTATTGCGCCCGCGCCCGCGTGAGACCGGTTAGCAAAAGGATAATAAGCAGGAGATATTTGTTCATATATCAAGAAACGGAATAAATCCGAATAAATTGTATAAAAAGCAAACGAGGCGGCGGGACATAGCCCTACCACCTCGTTATTATTTCATGCCTGTACGTTTTTATCGCACATTAATATTCTTCTTCATTGAAGAAAAAGTCTTCTTTACTTGGATAGTCGGGCCAGATATCTTCCATGCATTCATAAATCTCACCTTCGTCTTCCATTTCCTGCAAATTTTCAATCACTTCGAGTGGCGCGCCAGAACGTTGTGCATAGTCAATCAATTCATCCTTGGTTGCAGGCCAGGGTGCGTCTTCTAATTTTGAAGCTAACTCTAATGTCCAATACATAGCTGTCAAGTATTAATAACCACCTCAGGGCGGTCAGGTTCTCAAATTTTCCGCAAAAATAAAACAATATTCTTTAGATGCAAGTATAATCCCAGATAATTTCTTTACCATTATTCCGTATACATTCCTTACGAGCCAGAACAAACAGATAATCAGACAATCTGTTCATGAAAACCAGAACAGGTTCTTCGACAGGAATTGTCTCGGCCAATCGGTAGATCTGGCGTTCGGCGCGCCTGCAAACGGTACGGCACACATGCGCCAAAGAGGCCGAGCGGCTTCCTCCGGGCAAAACGAAGTTGCGCATCTTGGGCAATTCGTTATCCAAGCGGTCTATTTCCCGCTCGATACGGGTGATTGTTTCCGGCATCACCTTACTCTCTATTTTCAGTTCCGTGTTCTCCTGGTCGGTAGCCAGATAGGAACCGATCGTGAACAGCTTATGCTGGACGAACAGCAGGAAATCCTGATCCGCTTTCTCTTCCAGCGAAGTGATCAACAAGCCGATAAACGAGTTCAGTTCGTCGACCGTGCCATAACTCTCGATACGCTGGTGCGCTTTTGACACCCGCTCGCCACCAACTAAGGAAGTCGTCCCCTTGTCGCCGGTTCCTGTGTATATAATGCTCTTTTTCATACTACAATAACTTATCGTTTTATTATATAATCGCACATCTGCTCCAGATGTTGCAAAAAGGAGTGCAATATTCGTCAGATTCCGGGAGTTGTGCAAGGATTCGGATTATTTATTTAGCAAAAAAATAGTCAATGCCATCCTAAACATATATGCCCTATCATCATGCCCGATATCCCATTCGGATTATCATTGATATCCAACCCATTGCAGTTTCCTACCCGGGGGAACGACAGTTTCCTGCAGGGGGAACGACAGTT
>ERZ791909.330-NODE-330-length-45299-cov-4.759703_pt1 | contig 45299 bp, 34 predicted proteins | sample MGYA00510143_ERZ791909 | MGnify/ENA primary metagenome ERZ791909 (study PRJEB30046, sample SAMN00792093) | human gut metagenome | study: EMG produced TPA metagenomics assembly of the A metagenome-wide association study of gut microbiota in type 2... | reverse complement strand
TGCACAGTAAATGCACAGTAAATGCACAGTAAATGCACAGTAAATGCACAGTAAATGCACAGTAAACGTTATCTCACCTTGGACGGCGGGACGAGTACGACGCAAAGAAAAGCATCCTTGCGAGAGAGGTATGCGATTATGTGCAAATATTATGGTACTTTTGTTACGGTTTTGCTCCACGGGTGGTTCGCCATCCGTTTTTATACGGCTAAATGGCTGAAGGGGCGGGTTTGATGGTATGAATTTTAATGAGACATATATGAAGGATTTGCTAAAGCAATGGGGAAAACATGTTGTTGCCCTGATCTTGTTTTTGGGGCTGGTGATGGTTTATTTTTCACCGGCGGTGTTTGATGGGAAAGTAATCATGCAAGGCGATAATATCAAGGCGGCCGGAATGGGACATAGCCAGATGGATCAATACGCCAAGACGGCACAGCCGGGTGAGTTCAGTGTCTGGTCGGATGCGATGTTCGGTGGGATGCCGTATGTGGCAGGATATGGCCAGGCCGCACCGAATATGCCTTCTTATTCGATTGTGGATGGCTGGTTGAAAAAGGTGGGGTATGGCGATGCGGCTATGGTATTTGTCGGATTGGTATGTTTTTACCTGCTGATGTGTGTCATGGGAGTGAACTGGTGGCTCGCGATCGCCGGGGCGTTCGCTTTTGCATTCGCATCCTATAATATCATTATTATCGAGGCGGGGCATATCGTGAAAGCCTATGTGATCGGTTATATGCCGGTGACGTTGGCCGGTATGGCTTTGCTTTTCAGGCGATCCTATCTGTGGGGAGCCGTCTTGTTCCTGTTGGGGGTAGCCTTGTCGCTGGCGAACGGGCATATCCAGATCACCTATTATCTGGTACTGCTTTGCGTGCTGATCTATTTAGGGTATGCGATCAAAAAGATCCGGGAGAAAGCGTATGGCGAATGGTTGAAGACTTCCCTGATTATGGCGGCCTGTGTCGTATTGGCCGTATTGCCTAATGCGCAGGGGATGTATTCCAATTGGGACTTGGGGCAGCACTCCATCCGTGGGGCTTCGGAGCTGACGCCGAAACCGGATGCTTCGGGAAAAGTGGAGAAGGCTTCCACCGGTTTGGATAAGGATTATGCTTTTCAATGGAGTTACGGCTGGAAGGAGTTGATGACCGTTCTCGTACCGAACGTATATGGTGGTGGTTCGGGAGGCACGTTGGACAGTTCGTCCGAGTTATACAAGGAGTTGAAGAAAAACGGGGCTCAGGTGGGGAAAGAAGTACAAACCTATACCTATTGGGGAGATAAGATATTCACTTCCGGGCCGGTCTATTTCGGGGCTTTGGTTTGTTTCTTGTTCGTCCTGGGAATGTTCGTGATCCGGAACCCGATGAAATGGTGGCTGTTGTCAGGATCGGTGTTCCTGACATTCCTTGCGTTGGGACGTAATTTCGATTCTTTCAACGACTTGATGTTCCATTATCTGCCTTTGTACAATAAGTTCCGTACGGTCGAGATGGCGTTGGTGATACCGGGATTGGTATTTCCGATTGTCGGCATTTGGGGATTGCGGGAGATTTTAGCTGAAAAAGTGGAGGAGGCTCGTTTGAAAAAAGGATTTCTTTGGGCTTTGGGGCTGACCGGAGGCCTTTGTGTGGTCCTTTGGCTGATGCCTTCCTTGCTGTTGGATTTCCGGTCTGCCTATGATGCACAGTTCCAGAACCAGGTTCCGGAGTGGTATTACACGGCCTTGTTGATGGACCGTGCTTCGCTGGCTTCGGCCGATGCGTTGCGTTCTTTGGTCTTCATCCTGCTGGGGGCCGGGCTGCTTGTCTGGTTCTGGAAAGCGAAGAACAAGAAGACTGCGGCGACTTTCGTGAGCGCAGGTGTGGCAGCCCTTATTTTGATTGATCTTTGGACGGTGGACCGCCGTTATCTGGATGACAGCAATTTTGTTAAGCAACAACCGGCGGAGATGTATAAGGAAACGGTAGCTGATAAAGCAATCCTGCAGGACACGGGTTCGACTTTCCGTGTGTTGAACATCAATAACCCGTGGCAGGAAACGAATACTTCCTACTATCATCATTCTATCGGGGGATATCATGCCGTCAAGCTGCGCCGTTACCAGGAGTTGATCGACCATCGGCTGGACGGTGAGTTACGTGGAATTATCGGCGCTTTGCAGAAGGCACAGACGGCTGGGGATGTGATGTCCGCGCTGGCTGCTTGTCCTTCCTTGAATATGTTGAATACCCGCTATATCATCTATAACCCGGAACAGCAGCCGTTGAAAAATCCGTATGCATTCGGGAATGCCTGGTTTGTGGATAAGCTGGATATGGTGGAGAATGCGGATGCCGAGATAGAAGCCTTGAATACGATCGATCCGCTGGAAACGGCAGTTGTGGACAAGCGTTTCCAGAAGGATCTGGAAGGATTTGTTCCGCAGAAAGACTCAACTGCTACGATCGTGTTGGAAGAATACCGTCCGAATCGTCTGACTTATAAGAGTAAAGCGGATAAAGAACAATTGGCTGTCTTCTCTGAAGTCTATTACCAGCCGGGTTGGAAGGCAACGATCGACGGCAAGGAAGTGCCTCATTTCCGTGCGGACTGGATATTGCGTGGTATGCGTGTGCCGGCAGGCGAACATACGATTGTATTCGAGTTCCGGCCTTCCGGTTATGTAACAGCTGCTTATGTCTCTACCTACAGCTCGTTCCTGATCCTGTTATTACTGATCGCTGCGATCGGTTGGTCGGGATGGGGATATTGGAAAAAGAGTAAAGAGTGAAATTTTAGGGAATGGCCAATAACCATTCCCAGATAGGTATTACCTCAATACTTTTATTTTCTGCTATCGGGATGGATCTTTTTTCATCTTTGGTGATGATGATCATTCGATCCAAATTCAAGAGACCGGAGATTTTGAGGAATGCATTTATTTCTCTTTTCTCTGTTTCCGGGTCGTGCAGGCTATAAGAAACTTGGATGCCTAAGGCTTCCTCCGGGATATAAAAGTCTATTTCTACGTTTTGGTTGTAGAAATAGACTTGTTTTTTATATTTTTTCCGAAGTTGGATGGCGACCATGTTTTCCAATAAAGAAGTTTCCGGGTCGAACAAGAAAAGGTTGAGCAACCCGTTATCGATGAAATAATATTTCTTGTTCGATTCTTTTTCAACGAATTTTGTTGCATAGTTGCTGATGCTGAATATAAGCCAGCATTCTTCTGCATAGTTGAGGTAGTCGATAATGGTTTGGGTTCCGACTTTAGTTCCGGTTGTTGATATGATATGTGTAAGGCGCGTATAGGAGGATGGCTGTTTGACGCTTTCGGCCAGTTTTTTTATGAGCAGACGCATGGCATTGACATTTCGTACCGTATAGCGGGCAATCAAATCTCCGAAAAATATTTTTTGGTACAAATTGCTCAACCACGAGCGTTTGTCTTTGAAAAGTAAAAGTTCCGGAAGTGCTCCGTCGTAAAAATAGTTATTGAATTGCCGAATGATCTCAGAACGAATGGCTGTCTTGTAGATCCAGTTCGTTTCCAAAAGGATATTTTGGGCTTGTAAATATTCTGCAAATGAATAGGGATAAACTTCTTGAATCAAGAAACGTCCTCCTAATGTTGTGGCAATTTCACTACTCAGCATTTGGGCATTACTGCCTGTCACATATACTTGATAGCCGATATCGGCCAACCGCCGGACAAATTTTTCCCATTGGGGGATGATTTGAATTTCATCCAAAAAGAATATGGGGCGAGAAGGATAAAGCTCTTCGTAGGAAAGTTTGATTGTATCCAAGTCTTCTAATAGCAGACCGGTAAGACGATCGTCTTCGAAATTTATGTATAGGATCTCATCGATGGTATGGCCATTTTTAATGAGCCGGTGGATTTGTTGATACATCAAATGGGATTTGCCCGAACGCCGTAACCCTACAAATACATAATTCGCATGCTCCTCTAATACAAAAGGACGTTCCATAAACGTTTTGTTGAATACAAATTCTTGATATTCAACTATTATATTTTTAATAAGCTCTTTGTTCATATCCTTGTGTGTTTTGTATACAAAACAAAATTAGCGTATTTTTGTTTTGTATACAAGATAAAATTGGAGTATTTTTATTCTGTATATAAAACAAAGTGGGGACGTATAGATTTTTTTATTTGTAGAACGTCTTTTGGAATGCCGAAAACTCCTCTTTCTTTAGCACCAGCCTGTTCCAAACGGCATCCAAGAATCCGCATCCATATCCTAACAACTGAATAAAGGAGGCGATAATCGACAGGAAGCCGATTTTAATACTTTTATTCTGAATCGAAGAATCCACAAAGATCAGCAAGCTGAAAAGTCCGAGCGGTAGTAAGCTCCAAACGCAGAAGAGGCTTCCGATCAGGAAAAAGAATACTCCTAAAGTAAAGACCGCCGGCAATAGATGCACTAATTTAAGCGAGTCCGGATATTTTTTATACAGATTGATACGGGCGATGCCGGAGTTATAAACCTGGCGGAAGAACTTGCGCCAGTCCGTACGTCGTTTGTGATAGACCCAAGCTGAGGGAAACAGGCATACTTTGTAGCCGTTCTTGAACAGACGGATACTGAAATCGATATCTTCCCCGAAACGCATGGGGGAGAAGCCGCCTAACGCTTCGTATGTGCTTTTCCGGATCCCCATGTTGAAGCTGCGTGGGTAGAACTTATCCATTTTCTTTTTCCCGCCACGGATTCCGCCTGTCGTAAAGAAGGAAGTCATGGAATAGTTGATGGCCTTCTGAACATCCGTAAAACTGTCAGAAGCCCTGTCAGGCCCTCCGAAAGCGTCAGCCCTGGTTTCCTGAAGTTCTTTATTTACCGATTTGATGTAGCCGGGAGGCAGGATGCAATCCGAATCGAGTACGATCAGATAATCGCCTTTGCTCTGCTTTGCCCCGTAGTTGCGGGCATTACCCGGACCGCCGTTCGGAATATAAAAATAGGAAACATCCAACCTATCCTTGAAAGCCTCGACCACATGCTGGCAGGTCTCCTTCGAACCGTCTTCGACGATGACGACTTCGAAGTTTGTTTCACTCTGCCGCGTAAGGCTGTCCAACAACTCCTCTACCTCGTTTGGGCGGTTGTAGACAGGGATGATAAGGGACAAATGGGGTATTGCCATATTCAAATGTTTTGCAAATCTTCATTTATATCTTTTTTCTCTTCTGCATCGAAAAGATTGGGGTTCCAATCCTCGTCATCATCCAGCCCCAGCCCCAGCCACTCTCTGAATTCTTGTGCTTCTTCGCTTTCAGGCATTTCTTGGAATACCTGTTTCAAATGCTTGTAACCATATATACCCCCACAATCTTCCGGCGGACAGGTCCCTTTACCGGAAATACAATAAGCCTTGTTGGATTTTTCTTCGGATACGGATTCCAGTGTTATCTCGTGTACCCAGTCGTCACCGAAGTCATAGATGTACAGAAGTTTTTTCATGTTTCCTGAAAAGAATCCCGATAGTTTTGTTTTTGAGGCATCGTATGTCTTAGTCTCAAAATCGAAATCATCTTCGGAAGGAATTGTAATACGGAAATTACCCTGGTATTCTTTTTCCCTGAATTCAAACAGATGGTAATTGTACCAGCCGAAGACGATTTGTATCACTTCATGAAATTGCAGGAATGTAAAATTCTCAGGAACGGAAACCTTTCTCCATATCGGTGGTTTGGTGATTCCTTTTAGCTTGATTTTGAATAAGTATGCCATATGATAGATAATTATTTACACAAAGATAATCCTTTTTGGTTTTCTGCTTGCTATTTTGTCGGTTAAGTACCCGGCCTTCTTCTTCAACCGATAGTTTGTCTTTGGAAGAAAGAACCAATATGTCCCAGTCCGAATCTTCCCTCGCGTTCCCTTTGGCGCGAGAACCGTACAGCCAAACTTGCACGGTCGGATCGACTTCATGCACGTTTTGCTTAATTTGGCTTAACATCAATTGATAATCGACTTTCATACTTCTCTTCCTTTTCTGCAAACATAGATAAAAATTCGCGATTGTTATCTATGTTTGTAGAAAAAGAGATACTCTTTTGTTTTATTGTCCGGGTGAAATTTCACTTTAGCCTTTTATCTGGAGGCTTTGATTTCATCTTTTCCAGCTTATGGATTGTGAGAGCGTCAAGATGAAGCATTAGGAGTGAAAGTGGATCGGATAGCGATAAGCTGTCCCCTTTCGGAAACCAGCGACTTTCCCGAAAGGGGGTGATTTTAGAACACCCAAACCATAGTTTATGGTGGCTGATGCATAGCGCTTTCGATTTGAATCAGTCAGTTAAAATGTAATATCCGCAGGTAGTATAGAAATTACGGATATACGGGATATTCAGGAATCTCCATAGTCTTCGAGGATGGAGATTGAATTTTGTTTCGTAATTCGGATTGATGAAATAGAGGACCTCTTCTTCTATCCGGTACTTCTCTTTGTGGACGATCGAGAGAAAACGTTCCAATGAAATGCCGGTATCTTTGATTTCCAAAAGTCCTCCGGGATTGACGTTCCCCCATTCCAAAACTTTTTTATACACGGGACGGGGCAGCAAGTGAAACCAAGGCAAATGGCTTAAGAACTTATTGCCGCAAACCTGCTGGTGGCCTCCGAACGGATTCTGCCAGGGAGGGAAAGCCACGAAAATAACGCCGTGGAGATTTAAGAACCTCTTTATAAAAGGCAAGAATAATTCTTGGTTCGGGATGTGTTCTATCACATCCCGGATGATGATAATGTCGAACTTGTTGTGCAGTTCGGTCACTTTGTAGATATCCTCGCAGATCAATGTCAGGTTTTTGTTGTTTGGGTGTGTGCTGTAGATTTCTTTTGCGATCGCAATCTGGCCTCCGTTGATGTCTATGCCTGTTACTTGGCAACCGAGATCCAGAAAGGGTTTTATGTTCCCTCCTTCTCCACAACCGATTTCAAGGATGTGTGAATCAGCTGTTATCGGTTTATGCTTTTCAATGAAAGGTATTACATATTTTTGTGTCGTAATACTTTGTTCGTTGAAATAGAGTTGTCTGTCAGCGTGTCTTTTTTGCATATCTACAAAATAAAAATGAGGATGCGCCAAAAGTCACTATGCTTTTGAACACATCCTCAGGTATATTAATATCTGTAATGTTCAGCCTTATACGGCCCTTCGACCGGTACGCCGATGTAATCCGCTTGCTTCTGTGTCAGCTTGGACAGTTTGACGCCGATGCGCTCCAGGTGGAGGCGGGCAACTTCTTCGTCTAAGCGTTTCGGCAGGCGGTAGACACCTACTTCGTAAGGCATTGTCCACAAATCCATCTGGGCCAGAACCTGGTTTGTGAAGGAGTTGCTCATTACGAAAGAGGGATGGCCGGTCGCGCAACCCAAGTTAACTAAGCGGCCTTCTGCCAGAAGGAAGATGGAGTTGCCTGTCGGGAACGTATATTTGTCAACCTGCGGTTTGATGTTGGTGTGCTTGATGTTCGGGTAGTTCACCAATTTGTCGACTTGGATTTCGTTGTCGAAATGGCCGATGTTGCAAACGATGGCCTGATCTTTCATCTGGGCCATATGTTCGATGGTGATGATGTCGCAGTTACCGGTGGTCGTAACGAAGACGTTACCTTCCTTGACGGCTTCTTCCATTGTTGTCACTTCAAAACCTTCCATAGCGGCTTGCAGGGCGCAGATCGGGTCGATCTCCGTGATCAGGACACGGGCTCCGTAAGAACGCATGGAGTGGGCACAGCCTTTACCAACGTCACCATATCCGGCAACGACAACCACCTTACCGGCGATCATCACGTCGGTAGCGCGCTTGATGCCGTCGGCCAGTGATTCGCGGCAACCGTACAGGTTGTCGAATTTCGACTTTGTAACGGAGTCGTTGACATTGATGGCCGGAACCAGCAGCTCGCCTTTTTCCATCATCTGGTACAGACGGTGTACGCCGGTGGTTGTTTCTTCGGAAACACCTTTCATTTCGGCGATCGTGCGGTGCCAACGGGTATTGTCTTCAGCCAGGATACGGTTCAAGGTATCCAGGATGACTTGTTCTTCGTGATTGCCACCTTTACGGTTGATCGTTTCAGCATCGTTCTCTGCACGGTAGCCCATGTGAACCAGCAGGGATGCGTCTCCACCGTCATCCACAATCATGTGCGGACCTTTGCCGTCGGGGAAACGGAGCGCCATGTCGGTACACCACCAGTATTCTTCCAGTGTTTCACCTTTCCAGGCGAAAACGGGAACACCATCGGCAGCAATGGCTGCGGCAGCGTGGTCCTGTGTAGAGAAGATGTTACAGCTTGCCCAGCGGACATCTGCTCCCAATGCAACTAATGTTTCGATTAACACTGCGGTCTGAATCGTCATGTGCAGTGAGCCGGTGATACGAGCCCCTTTCAGAGGTTTCTGATCGGCGTACTTTTTGCGAAGCGCCATCAATCCCGGCATTTCGTGTTCGGCGATTTCGATTTCTTTACGACCGAATTCAGCCAAACTCATATCTGCTACTTTATAAGGCAGATTAGTTGGAAATAATTGTGACATAAATTGATACTAAATGATTATGGGGCAAAGGTAGTAATAATTTTCTTGTTGTTTATTAAAAACAGAGTTGTATTAGGGCAACTGACCTATTTCTGCAGCAACAATTTCTTTACGATGGGGTGAAAAAACTTTTTTCATCCTGAATTATTTTTTCTCAAATGCCTGCAAATTCTGTAATCAGTGGCAGTGATTATAAAATCAGTGGTGGTGATTATATAATCGGTGGCGCTGATTATATAATCACTGTCACCGATTATAGAATTTATAGGCATTTGGATAATTTTTTATGCCTATGCAGGTTATATTTCGGGCGTTTTTTTATGATTAAATGTGATAAGAAAAATATTATCAAAGTCCTTTGTGTTGCTGATAATATTTTTGTTATCTTTGTAATGTCGTTAAGACAAACGTTCTATACATAGTGACGATGGGCTAAAAGCTCGGATAGAAGAGGTTGAAAAAGATCTGTTATTCTATCTCCGCAAGTATCATGAACTGACTTCGAGAAGCAAATTCATGAAAGCGGTGGTTGATAAAGAAATCCGACGATTGGAGCGAGAGTTAAAAGAACTTGGAAAGTATTATTAACCAGAAAGGTGCTCCCTCTCATGGCCAGAGGGGGAGTTACCTTTTTCGTATAAACTAAAAATTGTGGTAAGATGGACAAAGTGAATCGTTTTTTTGAATTGAAGGAACTGTGGAAACAGAGTGCCGAAGTAGATCGTTTCTCTATCGATCGGCAGATAACAGAATTGATGGATAGTATGACTGACCAGGAAGTGGAGCTGCTTGCTGTTGGTGTACAAAATGACTTTGACAATGTTCATCAGGAAGTAGCCGAAATCAAAGAGCAATTGACGATCCGGGAACGATTGGGACCGGTGTTGCCTTATTTATCTGTTTCTAAATTGTCAAAGGACTATTTCAATAAATCTTCTTCTTGGTTCTACCAGCGTTTAAACGGGAATAAAATACACGGGAAAGTTTGTCGATTTACAGATAAGGAGTTGGAAACGCTCGATATGGCTCTGAAAGATATTAGCCAGCGTCTCTCATCATTACAGCTTGTATAAAAATTATAGAACAATTCATATTTGTCTTTTTGTAGGCGGAGTGGTGGTAGTGGTAGCCATTTTTGAAAAAAGAAAAAGCGAAAGGCAGTACCGGAGCAAAAAGCTTCCGACACTGCCTTTATACCTATTAGGATAGGACCGGCTGTTTAGACCGGTGTGATTCCTTGTTCTGCCAACAGTTTTAACCCTAAGTCTTTCAGTTTGAACTTCTGTATCTTTCCGCTACCGGTCATAGGGAAGGTGTCGACAAAGAATATATACTTCGGGATCTTGTGCCGGGCGATCTTTCCGCGGCAGAAGTCCTTGACGATATCTTCCGTCATGCTGACGCCTTCGTGCAAGATGATAAAGGCGCCTACTTCCTCACCGTATTTCTTGGATGGAACGGCTGCAACCTGTACATCTTTCACGCCTTCCAGATGGTAGAGGAATTCCTCCAGCTCACGGGGATAGATGTTCTCTCCACCTCGGATAATCATATCTTTGATACGGCCGGTAATGCGGTAGTTGCCGTTTTCGTCTTTCACACCCAGGTCGCCACTATGCAGGAAGCCGTCTTTGTCGATGACTTCGGCTGTAGCTGCCGGATTGTTGTAGTAGCCTTTCATGGTGTTGTAACCCCGGTTACACATTTCACCCTGTACGCCTACCGGACATTCTTCGCCCGTTTCCGGATCGATCACGCGGACTTCGGTAAACTCGAAGTCACGGCCCACCGTGTTGTAACGGACTTCTGCCGGATCGTCGATGCGCGAATGCGTCATGCCGGGTGATGCTTCCGTCAAACCGTATACGCTGGTTACACGCATGAACATTTTTTCTTCCACCTGTTTCATCAGTTCCACAGGGCAAAGGGAACCTGCCATGATACCGGTACGGAGGGACGTCAGGTCGAACATGTTGAACATCGGGTGGTTGAGCTCGGCGATGAACATGGTCGGCACGCCATAGAGCGCCGTACACCGTTCCTTATGGATGGAGGCGAGTACGACTAACGGATCGAATTTCTCGACCATAACCTGTGTACATCCGTGTGTCAGGACGTTCATGGACGCCAGTACGACGCCGAAGCAGTGGAACAAGGGGACGCAGCAGCATAGTTTGTCGTCTGCCGTGAACTTCATGTGCTCGCCTGTCAGCAGGCCGTTGTTGGCAATGTTATAGTGCGTCAGCATGACCCCTTTCGGGAAACCGGTCGTGCCGGAAGTATATTGCATATTCACGACATCCTGTGGAGTCACCAGTTTTTTGGCTTCCACCAGCGTCTCGTCGCTTACGTTTTCACCTAAAAGCAACAGTTCGGGAGTGTTGTACATCCCTCTGTATTTCTCCTGACCGATATAAACCACATTCTTCAGCATCGGGAAACGTTTGCTTTTCAGGTAGCCGCGTTGCGATTCCTTCAGTTCGGGCAGCATGGTGTACATCATGTCAACATAACTGCCATCAAACACCCCGTCGGTGATGCACATCGTATGGATATCTGCGTTCTCCACCAGAAATTCCAGTTCGCTCTGCTTATAGTTCGTATTGACGGTAACGGCCACAGCCCCGATCTTTGCGGTGGCATACAGGAATGTGAGCCAGTCCGGAACGTTGGTTGCCCAGATACCGACATGCGTGCCATGTTTGATACCGATCGAAAGCATGCCTTTCGCCATCCGGTCCACACGTTCGTTGAACTCTTTCCAGGTGAAGCGCAGATCGCGGTCGGAGTATACCAGATATTCTTTGTCAGGTGTCGTTTCGGCCCAATGTTCCATCCACTGGCCGAGTGTCCTGTCTTGTAATTGTATTTCCATAGAGGCGGCAGATTAATAAGGGGTGTAGATGACTCCGAGAATTTTCGCCGTATTGTCGGCTGCAGCATGTACATGATGGGCGACGATGGAATCATAGTAGATGCTGTCGCCTTCTTCCAAGATGTAGGTATTTTTGCCGTAGTTGATTTCGAGGATGCCTTCCAGCACATAGATGAATTCTTCCCCTTCGTGCGTGGAGAGTACAAAATCCACCCCGTCTTCAGTAGGGGCGACATCGATCAGGAACGGTTCCATATGGCGGCCGGACTTGTCTTGCGACAGCGAATGGTATTCCATGTGCTTGCGCGCCTTGCTGTCGTTGTTGCTGAAACCGATGCTGTTCATATCGTTACTGTCTTTCTTGCGGCAGATAACGGGACCCAGTTCGGACTGGTCGTCTAAGAATGTGCCCAGTCGTACGCCTAACACGCGGGCTATCTTGATTAGCGGGGCGAGAGACGGGAAGTCTATATTGCCCTCGATACGTTCTATTTGTTCGATGCCCAGGCCTGAGCGTTCGGCTACTTCCTCAGTAGAAAGTTGTTTGGATTCACGGATGCTTTTGATTTTAGCTCCTATGATTTTGTTGTTTCCCATGAGTATTATATGTTTATTGTTTATTGAATCTTTTAATTTGTAACAGAACGGCGCAAAATTACATTAATTTTTCATTAAACAAAGGCATTTGGTAAAAGAAAAAAGGATGATCCCCGTAGAGACCATCCTTTTTGTAACTTCTTGCGAAGAAATTGTTTCTTACTTTCTGATGCCAAGCTCTTTGATGATAGCACGATATCTTTCGATATCTATCTTGATCAGGTAATCCAGTAAACGACGACGTTTACCTACCAACATCTTCAGAGCTCTTTCAGAGCTATGGTCTTTGTGATTAACCTTCAAGTGTTCTGTCAAATGTGCGATACGAACTGTGAACAGTGCGATCTGGCTTTCTGCCGAACCTGTGTTTGTGGCAGATTTACCATACTTTTCGAAAATCTCTTTTTTCTTTGCTGAATCTAAAAACATGATTCTTGTGTACTTTAATAAATTAATACTATGTTATCTAAGCGGGGACAAAGGTAGGTATTCATTTTTGATTGGCAAATTTTTTTATGTATCTTTTTTATTTTGAAGCGTCAATGTCATATACTTCTCGCAAATTTATTGTAATTTTGCGGCCAATAAATTAGTTTTCAATGCAAAAGATTAGAAACATCGCGATTATCGCGCACGTAGACCACGGTAAAACAACGCTCGTGGATAAGATGTTATTAGCCGGTAAGCTCTTCCGTGAAGGACAGGCAGAGCCGGATCAGTTCCTGGACAATAACGACCTGGAACGCGAACGAGGGATTACGATCCTTGCCAAAAATGTCTCTATTAATTATAAAGGTTATAAAGTCAACATTATCGATACTCCGGGACACGCCGACTTCGGAGGTGAAGTGGAGCGTGTATTGAACATGGCCGATGGTTGTCTGTTGCTGGTCGATGCTTTCGAAGGTCCGATGCCGCAGACCCGTTTCGTGCTTCAGAAGGCTATCCAGTTGGGACTGAAACCGATTGTGGTTATTAATAAGGTTGACAAACCGAACTGCCGCCCGGAAGAGGTGCAGGAAATGGTGTTCGACCTGATGTTCAGTCTCGATGCGACGGAAGAACAGCTCGACTTCCCGACTATCTACGGTTCTGCCAAGCAGGGCTGGATGTCGGAAGACTGGAAAGAGCCGAAGGAAGATATTACCGCTTTGCTGGATGCCATCATCCAGTATATCCCGGAACCTAAGGTATTGGAAGGTTCTTCACAGATGTTGATTACCTCCCTGGACTATTCCAAATATGTAGGCCGTATCGCTGTGGGCCGTGTACATCGTGGCGAACTGCGCGAAGGACAGGACATCATGCTTTGCAAGCGTGACGGCTCGATGGTGAAATCGAAGATCAAGGAAATCGACGTGTTCGAAGGGCTGGGGCGTACGAAAGTAGACGCTGTCCAGTCTGGCGATATCTGTGCAATTATCGGTGTGGAAGGTTTCGAAATCGGTGAGACGATTGCCGATGCAAACGATCCGGAACCGCTGCCGACGATCGCTATCGACGAACCGACGATGTCCATGCTCTTTACGATCAACAACTCCCCGTTCTTCGGGAAAGATGGCAAGTTCGTGACATCCCGCCATATCTACGACCGTTTGATGAAGGAATTAGACAAGAACCTCGCCTTGCGTGTGGTTCCGACAGATTCTGCCGATTCGTGGTTGGTGTACGGACGTGGTGTGCTTCACTTGTCTGTCCTGATCGAAACCATGCGTCGTGAAGGCTACGAATTGCAGGTCGGCCAGCCGCAGGTTATTATCAAGGAAATCAACGGCGAGAAATGCGAACCTGTTGAACAGCTGACAGTCAATCTGCCGGAAGAATGTTCCAGCCGTATCATCGATATGGTAACCAAACGTAAGGGTGAAATGACGATGATGGAAAGCAAGAACGACCGTATGCATTTGGAGTTCACGATTCCTTCCCGCGGTATTATCGGCCTGAACAATGCTGTCCTGACTGCATCAGCCGGTGAAGCGATCATGGCGCACCGTTTCCTCGAATATCAACCGTGGAAGGGAGATATCGAACGCCGTACGAATGGTTCTATCATCGCGATGGAAACCGGTACAGCCTATGCGTATGCCTTGAACAACCTGCAATCCCGCGGACGTTTCTTTATCGCTCCCCAGGAAGAAGTATACGCCGGCCAGGTAGTTGGTGAACACACGAAAGACAATGACCTGGTTGTAAATGTAACGAAATCGAAGAAGCTGACGAATATGCGTGCTTCCGGTTCGGACGACAAAGTATCTTTGGCTCCTCCCACGGTGTTCAGCCTGGAAGATGCTTTGGAATATATCAAAGGCGATGAATATGTGGAAATCACCCCGAACAGTATGCGTATGCGTAAGATCATTCTCGACGAACTCGAACGTAAGCGTCAGGGAAGATAAGGGATTGTTTCGAAACAACGATAAATCGAAAAGCCGGAAGTGGCATCCACTTCCGGCTTTTTCTTTATATATTAATGTATAGCCCTTATGGTAAAGACTCTGCATATTTATAAAGCTCGAACACCTGCATGGCGGCATTGAAATCGATGCTTTTCTGCTTAATATAAGTCTGGAGTTCTTTCTTATGCTTTCCGTAAATTTTCAGGAATTGTTTCTCATTTGAGAACTTCTTTTCTTTCCCGTTCTTTTTGATCAGATAGACTTTTATAATCTCTCCGACCCAATCGTCTTCTTTGTCGAGCTGGTGTACGGATGACCCCGGCGTATTCAGGTGCGAGTAAGTGCGGGTAGCCGACGTGTTCGATTTGATACCGTAACCAACAGCTTTACCATCATCCAGCAAGCGAGGCTGATAATGGATTTTGAACTCCGGTTCCGTTTGCAGGATTTCTGTCGGGCCGAAGCGGGAAGCCAGAAAGGTGCGCTCGCCAACCTTTACGCTGCCTATCTGTTCCTGTTCGCCAAACAGTTTCAACTGGTTCTCATCTTCTTTGTCGATAAAGACAAATGAACCTTTTACCAGATCGTAATTGGCCGGAACACAAAAGGTGCGTCCATCCTTGTAATAGACATAGGTGTCCTGGAAGTTTTTGAAAAAGAATCTTTTATGTTTTTCCTGTGCAAAAGATCCTCTTGGTAAGCCGATCAGGAATACCGCTAAGAAGAAAAACAAATGTCTCATAATAGCCTCCTTTTTTAAGGTGAATACTTTTTCTATATATTATAGATCGTCTGGAAAATAAATACCCTAACAAAAATAGGTAAATATTGCATGCAAACTCCTTGCCTGCGGGAGAAACGAACTTTTCGTATGTTTTTCTCATGAATTTCGAAGGCATGAGTAATGTCTCTTATGTGGAAGGAAAGTCTTATATTTGCCACCCGAAATGATAAGCTTTACAAATCGATGATGAAGAAAAAAGTATATAAGGCGATTGTATGCCTTTGTTGTGTCGCGACCTCTCTCTATGCTCAGGACCGTGTAGTCGAATTAACAAATCCGGATGAAAGTTGTACAAGTATTGCTGCCGGCAAACTGGCGACGACCGACGGTTCGGTTATGACCTCGCAGACCTGCGACGGGACCTCGCGCACCTGGATGGAGGTTGTGCCTGCTCAAAACTGGCCGGATACGGCAATGCTCGATATCTACTGGGATCTACGTCACACGGAAAGTAAAAACGATCGTTTGGGCGTAAAGCTGAAAGGCTCCATCCCGCAGGCGCCTCATACATACGCTTACCTGAATACCGGTTATCCTTGTATGAACGAGAAACAACTGGCGATGGGAGAGACGACGATCGTCGGACGTAAAGAGCTGCGCAATCCGAAAGGACTGTTCCATATCGAGGATTTGCAGGGAATCGCCTTGGAACGTTGCAGTACGGCACGTGAAGCTGTCTTGTTGATGGGGCGCTTGGCGGAGCAATACGGCTATCGTGACGGCGGGGAATGCCTGACGGTCGCCGATAAAAAAGAACTTTGGTTTTTCGAAATTACGGGTGCTGGGCCGGAAGAGCCGGGAGCTTTGTGGGTCGCCCGGCGCATACCGGACGACCATGTGACGGTTTCGGCCAACACGCCTCGCATCTCCGATGTCGATTTCAAGGACAAGGATAATTATATGTATAGCGAAGGGCTTAAAGAAAAAGCCCGCAAGTTGGGATATTGGGACGGGAAAGAACCTTTTAAGTTTTGGAAAGTTATCCACGAAACAGGGAAGAAGCCTTTTACCATCCGTGACTTTTTTGTTTTGAAAACGCTTGCTCCCTCTTTGGACCTGTCGATGGATATGGAGGAACTTCCTTTGTCTGTCAAGCCCGACCGGCAAGTCTCTTTGGCGGATATGAACCGTCTGCTGCGTGAAACGTACGAGGGTACGGAATGGGATATGACAAAAGATATGATGGTTACGAAGAAGATCAAGGATAAAGATGGAACCGAGCGCGATACGACATATAAAAGCCCGCTGGCCCAAAACTGGATGACGAACGATATGTTTGATTTCCTGAATGCACAGCGCGGTGAAAAGAAGATCGGGAAACAGCGGACGATATCGGTAGTCTGGTGTGCTTATTCATTTGTGATCCAGTGCCGTGACTGGTTGCCGGACGAGGTGGGAGGCGTTTGCTGGTGGTCGGAGGATAATCCGGGCGAGAGTCCCCGTGTGCCGTTGTTTGCCGGGATGACAGACGTCCCCGAAAGTTTTAAGGTTTGTGGACATAAGCGTTATCGTCCGGATGCCGCCCTTTGGACTTACCGCCGTACGAACCGTCTGGCGCAGGTGAGTTGGGGACATGGCCGCAAACTGATCGAGCCTGCCGTCCTCTCCTTCGAGCAGAAGGCGGCAGACGAGATGCCTTTGGTCGAAAACAAAGTATCGGCTCTTATCCGGGAAGGCAAAAAGGAAGAAGCCCGAGCCTATCTTACCCGCTATTCCTTCGATTTTATCTATTCGACCTTGCGTTGCTGGGAAGAAATGGAAGGACAACTTTGGCATAAGTTCGGCCGGGGTTTCTGATCGAGGGAACCCTTTAATGCGAATTCTTTTTGGCTTTCTCCCGCTGCTTTTCGATTTCTTTCCGGTAAGAGAGCGGGTTTATGCCCGTCTTGCTTCTGAAAAAGTAAGAAAAATAGTCGGCCGATTCGAAGTTGAGCTTCATTGCGATGTCCTGGATCGACATTTCCGTACTGCTTAGCAGATCCTTGATCTTGCTGAGCTTCAGTTGTAGCATATATTGATGAGGGGCGATTCCGGTGTATTGTTTGAATGACTTTCTGAAATTGGAATAGCTCATGTTTATGGATTCCGCGATGTCCTCGGGCGTAAACTTGTCGTAAATGTTTTCACGTATCAATACACATGCTTCTTGCATTTTTTGCATGGTCGCCGATCCGTAATCTTGATTTTTATTGATCGAATAGATCAGTCCGATCATGTGCATTATAATTCCTGCTAAAACCGCCTGGAATCCGCTTGACTGTGCCCGGGCACAGTCAAGCATTTCAGTGAAATGCTTGACTATTTGATCGTTTATGCCAATATGGAAGATAGGGTTTTCATGGTGGGTGATTTTATTGAGCAGTTTGTCGAAATATTCACCTTGGAAGGCAACGAAATATTCATCCCATCCTATGTCTTTAGCCGGTTGGTAACTGTGCCATTCTCCCGGATATAGGAGGAAAGCATCTCCTTTTGTTATTGCCTCTTCAGGGCAATTGACGGACAGGAATTTCCCTTCTCCTTTTATGATATATACTAACGTGAATTCGTCAATTATCCGTCCGCGTTCAGGATTGAAGGTATAGCCGATCGGATGTCCTTTTGGCGGGTAGTTGTCTTTGGGTTTGATAGATTGAAACCCTACGCCACTGATTGACATTTTCCAGATGTCTTTGTCGTTATTTGTGGGTAAGTATTTTATGAAGTTGTGTTTATTGTGGTTGAAATCCATTTGTTATTCTTGTTTTAGATAAAATGTTTTTCTGTGTGAAGAGGTTCTTTGTATCTGTTTACAAAGATATAAAAATTATTACATCTGCCAAAAACTGTGGTAAAAATATCATTTTTTCATGATTTTAAAGACAACAAAGGCGGATATTTGTGAAAATAAATATCGTTTAACCTAATAAAGTTTGGAGATTATGAGAAATCGAATTCTATTATTGCTATGTTTCCTATGCGTAGGATTGCAAGCATTTGCCCAGATTTCTATTTCAGGAAAGGTGGTTGATGCAGGAGGTATGGAGCTTCCAGGCGTAAATGTGATGGTAAAAGGAACGACTGTCGGTACATTGACCGATGGCGATGGAAAGTTTACAATTCCTGATGTTCCGGGCGGCAGTAATGCCGTATTGGTATTTTCTTATGTCGGATTTCAGACACAAGAAATAAAGGTGGGTAATGCCAAGAGTCTGACTGTTAAATTGCAGGAAGATAATATGGCATTGGATGAGGTTGTTGTTGTAGGGTATGGTACTGCACGTAAAAAAGATGTGTCGGGTGCTATTTCCAATGTAAGATTTTCGGATAGTGATATCACTGCACTGCCGAATCCGAATGCAATAGCAGCATTGTCGAGTAAGGTGGCCGGTATGAAGTATGCTCCGACGAACAGTGCCGGAGGCGACAACATGGGATCCATGACGCTTCGTGGTAAAAATGCTATTCCGACAGCGGCTACATCTGATAAGCAGAGTGTCAATGCACCTTTGCTTATTATAGACGGGGTTATCTCTTTTGGTTCGATTAATGAAATCAACACAAATGATGTTCAAAGTATCGACGTCTTGAAAGATGCTTCTGCTGCTGCTATTTATGGTTCTCGTGCTGCCAATGGTGTGATTATCATCACGACAAAGAAAGGCCAAAGTGAAAAGCCGGTTATCAATGTCAATACGAACTGGAGTTTTTCCGATTGGACACGCCAACCCAAGATGGTTTCCAATGAAGAAAAATTCTTTAGAAACCGTTTCTATTCGAAACAGGCGGGTGGTGACATTCCGGGAGATGCAGTTTGGTCTATGGATTATGATAAGGCCCAGTTGTTGAATACGGTCGAATTGGATGCGTATAACGAGGGAATGTATACTAACTGGATAGACGAAGTCTCCCGTGTCGGTTTTGCACAGAAATATGATGTCAGTGTTTCTGGTAAATCAAAGGCTGTCAACTATTATATCTCCGGCGACTATTATCGTCAGGAAGGTATTATGAAAGGGAATGATTATGAGAAATACAACATTCTTTCCAAATTGGACATCAAAGCAAAAGAATGGTTGACTTTAGGATTGAAAGGTAATTTCTTAAGCACTAAGTCCTGGGGTGTTCCGGCCCGTATCCAGAATGCGACCTGGATGTCTCCCTATTCTTATATCCATGCACGCCAGCCGGGTTATGAAGATTGGTACAATTCTCATCCTGACGGTAATACTGTCAGCCCACTGTGGGGAACCGGTTCGGACGATTCATATCTGTGGACGGATAAGGAAGATCACGGTTATAACATCAACGGAGTGTTTTATGCCCAAGTTGATTTCCCGTTCCTGGAAGGCTTGTCTTATCGCATCACATTAAACGGACAGCGCAATACAGGAACCCGTGATTTGTTTAACAATCCGAGTATCTGGGTGAACACCGATAATACGGCCCAGATGGATAATCCGTCACAGTTCGGTGCCAATGCCGGCGGATATTCTTATTCTTCACGTTCTGCAACCTGGAATGTCGATAATATCTTTACGTATACAAAGGATATTCAGGATCATCATATCGATGCATTGTTCGGTTACACGCGTGAAGCCTATAATAATGAATATCATAGGACAGACTTTGAAAACTTCTCCGTGCCGACTATTTTGGGCGTGTATAAACAGGATATGGCTGAAACGGTCACTGTCAGACGTGAACGTACCAGCAGTTCGTCGATAGCTTATTTAGGTCGTGTTAATTACAACTTCAAGAGCAAATATTACGGTACTTTCAACTTCCGTCGTGACGGTTATTCCGCATTTGCCTCAGGGCGTAAATGGGGTAATTTCTATGGTGCATCTGCTGCATGGGTTCTGAGTAATGAGAATTTCGTCAAAGATAATGTCGACTGGCTGGATTATCTGAAACTTCGTTTCTCTTGGGGACAAAACGGTAGCCGTTCTGTTGATCCGTATGCAACGGTGGCTAATGTCGGAACTATCTATACATGGTTTGGCGATACAAATTCCGGTAGCGCATTAGGCATATCTCCTTCTTCCCTTCCGAATAGGGCGTTGACATGGGCTACGGTCGAGAAGTTTAATTTAGGTCTTGATTTCAGTGTGTTGAACGGCCGTTTGGATGGTAGCCTCGATGTTTATACAGGAAAGACGACCGATATGTTAATGGAACGTTCCGTGCCTTATCCTACCGGATTCCAGGTCGCTTATGACAATGCAGGTAAGGTGACGAACAAAGGTGTCGAGATCTCTTTAAATACAGTGAATATCGATGGTGACGGCAAGGATAAATTCCGTTGGACTTCAAACGTTGTATTCGACTTGAACCGCAATACGGTTAAGAGCTTGTATGGTAAGGATTATAAAGGGAAAGAAGCTGACGATGTTGCCAATGCTGTTGCTTACGGTTTTGATTCTTATTACGCTCTCCAGATCGGACATGCTATCGGTTCTGCTTATGACCTGAAGAAGTTGGGTATTTTCCAGAGTCAGGACGAAATTGATAATTATGTAGATTCTAAGGGAAATAAGATCCAGCCGAATGCTGTCCCGGGTGATTTGAAATTCCAGGATTATAATGGCGACGGAAAGATTACCGGAGATGACAGACACTGGATTGGAGATATGGATCCGCTGTTTACGGTTAATTTCGGCAATACGTTGAGTTGGAAGAATTTCTCTTTGTATTTCAACTTCCGTTGGATGCAGGGTAGCGACACTCATTTCTTAGGATTCGACCCGAATGCATTTGGTACGAGCATGGGAGGCGGAGCTCAGTTGGACGCCGTCGAGCCGTGGACTGAAACAAACCATTCGGATGAATATCCGCGTTACGGATATAGCAATTCATTAAATTATTTGTATTGGAACAGCCGTACATTCTTGAAATTGAAAGATCTCGTATTTTCTTACAATGTCAATCCGAGACTTTTACAAAAGTTGGACATCTCTTCTTTGCGGATTTACCTGTCCGGTACGGACCTATTTACAATTACCGGATGGTCGGGACTTGACCCGGAAGATGGTGGAACAATTGCTTCCAATGCCGCTTCAAGCCGTTATGGTCGTAATGGTACTTATAGAACGTTCTCATTGGGTGTTAACTTATCATTCTAATAACATTATTAAAAAGGAGTAAATATGAAATTCAATAAATATTTATTAGCTGTGCTGGTCGGTGCATCTCTTACAACGGGATTCACCGGATGCCAAAGTGAAGATGAATTCTTGACCGAACATTCTTATACATTCAACGACCAGACATTCTATACTTCCGAATCGGATATGGAGATGGGGCTGAATGCCTGTTATCGTCAGATTCAATCGTTAATGATGGGACAGACTCACGGTGGTCACTCTTGGATGATCGAAGGTTACGGACTTGACACTTTTGCACCTACTAACGGTAATGGTGACTTTGGTAATTGGGATAACCTGAATTCGGACAATGGGTATACCCGTCACTGGTATGACAATCTGTATACGCTGATCAACCGTGCCAATACGGTGATCGATATGATGGATGAACGTACGAACATCACTTATTCTTCGGAAACGAGAAAGTTGGAACTTCGGGCTACGGCTGTTTTCTTCAGAGGTTGGGCTTATCGTGTACTGGCCGGTATGTATGGGAATGTACCTATCCTCGAACACCATGCTACCGAGATCCAAACCGGTTATACACCGAATAACCGCCAGGAAGTATGGGAGTTTTGTAAACAGGATCTTACGTATGCTGCACAAAATCTTCCTATAAAAGTCGAAAAACCCGGCCAAATTGTTCGTGCTGCTGCCGACCATTATCTGGCAGAAGTCAATTTGGCTTTAGGCGACTTTAATGGCGCTGTAGAGGCTGCTACCCGCGTGATTAACGGAACAGATGGCGAGTATCATGTCATGACTACCCGTTTCGGCTCTCGTGCCGGTGAAGCTACCGATCGTTATGGTAATTCGCTGGCTGCTCCTGCCGGTGCATACTGGGATTTGTTCCGTGAAGGCGGTAACCAGAATTCAGGGGATAACAAAGAAGCTATTTGGGTGTGCCAGTTTAACTATAATACCTATTCTACCGGTGGTGGCGGTGACGAATGGTGGCGTGTACAAAGTTGTACTACCGAAGCCAACTGGCTGTGCAACACGGTTCGGTTTAACAATACGAGACGTACTTTGGCCGATGGTTCGCAGGTTTATTTGTTTGGTGTGAATACCGCTTGTTTCCAACCGGGTGTCGTAGGTAGTGCCGTTTCTACGGTTCCTACTGCAAATGGGCGTTATGAGGCTAATATCGCACGCGATTCCATTGGTGGAAATGTTCCTTATATCGGTAATATCTTGTATCCGACCCGGTATGTATATAACGATTTGTGGAAAGGCTCCAAACAAGGTGCGCGCGAGGATTTCCGTGGTTCCGAAGTCATGATCCAGAGAAACTGGTATACCCCCGGTGGAACGCGTTGGCTGGATGAGAAAGCTGCCGCTTATGCAAGAGCTGCCGCCGCAGTCGGTACGCCTGATGAAGAAGCGTTGAAAATTACAGCAAGTGATACGATCTCTATTTTCCCGCGTTTTTGGAAGTTTACCGATGATAAACATCCGAACGGAGAAAACAGGGCTTACGATTGCGACTGGTATATGCTTCGTGTTTCTGAAACCTATCTTATCCGTGCAGAGGCTTATTTGGCATTGGGGGATAAAGGCAAGGCTGCCGATGATATCAATGTACTGCGTGATCGTGCTAATGCTCCTCTCTGTTCTGCTGCGGAAGTGAACATCGATTATATTCTGGATGAACGTACACGTGAGTTATTTGGTGAAGAACATCGTTGGATTACATTAAACCGCTTGTCAGTTAACCCGAATGCAACGTATATCAGCGATTGCCATCCGGTTCAGGACGAGCAGACGGCTAATACGATGTACGACCGGGTTCGTAAATATGGTTTTGGATATGAGAACTTGTCCGGATCAAATCAACCGCGTGAATGGAGTGCGGCTGAGAATAGGTATATTTCGAACTTCAAACCGTACAACTATCAATATCCGATTCCGATTCAGGTTATTCAGTCTAATAGTGGCGTTGAGTATCCACAGAATTACGGTTATTAATGTAATGTAGTTTTATAATTGTAGAAAGGGCGGCGATTTGACCGTCCTTTCTTGTCTTTTTATTATGAACCGCTATTGTTTAATTGTTATTAATCGGTTGTTATGAAGAAAATTCTATTGATGTTGGTTGCGGTTTGTTTGTTGGTCTCCTGTCGTGAAAAGCTTTTTATCGACAGGGCAAAAGAACAAATGAAGGTTGCTATAGCCAATTCGATTACACAAAAGAAAGAGGATGCCGGTAAGATGTCGATTCATGATGTTAAGACTGTATATGAGAACGATTCGATCTGCTTGTTGCAATGTATTGTGGATATAACGGATCGGCAAGAGCGTCTTCGGCAGATAGAATATAGGTACATCTATTTGATAGACATCTTCATGAGTAAATCTTCGGGGAAAGCCGTATATAATGAATCATTACAGGAGTTCCCTTGTTTGCCGGACGATCTGATTAAGAAGTGTCGGCAGGATGTTGTCCGCAACAATGAGTCGGTATATGATAGCTTGTATGGAAGTACCCTTCCTGTTAGTAGGTCAAATATGAAATCGAATTAAGATGGCAGCATTCCCTATCTCATTTAAAGCGACAAATTTCCGATATAGAGATCTCCTATTCGGCGGGATCGGTGTTCTGTTCTTCTTTGTGTTAGGATATTATCTCAAAGAAACCCAGCAATATGCGTTATTCTACCGGGAGCAGCAACAACTGTTTCTATTTGACTGGACATATATTTCCGATATTCTCCGGCAACCCGGAGGCTTTTCTGTTTTAATCGCCAGGTTTCTTGTCCAATTTTTTTATTCGCTTTGGGCCGGTGTTATTGTGACATCGTTTCTTTTGACTTTAATCTCTTTGTTGATCTGGCTCGTCATCCGTAAGATCGGAAATTATTGGTTTCTCTTTCCTGTTTGCTTTGTATCCTGTTTGTTTCTGGCTGTTTCGTTGCTTGATAATTGCTATCATTATGAAGGCATAACGGCTTATTTTTTAATGTTATTGTTTCTGTTTGTATATAGTGCTTTTAGTTTTAGAGAGAACAAATGGTTCCGGTTGGCTGCCGGATGCGTGTTTGTCGTTGCATTGTTTTATGCGGCCGGTGCTGTTGCGCTTTTATTTGCCATCTGTGCTTTTCTGTACGATTGTCTGATGAGGAGGGAGAATGCTCTGCTGTCCTTTCTGTATATTGTCTTGGCGCTTGCCGTGGGGTTTGTTACAGTGCAACTCGGTTTGGCGGGATTATATGTTTATGTATATACTCCGTTGGGCTACTACGAGACAACAGTAGTGGCTCCGCTTGTCCATTATGCCGGTTGGTTGGCGTTGCCGGTTTGCTTGCTCGTTGCCGGTATTGTACGCTTTATTGAAAAGGGAAGCCGCTACAGCCAAAACGCTATTGGTCTGATAGTGGCAGTTATCGGATTCGTTTGTTTCCAGAGGAACTATCAGGATAATATGAAATCGGATCTTAATGATTTTTATAGATATGAATATTATACGGTAAATGAGAGATGGGATGAATTGCTCAAAGCAAGTGCCAGACATATCAGGAATCATAATGATGCAAATTATCTGAATCTTTCCCTGGTCCAAAAGGGGGAACTTGCCGGGCATTTATTCCGTTATCCCCAGTTTGGTCCTAAATCTCTTATTCATATACCTAAAGATAAAACCCCGGATGTCAGGCTGGCTCATGTACTGTTTGCAATGGGGAATATGGGGGCTGCCCAGAATGTGGCATTTAATGCCAGCCTGGCGTTGAACGGTTATAATCCGACTATGCTGAAAATGGTCTTGCAAATCGATTTAATGCGTGGGGCCTATGCTGTCGCCCTAAAGTATATCGAGTTGTTGGAGAAAACCTGGCACTACTCCGAATGGGCGACAGCCCAAAGAAAATTCCTGTTTGACGATCGGGCGATAGAGCAGGATGCTGTTTTAGGAACTGGAAGAAGGAATTTTCCGAATGAAGAAGCTTTTGTTTTGTTCAGCTCTCCGATGGATGACTTATATAAAATTCTCGATACCAACCCTGCCGATGGGAAAGCGATGCAATATGCACTTTCTTATTTGTTACTGGCTAAAGATATTAATCATATCAAAGAGTTTATTGACAAATATTACGGGACACCGGGATTAAAAACTTTGCCGGTTCCTGCACAGGAAGCATTGATTTTTTATTCTGATTATTACCATACATTGGATGAGGATTACGCCGTGCAGCATGGAATGACGAAAGAGCAACTGCTTAATTATCAAAGTGTGGATTTGGACTATTGCAAGGATCATGGCGTGACGCAAGAAACGATCGGCAGGTTCGCAATCTTTAAAGAGGCGTATGGCAAGGCCCGACAGTCTGCAGATGCTTTGGCCGTTTATAAAAATACATTCTGGTATTATTTACTTTTTGCACAAATATAAGTATGAAAAATATCTATCAATATATATGGGTGTTAAGCGTGGTGTTCTGTTGCATAGCCTGTGGAAAGGTCGATGTCCGGATATCAAAAGATTTGGAAGAGAATCCTTCGATATTTCCTGATTATAAAGAGGTCACTGTCCCCTATAATATCGCTCCGCTGAATTTTTCCTATATGGGAGAAGAAGAATGCTGCTTGTTTGTTGCGGGTGTAGATGGAGAAATGCAGGTGCCAGGCGTAAAAGGGCTTTTCTCTTTCTCCGGTTCTTCCTGGAAGGAGTTGATGGAGCGTAATAAAGGCGGGGCGTTAAAACTGACCGTTGCCATCCGTTCGGGTGATGAGTGGGTTGGTTATAAGTCTTTTCATATATATGTGGCGGCGGAACCTATAGATGCCTATCTTTCGTATCGGTTAATTCCTCCCGGTTATGAAGGTTGGAAAGAGATGGGGATTTTCCAGCGCAACCTGGAAAACTATGAACAGACTGCCATCTATGAGAACAAGCTGACAGACGGTAATTGTGTGAATTGCCATTCTTATTGTAACCGGAATCCGGACAAGATGTTGTTTCATGCGAGGGCCGGTTGTGGGGGAACTGTCATGATATGCGACCAAGTGATCGAGAAGTTGAATACGAAAACAGACTCGACAATCAGTGCTTTGGTCTACCCTTACTGGCATCCATCCGGGCGTTATGTGGCATTTTCTGTCAATAAGACAAAGCAGAGTTTCTTTAATAATCATCCTAACCGGGTGGAAGTTTACGACTTGGCATCGGATGTCGTAGTCTATAATGTGCAGACGCATCGGATTGCTTACTCTCCACTAACGAAATCGGCTGGAGCCTTTGAAACTTTCCCCGCGTTTTCACCGGATGGGCGGAGTCTGTATTTTTGTTCGGCTCAGGCTGTCGATTCGATGCCTCAAAAGTATAAAGAAGTGAAATACAGCCTTTGCCGTATGGACTTCGATCCGGAAAATATGATTTTTGGTAATCGGGTGGATACTTTGTATAATGCGCCTTTACATGGAAAGAGCGTTTCTTTTCCCCGGATCTCTCCCGATGGCAGGTTCCTGGCATTTACCTTGCATGAATTTGGGAATTTTTCTATCTGGCATAAAGATGCGGACTTGTACATGGCCGATTTGCAAACAAAAGAGGTTTATCCTTTGTCCGAAGCGAATTCGGACGATGTGGATAGTTATCATTCGTGGAGTGATAACAGCCGTTGGATGGTGTTTAGCAGCAGAAGGATCGATGGACTGTATACAAGGCTTTTTATAGCCTATATCGATGAAAAAGGGCAGGCACATAAACCGTTTTTACTTCCGCAAAATAATCCGTCTGTTTATTACAAGCGGCTGATGTTCTCCTATAACATTCCTGAATTGATGGTGAAGAAAGCGGATGTAAGCAAACACAAGATTGCAAATGTGTTGAGGAATTCAGCCGGTATAGATGTCACGGCTGATCCAATTATGCCAAATTTTTAATTATAAATATCAAAAGCATAGATAAAATCTCTGCGAACGTAAATATTTTTGTCCTTTGTGAAAGACACATGGGAAGATGCATTAATCTTATTTATGTAAATACCGTATTATGATGAACAGATACAAATTCTTTATTCTTTGCCTCGGCTTGATGTGCGCGTTGCACTTGCCGGCTAAAGATTACTATGCCACGGACTTCGGTGTGAGAGCGGATGGCAAGACCTTGAATACGAATTCCATTCAGAAAGGGATCGATTTTGTGAACGAACAGGGTGGGGGACGGCTGGTCTTTACTGCCGGCAATTACCTGACGGGGTCTATTTACCTGAAATCGAATGTGACGCTCCACCTCGAAGAAGGGGCGACTTTACTCGGATCGACCAATCCCTGGGATTACGAGAAAGATTCGTATATTCGTTGGATGTCCATGATATTCGCAGTCAAACAACAGAACATCGGTATAACAGGAAAGGGAACGATTAACGGGCGCGGCTTTCAAACCGCCAACAATATGGTGGACTACATCCAGCGGGGTATCTACGAAGACCCTCTGAAACTGGGTCGTCCGAATGAGACGAACCGTCCGCAGAACATCTATTTCCGCGAATGCGAGAATGTGACGATCAAGGATATCACCCTGCGGGACCCGGCAAGTTGGAACCAGACCTACGACCAATGCAAGAACCTGTATGTAGACGGCATACACGTCGATAGCAAATCCTACTGGAACAACGACGGGATCGATGTTGTGGACTGTGACGGCGTCGTGTTGAAAAACTCTTTTCTCGATGCGGCGGATGATGCCCTTTGTTTCAAATCGCATGATGCCAACAGCATGTGCCAGAATGTGGTGGTCGAGAACTGCGTAGGCCGTTCGAGTGCCAGCGGGTTGAAGTTCGGGACCGTGTCGCGTGGCGGTTTTCGTAATTTCAAGGTGAAGAATATCAAGATATACGATACGTATCGTTCGGCCATCACATTTGCCGCGGTCGACGGCGCCCTGATCGAGAACATTGAAGTGGACGGCGTGCGCTCCATCCATACCGGAAATGTCATTTACCTCCGTATCGGTGACCGCTGGAGTGCCGGAAAGAAACCGGTCATGAAAAATATTACGATCAAGAATGTCTATGCCGAGATCCCGATGGATAAACCGGATGCCGGATATAATTACGAAGGGCCGATCGAAGACCTTCCGCGCAATATCTCGCCCGCCAGCATTGTCGGGTTGCCGGGCTATAAGATTCAGAACGTAACGCTTCAGAACATCGAGATCGTCTCTCCCGGAGGCGGTAATCCTTACTATGCTTACCGGGGACTGACTCCGGCCGAGCTGGACAGCATTCCTGAAATGGCAACCTCTTATCCGGAGTTCTCGCAGTTTAAGGAATTGCCGGCCTGGGGGTTCTATATCCGCCATGCCGAGGGAATCACTTTCGATAATGTGACTTTCAAGGCTTTAAAAAAAGATTACCGTCCTGCAATTGTAACGGATGATGCGGAGGGGGTTACACTTAAGAATGTCCGGTTCATAGAGCCGGAAAGCGAGGGTAAAGAACAAATATTCCCCTATAAGTCGAAAATAGTAAAGTAGTAACCGATGTTCGCGGAGCATAAATAAAAAGTCAGAAGATTAAAATATAAAGAATAGGGATATGTATAGAAATAAATTATTTGCAAGTGTGATAGGCCTTCTGGCCTTCGTGGCGAGTCTTTCGGCGAAGGATTACCAGGTTGCGATGTTCGGCATCAAATCGGACGGGGTAACGCTCAATACCCGTTCCATCCAGCGGGCAGTCGATTATATCAGCGAGCAGGGAGGCGGCCGGCTTATTTTTTATGTAGGCCGTTATCTGACCGGTTCGATCGAGTTGAAGTCGAATGTGACGATCTGTATCGAAGAGGGTGCCGTGCTGGTAGCAGTTCCATCCATCTATGATTTTAAGGGAGTAGGTGGATGCAACGCGGTCATTTACGCCGGCAATCAGAAGAATATCGGTATCGGTGGAAAAGGCATTATCGAAGGCCGTAGCGCCGCCGTACGGGCAAGCGTGGAAGAGCAGTTGCAGAAAGGCCATATCAAAGGAGATGTCTCCGGTTATGCACCGGCTCTGATCTGTATGGATGGCTGCGAAGATGTGAAAATCGAGCAGGTCACCCTGCAGGATGCCGCCAACATCGTCGAAGTATATAAGAATTGCCGCCATGTGACGGTCGATAAGGTCGTTGTGAACGCTGGTTCATCGGATCGGAAAGCGATCTTGATCTCCGGGTGTGACGGAGTGAAGATGACGGACTGCTACTTCAATATGACGGGGAACCCGTTGGAGACTGCCGGGACATCCCGCAATCTGATATTTACTAATTGTATAACACCGGACGGCAAAGCTGTCTCAAGCGATCAATAAGAGGAGGAAAAATTATGCAGAGGAGATCATTTATCAAACAGAGTGTTTTATGGACAGCCGGTTGTGCTGTCGGTAGCCGTATGCCGCTATGGGGTGCAATAGATGCAACTGACGGGGGCAAGGGTACGGCCTTGTGTTCCGGTGAGCTATATAAGTTATTCCGCGATCCGCAACCCGTTTACCGTCCGTTTGTCCGTTGGTGGTGGAACGGGGATAAGGTGGAAGCTGACGAGTTGAAACGCGAACTGCACGTATTGAAGGAGGCCGGTATCGGCGGGGTGGAGATCAATCCGGTCAAATTTCCCGGAAATGACACGGACGATCTGGGTAAGAAGTCATTGCTCTGGTTGAGCGACGAATGGATCGATATGTTGCAGGTGACTTTCGACGAGGCGAAGTCGCTCGATATGACCTGCGACCTGATCGTCGGCTCCGGCTGGCCGTTCGGGGCGGAGTTCCTGACGGGAGACGAGAGGGCGGATGTCGTAGTGAACTACTCCGAGAAACTGAGCGGTCCGATCGATTATGAAGTCTCTCGCGACGGCCTGTTCTGTGCGGCCGATCCTGCTATCAGTTCTCCTTTCCTCGGAAAGAAGATGGAGCTGGTTTCCCTGCAATTAGTTCCCGAACCGTTCGGCAGCCTCGACCAGGCCATCGACCTGATGAAGCAGGAGGTGGACGGGACGTTCAAGTTCAAAGTACCTGATGGCAAATATGTCCTGTTTGCCCTTGTCAAGATACGCGGCTTTCTCGAAGTGATCAATGGCGCTCCCGGTGCTACGGGGCCTGTGTTGAACCACTTCAATAAGCCGGCTGTACAGAAATATCTGAATAATATGTCGGACAAGATTCAGAACCGCTTAGGCCCGTTGTCCGGCAATATCCGTTCCCTGTTTACCGACAGCATGGAACTGGAAGGTTCGAACTGGTCGTACGATATGGCGGAAGAATTTAAGAAACGTCGGGGATATGACGTGCAGCCGTATCTGCCTTTTATTCTCTTTAAGATGGGGAGCATGGGGAATGTGCTGACCTACGAGCCGAAGGTGCAGTTCACACCCGAATTAGACGATACGATCCAGCGTGTGCGCTACGACTTCGAATATACGAAAGCCGAACTGCTGCGTGAACGTTTTACACAGACTTACCTGGACTGGTGCAAGGGGCTGAAGGTGAAATCGCGTGCACAAGCCTACGGACGTGGTTTCTTCCCGCTTGAAAGCAGTCTGGATTATGATATTCCCGAATGCGAGTCCTGGACAATGACCTGGCTGCGGCATCGCTTAGGCGAGGAGATGTCGGAAGAGGACTACCGCCGGGGCCGTGCTTATACGATGGTCAATAAGTATGTGTCTTCTGCCGCCCACTTGCGCGGAAAGCGCCTGGTGAGCTGCGAGGAGATGACGAATACGTATACGGTGTTCAACATGACCTTGGAGCTGTTGAAGATCGGGGGAGACCAGACGGCCATATCAGGGGTGACGCATTCCATTTTCCACGGGTTCAACTATTCTCCGAAAGAGGCGCCGTTCCCGGGATGGATCCGCTATGGGGCTTATTATAACGAGAATAACAACTGGTGGCCTTATTTCAAGTATTATACGGCGTATAAAGGGCGTCTGGCGACGGCCCTGCAGCATGGATCCATGTATGCCGACATCGCCATTCTGCATCCTGTAGCCGATATGTGGAGCACCTTGGGGATGCAGAATGAGCCTTTCCCTTCGACTACCAACGTGAAGTACAAGACCTTGGTATGGGAGGCGATCAATAAGAACGGTAGCGGTTGCGATTATGTTTCCGAATCGATCATCCGGGATGCCGAGATGAAAGACGGGTACTTGTGCTACGGTCCCCGCAGGTATAAGACGCTTTTCCTGATCGAGGTGGAGAGCATGGAACCGGCTACCGCGCGTAAGTTGTATGATTTCGTGGCTTCCGGCGGGCGTATCTTCTGCATCGAGGCCTATCCGCACAAGTCGGTCGGCCTGAAGGAACATGATGTGCATGACAAGGAAGTTCGGGAATGGGTGGAAAAGATGAAGCAGACGGGCGAAGGGCGCCTCGTATTGCTCCACAAGCCGGAAAAGGATTTTGTCGGTTGGTATCAGGGTGTACAGAAGGAGTATGGACTGACGCCGTATGTGACGATCGAGAAGCCGGATCCTTACCTGATGCAGAACCGTTATCAGGGGGATAACAGGGAGGAGATCTTCTTCTTCAGTTATGCGCACCGCTATGATTCGCATCAGACCCGTATCTCCTTCAGCAACGAGATTGTGAAAGGCCGTCAGGGTTGGGTGTGGGATCTGGAAACGGGCGAACGTTACCGCTTGACGCTGGATGCCAATAACAGCTTCCTGTTCGACTTCGGTCCGGCCGATTCTCTCCTGGTCGTGTTCGATAAGCAAAAGAGAGGGAATGATTATAAGCCGCTTCCGGTTTCCGGCGTGGATCTGGAAGATCTGTCGTCCGACTGGGATGTAGAGTTTCGCCATAGTCGTGAGAATACGGTACAGAATGCTCATTTCGATAAGCTGAAGGATTTGAAGGACACGGACTATGTGAACTTCTGCGGGACAATTGTCTATAGAAAGAAAGTCAATGTCTCTTCGCCAGCCGGAATGGTGCTTAACCTCGGTTTGGTGCATGGTGTATCGGAAGTATTCGTGAACGGGCAGAGTTGCGGTGTCAAATGGTATGGCCGTCGTATCCATCCGGTCGCAACCCGATTGAAACAGGGGGAGAATACGGTTGAGGTACATGTCGTAACTGTTATGGGAAACTATTTGAAGACGCTGAAGGATAATAAGATTGCTCAGGCGTGGACCCGGAGGCAGGATGTTGTACAGCCGGCGGGATTGGTCGGACCGGTCACCGTTTATAGAATTAAAAGTTGAGAATTAAAAATTAAGAAATTAGGAATTTGAAGAGCTATGAATGTGATTAGAAAAATAATGATCCTGTGCTTGCTGGCGGGAATGGTGATTCCGATGTGGGCGAAAGATTACCAGATGACTATGTTCGGGATCAAGTCGGATGGAACGACTATGAATACCCGCTCCATACAGAAGGCGATCGATTTTATTTCCGAGAATGGGGGCGGACGCTTGGTGTTTACTGTCGGACGTTATCTGACCGGCAGTATTCATCTGAAGTCGAATGTGACGATCCATTTGGGAGAAGGAGCCGTGCTGGTCGGTTCCACCAACCCTTATGATTATGATATGGAACTGAATGCCTGGTATGGTCTGATCCTGGCGAACAAGCAGGATAATATCGGTATTACCGGGAAAGGGGTGATCGACGGTCGCGGACGTGAGCTTGCCAATAATTTCATCAACCAGGTGTATTCAGGGGTGATCAAGGATAAGTTGCAGTTGGGACGTGTTGCCAACCGTCCGAAGCTGGTCTATTTCCGCGAGTGCAAGAATGTGGAGGTAAAAGGTGTGACGATGATGAATCCGGCGTTTTGGACACAGACCTATGACCAGTGCGAAAATCTGTTGATCGACGGTATCACGGTGCATAGCCGTGCTTACTGGAATAACGACGGGATGGACATTGTCGATTGTAACGGTGCATTGATCCAAAATTGTTATGTGGATGCGACTGACGATGCGATCTGCCTGAAATCCCATAGCGCCGATGCTGTCTGCCAGAATATCGAGGTACGCAACAATACGGCCTGTTCAAGTGCAAGCGGTATTAAGTTCGGTACGGCTTCGACGGGTGGCTTCAAGAATATAAAGATTATCAATAATACTGTATTCGATACGTTCCGTTCGGCCATAACGATCCAGGCGGTTGATGGCGGACAGGTTGAAAATGTGATAGTGGATAGCCTCCGTTCCATCAATACCGGAAATCCGATCTATTTGGTGGTGGGAGAACGCCGTGAAGGTCGTCGTAGCCGGATGGACAACGTGCATATCTCGAATGTTTATGCCGAAGTCCCGGCAACGAAACCGGACGCAGGATATGAATACGAAGGACCGACGGAAGATAATCCCCGCAATGTCTCGCCTTCCGGCATTGTCGGCTTGCAAGACAACAAGATAACGAATGTCTCCATAGAGAACGTCGAGATCGTTTATCCGGGCGGCGGTAACCCGTTGTATGCTAAAGTTGGGCTGGACGAACTGGACAAGGTGCCGGAAATGCCGAAGGCGTACCCTGAGTTTTCACAGCATAAGGAGTTACCGGCTTGGGGCTTCTACGTCCGTCATGCCGATGGTGTTACTTTTAAAAATGTGAAGTTGACTGCTTTGAAGAAAGACTATCGTCCGGCTATCGTTCTGGACGATGTGCACAACGGTGTATTTACAAAGATCAAAGCGGTTGAACCGTCTGCCGGAAAGAAGGAAAAAATACATGCTTACAAGTCTACGAAGATCAAAAAGTAGAACGCGTTTCCGCAGATTCCGCATGTTCCGCTCTATACACCTTTTTGCTGGTGAAATTTGTATTTATATGGTTGTATAATAATGGCTTATATCTAAAAAAATGTAGATGGAACTTTTTTAACATGCGGTTTACGATACTACTCCGCTCTATCGGGGGAAACATTGCAAAAGTTATTTTGATTCCCCTTCCATAGGGATAACGGATCTCTATTTTCATATTTTTTGTTTTCCGCAGGATGGAAAGAAATAAAATCGCCTTAATGGCTTGTCATATAGTGATTTTCTCCATAGAAAAAGTGTATAGAGCGGAACATGCGGAATGTGCGGAGACCTATAAAAAAACGTACATCTTTTTCCGAAAAGATGTACGTTTTCCAAATGAAAAACTTACGTTTATTTATCCAAAGATCTTAACCAACGTTTCCCTGCGGGAGTCAGAATGAAGATGAGGTAGATCAATCCTAATCCTCCTAAAATACTATATAATAAAACTGCTGCACTCATCGTTTTTCTTTTTTATTTGTTAATAATGTAATAAAAGCACCTATAGCTATTACAGTAGCCGCTGTTCCAGATATATATATCACAACTATCTTATCAGGAATAATATCCAGTGCCGCCGTAATAACGGCTCCCCCGATAATCAACTTGGATATATCCAATAAATACCTTGCAACCTCTTTCGGGATGTTTACACTTTCTTCCTTCACGATCGGAAGCAGATGAAAATTTACGTTCTGTTTTTTTCTCATAATTAAATGTTTAGTTATACAAAGACAAAGGTAGAAAAGATTTTGAACCTTTCCTACCTTTCATAGATCATTTTCGTGATGAAGGCGGTTTTAGAAATACCCGTGCGTTTCCACATCTCCGTATTTAAGGGCTATTTCCACCCGTTTGACAGTGAATGTCTTTTCATCTTCGGACTGGAAACCGATGCGGTTATATCCCTGTTTGAGGGCTTTGTCGGGTAGGATAAAGGCATATTCTTTTTCTTCTCTTTCCAGCCCGCGCTCCCTGTCGTATAGGTGAGTATAGGCTGGCATTTCTTTCTCAACCGCTTCCCCGTTTACCGTCAGCCGGCAGGCCATCGGATCATTAGTGCGGATGAATAGGATTGCTTCTTCCGGATATCCTTCTTCTACCGAATCGCCGATATAGAGATCGACCTCTTTCCGCTCGTCCTTGCCTATTTTTAGCGGGAGTGGAGAGTCCGGCTTTATATTATATTGGACAACCCCGTCAGACAGCGCATATATCTTATTCCTGCCTTTTAAAGTTTCCAGCGAACCTAACTCTTGTAGCAGTTCCGGCATCATAATCCGGCAAACCTGGCCGCCGTCTTCCAAGTATAGTTTCCCGTCATGCTCGGAGTTGAAGGCTCCGAAATAGTAATTGAACAGGTAGATCCCGTCTGCTCCCTGAGAGAGGATATGGGAACACATGCCCCTGTGCATGCCGTGTGACCAGAATTCCCGTGGGCGGTAGCCTCCGTCGTCGATCGAACTGTAGAACGGAATGTCGAGATCTTTCCCCATTTCTTCCCGGAACTTGGCTACCGGCATGGCAGGATCTCCCCTCCAATGGACACCCGTACTGATAAAGTCCAGCAGTCCGAGGCGCAGCCATTCACGTATATCCAGACCTTTCATCATGTTTTGTTCGATTGTTGGCGCTACACGTGCGGAGAGCAGGATCTTTCTGCCTTGTTTGGCCGAAACTTCATCCACCTTTTGGCGGATATCTTTCACCAATTGTGTCATAAGGGGTGCGTTCTGCGGCCCCGTACCTGACTTGAAGTAAACGATAAAGCGCATGAAGTCGAGATCGTATCCGTCGATTATGTCGGCGTAATTTTCCAATTGCTCGGAAATAATCGCCAGCTTGCGGTCGCGCACTTCCTTTATGGCAAAGTCAAAAGCTCCGCCGCTGTTATAACCTTGTGTCGTGTCGTTCAGCCAGTATTCCGGATGCTGAATCCAGAAATCGGTGTACCAGATCGGACAATGGGTGGTTGTATCATTGAAATGAAGGTCGTTCATCCGGTAGGTGATAAATGCCTCCATCCCTTTCTCCTTTGCCCTTTTCAAGGTATAAGCGACCAGGTCCGTCCCTTCTTTTTCCAGGTTCAGGTGGTTCCGGTAGTATTTGCGGAAAGAGTTATATTGAGTCGTGTCGCAGCCGCAATCCAGCGTCCCGTTCAGGTCGTCTCCCATCACATGGCCATATTTGGAACGGACATAGAAGAAATCGCTGCCGGAGCACATCATATAGGTCGTGACCTGTGAGTTCGCCACCATATCGACACTGGAGTCCAGGTCGGCAAGCGTAAGTGGACGATACTTGAACCAGCGGTTTCCCAACAGGTCGGAACCGTCGTTATTATGGATGATCCGGAATGTCCGTTCGGGGACTTTTTTCACATCGGGTGCACAGGCAAAGAAGGCCTGTGCACATAAAAGAATTGAGAGATAGTTAATTATAAGTGATTTCATGATGTGTTGCTATGTTTTTATTCGACTAACGAATAAGGCTTTTCCTCTGCTGTGAACTGCCTTTTCTTATTGGGGCTCGAAGTCATTTGGAAGACGAGTTCGCCTCCGTTCATGATGTCCTGATGGGTGATGTAAGCCTTTTTGTAAGGCTTCCCGTTCAGGGTGACGGATTTGATGTAACGGTTCTTGTCGCTGACTTTATCAGCTTTGATCACGAATGTATTTCCATTTTCCAGGTTTACCTTCATATAGGGAAGGTAAGGAGTACCGATCACATACTGGTCGGTTCCGGGACATACCGGATAGAAACCCATTGCCGAGAAGATATACCAGGCGGACATCTGGCCGCAATCGTCGTTTCCGCACAAGCCGTCGATGTTGTTGCGGTACATGCGGTTCATGATCTCGCGAATCCAGTATTGCGCTTTCCACGGTTCGGTTGTCCAGTTATATAAATAGGGAATGTGATGGCTCGGTTCGTTGCCGTGTACGTAAGTGCCGAGCAGTCCTTCCCGTGTCACATCTTCGGTCTGGGCAAAGAATTCGTCAGGCAGGTGCATGGTGAACAAGGAGTCCAGCTTGTTGATGAAGCTGCGGTTGCCACCCATCAGGCGGATCAGGTCGGACGGTGCTTGCGGAACATAGAAAGAATAGTTCCAGGCATTCCCTTCGATGAACCCTTGTCCGTGTGTGCTCAGCAGGTCGATATCCTCTTTCCAGCTACCGTCTTTGTATCGTGGACAGGCGAAACCCAGGCCGGGTTTGAACACGTTCTTATAAGATAGTGCCCGTTTCCTGTAAGTCTCTGCTGTCTGGCGGTCACCCATCAGAAGCGCTGTGTGATAGATCGTCCAGTCTTCATACGCATTTTCCAATGTGATGGAGGCGGAAGTAGGAGAATCGTCAAAGGGAACATATCCCAACTGTTTGTACGCATCCGTATGATCATAATAAGGCACGTTTGAACTGCTGATCATCGCCCTGATCGCTTCCTGTCTGTCGATCGGAAGACCTTTGGTGATGGCATCTGCCAGGACAGAAACAGAATGATAACCGATCATGCACCAGTTCTCGTTCCCCATATGCGACCAGACCGGAAGCAGGTGGTGCACGCTTTGGCTGTAATGGGCGAGCATCGATTTGACAAGGTCCGTGCTGACATCCCGCTTGATGATGTTAAACAACGGATGCAAAGCCCTGTACGTGTCCCAGACAGAGAATACGGTATAGTTCGTAAAGCCTTCGGCCTGGTGGATATTGTGGTCGATCCCCCGGTATTTACCATCCACGTCCATATAAACGGACGGGTTGATCATCGTATGGTACAAAGAAGTATAAAGCATGGATAGCTGGTCGTTGCTGCCCTTCGCATCGATTACGGACAGTGCGTTTTCCCATTTCCCGTTCGTCTCCTTGCAGATCGTGTCAAACGATTTGTCCGTAGCCTCCGCTTGCAGGTTCTTTACGGCTCCGTCTGTTCCGACAGCCGAAAGAGCCACTTTGATTTCAAGCGGTGCATTTCCTTCCTTGAACTCGAAGTAAGAAACGACCTTACGCCCGCCGATTTCGGGGAAGTTCTCAGCCGTGTTGAAACGCCGGAAACCACCTGGATAGTTGACTTTTTCCCGGTCCGTATATCCGTAGCGGGTAACCGGCTGGGAGAAGGAGATGGCAAAATAGGTATAGTTTACGCGGCTCCATCCGTTGGTAATGCGGTAGCCGGTGATCAGGGTGTCGTTTTCGACCCGGAGGTTTGCCCACAGCACCTTGCCGTCGTAATTGTAGATACCGTGATTGAGGTCGAGTATCAGTTGTTTCTTCCGGTCGGCCGGATAGGTGTATTTATGAATGCCGGTCCGTTCGGTTGCCGTCAGTTGCACCTTGATCTGGTCGTCCGACAGAAGGACTTCGTAGTATCCAGGCCGGGATATTTCGGTGTCATGGCTGAACCGGGAACGGTAGCCGCTGTCCGGATTATCGGCCGTACCGGGGTTGATCTGCAATTCTCCGGTGAAAGGCATCAGCAGGATATCGCCGAGGTCGGAATGCCCCGTCCCGCTGAAATGCGTATGGCTGAAGCCGACGATGGAACTGTCCTTATGCTGGTAGCCGGCACAGTATTCATATGCCCGGGGTTGATAGACACCGTCGATGTTATGAGGAATGGTATCGGTATCAGGACTCACCTGTACGATACCGAACGGAGCGCAAGCACCTGGGAACGTATGTCCCATCCCGTTTGTTCCGATGATCGGGTTTACCAGATCGGTCTTTTGCGCCATAACCGGCATGGTTATGCAGGCGAGGGCGACAATCAGTGATTTCATTTGTTTTTGCATGTGCGTGTTTTTCTTATTACCATGGATGCCCAAAAGTAGGAAAAGTCGCAAATATGCAAATGTATTTTTTGTCGGATTTATTTAGATATTTGGCTAAATAGCGGAAAGCTACAAAGCCTCTGCATATTTGACCAGTTGGAGAACTTGCTGAGGCTCGTCAAAGTTGATTTTATTACTTTTAATATATGTCCTTATTGTTTCCTCCCGGTCTTTCGGATATAGTTTCAGAAACTGCTTGGGAGTTTGGAACTGCTTTTGCTTCTTGTTCTTCTTGATCGTATATTTTTTTTCCACATCGGCAACAATGATCTTCTCTGTTTCCAGGTTATAGGAATGTCCGCCTGACTGGATGCTCGAGTAGCTATCGACAGAGGCTGTTTCCGAACGCCCGCCATAGCCGACCTGCTTCCCTTGCGGGCGTGATTTGCCCCTGTAGGTGACGACCAGAGGCGGCTCCTGGTTCAGATGCTCCTGTGCCAGTCCTTTGGGATCTAACTGGAAGATACGGTCATTGATCTTTAGTACCCGAACCATATCCGGCTCTGCAAAAAGCTTGACATTGTTATTGTCGTTTTCATCGATGAACATAAAAACATTTCTTGCCAGGCTGTAGTTTACCTTTACACTGAACACCCTCCCGTCCTTATAGTAGATGAGACTTTTCTGAAATTCGTTGAAAAGATACTCGGACTTACCTTCCTGGGCTGATAAGTCGGATGTTATGGCCATCAGACAGATGATTAAAGTATAAATTAGTTTTCTCATGGCAATTACTTTTTGAATTCTTACGAAAGATACGTATAGTTACGGATAAAACAAAAAAAGCCGCCTCTTTTTACAGAGACGGCTTTTCGGATATATGGAATAAGTTTGTTATTATTTAACCAAAGCAGCGAATTCGCTGTTAGTAGCATATTTAGCAAATTCCAGGTCGATAGCAGCTTCTTTAGCCATAGCCTTGTCAGCAGCAATAGCAGCTTTCAGGTTGCTGATAACTGCGTTAGCATCGTTCGTGCGGGCAGCAACGACAGCTTTCAGGTAAGAAGTTGTAGCGTCGGGTTTAGCAACTGCGTTCAAAGTCTGAGAAGCCTTGCTGTAGTCCTTAGTCAGGATCTGAGCCAGAGCAGCGTTGTTAGACTTAACTGAACCGAAAGAGTTGGCAGCCTTAGCCCATTCGCCTTGTTCCAGGTACAGAACACCCAGAGCTTCGCCTAATTCAGCAACGCCTGCTGCGCTACCGAACAACTGCTGAGCCTTAGCCTGATCACCCTTTGTCAAAGCGATCAAACCTAAGTTCATGTTAGCTTCAGGATTAGCTTTTACAGAGTTTGATTTGTTGAACATCTGTTCTGCCTTAGCCAAGTCGCCGGCACGGAATGCCATCATACCGATGTTGTTCCAAGTGCGGTAGCAGTTAGGATACAGTTCAGAAGCCTTTGTATAGATAGCCATCTTTTCTGAATCGTTGTTAGTCAGAGTTGCAGCGTACAGAATTTCTTCGATGTTCAGTTCAGAAGGATTGCTCTTAGCCAATGCGCTGATTTCGTCGTCAGACTTACCGATGATTTCGATGTTGGCAGTCAAGCGGGAACGACGAAGTTGCGGCAGGATTGTTTCAGCCAAGTCAGAGTAAACAGCCGAGATGTTTTTGATTTCTTTTTCTCTTGTTTCAGGATCCTGGTACATAGAGATCACTCTCAGCACGAGGTCTTTGTCCTGCAGGTTGGAAGCCTGTACCAATTCTTTGAAGCCTTCCCAGTCTTGAGCAGTGTAACGAGCGTCAACCGGAGCATCGACTTTCATTTTCTTCAACTCTTTAGCCAGATATTTGTTTGTGTTACCTTCACGGCGTTCAGCCAGGCCAGTGTTCAGTTTAACACCACCATCAGGAGAAGCGTAAGCAGAGATCTCGATTGCTACGTTCTGGTTAGGAGCTTCGTCAGCATTCTTAACAAGTTCTTTCCATTCTTTGATTGCGTCGGAGTTCAACTCTTTAGCACGCAGGTTAGCCTGCTGGATAAGGAACATGATGTTAGCATCGTGAGCTTCTTTGATGATACGCTGGAATTTGTCTGCTGCGATAGCTGCGTTGGCAGTAGCTGCGTCAGCCAATTCAGATGTTGCGATTACACCTTCGCCGATTTTTACATCCGGCAATTTAACTGTCTTGTTCTTGATCTTTGCGTCGAAAGTCAGATACAATTCAGATTTCTTCATTTCCGGTTTGTAAGTGAAAGCAGATTTCATGGTTACGTTAGCACCAGCTTTCTGCGGAATAACCTGGTTGTTACCCTTTACTTTTTCACCTTGGTAAGTGTAAGATGTTCCCCATGCTTCACCACCGGCATAACGAAGAACCGGAGTTACAGTTACAACAGCTTTCTTGTTGAACCATTTTGCAGGGAATGTGGCATTAATAGTCACAGGAACTTTGCCTCCGATGGCCTCAAGCGGCTGCGGTTCAGCTTTGATGTACTCTTCAGCTAACGGTTTCAACTTGTTTGAACAAGAAGAAAAAGTCAGAATTGCTGCCAATACAAGGAAAGGCATTAAATACTTTTTGTTCATAATTTGATGTAAGTTTAAAATGTTACTATGTTTATATATTCACTTTCAAATATTCCTTAGCCATCAAAGTGCAAAACTAAAGCATTTTTTTGTTATGAAGAGCAAACAAGAGATAAAAACTTTCTAATTAATACTTATTAATGAATCTTGTCTCCATTTTTTCCTGTCTAATGTCAAAAGAGATACGAAATGAAGCAGATTTATGCTTTTTGCTCTGAATATCTTATGTTAATATGTCTTTCATTCCTTCTTTTATCCGGAGAATCTTTCCGGATTTTATCCGACCCTTATTGTCAAAATTTAATCAAAACAGGGCTTTTTGAGTATAAAGTTTGTTATTATAAACAATCTTCACGATGTACACGCCGGTAGGAATCGAACCAATCGATAAGGTCGCTTGTTGCCCGGCGATGGAATAACTGCGCACAGGCTTTCCGGTAAGCGATATTAGGGTGAGCGAAGCCCGGCTGACCGGGACTGTAAAGTGTATGTGGATCGTCCGCCGGTATGTGTCGGCAGACAGGCTGACATCCGTCGCTGCTTCTATCCGTTCGTTTGCCGTTCCACCTCCTTCGTTCGGGTCCATTCCGGCGCAGACAGGAGCCTCCACTCCGACAGGATCGAGCCAGTATTTGAGCTGCTTGCTGCTATCTTCCGGCATAGACCAGCTTTTTTGTATGGAGAAGAAGTAGTCTTCGACCGGATTGCCACAGCTGGAAGCACCGCCAGTCAAACCTCCGATAACCCGGTTGTTGCCATCCAAGAGGGGAGAACCGGACGAACCGCCGGCCGTACAGCCCGTAGCCCAGCGGGCTACTCTCCAGTGCGAATTCTCATTGAAGTCGGTAACCGATATTTTATAGGTCTTAAGTTCCACATCCCCCTCGACAAGATTAAGCCGTTTCAGCGAGCCGCCCGGATGGTGGATGCACGCATAAGGAGCCGTTCCCGCGTCCTGCGCGTTCCAGCCGGCATAATAAGCCCGGTAATCGGCGGGCGGCGTGTCCTGCAATTCCAGCAAAGCCATATCCGTCAATTCATTCACTGCCCGGAAATGTGCCGAGGCGACCGTCTGGTCTGTACGCCCGGGTTCAACCGGACTGCATTGGGGGCTGTTGTAATTGAAATAACAGACGACATTGCCCGCCACTTCTTCGTAATCCGGGTTTTTAATGCTGAACTGGTTGTTCAGGCAATGCGAAGCCGTAAGGAGATAAGGCTTCCCGTCGTTTGCCGTGTTGTTGACAAGCGTTCCTGTACAACCCGTCGTCCCGTTGATGATCATGAGGACAACACTGCGCTCGACCGCGTCGTAGCGGTTTGTCGAGTCCTGGTAGCAAGCTACGGCCGGCATGCATTTGAAAGCCGTGAAGTCGGGTTGCGGTTCCGAGATTCTGAGGTTCCGGTAGCCGTGGTTTACCTCGCCGATCGCGAGTTTGCCGGGAAAAGCAACCTCCGCCGGTTCCTGGTATTCGACGATCAGCTCATTTCCCTGTACCGGGGCGACGGGCAAGATACCGCGTTCCGAATTGTTCAGGTGGTTGAATGATCCCAATACTTCCGATTGATCGCTATTATATAGGAATACGCGTGCCCCTTCGGGCAGATGGTATTCGCTGAACATTATATTAATGGAGAGTGCACCTTCGGAGCGTATTCCGAGCCGCCATACCTTTGTGCCGTCGGGCAGCGTGAAACGGATTCCGGAGTTTTCCGGCGTATAATCCGTCATGAACTTATAGGCAAAACGGAAACCGCTGCGCAGGTCGGTCGCCTCGAGCGAGTCGATCCGGAGTTGCTCTGCCAGGTCGAACGGCGGCATTGTGATAAACATTTCCTCTGCCAGGCTTTTGGTAGCCGTGAGAGGTAACGGCCGTCCTCCGTGACTGATTTGTGCCTTAACGGAAACACTAAGAAAAAGGCATAATCCGAAATATATGATAAGATGCTTTGCCATAGTAACGGCAAATATACGATTTTAAGGAAATAATCTCCCTATTTCAGATTTGAATCTCATCATTTTTAATTAAGTTTGCCAGTCCGTTCAAGGATATGATTCTAAAACCAATATTATAAATTAAAATACAAACGCTATGGCAACAACTCCTTTCAAGTATCAGGCTCCGTTCCCATTGGGCCCGGATACGACAGAGTATTATCTGCTTACAAAAGATTATGTTTCGGTTTCCGAGTTCGAAGGAACCCCGGTTCTGAAAGTTGCGAAAGAAGGTCTTACGGCAATGGCTAATGCCGCTTTCCGTGATGTATCCTTTATGCTTCGCCGTTCGCACAACGAACAGGTGGCTAAGATCCTGAGCGATCCGGAAGCAAGTGATAACGACAAATATGTAGCGTTGACTTTCCTGCGTAACGCAGAAGTTGCTGCTAAGGGTGTACTTCCTTTCTGCCAGGATACCGGTACGGCTATCATCCACGGCGAAAAGGGACAGCAGGTGTGGACCGGCTACTGCGACGAAGAAGCGCTTTCGTTGGGTGTTTATAAAACCTATACGGAAGAGAACCTGCGCTATTCGCAGAACGCTCCCCTGAATATGTACGATGAAGTGAACACTAAGTGCAACTTGCCCGCCCAGATTGACATCGAAGCTACGGAAGGTATGGAATATAAGTTCCTGTGCGTAACAAAGGGCGGTGGTTCGGCTAACAAGACTTACCTGTATCAGGAAACGAAGGCGATCCTGAACCCCGGCACTTTGGTTCCGTTCATCATCGAAAAGATCAAGACATTGGGTACGGCTGCCTGTCCTCCTTACCACATCGCTGTGGTTATCGGCGGTACTTCTGCCGAGAAGAACCTGCTGACGGTGAAGCTGGCTTCTACGCATTATTATGACGAATTGCCTACGACCGGTAACGAATATGGCCGCGCTTTCCGGGACGTGGAACTGGAAAAAGAGGTGCTGGCCGAAGTTCACAACATCGGTTTGGGGGCACAGTTCGGCGGTAAGTATCTGGCACACGATATCCGCATCATCCGCCTGCCGCGCCACGGTGCTTCCTGCCCGGTAGGTCTGGGTGTTAGCTGCTCGGCTGACCGTAACGTGAAATGTAAGATCAACAAAGACGGTATCTGGATCGAGAAGCTGGATAGCCATCCGGGCGAACTCATCCCGGCTGAACTGCGCGAGGCAGGGGAAGGCGATGCTGTCAAGATCAACCTGAACCAGCCGATGGAAGAGATCTTGAAAGAACTGGATAAATATCCGGTTTCAACCCGCTTGTCCCTGAACGGCACGATCATCGTTGGCCGTGACATCGCCCACGCCAAGCTGAAAGAACGTTTGGACCGCGGTGAAGATCTGCCCCAGTATATCAAGGATCATCCTATCTATTATGCCGGTCCGGCCAAGACTCCTGCCGGTATGGCTTGCGGTTCCATGGGCCCGACGACTGCCGGCCGTATGGACTCGTATGTCGGCCTCTTCCAGAGCCACGGCGGTAGTATGGTTATGCTGGCGAAAGGTAACCGGAGCCAGCAGGTGACGGATGCTTGCCAGAAATACGGCGGTTTCTACTTGGGAAGTATCGGTGGTCCGGCTGCTATCCTGGCACAGAACAACATCAAGAGTATCGAATGTGTGGAATATCCCGAATTGGGAATGGAAGCTATCTGGAAGATCGAAGTGGAAGACTTCCCTGCATTCATCCTGGTAGACAACAAGGGCAACGATTTCTTCAAACAGATCAAACCGCGTTGCACTTGCGGTAAGTAAGACGTACTTTACATTCATATAATAAAGAGAGGGAGTGTCGGTAACGACATTTCCTCTTTTTTATTAGGGCAATCGCACCAAATCCAGCAGTTACAATTTTTTATTTCTATGGAGAGAAAAACCCGTTTTT
>ERZ791909.327-NODE-327-length-45470-cov-7.029726_pt1 | contig 45470 bp, 60 predicted proteins | sample MGYA00510143_ERZ791909 | MGnify/ENA primary metagenome ERZ791909 (study PRJEB30046, sample SAMN00792093) | human gut metagenome | study: EMG produced TPA metagenomics assembly of the A metagenome-wide association study of gut microbiota in type 2... | reverse complement strand
ATATTTTCGTAGCGAGACCGGGACTTGAACCCGGGACCTCAGGATTATGAATCATAAAAAAAAGCGAACAAATACCAATATAACAACACGATACAATCAATCAAAATATCATTGCAGTGTATTTGCAGGCATAATTAGTACACTATTCCTTTTTATATCCGATCTTTTTTCTCGTTTGCACGGGCTTAATTGAAAGCGCCGCGATAGCCTGATAGATGCTATCTAACTCCTTACGCATATCTTCTGACAGGTCGTTAATCGCCTCGGCGTTGTCCTCGTCGGCTCTTTCCAGCAATGTAAGTTTTGCCCGAATTTCGGCCAATTCAGATGTGATCTGTGTGGTTGTGGTAATGTAGTTGCGCATGGCTACAAAGGCTCGCATAATAGCCCTGTTTGCCTGTATTGCCGCATTACTTCGCAACACACTAGAAAGCATCGCAACGCCAATTTCGGTAAAAGCAAAAGGCGGATATTTGGGATACTTACCTCGCCCGTCGATTTCTAAGATCACATTTTGTGACCTTAATCTGTCTTTCAATACGTTATACTCATCATCCGAGAGTTCAAACATAAAATCGTCGCCCTCGAATCGTTCAATATTGCGGCGTACCGCCTGCTTGAGTACTCGCGTCTCTACCTGATAAAGTTCCGCCAAATCAAAGTCCAGCATCACCCGCTGGCCTCTGATCTCGTATATTTTGCTTTGGATTTGATCCAGTTTGTCCATAACTAAAATCCTTCGTCAGAAAGGGATTTAATCACCTTATATACCTCTCGGATTAGGGATTTCGGTAATTCTTCGGGAGGGTATTTTGTATTGCATGAAACGCACAGAACTTGAGTTTTGGAGTCTTCTTCGGACCGTTGTATTTCTTTTAAAATACGGCGCCCATCGGTAAGAAAAAGAACAAAATTATTTCCGTAACCAAAATATTCCTGCCACAACTCAACTTTTCTAACCTGTAGCAGTGAACCCGGTAAATATCGAGGAATCATACTATCGTTAGATACTGGAAAAGCAATATCCCCTTTGCGAGCCCCAGGAAATTGAATCCACCGGTCAATGTATGCAGGCATATCAACAACAGCGTTTGGGGTGTTCATCCCTGCAACGGCATCAAGATTATACACAGGTATCGGATAGCTTTCGACCATCGGATACTGATCTGAACTTGCAAAAACGCCCTCGCTTGGGGGGCCTTCTTTCAGCATTTCACCCTCTCCGGTAAGAAGCCAACCAAGATTGACCTGAAAGATGTCGGCGATTTCTTTTGCCACTCCTTTCCCGACATTATATCCATCCCTAACCCAATTACTCACAGTATTTGGATTTCGTTGCATCTTTCCAGCAAAAATGATGTTTTTACCGTCGCAAAATATTCGACGGACTTCTTTAATACGTGCATTAATTGTATTGCCGTTCATAATTTTTATGTATATTTATTGCGGACACATTTACCAACATACCATGAATAATAACCTAATTCAATTAATTATCTCGCTTCCAATAGCAGCCTTTCTTATTGCGCTATGCCATATCGCAGTAAGGTATTGGGTGGGAAAGCAGATATCTCAAATTGAAGATTTCAAGAATCTGTTAAAAAACGAATCTACAGCGGAGCTAAAGCGATTCTACGCCTTATTAGAAAAACGATATCTCTCCACCTCCGCATCTTACGAAGACTCGGGCCGAAGAATAGCGATCGTAGACTGTCAGAAAACAATATTAGCAATCATTTCTTCTCGGAAGACGGAGCGGTAGGTTTGGGTGTAACAGGCTCTTTTGGCGTCGGTTTCGAAGGTGGGATTGATCGCTTATTTCCATGCTCAGGTTCAGGAAATTTTTGTCTTTTGTCATTTGCCATGATGGTCATATTTTAAATGTTTATTGCGAAAAATACAAGCACACAACCAATTCCTAACACACTGATAATTAAATTTATCCAACTTGCAGCCAACGAAATCTTGCATATTTTGGTCTGCCTATCTCTTTCATCGTCAGGAAGTGTGAGAGTTTTATAGTGGGATGCTAACGTCTCGTATTCACTTAGACATTTACTTATTGTGGCTAATAATTGAATCAAGTTATACACCAATGAGCAAATTAACACAGCCCATCCCGTAAACAATATCCATTTACAGCATCCATTCGCAACGGTTGGCAGCAACGCAACAGAAATTGCTAATGCACCGCCAGAGATATACGTGATTTTCTTTTCAAAATCATTCTCAGAAGCTACTTGAGTCTTAACGGTATTATCCCATCGTTCGTCAAGTTGAGATTTTTTATTTTCGGCTACAGTTATTTCTTGCATGACACTCAAGCTGTTGCATTTATTGCAGATAAAAAAATCACAATATTTATGATTTTAATTTGCGCATACATAATATTTATGTATATTTGCATTGTAATCCAAATGTAATAATCAAAAGTAACGAAAATATGGCAACTCGCAAAACGAAAATCAGTCCGTTAAAAACCAGGGTCGATTATGTTGGGACTTTGAAATGTATTCCTATTGGGGAAACTCGCTCATTCGAAATGTTAGGAGACATGGTTCAAACCATGAGAAATACAAAATGGCGATTGGCTGCAAAAGGGCTAACGTTTGATTTTAAAGCTGATGCCGAGAGTAATCTACTGCATATTACCCGAATTTCATAAAAAAGGAGATACCCATGACCGCAATAGAACCACAAGTATCAGACACCGGACGGTACTCTATAAAAGAGACTTGCGAACATCTCAAAATTAACCGGGGGACGCTGAGTGCGCATACAAAAGCCGGTTATATCCGTTGCGGTTTCCGTCGTCAGAACAAAAGGAAATTCTACACCGGAATTGAGATTAAAAGATACTGGAAAGCAACCATGTAAATTGACAACTATGATCGCAGTCATCCCTACCCTTTTCCTTTTGATTTGCGGCATAGCAGCCATACTTGAAACTAAAACCGATACAGTCATGAACGACGAATTTATTATCACACCTGGCCCCGCTCCGGATTCAGCTTTGAATCCACTGAGGGCAAACCTTTCCCGGCTGGCTCTTTCCGACGAAGTCAGCGATGAGGATAGAGAGGCGATCAAAGAATACATCGAAAATCTATAAAACTATGAAAAAACTAAGGCAATGGATCAACGTCCGCAGGGACAGAAGGCTGCGGAAGTGGTGTGTGGAACAAGCTGACACAAGAGCAATTGGGCTCTCCCTTGTGTCTTCGGCACAAGAGATTTACGACTGGATTACAATGCGTTTTGAATCAAATTCAAAATCTGGGCGTAAGACTGGTCAGTTTTGATGTATTTCGATCCCGTTGAAAAATAGATGCATACAACTGATCCTTCTTCAATTACAGTTTGAATGGTATTAACCTGTACTAATGCTTTGTAAGCATTATTCCCAGTGGTTACTTCAATAAATCCTTTCATAGCAGTAAAATTTAAAGGTTTGACACTTACAAAGATAACAAAACTCGGCACTCCCGCAACTCTCATAGCAGAGAGTAAAAAGGTTTGACAACTCGGCGGGAGTGCTGATTTACCCCTTTAGTCTAATGGAATGACGGCACGAAGTAAGGTTGGGGGATTCGTGTAGGTAGCGGTTCGAGTCCGCTAAGGGGTACAAAATTTTAAAACCTTCGACACTATGAAATTAAGACAAATCATGCCGGGCGTCGGCTCGACGAAGAGTACCCCGGCTCCGACCGTCTCGATCTGCTACTTCAACGGACGGATCGGCTTTAACAAACCTACCTGCGAAATCCTTGCGCTCGGCGCAGGCTGTCCGGTAGCCTTCTACCAGGACGAAGAGCACCCTACGGACTGGTATTTCACCAAAGAAAACATCCCCGGCGCCCTGAAAGCCATCGCGGAGAAGAGCACCGGAAACATCTCGTGCAACAACACGATACTGGCACGCCGGATTCTTTCCTCTCTGAACCTTCACCAGTCGCAGCGGTTTTACGTCAACCCCGCGCCCGTCGAAGGGAAATACTACAAGATTCTTACGAACCAACCGATTAAAAAGTAAAGTTATGGAAGTAACCCTTAGAATCACCGATCCGTCCGAACTGTCGAAGTTCGGCGCGTTCCTCTGCGGTTTCGGCCAGTCCCCCGCAGCGAACACCGCCCCGGTTTCCGCCGAGGTAAAGCCTAAACCCAAGACGGCCGAACCGGTCAAAACCGCCCCTGTTGCAAAAGCTCCGGTAACAGCTACGGCAGCCCCCGCCGAGCCGGAACCCGCATCGGCACCTGTGGCCGCCGCCGAGGACAAACCGATTTTCACCGTCGAACACCTGCGGGCCGTGACCGGCGCCAAAGCCAAAGAAAACGACGGCGCGAACCGCCAGGCCATCAAAAACCTGCTTGCGGAGTTCGGAGCCAGCAGCGTATCGACCCTGGCCCCGGAGCACTACGCCGCTTACCTCGCAAAAGTAGAAGCGCTATGAGCTCGCACGCACTCCTGTCCCCCTCTGCGGCTTCCCGCTGGCTGGCCTGCACTCCTTCGGCCCGGCTCGAAGAGAAGCTGCCGGACACCACGAGCGAAGCCGCAGCGGAAGGGACGCTGGCCCATGCTCTGGGCGAAGCGCTGATCCGCCGTTCCCTGGCGGGGAACCGTTCCGAGAAGATCAAACAGACCAAAGAAATCGCCCGGATCGAGAAAGAGGAACGGTACACTCCTGCCATGCGCGCCTATGCGGAAGATTACGCCACGTTCGTATTGGAACGCTACAACGAGGCGAAGGTCAAAACCTCCGATGCGGTAATCGCTGTCGAACAGAAGCTCGACATGTCGGAATACGTGCTCGACGGGTACGGGACCGGTGACGCGGTGATTATTGCCGACGGCACGCTGTCGATCATCGACCTCAAGTACGGCAAAGGCGTGCCGGTCTCTTCGGAAAATAACCCGCAAATGAAACTCTACGCGCTGGGCGCCCTCGCCGAGTTCGGATTCCTCTACGGTATCGACACGGTGAGCATGACGATCTTCCAGCCGCGGATCGATAATACCTCTACCTGGGAAATCTCCGTGGACGACCTTTACGCCTGGGGCGCGCAAGTCGTTAAACCGCGTGCGACGATGGCCTACAACGGAGAAGGCGAAGCGGTCCCGGGAGCGCATTGCCGGTTCTGCCGGGCGAAGGCCCTATGTAAAGCGAATGCCGATAAAAACCTCGAACTGGCAAAATACGACTTTGCAGATGCGGCGCTTCTCTCCGAGGCGGATATAGCCGACATTCTCTCCCGGGCCGACGCCTTCACGAACTGGCTTAAAGCGGTTCAGGACTACGCCCTGACCGAAGCGGTCGAACACGGCACACGTTTCCCGGGGTACAAGCTGGTCGAAGGGCGCAGTACCCGCACGTTCTCCGATCCGGATTCCGTGTTCGGGCTGCTGATAAAAGAGGGGTACGACGAAGCGGCCCTTTACGAACGCAAACCGCTGCCGCTGACCGGTGTCGAATCCCTACTCGGCAAGAAGGAATTTGCGGCCCTGCTCGCAGACTATGTCGTCAAGCCGCCGGGTAAACCCGCCCTTGTCCCGCTCTCGGACAAGCGCCCAGAGATCAACAGCAACGAGAGCGCCAAAGCCGATTTTTCAAACCAATAACAATAATTACTATGACAAACGAAATGCAACCGACGAAAGTCATTACCAACAAAGTGCGGTTCAGTTACCTCCACGTATGGGAACCCGCCGCAGTGGAAGGCAGCGACAAACCGAAATACTCCGTAGCGCTGATTATCCCCAAGAGCGACACGAAAACCCACGCCGCCATTCTCAAAGCGATCGAAGCGGCAAAAGTGGCCGGCAAAGACACGAAATTCGGCGGCAAAATCCCCGCGGGCCTGAAAACGCCATTGCGGGACGGGGACATCGACCGGGAGGACGAAGCCTATGCGAACGCATGGTTCATCAACGCGAACTGCACCACCAAGCCGGGGCTTGTAGACCGCGACTGCAACGCGATCCTGAACCAAGACGAACTATACAGCGGCTGTTACGGGCGGGCAAGTATCACCTTTTACCCTTTCAACACCAACGGCAACCGCGGTATCGCCTGCGGGCTGAACCACCTGCAAAAGCTCTCGGACGGCGAGCCGCTGGGCGGCCGCAGTACGGCGGAATCGGATTTTGCCCAACCGGTCGAGGACGACGACGATATTCTCTAGTAATTTCCTTCTCCTTTCTCTTCCCGAACGGTGGCGGGTTCGACTCCCGCTGCCGTTCCCAAACCAAACCGTCATCTTATGGCACTATTCCCACACACCCCACCGCGGCCGACGGTCGGCAAGCTGGTGTACAAGACCCCGGGAGGGCAGACCCTCATCCTGGAAAGCAACAAGCCTTTTCCCGAATTGCAAAAGCTCAAGAAAGAATACATCATGCGCGGCTATAAAAAAGACAACCTGCGCGTAACCTATTAATGCCATGCCGATCAAAGTAACCCCGTCCCTGCAAAAAGCGCTCTACGCCTGCTGCGAAAAGCCTAAAGGGACACACGATGAGTGCAAAGGCATTCTTTACCGTAACGGGAAAGTCTTTGCAACGGATACTCACAACCTGATCCTGCTCTCGGGCGGTGTCCTGTACGACCCGGCCTACGAAGGAAAGATCGTAGACCGCAACGGCGAGTTCATAGACCTGCAACCTATGGAGTATGAAAAGGCGATTCCCCATGCCGACGGTCTGTACCGCGCCCCGGAGGGGACGGTCGCAGACCTTCGTAAAGTGCTTGCCGGGATCGATAAAAAGACCGACACGATCCGTATGGGCGAAGAGTTTTTTCTCAAAACGGATTCCCTGCGCCGGGTATTCAAAGTTTTTGAGGAACTGGAACAGACACCGGTGCTGTACTTCAACCGGACCCTCGGCGGGACCGTCAAATTCCAGTCGGAAAACTGCATCGCCCTGAGTATGCCTATCGAGCCGTACCGGCCTAACCTGGCCTATGCGGAAAACAGTTGCTACGATTACGAATTGCTCGGAATATGAAAACCCTTGCCATCGACATAGAAACGTACAGCGGCGTAGATATTAAAAAAGGCGGCATCTATCCGTATGCGGAAGCCGGAGATTTCGAAATACTGCTTTTCGCCTATGCTTTCGACGATGAACCCGTGCGGGTGATCGACCTGGCGCAAGGTGAAGCGCTGCCCGGGGAAGTACAGGAAGCCCTGACCGATCCCGATGTGCTTAAAACGGCGTACAACGCTGCGTTCGAGCGCCGGTGTATCGCGCAATGGCTCGGGATCGCGCTGCCTGTGGAGCAATGGGAATGCACGATGGTCAAAGCCGCGATGCTGGGCATGCCTTTCGGGCTGGATGCCGTCGGCAAAGTGCTGCAACTGGAGCAAGGCAAAATGTCCGAAGGCAAACTGCTGATCCGCTACTTCTGTGTGCCGTGCAAGCCGACGCGCACCAACGGCGGGCGAACCCGCAATTTGCCCCTGCACGATCCGGCGCGGTGGGAACTGTTCAAGAAATACTGCGCCCGGGACGTGGAGGTAGAACGCACGATCCGGAAAAAGACAGGCTTTTTCGAAATCCCGGCGGACGAAAAACGTCTCTGGCAGCTCGACCAACGGATCAACGACCGCGGCGTGCTGCTCGACATGCAGATGGTGCAAAATGCGCTGGAGATGGATGCCCGGAGCCGGGAGCGGCTGACAGACGAAGCGGTTGAATTAACCGGGCTCGACAATCCGAACAGTGTAGCCCAGCTTAAAGGCTGGCTGGAGGAAGAGACCGGGCAGGAACTCGGCAGCCTTTCGAAAGCGGCACTCGCCGATATGTTGCAAGGCGACCACAAAGAAGAGGTATTGCGCGTACTGCGGCTGCGGCAGGAATTGGGCAAAACTTCGGTAAAAAAATACCGAGCCATGCAGGATGCCGTATGCGCCGATGGACGTGTACACGGGCTGTTGCAGTTCTACGGCGCGAACCGTACCGGAAGATGGGCCGGGCGCCTCGTGCAAGTGCAAAACCTGCCGCAAAACCACCTTGCCGACCTCGATCTGGCCCGGAGCCTGGTGCATGAGGGTGATGCGGAAGCGCTTGAAATGCTTTACGGCAATGTGCCGGACACCCTTTCGCAACTGATCCGCACGGCCTTCATCGCCAAAGAGGGGCACACCTTCGTCGTGGCGGATTTCAGCGCTATCGAAGCGCGGGTAATCGCCTGGCTGGCCGACGAGCGCTGGCGGCTCGACGTGTTCCGCACCCACGGCAAGATATACGAAGCCTCGGCGTCGGCCATATTCCATGTGCCGATAGAAGAGATCACCAAAGGCAATCCGTTGCGGCAAAAGGGCAAGATCGCGGAATTGGCACTCGGGTATCAGGGCGGCCCCGGGGCACTGATTACGATGGGCGCCTTGCGCATGGGCCTCGACGAAGAGGAATTGCCGGAATTGGTCGCAAAATGGCGGAAGGCGAACCCCGCGATTGTACGGTTGTGGTATGAAGTAGACCGCGCTGCGACGGAAACCGTAGAGACCGGCGGCCCGGTGACGATCCGCCATAGGGTACGATTCAGCGTTGACCGTGGGATATTGTGGATTACGCTGCCTTCGGGGCGAAAGTTGGCGTACATGCGTCCCCGGATTACACAAAACCGCTTCGGCGGGAAGTCGATCAGCTACGAAGGGATGGATCAGAGTTCGAAACAGTGGCGCCGGACGGAAACCTACGGCGGGAAGCTGGTCGAGAATATCGTCCAGGGAATCGCCCGGGACTGCCTCGCTACCGCGATGATCCGGTTGGATGAAATGGGGTACGGCATCGTGATGCACGTACATGACGAAGTGATACTGGAGGTGCCGACCGAACAGGCCGATGCGCTTGAAAAAGCCTGCGCGATGATGGGCGAACCTATCATCTGGGCGCCCGGCCTGCCGCTGAGGGCCGACGGGTATGTAACGCCTTACTATAAAAAAGACTGATCGGGTATGAAAACTATCGAAAAAGCGGCCAGAGAGTATGCCGAGAAATGCTATCCGTACTCGGAAAATATGCGAATGCAGTGCGAAACTCACTTTGAGGCGGGAGCCGCTTTCGTTCACAGGTGGATACCCGTCGAAGAGGCACTGCCGCAAACCAATAAACCGCTCCTTATCAAATACTGGATAGGCGTTTTCCCTGCTGTGTGCCGTATGAGCCAAAACGGACGATTCCGCATACTGCGCAGCGACAAAATAATCCCACGCCCGAGATATTGGCAATACGCGCCGGAGGGGTGAAGTAAAAACATAACAATGACATACCACGAGTTTGAAGAGAAAGCATGGAGAAAAGGCGACCTGATCGTATTCAGGAACCATCGCCGGGAGGTGATCGGGGTCGATTTTGAAAGCGGCTGGATTCAAACGAGAACCCGGTACACGAGACGTAAAATTTGGGTGTATTACGGGGATTGTGAATTATTAAAAACAGATAACCATGAAAAGGTACGTCAAGATTTTAGCTGAGGTCGATATAGAAGAGGTATTGGGCGCAATCGACAATGAAACCTTAAATAAACGCCTCGAAGAAAGGGGCTGGGTGATGATAGATACTACCATTCCTGTCGAGAATTACAAACCCGAAGGATTTCGCCGCATCCTGTGCGATGTCCTTTCGCCGGGTTATCAAGTGTCCGATGATGAGATTCTCGGCAGGATTAAAGGGTGTTTGTAAGCCGTCCCTTTCGGGGCACAGCATGAAGAGAGATGAAAAGCAAACGAGCAGAAGAATTTATCAGGAATAGCGCATTTAGTGCGATACAACTACCCGGCGAAGTGATGTATTCGATTCACATGAATATGGAAGGGAAGCTCCTGGATCGTAAAAGCGCTGAGAGAGCCGTCGAGCTTGCCGAGCAGGACGCAGAAGAGAAGATCGAAGCGCTGAAAGCAAGAGCGGTATGCGCGTTCGACAGTCTGGATTTTACGGAATTTATGACGGCTGAATGTGTGCAGGATTTTGATAACGTTAAGTGCAGATTACGAGGATTATTCTTTCAAAAAATCAACGAGCAATGAAAACACCCCAAGAAGCGGCCAGTTATATCGAACGAGTAAAGGAGTAACTAAAACAATAAAAACTATGGAAAGAAAAGATTTTTTTACTCAGGAATTTTACGAGAATCCGAATTTGACTTTGGATATTATGAATCAATTGGTCGAAGGAGATCATGTTGCAGACATGGACATGTATCAAAGCGGAACATTCCTATTCATGGAGGTGTACGAGAATGACGACACTAAGAAGATTCTTGCTCCTGTCATTAGTGACCTTGAGACATACAAGGAGTACAACAACAAAAACTATGCTTCTGGCGAACCCACCCAAATCGGTTTATGTGCATTATTCGACGAGCACAGTGGTGTTTTCTTCAAGAAGGGAAAGGAAATAATGTGGGATAAGGATTGCCGTCAGTTTGTTTTTCAAGATGATTTCATGGACTACGATTAAAGTAACCCGCCTTCGGGCATAACAGGAGAAGAAGATGAGTACAGAATTTAAAGAGTTTACACAGTACGAGGATATACCGTACACACCAGGATTTGTTTGTCTGTGCGGTAAGTCGGGGAATGGCTATTCTTATGCACTCGGCCCTGGATGGGGAAAACCTCTACCGAAGGCAAAACTTGTAGGGTATTGCTCCACGCTTTCCGGCTATATGATGGTTTTTGAGTGTCCTGTGTGCTTTAGGAAGTTCAGATACCACAACACAACGACGGATCGGTACGACTTCGATAGATTCAAAGAAGCAATGGAACTTGAAAAATGAAACTGCCGCAAGGCGAAAAATAAAAACGGAGGGTGTCCGCCTCACCCTCCAACCTATTACTACTAACCCAAAGCCAATATGAAATTGGTAATGCAAATATAACAAAAACTTGGAATATGGAGACCACCTACGAAAAAGAGCTATTCCAACAAATACGGGAAAGCGTACAAACCCCGGAAGATTTATTCGCCAGGTTGGCCGAACTCCGCATTTTGGATGAAACACGAATGCGGGCGCTTGCGGTCAGGGAGTGGATCAAGCAACAGAATCCCGTGTTAATACACGGCAGACCGAAGAAAGGGGCTTGCCACACAAATGGATTAATCAATACCATGTGGCAAGCCGCAGAGCATTTCAAGTGTTCTTATGAAGCTATACGAAAATACTGGTACTACTATACAGACGTGAATCTTTAATATTCCGACACAATGAAAAAGCTACTTTACCTGTCCCTTATCGCAGTCTCTATTTTCTCCGCCTGTGAGCTCAACAAGACCAAGCCTGGCAAGATCATCTTCGACCGTGTCCCCTTCGTCTATGCCACGATAAACGGCCAACGGGAGCTATTCTTAATAGACACCGGAGCGTCTACCTCCATGCTGGATAAAAAGCTCTGTGACGAAGTGAAAATCTACTACATGGCTACCGGCTTAGAGGTAATCGGCGTAGACGGAACCTCGATCCCTCTAAAGACCACCGGAAGAATCCCGTTCACGCTCGACAGCATCCCGTATTCGGCCAGCTTCGCGGTACAGGACATGACCAGTCTACGGAGGGCTACCGGAAAGAACGTAAGAGGATTGATCGGCTCGGATGTGCTGGGATTTTACCGGTTGACGGTGGATTTTAAAACATGTGAGTTGAGATGATGAATACGAACGACATGCAAGACTTACCGCCTATCGCCGTCCACATGGGAATAGCGATGGACGAGATGGAGCGGGCCGAACGGTTAAGCGAAGGCCGTTGCCCCGAATGCGGGGAGCCGCTGATTCACTCGGATGGGTGCAAGCATTGCCCGGGCTGTGGCTGGGCCGCCTGCGACAATTAACCTTTGTACGGAATATGGATCAAACGATAACTATCACCCACGACGGGACGCTGGACATCGCCACGGGCCGGTCCCGCAAAGAGGTTTCCTGGCACAACAAAGAAGTACAGTGGTCCTCCCTTGTAAAAAAAATCTCGGTGCCGCACCGGACAGCCGAGACGCACGCGGAGTACATGTCGATGAAAAAGGCGTTGCAGGACGAACGCAAAGATGTCGGCGGCTTCGTCGGCGGCTACCTTACCGGGGGCCGGAGGAAAACGGCGAATGTCCTGCACCGGCAGCTCGTCACCCTCGACATCGATTTCGCCAAAGGCGACCTGTGGGGGGATTACACCATGCTTTACGGCAATGCCGCATTGCTCTACTCGACGCACAAGCATACCGGAGAGAGCCCGCGGCTGCGGCTCGTGATCCCGCTCGATAGGCCCGTATCGCGCGAGGAATACGTCGCCATCGCCCGGCGGATGGCAGGCGGCCTGGGGATAAACGCCTTCGACGATACGACCTACGAACCGGCGCGGCTGATGTACTGGCCCTCCGTATCCAAAGACGGGGAGTATGTGTTCGAATACCAGGACGGCCCCTGGCTGTCGGCCGATGCTGTGCTGGGTTCCTACAAGAACTGGCGGGATGCGAGCGAATGGCCGGTAAGCGACCGGGCCGGGGAGGTGATCCGCCGCGAAATCAAAAAGCAGGGCGATCCGCTGGAGAAACCGGGCATCGTCGGCGCCTTTTGCCGCACCTACGACATCCACGAAGCGATGGCCGCCTTTCTCGGCGATATTTACGAGCCGTGCGACGTGGAGAACCGATATACCTATAAAGCGGGCAGCACTGCGGCGGGTCTGGTTACATATGACGACCGGTACGCTTATTCCCACCACGGGACCGATCCGGTGAGCGGAAAACTGTGCAACGCCTTCGACCTTGTACGCCTGCACCTGTTCGGCCTCAGAGACGACGAGGCCAAAGAGGGATGCCCCGTGAATAAGCTGCCTTCTTATACGGCGATGTCGCAGTTGGCCGCAGAAGATAGCGCGGTGCGCAAGAGGCTGGCGGAGGAACGGGCGGCGGCGGTCCGCAGCGACTTTGCCGAAGCCTACGAAGCCGCGGGCGCCGGCGATGAAGAAAATACCGAATGGGAAAACGATCTGGAAATAGACCGCAACGGCAAAGTCCTCGCCACCGCAAACAACTACCTACGTATTCTCAAAGGGCACCCACTGCTGCGGAATCTTACTTACAACGAGTTCAAAAACGCAAAAGAGGTTACCGGCCCGCTGCTGTGGCGCACCGACGGCGGCCCGTGGCTCGACAGCGACAATTCGGATGCGTTTATCGCCATCGAACGGATGTACGGGATGTCCAACGCCTCGAACCTGAAACATGCACTGAAATCGATATTCCGCACCAATTCCTATCATCCGGTACGCGACTACCTGAACGGACTGAGTTGGGACGGCATGCCGCGCCTGGAGACCTACTTCATCGATTATCTGGGCGCCGAAGATTCCCCCTATACCCGGGCCGTAACCCGTAAAAGCATCGTAGCCGCCGTGGCGAGGGTGTTCGTCCCGGGAATCAAATGGGACTACGTGCCGATCCTCGTGGGTAAACAGGGCGTGGGTAAATCCGTCTCGCTGCAAAAGCTGGGGAGGATGGACCGCGGTTGGTTCTCCGACAATTTCCGCCTGGTGGGCGGTAAAGAGGACATCGAGCAGCTATTCGGCAACTGGATCATCGAAATGGGCGAGTTGGTAGGTTTGAATAAAAAAGACGTCAACGAGATCAAAAGCTATATCAGCCGCCGGGAGGACCAATGCCGGTTGGCATACAGCGAAGAAAAGGGATACTTTCCCCGGCAGTGCGTCTTTTTCGGTACGACCAACAATATCGATTTCCTGAAAGATACCACCGGGAACCGCCGGTTCTGGCCGCTGCCGGTAGGGGTGCAGGAGCCGACCAAAAATCTTTTCGGGGAGATCACCGAAGAGATCGACCAGATTTGGGCCGAAGCCGTCGCGCTGTTCAAACGCGGCGAGAGATTGTACCTGGACAAAGATGAGAGGGAGATGGCCGAGGAAATGCAAAAAGAACATACCGTGGCCGACGAACGTACAGGATTGGTGGAAGAATACCTGAATATCCTGTTGCCGGAAGATTGGGGAGAACGCCGGATGCCGGACAAACTGAACTTCCTGGATGATCCTGTTGGGGGTACGGTTCCCAGAGGCCGGGTTTGTGTGGCTGAAATATGGTGCGAATGCTTTCGCCGCAGCCGGTCCGATCTTTCGTACAGGGATTCAGCGTGGCTTCGCGAAATCATGCGGTCGATAGGAGGTTGGGAAGAACAGAAAAACCCGACAGAGTTCAAAGGGTTCGGGCGGCAAAGGGCATTCAAGCGGATTAAGTAATAATCTAAAAAGGCATAGAAATACAACAAAAGTTAGTACACAGGCTAGGTATACAGGTATACAGGGTGCCAAAAATCAAAGGTATACAGGTATACATCTAAAAAAGGGGTTGTATACCTAAGATGTATACCTGAAAATCGGCCTTAGAATGCAATAGAAAGCCTATTTTACATGTAAGGTATACAAGTATACATCTTTTATATAGGAATATGAAATTAGAGAGAATTAGAGAGAAAATAGGGTGCCTGAATCGCCTAATCGCATATACCCCTACGCGCGCGAGGGAAGTATACCTGTGTTCGCTAAAAAAAATAGTCGGAAAAATGAACGAGAAATTAATCGAACGAAAACTCCGCGAGGGGGCGAAACGGATGGGCGGCGTGGCGCTGAAATTCGCCTCGCCTTACTTCACAGGGATGCCGGACCGGGCCGTACTCCTGCCCGGAGGCAAGGTCGCTTTCGCCGAGATCAAAACCACGGGCAAAAAACCGTCGCCCCGGCAAAGGTACGTGATCGGAATGCTGCGGGGATTGGGATTCACCGCCGGGGTAATCGATTCACAGGAAGGATTGGATAGTTTTTTAAACGAGCTGCAAAATGAACGAAAATAATCTACACCCCTACCAGCGGTTTTCGGTACAGCATATCATCGACCACCCGGCGGCAGGGTTGCTGCTGGAAATGGGTTTGGGCAAGACGGTTGCGACGCTGACGGCTGTAAACCGGCTGATGTACGAAGAGATGGAGATAGACCGCGTACTGGTTATCGCGCCCAAACGGGTGGCCGAGGATACTTGGACGACAGAGGCCCAGAAATGGGATCATTTGAAGCATTTGAGGGTATCTGTCGTATTGGGGTCCGAAAATGCAAGGATCGCGGCGTTAAGGGCCAAAGCGGACGTTTATGTAATCAACCGGGAGAACGTCGCGTGGCTGGTCGGGTATTACGGCGGAGCATGGCCGTTCGATATGGTCGTGATCGACGAACTGTCGAGCTTCAAATCGGCAAAAGCGATCCGGTTTAAAGCGCTGCGCATGGTGCGCCCTTACTGCCGCCGCGTGGTAGGGCTGACCGGGACACCGGCGCCCAACGGGCTGATCGACCTGTGGCCGCAAATATACCTGCTGGACCAGGGCGAACGTCTCGGGAAAACGATTACCGGTTTCCGGCAGCGGTACTTTACACCGGGACGGACCAACGGGCATGTGGTGTACGACTACAAACTGCGGGATAGTGGCGAAGAGGCTATTTACGGGAAAATCTCCGACATCTGTATCAGCATGAAAGCGGAAGATTACCTGCAACTGCCCGGAAGGATCGACCGGACCGTAGAGGTTCGACTGCCGGAATCCGTAAGGGAAAAATACGAGGAGTTCGAAAAACAGCAGATTCTCGCCTTGGAGGACCAGGAGGAGATCACTGCGGTTAACGCGGCGGTACTCTCCAACAAGCTGCTGCAATTCTCCAACGGGGCCATATATGGCGAAAATCACGAGTTCCATGAGATTCACCAGGCCAAGCTGGAAGCCCTGGAGGAGATCGTTGAAGCGGCCAACGGCAATCCCGTGTTGGTGTTCTATTCGTTCAAGCATGACGCGGAACGGATAAAAAAACGGCTTAAAACGTACCGACCCACCGAGTTGAAAGGTTCAGCCGAAATACAGGCGTGGAACGCTGGGCAAATACCGGTACTGTTGGCCCACCCGGCCAGTGCCGGCCACGGGCTGAATCTCCAGGCCGGGGGAAATGTCATCGTTTGGTTCGGTCTGAACTGGAGTTTGGAGTTGTACCAGCAGGCCAATGCGAGGTTACACCGGCAGGGGCAGACCAAACCGGTCATCATCCATCATTTGGTGGCGCCGGGGACGATGGACGAGGATGTGATGGCGTCGTTATCGCGGAAAGGGGAAAGCCAGGACGCGCTGATGGAGGCGGTCAAAGCAAGAATTAAAAAATACAAAAAGTAGTCGGATGGGTGCAAGTTTTGATAATTACGTGTCTGAACGATACGATGATTGGGTAGCTTACGCAGAGGCATTATGCCTAAAATACGGGGTGAAACTGGAAGCGCGGGAGGTCGTAAACGAATCCTTCCGCGTACTACTTGAGCGCAATGGGGCCAAACTCGACCGACTGATAGCCGCAAGACCGGGGCGTAAACCGGTAGCCGAATTTATGATGAAGCGAATTATCCGATTTCGTGTGTCATCCCCTCGATCGATCATTCGGTATAGGCCAGGTCAAAAATTCACGTCCGAATCTTCGGAAGAAACGCCGGAAACATTCTCCGATACGAATGTAGATTATTCAGATTTTATGCGGTCTATTTTGGAGCAGGTACCGTTTACCGATCTCGAACGGCGGATATTCGTGTGGGTTGCAGTCGAAGGGAAAAGGCTGGACGACTGGCCTGGAGAGGAAAGCCGTAGAAAACTGTTTTACAAACAGCGGAGTGCAATTTTGAAAGTACGGCTATTTCTGAGCCGCCAAAAACTTATGCCCTAAAAACTTACGCCGGGTTCCCCAAACAGCCACACCCCAAAAACTTATACGGGCTCCCAAAAAACTTACACCGGGTTGCCCGAAAGGGTCTGCAAAAAACTTATACGGGGTTCCGACTTCGACGCGGTCGATGTCTCCCGATTCAAACAAATCGCATGCTTTATCGAGGCTCAAAGCGTCGATCCGATCCGTTTTCCCATTCATGGCAATAGTTTATTTTAGGTTTCCCTAAAAACTTATATACCAAAAACTTATAGTCACTTATCGAAATGTATGCGTATGGGTTTCCCGCAATGCGGGCACACGCCCGTAGGAGATTCATCCGCTGGACGTTCGAATAGGTCTACTACCTGAACCCCAAGAGCGGCGGCGATGCGTTCTAGAGTTTCAACGGTGGGGTTTCCATTGATGGCGGTACTCATCGACGCTTGTGTAATATTAAGGCGTTTGGCCAATTCTTTAGCTGTGACGCCTTTTTCTTTTAATACTTCTTTTATTCTCATTCCTATTAGTATATATTCTAACATGGCAAAGATAGAATAAATCTGTATAAATACAAATATAATTTTTACGAGTAAATACAAATGCTAATTATTTTGATAAAAAATTGTCAAAAAATTTGCACGAATTAGATTTTATACATATCTTTGTGATACGAAATAAGGGTAAGTGCTAATAATTAATCTAAAACCATACAACTATGAGATTCTTTAAAACCGCAGAAGGGTGTTTCAACTACATCAAACGTAACGAGAACACAGGAAAAGAGAAAGAAGTAAACGGTATTGTAATGTTTGGCATGGGAATATACGCCTATAGCGATGTATGTACGTTCGCCGGGGTTTCCGACCGGTCGAAAACACAGGAGTGTTTTTACCACTTTGCCAATGACATGGAAATACTCAAGCTGTTAAACTATTTGTTACGCACGGACGGATATTTGGAAATTAATTAAAATCATACAACTATGAAAGCCCTAACGAATCCGATTAGCTACACCACAGCACAAAGAGAAAGACTACTTAGAGATTGGCAAAATATCGCTAATGAAGGCGGCCTCTTCACTTTTGGAGACGGTTATATAACTTTCATGGCCTCAGAACTCGCAACTCTACGCTTATACAAGCATTATGCGTGTGACACAACGCGCATTAGTCAAGGGTATAGCAGCAATTTGAACGCTTACTACTTTACCCTCGAATTTTAGTCGTTCGGGCGATTATAAATAGCCCTTTAAGCCAGAATATTGGCGACAGTCATACTACTGGCGGTAATAAAACAAACCTATTACAAAGAATTATGACCACACAAGCACAGACCAGTATAGAATATATTTTTGGCAAAAACAGGTATAACCACCCGATAATGTATACACGTAAAATCGGGACAATAAAATACACTTGTGGTTACCCGTATAGCCTGCATGGCTGGACAGAACTTGAGCGCGGCAAAACAATCGGCGGCCCCTGCCTGATTAAGTTTTATAACTCCCTTAGAGCAAAATACGCCGATCAATTGACTGATATTAACATGGATAAATAAAAATTACAAAATATCCGATTTTTCTCACATCACTACGCACGCGCGCAAAGAAATCCGGCTTTTGTCGGATTTTTTTTGTTTTCGGTTTGCACTTTTCCCCGGCTCATTCTCTTAGTAAGAAAGTACCGTTATGGAAAAACGTAAAAGAGGGCGCCCCCGAAAATTTAAAAAACCGGCGCAATTGCTCGAAGCGGCCGAACAATATTTTGACTGGTGCGATAGAAATCCGTGGTACAAATGCGAAAAGACCAAAGACGGCGATATTATCGGAGTGCCTATACAACGGCCTTACTCGATTGTAGGTTTTTGTGTGTTTCTGGGTTGTTCGGAGCGTTTTTGGTGGGATTTGAAAAATACTGCACCCCCCGAATTTGGGGAAACCATAAACAAAATTACTTCGAGGATCGAGGGCCAACAGTTCGAAGGTGCGACGGTCGGCGTATTTAACGCCAATATCATTGCCCGCAAGCTGGGTTTGGTCGACAAAAAGGATGTGACGACCAACGGCCAAAACGTAACCGCGTCCCCCTTGAACGATTTACCCACGGAGGCGCTGTTGGAAATCGAGCAAATAGCTAAAAAGTATGGCAAATAGCGAACAAAGTTCCTTTGCCGATCTCCGGTACTTATCCGAGGTGATCGCCCGAAAGAATTTCGAGCGGTTCGCCTTGTACGTAATGCCGTCTTTGGAGCTATCGCCGTTCCATCGGGCTTATTACCAGGCTTTGGAACTGTTTGCCCGTGGTGCGATTAAAAAACTGATTGTAACGGTACCGCCCCAGCATGGCAAATCGCTCGGATCGTCGCAGCTTCTCCCAGCCTACCTATTAGGGCTGAACCCGGAATTAAAAATCGCCCTCGCTTCATACGCATTCACGCTGGCAACGAAATTCAACAAACGGGTACAGCGCGTTATTTCGGATGCGGCATATCAAAATTTATTCCCTGACACATGCCTCAAATCGGGCTCCCGGCAATCGGCCGCAGGATCGTACCTACAAACCTCGGAAGAGTTCGAAATTGTCGGTTACGGCGGATCGTTCCAGTCGGTCGGAAGGGGTGGCGGTCTGACGGGTAACAAGGTAGATATAGCGATATTGGACGACTTGTACAAAGATGCGGCGGAGGGAAACAGCCCGACCGTACGGGAAAGCGTTTGGGAGTGGTACACGTCAGCCGTTAAAACCCGTCTGCATAACGGATCGCAGGAACTTATCGTTTTCACCCGCTGGCATGAGGAGGATTTGATCGGCATACTGGAGGACAAAGAGGGCGTGCGGGTGCTCGGTTCTTTTTCAGAGATCGACCCCGGTTACACGGGTTGGTATAAACTCAACTTTGAAGCGATCAAAGAGAGCGGACCCACCGAGATCGACCCGCGCCGTTACGGTGCCCCGCTTTGGCCGGAGCGTCACAGCCTCGAAAGCCTGGAGCAGCGGCGCGCGCTCGATCCATTCCGCTTTGACTGCATGTACCAGGGGCACCCGTCGTCCAAAGAGGGCCTTTTGTACGGTGATAACTTCAAAACCTATGACACCCCGGCCAGCCCGGACGAAATCATCCGGAAAGCCAATTACACCGATACCGCGGACACCGGCACGGATTACCTGTGCTCGATCTGTTACGACGTGCTGAAAGGGGGGCAAATCAACATTACCGACGTACTATACACGCAGGCGCCGATGGAGGAAACCGAACCGGCCACCGCGCAAATGTTACTTCGTAACGGCACCCGTGCGGCACTGATTGAAAGCAACAACGGCGGGCGCGGGTTTGCCCGGAACGTGCAACGCAAAGCCACGGCGGTACATGTTGAGTGGTTCCACCAATCAGGTAACAAGGAATCCCGCATTCTGACCAATTCCGCCACGGTACTGCAAAATATCCGTTTCCCGGAAGGCTGGCGCCTGCGTTGGCCGGAGTTGTACGCGCACCTCACCACCTACAAACGATTATTCAAAGCAAACAAGAACGACGATGCACCGGACGCACTGACCGGGATCGTCGAAAAGGAGATCATCAATAAAAACAACCGGATTCTATACATGGGATAGGATCGTAAAACTTACAATTATGGCAAGACCAAAAAGAGACCAGAACGCCGCAGCCGTGGCGGATTATCAGGAACCGAAAGACACCCGCACGCCGTATCAAATCCTGCTCGACCTGCTCAACGCGGCGGAAAGCACCGCCGGGGAGATCGTAAAATCCCAGATCGCCGCCGGTGGGCCGATCATCCGCATGCGCCGCATTCAGGGTGAAATACACAAGCTCATCAAAGAGGCTAAAGTCTATGTTTAGTTTCGCTATCGATCACGAAACATACTCCTGCCCGACCCGGTGGCAGGAGTTACCTGTTTCCGACGCCGTGAAATTGCAGGCGCTCGTGAAGGAACTACCGGATGCGGTGGCGGATCATTTCCGTTCATTGGTCGGCCCGGCGGAAGAAGTTACCCCGGTTCAGGGGGATGACGTAGGGGCCTTGCTCGACTTCTGGCGCAAGGCGCTGCACGCGCTATCCGGATGCCCGTTGCCGGTACTCGACAAAACCGCCGATACGGATGTACACGCGCTCGGGGAACACTGCCTGACGCTGTTCGTGTTTTCGTTACTGGCGGCTCCTTTGTACCACCCGGAGGGGATCGAAGCCTTCAATACGAACGGGGAACGGTTGGTTATCCCCGCAACCGGCACCGACGCGCTGGGTAATGCGGTGCCGCTGGAAAGAATTACGGCAAAGGAGTTTTGCGATGCGTCGGATATTACCGCTACCGGAGATTTGACCCTCGCACCGCTGCTGTTGGCCGTTTTATGCCGCCCGGACGGGGAACCATACGACGAGGAGGGAGCCAAAACCCGCGCCCGAAAGATGGGAGACGTGTCGATGAGCATTTATCTGGAAGTATACACCCGCCTGATGGAAATGCACGCCTATCTGAGAGGGGAATTTCCGAAACTCTACGGATCGGACAAAGGCGGGGATAAATCGAGCGACGATCCCTACACATGGAGCGACAAACTGCTGTTCGTGGCGGACGACAAACCCAGCGAACTGCCGTATGCAGAGGGGCTGAATGCCTATGAATTTGTCCGCATACTGGACGCGAAACTCAAACGGGAGAAACAGAAATGGGAGATAGTAGCAGCGACCAGAGGATTTTAAAATGGCGGGCATGCGTGGCCCTGCTCGACATGCTCTACAACCGGGAATGCCGGTGCGACCGGGCCAAATGTGCCGGGCATTTCGAGTACCTGCGCCGGTTGAAATTCGAATACGAGTGTAAAATCGAAGAATATGAGGAAGAAATTAATAGAGGCGATCAAAGCGGCATTTCTCAGTGAGGGATACGGATTCTTTCAGGGGTTCGCAGACAAAATACAGGGCAGCGAATTGACCCTGCCCGCGCTGTGGCTTACACCGATTGAGGTGGCCGGGATGAGCGGACGTAACGACGGCAAAGTGACCTACAAAATCGTCCTGTACCTGTTCGTGCAGAACGAACAGTACGACGAGCGGCAGAAAGAGGAAAAATGGGAGGAACTGGAACGCATCGCGCGCAAAGGGATCGCTACGCTTCCGATGATCTCCGATGTCATTTCCACCGACAAAGTGACGATCAAACCGGACGAGTTCGCATTCACCTCGTTCGGGGAGCTTTCCCAGACGGTAACCTTCCTCGCTGACGTGTATTTCTGCAATGAGTAAGCCCCTCGACATACTTGACCAGTTGGCCGAACACCTGAAAAAAGCCTTGCAAACGGAGCTTTCAGTACGGATGCGCGTAGCCTCCGGGACACTGATAAACAGCATCGAGGCCGTGGTAAAAGAGACTATGAGCGGTTTCGAGATCGTCGGTTCGGCGGTCTATTACGCGAAGTATGTAGAGAACGGGCGCCGGGCCGGGGCGAAAGGGGTACCTATTGAAGCGCTAATCGAGTGGATCAGGATAAAGCGGATTGTGATAGAGGGTCGCAGCGAACGTTCTACGGCTTTTATGTTCCAGAGCTCGATCCGTCGCAAAGGAATCGCCCCGGCATTGTTTATCACGCGCACCCTGCAAAACCAGGAAAGCACAATCGACCGGAGTATTCACGCGGCATGCGGGGAATTGGTCAACTACCACATCGAAACCATGTTTAACGAAATCAAACAAGCAGCATGATAGACCTGACAGCAAAACCGGAGAAATTCAGCAGCGTATATCGTCCGGTAATATATACCCTGACCAAAACGGGTACGGAGAAAGAGACCGTGCAGATTCTCGACGGATCGACGGTACTCGGAATGAAACAATTTGTAACCGCGGGCCCAATTGCGGTAAACGTATCGGAATATTACCGTAACCTGATCGAAACGGCACCGGTGATCGATGACAGCCTCTCGTTTGTCCATGCCGTGAAACGGACGGTAACGGCCCGGATCGACGTGACTGCGGATTCCTCGGTGCTGCTCACTTCGGGGATTACCGATCTTGCTTTGTCCACCCTGCTGTCGAATGCGCCGGGGCCGCGGATACTCCGACCCGGAGAATGGGACGAATTGAGCTATCTGGTAGATGAACAGGTATTGGCCGGGACAATTATCGTTACGATGAAAAACGGGCAGGAAATCACCCTGCAAATGCCTAATTCGTCTATCGACGGAGTGGCCGTACTGGTGGTGCATTACGATTCCATCGCCGAGGCGGTGCAGCTCAAAGGTGCCGATCCCGCGGGCATGGCCGGAATCAGGGTAAAACCCACGCTCGGGTGTTACGACCTGCCGGAAGTGGAGTACCGGATTGTCCGCTCCGGGTGCGGTGTCCGTATCGCGTGGTGGAACCGCCGGGGTGGGATCGACTATTATACGTTCCGCTCCGACCTCGATAAAAGTTATACCACCGAACGCACGAAGATCAAAACGGCGGAAGGCTGGCGGACGGTTTCTTCGGAAGTGGAGGACGAACGCAATATCTCTTCCGGGGGGCTTCCGGGTTTCATGCTCGAATGGCTGGGCGAGATCGTCAGTGCGCCGAAAGTGTGGCTGATTGACGGAGACCAGGCTATTCCCATCGACATTACCTCGGACGTGATTACGACATTCGACCAGGCGGAGATGCCGCAGCTTGAGTTAACCTTCCGATCCATCGATACCGAAAAAATGCAAACGACATGATCGACCTGTACATAGACGGCAAACGCCTCGATACGGATCAGCAGACCGACGCCGCAATTACGCTCTCCATCGGGAGCGTGGAAGATCCCTCCCAGAGCCTGACGGCCTTTTCAAAGTCTATCGAAGTTCCGGCCACCGCCCGCAACAAAGAGATCATGCAGTTCGCCGATCAGCTTCACGGGGTCGAGCAGTTCAACAACGCCAAACACCCGGCCCGGCTGGAGGCCGGGGGCGTGGTGGTGATGACCGGCACCGCACAAATTACGAAGGTAACGGTAAACAACCTGCTGAATGCCTCATACGAAGTGAACCTGATCGGCGCGGAGTACGAATGGGCGAAAAAGGCCGCCGAAGCGAAACTCAACGAAACGGACGGATTAGGTAGCTGGGTATTCTCTGCCGCCACGATCAAAAGCCTGTTGGAATCCAATGGCGGGGTTTATCTGTTTCCGGTCTACCGGGGACAGTACGTGCGCCGGATCAACGACGAGAACACAGACAAGAAGAGCGGCACGAGCGGAACGTTTGTTCCCCGGCCCTATACCACGCTGGCCGACTACCTGCCTTTCTTCAACGTACGGCTGCTCATGGAGAAGATCATCGGCCAGTACGGGTACTCGATCCGTTCGGATTTCTTTGAAAATAACGCGCTTTTCGGACGTTTGGTCGTGGCCGGGGAGTGGGAAGAGTACGACACCTCGGAACTGGAGGAAAAATACGACTTCCTCGCGGGTAAGTTCGCATCTGGAGAGCCTTATTTCATCGTGACGAACCAACGCTATGAGTTCGGATTTAATGAAATCGGACGTATCGTAGACACTGTTAGGCCGGAGGAGGAATCCGCCGACGAAGAGGTGTTGGAGGATGTGTACGACAAGGGAGGGTGCGTAACATTCCCTGCTGTCACCGAGCCGGTATTCACGGCCAAAGAGGACATGGTGATAGGCTTCGAGTACAATCTCGAATACGTCACCGGGATCAGCACCGAGTACGCCGCCGAAGGTGATAAATACGGCAAACTGATCTGGTTTGACACTGTGGACGGGGAAGCGGTGCCGGAAGAGTGTATCGAGGCCGACCGCACGGACATATCGAAAAACACCCCGCAGGGCGAATACATGTATATCTACCGGCTGACGAAGGGGACTATCAACGACGACAAGCACTATATCCGGTTCCGGCATAACAAGGACGGAGAGTACGATGAAAACGGCGAATACGACGAGACATACGTTAAGATCGGCCAAAGCGGCTCTTTCGTCTGTACGGTCAACGTGTCAAGTACCGCCGAAGTATTTATCGGGGAGCCGAACCCGATTTTCCCGTCCCGGATGGTCTGGAAAAAGACGAATATGGAGATTGAGATGTTCGCCCTCGACAATTCGGCCACGATCAAACTGAAATATATCGTAGAGCCGAGGTTTTTGAGTGCCGGGGAGACAATGACGATCAAAACACCGGTATTCTCCAGTTCCAACGCGCCGAATATGGCCGACGGCAAAACACCGTACATCCAACTGGCCTTGACGAACAACACGACGGTCAAGGCGTATTTCTGTAAGCGGCCCGGCTACGGTACGGCCCTCAGTGCGAAAAACATGCTCCAATCGGGTATTACGCAGATGGATTTCATCAGCGCCGTAAAACAGATGTTCGACCTGATGTTCTACACCAACGCCGAGACCAAAGAGGTGTATATCGAGCCGCGGGAGGCATTCTACACCTCTACGCCGATAGACTGGCGGGGGCGGATGGACTACTCGCAGGAGATCGAGATCGAGGACGCGGGAAGCAATATTGGAAAAACTGTGGTACTCGGCTATCAGACCGACGATGTGATAGAGCGGCACAACGAAGAGACCGGAACCGAATTAGGCACCTACAGAGAAGATATTTTGAAATACCACGCCGAGGACGAAGAGGATTTGACCAACCCGCAATTCGTAGCGACTACCGTAGTGGGGGAAAAAATCCCGGGTGCGGCGGCTATTTCGCTGATCGACTTCTCCCCGGAAGATGACGAGCCGTCCGACCCGTGGGAATTGGATTTGGATTCTTCGATGAAGGTGTGCGAATACCTTGGCATGAAGCCTCTGCCGGACGGCACAGACCCCAATATACCCCCGCAATATCTCCTGATCCGGGATAAAGGCGTGAATACGGCGATTAACTCGTTTCCGGAGGTGTCGTTCGACAACCTGCATTTCGAGGGCGCAAACGGCCTGAAATCCTACTATGCGAAAACGATAGAATCGTACAACTACGGTAAGCGGATCACCGTGCAGGTGAAGCTATCCCCGGCGGACGTGGAAAACCTCATGCTGCCGAACGATCTGCGGCGGGATTTCCGCGCGCTGTATCGCCTCAGTATCGGCGGGGAGGATGTCTATTGCCGCCTGGAAGAGATCAACGACTACGACCCGGCCAGCGCCGAGCCGACAGAATGCGTGTTTTTGAAAGAAAATTAACTTAAAAATCAATATTATGGCTGATAACGAACAATTTTTTAGGATCGTCGTAGACTATCAAAGCGGATTAGACGCGCTCAAGAAAGTGGAGGATGCGTTAAAAGACGTTAAAGATCGGCAAAAGGAGTTGATCGACGAAATGAAAAAGGGGGCTACCTCTCAAGAGGAATACGGAACTAAAATGCAGGATTTGACTGTAAAAATAAAACTATACACCGATCAAAGACGTCAGGCGATCAAAGTAGCAAAAACAATCACGGAATTGAATAACGCCGAAGAAGGCTCTTTGGTGCGATTGAGTGCCGAATACGGGCGATTATATGATGTCTACCGTAATATGTCACGCGAAGAAAGGAACGGGAAACAAGGGCAAATTTTAATTCAGCAGCTCAATGAAATTAATAATGAATTAGCTACCTCGGAGGCTGCCGTTGGCCGGTATAGTCGCAATGTCGGTAACTATGCCAGTGGTTTCAGTCCTCTGAATTTTCAAGTACAGCAACTGGCCCGTGAATTACCGTCTTTGACTGTCTCAACGCAGCAATTTTTCCTTGCGATCTCGAACAACCTGCCGATGCTGGTGGATGAGATGCAACGGGCAAGGGTGGCTAACGAAGCCCTGAAAAAAGCGGGTGAAACCACGGTACCTGTCTGGAAACAAATGCTAAAATCCATCGGTTCGTGGCAAACCATGCTCGTTGTAGGGATCACCCTGCTTACTGCTTACGGTAAGGAGATCGGACAATGGGTGAAAGAGTTGTTTAGGGGGAAAAAGGCGATTGCCGACCTCACCTCTGCGAGTGAAACAATGGCTTCCTCATTCGCAAAAGACATTTCCAATCTAGGAACCTTATTTAATCGTTTGCATGATGCGAAAGAGGGCACAGAAGCATACAAACGGGCGAAAAACGATATCATATCGCAGTATGGTAAATATTTGGAAGGACAACGCGAAGAAATCAGAACTTTACAGAATCAAGAGGCAGCATACAGACTGTTGACAGCCGCCGTAATTGAAAACGCTCGTCAAAAAGGATTGTCTGAGGCTAATGAGAAAGCCACAGAGAAGTTTGGGAAAGCTTGGGCAAAGGCGTTCGATGGAGTGTATGCCAAATTTGAGGCTAAATTTGGAGAAAAAGAGGCCGGAAAGATATTCGAAACATTCCAAAAAGGGCTAGTTGGGTCAGGCGGAGAATTGAAAGGGCCTGTGCTTCAAGCCATATATGATCAATTCACGATGCAACCGGAGCCATTCGAAATCACAGGTGAAGATGGACAAAAGGTTCGAATGTATAGGGATTCAACAAATGAGCTGGATAAGGTGCTGAAAAAAGTGTCCAAAGCATATTCGGTCTTAAATGGGACAATCTTAACCGCAGAACAAATTTATGGGGGGCTATCCGACAAAACAAGGTCACTCATCAGAGAGCAAGAAGCGCTGCTTGCCGAGGCAAAATTAGCGCCTGAATCGACTGAAGCGGAAATCAAAGCAAAAAATGCTAAAATTAAAAAGATCGAGGATGAGATTTCACGATTAAAAAATCTTGGTGTTGTCACAAAACAGCAGCTTTCCGAGGCTAAGAAAGCAGAAAAAGATGCCGCAGACGCTAAAAAACAGCTTGAGGACGACACGATCAAGTACATGCGAGAGGGCCGGGAAAAAGATCTCGATAAACAAGAATTAGACTACCGTCGTGAACGTGAAAAGTACAAAGGAAATTCCGAAAAATTACAAGAGATTGAAGAATGGAATCACAATCAAGTCTCCGAAATCAATAAAAAATGGAACGAAAAAGAGCTGGACGAATACGATAAAAAGCTCAAAGCCCAATTAGATTTGCTGGAGGATGGCACCGACAAGAAAATTGCGTTGCTGAAATTGGAACGGGCCAAGTTAGTACGACAGGCCATTATGAACGGTGCAAGTGTCGTCGAAGCAACGGAACAGGCTAACAAGTGGTACAAAACCAAAGAAAAGGAGATTCGGGATGCTACTCCGGAAGGGAAGCGCGATTTAAAACTGGCTCAGATAGAAAACACTTATGAATTTGAAAAAGCCTGTATCAATCAACTTGACATTTCTGATGGCGAACGGTACAAAAAATTGGCAGAGCTTGAAAATAAACGCAGAAAAGATCAGGCCGATACCGCCTGGGCATACATTCAGCAACAATATGAGGCGGGGAAAATTACGCAGGAAGTATACGAAAAAAACAGGAAACTTTACGCAGGTTTCTATGCCGAAATAGCCAATGAAGCAGCAGACATAGCTAATATTGATACTATTTCAGCCGGAGGGACATCCGAAAAAGGGTTAGCTAAAGCCGCAAAAAGAAAATCGCGGCAAGAAAAATCAAATTCGTTTTTCGGTAAACTTTTCGGAATAGACCCCAAAAGTAAAGAAGGAAAGGCGCAAATTAAACAGGAGAAAAAGGAGTTACTTAATTTAGCCGTTGACACCGCCCGCGATATAGGGCAAGCTGTGATCGACATTCAGACCGAAATTTCGCAACGCCGATTGAAACTGGAGCAGGAACGGATCGACGCAGAACGGGAGTCAGAGTTGAAATCGCTTGAACTGCGGTATAACAAGGGGCTGATGTCCGAGAAAGCCTATAACAAAGCTGTCGAGGCAACCAATGCCGAAGCCGACCGGAAAAAAGAAGAGGCCGAACGCGCTGCATTCGAGCGGGAAAAACGGCTGAAAATTATGGGCATTGCCATCGATACGGCTGCCGGTATCACAAAAGTATGGTCAGAAACTGGCCTTACGGGCTGGAAATTAGCTATGGCTGTCGCACAAACAGCCTTCCTGACGGCAAACGGTATCGCTCAAACGGCTGTAATTTCTAGTCAACAATTCGCCAAAGGAGGTATCGTACCTATCGGAAACGGCAAAAACGGCGTTTCAATGGGGATGTTGCAAGGCCCATCACATTCGCAGGGGGGAATCCCGTTAATGGTGAACGGCCAGCCCGTGAATGCAGAGGTGGAAGGCGGCGAAATCCTTGCAGTAATCAACAAGCGATCCGCCGCTCAGTATCTTCCCCTATTTTCGGCGATTAACGCGACAAACGGCGTAAAATTCGAGAACGGCGGGGTTATCGGCTCCGGATGGTCATTGCCAACACCGGCACCACTACCGCCCAGCCAGAGCCAGCGCGACGCAGAAACATGGGCCGAATTACGGGGTTTACGAAATGACGTCGTTCGTTTAGCAAAAATTCAGGGCGAACGAGTGGACAATTTAAAGGTTTATGTTGTCGAAAAGGACATCACAAAAGCACAAAAGAAAGTTGCAAATATCAAGGCGAAAGCAACTATTATTGGGGGAAAATAGCTATATTGGCAATCAATTAGTTGCGTGCTTATAAAAGAATTAATACACAATGAAAAATTTGTTTTATTTACTTTTGGGATGCTTATTTTTCACAATAAGTGTTAATGGGCAAACCTTTATAAGCGATCATCAAAGTCGAATTGCAAGGTCTGCGACGGAATCGGAAGAACTTGGAAACGAGGAAAAGAGGATAATACTCGACACAACATTATCTACTATAAGTATTGAGATGCCGGACGGATCTACGTTTAAAAGTCATGTATCTTACGTTCATTCTCCTTATGAAGCTTATGGAGTAAAATACGCAGGATATTATTTGACGAGTCGGGGCGAAAAAATATACATACGAAATAAGGACATAGGCTTTCACGCACTAAACACTCTTGGTTATTTCTATACGTTTGATTTGAAAGGCATAAATTTAACAAAAGAAGAAATTGAGTCTCATACAGAACAGGTACAATATAAAAATAATCTCATGCTTCATGGCAAGTATCTGGCTGATTGTGTAAGAGAGCGTAAAGTAGTAGTTGGTATGCCCATAAGTTTATTGTGTCAAATCTTTGAAGGGGAGCCTAAGTTTGAAGAATGGTTTAAAAAAGATAGTAATGTGATCACTATTGTGGTGTATGCTAACGTAATTCTAAGAGCAACTAATCTGAAAGTCGATTCCGTGATATATTTAAATTGATCCTAAGTTTTAGTGTACATAGCCCGTCCACAGGATGGGCTTTTTTCATTCCAACATCAAAGTCCATGTAGTCGAAAATATGCTGTTGTTTGAAACGGCAATGAGGAAATCCCGAAATCGGGATTTCCTCTTATAATTCATCTAATGGGTCGATTTTCGTTTGCTCGACATGTTGTTTCGTTAATTTATCATTCATATAACACAACCGAATCACACTTTCTGAACTCGATAATGAGATAGTGTGCTTGCGATCTGACCATATATTCATTGAGCCGTTACATAAACTTGTGCCTTGCCCATATTTGTCATTTAAATCATCCCACAATTTACAATAGTCATTGCCTCGATCATCAAACGGAAGAATAGTGATGGTACTTGCGAAGAAAAGATTATCGACAAAGCCAAACTCTATATCGTCGCATAGATATCCTGCGAAGGTAGGGGTTTGTACGATAATTTTATTATTAGAGGATCGAATGGAGGTGATTTCAATATCGACTTTTGATTTTAAAACGACTTCGGCATCCTCCTTAGACGTACCAAATTTAATACCCCAAAAGGAATTGGGAATAGGTGCTTTAGTGAAATTCTGAGGAATGGGCGGTTCTTCGGCATTATTATGTAGATGATATAATGTGAGCTTTAAATATCCTCCCATATTGTCAGCCCACACGGACTTCCACATTCTACTGAACGAATACCCTGATCTAAATCTTGCCTCTTCATCGTCAGAAAATCCTCTATTTCCTAACGAATCAGGACCGTACATGCGTGCAAGGTCGTTGATGAAATTTATAAATTTACGAATCGATGTTGTATTCCGAGCTTTAAACTTGAGTGTATAATTTTTGTCTTTTCGAAAATAGATAACTTGAACAGAATCAAAAATATCTAATTCAGGCTGCTCCAACTTTAGCAGATAATATTCTATCTCTTGGTCTGAGTCCTCAGAAACTTCAGAGCTAATGCATCTCGGCGAATATTTAAAAATGTCGTGAATATCGATATTAAACCAATCCTCTATTGTTTTCGTAGGAATACTCGTCCTGACCGATTCTTCAGGTGTATATGTAAAATCTTGTTCGTTCTGATTATTTCTCGTAAAAACTATCACGAGAACAACCACCGCTACGATAATGATTATAAAAGCTATCATATTATCTAATATTAATAAGAACATCTAATTTATGGTTTTTGATTCGCTTCTCAAAATTGAAGGTTGTATTTATAATGCATTCTAACCTGTAAGGCAAGTGATGCCCGCCGATAGCGGGCTTTTTTATTGCCTTCAAAAAATATTTTCATTTTTTTTCATTTTCGTTTGCACTAACGTCTCGCTCATTCTCTTTGTAAGAAAAGAGCGAACGTATGCCCTCACTTGGAGAGATCAAGATCACCAATAAAGCCGCCGAAGTCATTATCGACATCGAGGGAATCATCGGCATTCCCGAATGGTGGCAGTTCGACAACCCAGACGAGCGGGTTGCCACCTACGACAAGTTCAAAAAGTCGGTAGGAGAACTCAAAGACATCAAATCCCCGGCCATCACGGTTAACATCCGCTCTCTGGGCGGCAGCGTTAACGACGCTTTGCTGATCCACGACACCCTGTCGGGGCTCAAAGCCACTGTTACGACCAACTGCTACGGCTATGTGGCCTCTGCCGCTACCATCATCGCACAGGCCGCCTCGTCCGGACGGCGCAATATCTCGGAAAACTCCCTGTACCTGATCCACCGGGCCAGTGCCTACGCAGAGGGAAACTCCGCCGAGTTGGAGGAGGCCATCCGCATGCTGAACAAGACGGACGAGCTCATTGCGGGTATCTATGCGAACCGCTCCGGCAGGTCTGCTGAGGATTTCACCGCTCTGATGAAAATCGGTGAATGGTTGACCCCCGAAGAGGCCAAAGAGGCGGGTTTGGTGGATAATATCACCAAGTCATCGGGCATCACGAACCTCGACGCTACTTCGATCCATAACCTGAAATTGCCGGATATTCCGGCGGACAAACAAATCAAAAACGACAATAACATGAAAATCAAACTGAAAGAGAGTTGGAAAGGGATTCTCAACTTCTTCGGACTGGAAAAGGACGCGGAAATGGAGATCACCGACGCCGAACTGGAGCGCATCAACAACGAAATGGAGGCGCGGGACAAGAAGATCGCCGACTTGACGGATAATGCCGCCGGAAAAGACGTGGAGATCGCAAACCTCAAACAGTCGGTCACCGACAAGGATACCGAGATTGCGAACCTCAAACAGCAGGTAACAGACAAGCAGTCCGAGATCGACAAACTCAAAGCCGCGCCGACGAAAACCAAAGACTGCGAGGACCCCGATCCTGCGGGTGAATCGCTCAAAAGTAACGCCGCCGCTTACGAAAACGACGTCAAAAACTTCAAATAATTCTGAATCATGGGAAAAGTAATCAAAAATCCTAAAACTTACGAAGGACGTGAGTTGGAGCAAATTTTCTTCCGTCCGATGCTCACCGGCCCGGATGCGGCCGACCTCGGCGTGAAGGCCATGTACAACATGCCGGTGCCTACTACGCTCAATTTCTGGAAACGGGCCGTAGACGTACTGAAAGCGTACAAGAAAGGCTGGGACGGCGGGGCAATCGCCGACAAATTCCAGAAAACGATCAATTTGTCGAAGGTAAAAAGCGAGATGAGTTACTCTGCCTCGGATTACTTCTCGATGATCTACGAGCTGATTACGAACCGCTCGGACGTGAATCTCGACGACCTTTCCGGTACCGAATTGGAAGCCGCCGAAACCGCGCTGTTCAAAGAGGCCATCGCCGAAGCAATCCGCGTGACGATGTGGTGCGGCGACACCTCGCGCGAATCGGGCTTCAACTCCTTCGATGGCTTCCTCAAGCGGATCAAAGCCGACATCGGCACCGGCGAGGACGACGTGAAATCTATCGCGTGTCCGTCGATGGCGACCCCGGACGCTGCCGAAGCGGTGCTGAAAAACCTGTTGGACAATGCGCCCCTCGTGCTCAAACAGTTCAAAGACCAGGGTAATCTTGTTTATCTGGTCACTTCGGACGTTTACCAGAACTACGAGGAATCACTCGACGCCGTGGTGCTGGAATCGGCCTATGCCGCCAAGCAAAACGGACGCCCCGGCCTGAAATACAAAGGCATTCCGTTGGTGGACGTGAAACTGGCTGGGTATCTGCCCACTATGGCCGACATGCCGCAGTCGTTCGCCATCCTGACGGATCGCCGCAACCTGGCAATGGCCGTCAACACGTCCGATTTCCCCGGCACCGAGGTGCGGATGTGGTACAACCCCGACGAGATGGAGAACCGCCAGCGTGCGATCTTCATGGCCGGATGCGACTACCTGCTTCCCGAGCTGATTGTCATCGCGCTGCCTGTGGCCGTTACGGGGGTGACGCTGGACAAAAACACGCTGTCGGTCGCTAAAGACGCTACCGCTACGCTGATCGCTACCGTTTCTCCCGATGATGCAGGCAACAAAACCGTGATCTGGAGCTCTTCGGACGACACCAAAGCGACCGTCGATGCAACGGGTAAGGTCACCGGTGTGGCGGCAGGATCGGCTACCATTACGGTGAAAACGGTGGACGGAGCAAAAATCGCGACCTGTGCCGTAACTATTACTGAATAAACCAACCTCAAACAAAAATTATGTCAATTCTTACAGGTTACACGAAAGTGTGCAAAAAGACTTCGGGCGGTGTGCTGACCATCGGCCTGATCGAAAAGGAAAATTTCAAGGGTGCGACCCTCGATGCCGACAGTGACGCCTATTCGGCGATCACGCTCGCCGCTCAGTCAGCATTCAGCAAGTACGAGTTCCTCGAAGATGAGGCGGAGTTCAAGGAGGACACCAAGCGCGAGAACGGCTCGGTGGTCATCACCAAGTCACTCGTATTCAAGCTGCCGACGATGAACGCCGCCTCGCGCAAAGCCGTGCAGGAGATCATCGACGCTTCGTACTGCGGTCTGGTGGCCGTAGTGATTACCCCCAACGGCGATGCGTTCGTGGTGGGCTATGGCGAGGACGTGAAACTGGAACGTCCGCTGCGTATCTCACAGTCTACCGGCACGACGGGTAAAAAGTTCTCGGATGCCAATGGCGACGAAGTGACGCTGACCTGCGACCACACCGAGAAATCGCGCATTTACTCGGGTGACACGGACGCGCTGTTCACCGCAGCGCCGGGAGCGTAAATCTTCCCATCCATCATGTTGCATGAAAGGGAAGTCTGCGGCTTCCCTTTCTTTAAAAACCGAAACTATGGCAAAGAAATACAGCATCAAACCCGGCTATGAAAACGCCGAAATCGTGGCGTCAAAGCCTCCGCACCCCAGGACGGACGGGGCGCGTTTCATCCTGTCCCGCTGCACGCAGAAGGATTTGAAATACCTGCACGATGTAGTGTTATTCGAGGGCGTAACCGTTTCGAGCGATGAGAAAGCAAAAACAGACGAACAAGACCGTTAAAGCCTTCGTGACCGAAAACCGGGTCGATCCGTTCGTTTCGATAGGTTCGACGATGGCCGCCACGGGTAACTGCTGGAGGTGGGGAACCGACAATATGTTTCCCTATGCCCTTGCCATCCTTGCACGGCGTTCGACGGCGCATCGGCGGATCATCAACGACAAAGCGGATTATATCTCCGGCAAAGGGTTTTCCTTCGATGAAAACCGACCGGAGTTGGAAATGATCGTGGAGGCGGCCAACGGGACAGGCGAAACGTTGCGGCAGGTGCTCAACAAGCTGGCATTCGACAAAGCCCTGTTCGGGAATGCTTTTCTTGAAATCGTAACCAACCGCAAATGCTCGTTCGTCTCATTCTACCATCAGGATGCGACCAAATGTCGCCTGTCGAAAGACAAATCACACATTATCCTCTGTCACAACTGGCGGGAATACACACCGATGCAAGCGCCCACCTTGCCGCTTTATCCTCAGTTCGACGAAGCCCCGGACGGTACGCTGCGCTCGATTATCCACTACAAAGATTATGAGCCGATGTTCGAGAACTACGGCGTGCCGCCCTATATCGCCGGGTTGAATGTGTCGGCCATCGCCTACAAGACGGACAAATGGAATATCAGCCGTCTGGACAACTCGTTTCAGCTTTCGGGTGTGATGACCCTCGACAGCGATGTGAACAACGAGGAAGAGGCCAAACAGATCGCCGAAGCGGCACAAAATAAGTTTGCGGGGAAACCGGGGCAGGTATTGTTCCTGGTAAAAAACAGCGGAGGCGAGGATGGGTCGAAATTCATTCCGATCACTTCGTCGAACGAGGGAGACTGGCAGGCACTGCACGAGCAGTCTACAACAGATATTGTTGTTGCTCATTCGTGGTTCCGGTCACTGAGCGGATTGGACTGGACGTCGGGATTTAATTCTGACCGTATCCTGCATGAGTATGAAATCGCGCTGAATACGGTGATCCTCGGCGAACAGGCCGAACTGATGGAGCCGATCCGGGAAGTGTTGGAAAATATGGCCGGAATAGACACCTCATCGCTGCAAATCATCAACCGGCCCCCCATAACCCTGAAACCCTCGTACATGATGGTGTGGGAGGCACGCAAGGCCGACGGGCTGGATTACGACGAGAACGACCCGAAACAGCAGGTTTTCCTGGCAAACCTAAAACAGTCGAAAAATGGTACTGATAACGAGTAACGAGGTTATCGACCTGGCATTCTCCAGTGTGGAGCAGATCACGCCGGGGATTATCAAGGAGACGAAAATCGAGGCGGCGCAGGAGCGCTACATCCGTCCCGCGTTCGGCGAAATGTATAACGCGATGACCGAAGGGAGATATCCGGAGTTCGTAAACACTTACCTCAAACCGGCCCTCGCGTATTTTGTCCGGCACGACGTGATCCCGGAGGTATCGACACCGGTAGGCAACACCGGCGCGATGCTTCCTTATGCGAACCATGCGAATGCCGCAACGGACAAACAGCGGGAATTGGCGATGGATAGTGCGCTGAACAGTGCCAATGCTCTTTTGGGCAAAGCAATCCGGCATATCGAGGCGCACCGGGAGGATTTCCCGGAGTACAAACCATTGGTAAAATGCCCCTCGATCCGGGGCGGGATGATTCTTTAAGACATGGCAACGGGTAATAATTTCTATCAGGGAGAGACCATAACAGTCGGTTTCGCCGCATACGAGGACGATGCAGACGTACCGGTGGACATCACCGGGTACGACATTACAGCGATCCTGTACAACGCTTCGCGCGGACGTATTCTCACGATGAGTACGAACGAGGGCGGGTATCTGATCGTGAACCGCGTGGGAACCTCGGAACTGACCGTAACCGTTCCCGCTGCTTTTACCAGTAAAATATACCCCGGACTGCTCAAAATCGAAGTGAAACTAACAGAGCGGGAAACCGGGAAGGTAGCAATAGCAATGACCGATGTAATCTATTTGATGGGCTGTAAAATCGGAGGCATCAACCTATGAGGCTTGTGACGACATTCATACAAAATACGGAATCTACCGATCCCGATCTTTCGTACCTGAACCGCGCACGGTTCGTTTTGTCCGTGGCCGACGGGCATGGTTCCGACGGTGTGGGTATTCTGGACGCGGTGATTCGTAACCGGCACCTATTCCTGTCGATGACTTCCGGCGCGGAGATCGACGCGGGGAGCGTATTTACGGAGGACGATTTACCGGTAGCTTCGGATTCCCGTCTCGGTATCGCCGCGTTCGACCCGGCCTATTTTTCCATATTGGCCGGGAAAGTGTCGCTACGTGGTGATTTGGATTTCGGATTGAATGAAACACAGCTTGCCGAATACCTGACCGCCAACAAATACGCGACGCAGGCATGGGTTGCCGCACAAGGATTCATCGGCAGCGACGGGTTGGCCCTGTACGCTACGAAGGAATGGGTGCTCGGACAGAATTTCGCCAAAGCATCGAGCCTGGGCAATTATCTGCTGAAATCCGTCTGGGACGAGGTATTCGAGGTGACTACGGTTAACGGCGTGCGGGTATTGAACGTGAAGTTGGATATTGCGGGCCTCAAAGGCATCAGCGCTTACGGTCTGGGTTCCACCTCCGGCAGTGGTGCATCCGGTTCCCTCGGAGAGTTGGTCAACGTCGGGCAGTGGGCCGACGAGGTACCTACCGCCGACCGGGTGATGGTACAACTGGCCGGGGCTACACATTGGTCTGCAAAGCCGCTCGCCGATCTGGTCGGTCTCGATACTGCGGCCCTTGCACAATACCTGACCGCAAACAGCTACCTCAAGGCAAGCGATATTTCAAGTTATCTGACCTGGGCCAACCTTTCCGGCAAGCCTACGGTTTACCCGACGAGTTGGGAATTAGTGACGGGCCGGCCAACGAAACTCTCCGATCTGACCGATGACGTTGTAGCGGGCAACTATCTGCCTAAGCCAACATGGGATGCCGTATTCGAAGTGGTCACGGTGGACGGCACACCGGCGCTGAAAGTCAAGTACGATATTCTCGGGCTCAAAGGCATCACAGCCTATGCGGACGGCTCCCTCTCCGGCGGCTTCTCCGGTGCGTTGGTCGATCTGGTGGACGTGGCAGTGACTAATCTTGCCTCCGGGGACATTCTCAAGTACAACGGGACGCATTTTGTAAACGTGCCGGTCTCGTCCATCGCCGGGGCTTCGTCGTGGGATCAGATCACCGGAAAACCGGAGTATTACCCGACCCGGTGGGCGGACGTGTCCGGTGCACCTACATCTCTTCCGGCCTCTGACGTATACCCGTGGGCTAAAGCGGCCTCGAAGCCGACCTATACTGCCGCCGAGGTCGGGGCGCTGGCTTTGAGCGGAGGCACCCTAACCGGTAATGTAATCACTATCGGCTCGTTCATCCTGGCGAATAGCGGTGCATACCCTCAGTTAACTTTTCGCGCAACAGCGGATAATTCAGAGAGGCTGCTTTTTCGGCATGGCAACGATCTGAAATGGAGGTACAATGGCACCAACGACGGAATAATATACCATTCCGGCAACTTCAATCCCTCGTCCAAGCTGGATAAGTCCGTTTGGGATGAAGCCTTCGAGCTAAAAACGGTAAACGGTGTGCGGGTGATCTCGGCAAAGCTGGACTTTCTCAGCGTTGCAGGCATCAGCGCTTATGCTACCGGCCCATCTTCGGGCGGCGGTGGCGGCGGATTGGATTACGACCTGCTCAAACAGGCCCTGACCGGCGCAATCACCCCGGACGGTTATCCGTTCACGATCTCCGCTTCGTTTCTCGGAGCCATCGGCAACACATACCTGCCACTATCCGGGGGGACACTTACAAATACAGGTAATTCTGCGCCTCTAATCATAACAGGTTCGAGCCTTCAAGCCTGTACAAAGTACATGATGAACGGCTCTACGGTAAGCGGCTATTTTGGGGTAGTAGCACAAGGACTTAACGGTGCCTTTATGCAATATGCCAACGGAACAATTTCTCCGTCATTAATTATAAATAACGATGCAGCTCCCCGATTTATCAACACGGCTGGAACTCAATTTATCCTTTACCATTCGGGCAACTTCAACCCTGATAGCAAATTCCCTTATCTGGGGATGGGAGGTGTAAATGATAATAGCAATGAAATAGGCGCAGGCTATAGTGGAAGTTCTGCCGGAGGTAATTTTAACGGGCCTTTTATAAAATTCGGGCAGACTTCCAATTATATGACCGAACTTTACAATCGCCATGATCAGGATGTGTTCCAGATCAGAAGGATGGTAAACGGAGAGTGGCAAGCATTTGTCAATTTGTGGCACTCCGGAAACTTCAATCCGGACAATTACCTGCCGTTAACAGGCAATAAAACCATAACCGGAAGCTTAACTGTTGCCAATGGTTTCACTTCCGGCATAATGAAATGCCAAACAGGGGCATATCCTCAGCTTCAGTTTGAACAAACAAATACCGGCGTTACGAGTATTTTGTTCGTCCATACTAATAATGCCCTGATCTATCGTCCGGTAGATCCGGGTAGTGATTACACCGTTTACCACTCCGGTAATTTCAATCCGGATAACTATCTCCTAAAGACTGCCAATGCGGTATCGGCCAGCAAATGGGCGACAGCGCGCACCCTCACCCTCACCGGCTCGGCTTCTGGCAATGTATCGATGGACGGCTCGGCGAACGTGTCGCTTAGTGTGACGAACAACCGGCTAAACTCGAATAGCGAGATGACCTATGGCTGGAATGGTATAAATTATTTTAACCTGGCAGGTACTGCCGGAGCAGCAGCAAAAATAAACGACACACCCACGACGGCATGGTGGCACATCCTGCGCTTTAACCACGGGAACAGCGCCGGGTATTATACCGATCTGGCAGTTCCGTTCAATGACAATACGCTGTACTATAAACGGGTGACTTCTGGAACCTTGCAGAACGGAGGATGGGTAAAAATTTGGGATGAGAAAAACGCCAACCTCTCGACTGTGGATTGGGCCGCGAAAAACATTACCGCTGCCGGTACCGTCACTGCCACCAAACTCGTAATTGGAGGAATAACCATCGACGTATACAACGGCGCGCTGCGCGTAAACGGAAACCTTGTCGCTACAGGCGGCGTAACAGCATATCAATAAAACTATGGCACTCGGAAAAACGAATATTTCAATCGACCTCGTGCGCCGCACGCTCGGATCGTCGAAAACAGACGTAGGAGGGCTTTGCCTGGAGGATAAGGTAAACATGTTCTCCTACTACAAACCCATCGATTCGCAGGCTCAGTCTACCGATCCGAATACGGACTGGCCGGCCAACATCAAGCAGAATTTCGGGATCAACATCCCGGAACTCACTTTGCCCGTGGATACGGCTTTGAACTGGACGCGGGACAAACCCGTCGGCGGACGGCTCAGTCCGTACAGACTGACCGATTTCGGCGGTTACGAGCACACCGCGCGGCCCTGCCTCAGTTCGGGTTGTACGGGAACCGTCAGCGTCAATATGTCCGATACGGGTTATACCACCCGCACGTTCACTTTCGAGCAAATCCCAGCAAGCAGCAAGACGAATGTTTCGGCGCTGAACATGAAAGGGATTCAATACTATTACTGGGGTTTTGCCTTGCTTACCTCATTGACCGCTACCGAGGGTAAATTAATCACTTGCGACAAGACCATCGGCGAGGGCGGCAATAGTATTACCGTGGACTTCTTCGAAATCGGAGCAGGAACGCACCACAAATACATGCTCTTCGTGCTGAGCAAAAAGAAGTCCACATGGACGAATCAGGACGAATGGAACATCAGCGATCTGGAAGTCGATCCGCTGGTGGTGTATCACAACAGCACGTTCATAAATCCGGTTCCGCTTAATATCTTCAACTCGATCCTGATTTCGGCCAAGATGACCGGGATAAATACCGACGGTGCAAAATACACTTTCTATCCGTTCAGCAACTTTACATCCTCTCCGTTGCTGTTCCACGGTACTCAGTATGCGTATGTCAAGGTGACGATCACCAATATCGCAGAACACGAAGTAAGATACACCACGCTGCAAGAAGTAGAGGTGGTATCATTCTGGGGGACGGTCGAAAAAGGGACGCCCCTCGTATTGGATGCCACAACGGGAAACAGGGTTTCGATGATTGTTTTGGCTGCCGGGGAAAGCCGGGACTATGTGCTGGAAATCGAGCAATTCGCATGGCATAACGGGGAATTTCAGTTGGACAATTATCCGACCGGCGTCGTGAACTCATACATCAAACTCGGATTCGGCGAACTGCTCGACCAGACCGGAACCTTCCAGATACAGGCAAGGAACATCTAATTTGTTATCAACCAATAAAATCTTTCAATTATGTCAACAGTAAATGCAATTATCAACGAGAACAAGATCACCGCACAAACGATTCAGCGGCTTATCAAGGCAAGCGTAGGTTCGGCCGAAGTTTCGGCGGAGGTAACGATGACCAATGCCGTGGTCGCTTCCTACACGGGCGGCCAGATCACCGAGAACGGAGAAGTCAAAGCGTCGTTCAACCAGTACGCGGACGGCAAGATGCAGATCAGCGCGGATGTGGAGTACTTCTCGCAGGCGCAGGCGATCCTCACTCCGTTCATGCAGAAGATGGACGCCATCGCGCTGACGATGACCGAACAGCCCGAATCAGTAATCGAAGCGTAACCCTAAAAACTCAAAAAGATGAAAAAGATCGAACTTGTAGCACTGACCCAGCTTTTGGGCAAAATCAGTTCCGGCAGCATTTCTCACGATGAGCGCAAAGGGTTGCTCGACACAATGAAGGTTGCCAAATACAACCTCGAAATGCGCGACGAGAAGATGCGTACGGCAATGAAGAAGTACGGAATCGAGATCGACCCGAACACCGGAAGGATTGCCGAAGGTAACGACAAAGCCGCTGTCGCTTCATTCCTCGACGATATGAACAAGGTGGACACGTCGGATGTCGAACTCAAGCCGTTTCTTTCGGAGGCCGGGGCCGATGCGCTCTGGGAGGAAAACAAGCTCACCACCTCGGAGCGCATGATGCTCGATGAGCTGGTGAAACAGCCCGAGCCGGAAGCTCCGGAGAAACCGGCGGCCAAAACGAAAAAGTAACAGGGCGGCAGAACCCGGCGGAATTTCCGCCGGGCTTTCCCGGCCAGTAAAACGACAAGTATGGAACATTTGAATTTACAAGCCCTCGCCGATAACCTGAGCCTTTTCGCGTTCATCTACCTGTGCGTGTTCGGCGCAATCGTAATGGATTTGTGGAGCGGGGTGCGCAAAGCCCGCCGCCGGCACGAACTGCGCATGAGTAACGGCTACAAACGCACGGTAGACAAGATCGCCCGATACTACAACATGCTGCTGGTGGTCTCGATTATGGACGCGCTGCTGATCGTCTCCCAAGCGCACAGCTTTTGCTCTCTGCCGTGCCTGCCTTACCTGACGATCATCGGGGCGCTGTTCCTCTGCTTCATCGAGCTGAAAAGCATCTTCGAGAAGGCGGAGGACAAGACCAGGTTCGCGGAATCGGCACTGCTGGCCGGGAAGATCATCGCCAACAAGGACGATCTGAAAAAGCTGGTGGAGGAACTGACGAATAAAAAACAGACGGAGGAACCATGAAATACTTTACCATTCCCGAACTGACCGCCTCGGCCAAGGCCCGGTCGCTCGGGATCGACAATACCCCGCCGCCGGGGGTGAAGATCAAACTTTCGACACTCGTAAACAACCTGCTCGACCCGATCCGCGAAAAGTGGGGCGGCCCGATCACGGTCAACAGCGGTTATCGGTGCCCGACATTAAACAAGGCGGTCGGCGGCGTACCCACCAGCCAGCATGTCCGTGGAGAAGCCGCCGATATTACCGTCGGCAGTCCGGCCAAAAACAACCAACTGTTCAAAATGATCGTGGACGGAGGCTTCGATTTCGACCAGTTGATCGATGAGGCGGGATATAGCTGGGTGCATATTTCGTATTCTGCGGGAAAGAACCGGCATCAGATATTGCACTTGAAATAATTGTGCGGCATGAAAAATTTTGGCACATACACCCTCATTATTCTTTTATTCTTTGGCATGTTCTTTCTGGGGCGCTGGACAAAGAATTTCGACCCGGTTAAGATCGTACAGTACGATACTTTGCCGCCAGTCGTACATCTCGACACGATCAGAGATACGGTGCCGGTACCGAAATACGTGCATATCGTTCGGTATGACACCATCCACGATACAGCAGACGGGAAACCTATTCACCTTCCTATTCCGATCGGTCGTTACCTGTTTACCGACGATTCGACCTATCGTATGGAGGTAGAGGGCTACAATGTGCAGGCAAACAGTATCGAAGTCTATCCCCGGACGGTTACACAAACCGTTATCCAGCGGATCGGGGCTCCCGGCAGGCCGAAACGCTGGGGGATCGGCGTGAGCGCCGGGGCAGCTTTAACGCGGCAAGGCGTGCAACCTTATATTGGGATAGGAGTACAGTATAATTTGATTTCGTTTTAGATTCAAATATTAAATTGCATTTTTAAAAATATTTATTTTTTACAATTGATAATCAATGTGTTGAATATTGAAATAAATATACTATATTAGCAATACCAATTTTAACTAAAACCAAACTACTATGAAAAACGTTTTATTTTGTGTGGTGATGGGACTACTTTTGATTGGTTGTTCCCAAAATGATGAAATCATTCGTCAAAATTCTGAGAATATAGTATCCAAGGCAGTAACAGCCAGTGGATATCATCTTTCCTCATATTCGGTTGGGTTGATGACTCCCTCTGGTTCAGAGATTGTGCGTATACTTGATCCTAACGGAAATACTGCATGGGTTCACTGGTCTACTGACGCATTTTTAACAGATGCTAGTGTTGCTTCTTCTGGGTACGGTCCCTCAATTACTATATCGGCAGAAGGGGATCATCCGTCTGGATCGGTAAACGTTTGGGTAAACGGGAAAAACATTGGTCCGGTGCTTGTTCATAAAAAAAGCACCGGGGGCGGTAGCGGCCGTGATACTACAGATATGGGGTCTGTTTCTGGTGGAGATTTACAATAATATAATGATCTATATATAGTTGTAGAATTTGGCTAAATTTTAAAATTGGCCAAAGTGTAATAACTCTTCTATATAATCTGATTATCGAATATTATTAGGCCTTTTGCCATTAAGCCACTCTTTTGAGTGGCTTAATTTTTTGATCTGTAAATGATGGGGCCGATCCCACCCGCGACTGAAATCTAAATGCACGAATCGGATTCCATCGCCGACCGGTCAAAGTACATAGCAGAATTGCATAGTCAGGTATCAGACATTGTAGAAACGAAAAGGACCGTGCCGTAGTGGTATGGGTTATAGGTGGGGGATGTATTTTGATAGTTGGCTGGATGGTTAAAAGAAGGTTTAGGTTGTAAAAAGCCTATTACTAAAAAATGTGGCGAGATTTTTGACTTCGAGCGGACGTAATCAATAACCTATACCAATAAATATAGAATTACTATTAAGGCCTTTTGTCTTTAAGCCACTCGTACGGGTGGCTTATTTTTTTTGACTGCACGAGGACACAAATGTATAAATTTTACACTAATTTTCAGCAAGATAAGCTATAATTTTGCGGTTGGCTTCATCTACTTTCTTTTGGTCAAAGTCAATATAAATATCGGTCACAGTGTTCCCTCCATGCCCGAGAGCAGCTGCAATCGTTTCTTTGGGTATGTCCAGTTCGGAGGCAATGGTAGCCCAGGTATGGCGAGCCCAGTAGGTTGATATCTTCGGGAAAATAGGCGTGATAGTTTTTTTCCCTCTCTTCCCTATTTCAACTTTACCTAATTTCTTTAACGATTTATTCATTCGCAAAGTAAAATCCCTGTAATTTGATCTGTTATCAAAGAATGATAATAGGTGTTCAGTTCCCCGATACTTGTTAATTATGGCTTGAGCTTCAGGTAATACCTCCACACTATACAACCGCCCCGTTTTTGATCGCCTATACTCTATCCTGCCATTAACAATCTCTGTCAAACCTGCAAGATCAATCGTATTAATCCCTCTAAGATAAAACAGCAACATAAAAACGTCCCGGTATTTTTCCAAATACAAATCGCAGGGATAGTCTCTCAAAACAACGAGTTCTTTTGCGGTAAGAGATCGTTTCACCGTAGCCTGTTTGGGTATTTTAAATTTCCGAAATGGATATAGATTCATAGGGATCAAATCTCTATCGATAGCGTCATTAAAAATTGCTCGGATATTACGAAGATATATCCCCCGGGTATTCGGAGAAAGATTTTGATTTTTGCCACTTAAAAATGCGTCAAAGTCTTTCATCCAAGATACATTCATCTGCTCAAACGTAAGCGAATCAATATCCGAGAATGCGGCTACTTTATTGTACATCCTCACAAACGTCCCGAGTGTATTTTGTTTCGCCATATTGGACGTATATGCCTCATACCTATCCTTAAATAAAATCGGTTTGGCCTCTCCTATGGTAGCTATGTCATTATTTTCGATTATCTCTTTGAGCTCTTTATCCGTAATCTTATTCAATTTTCCCAAAGCGGCCAGTTGATATAAGATAGTCCGAGCTTGCGATAAACGCTGATTAATGTATGCGACGTCTGCTTTGCGGTTGGGCAATAGAACTTCGCCATTATCATGTATTATAGCTCCCCGCTCCCACTCTTCCCGGACAAAATACACTTTCAGATTTATCAAAAAGAATTTTTTATGAGTGACTGCTAATTTGAGTGGGAACGTCCCATTTTGGCGAGGCGAGCGAATGTCGAGATATAATTTTACGGAAGCCATATTTGCAGGGATTTTGCAGGGATTTTGATCTAAATTAGCAAATTTTAATCAAAAACAAGCAAATATTAGGCGCTAATTTGGGCTTACAACAAAGCGCATACAAAGAAAAAACGCTGACCATCCATAGATTCACTATTGATAATCAGCGTTTTAATTTTCGTAGCGAGACCGGGACTTGAACCCGGGACCTCAGGATTATGAATCATGC
>ERZ791909.309-NODE-309-length-48208-cov-4.747991_pt1 | contig 48208 bp, 48 predicted proteins | sample MGYA00510143_ERZ791909 | MGnify/ENA primary metagenome ERZ791909 (study PRJEB30046, sample SAMN00792093) | human gut metagenome | study: EMG produced TPA metagenomics assembly of the A metagenome-wide association study of gut microbiota in type 2... | reverse complement strand
CCCGCGCGATCGCTTCGGCCGCATAGGCCCCGACGCCGCCGAGTCCGACGACCAGTACGCGGGCGTTTCGCAATCGTTCGATGCGGTCGCTTCCCAGCAACAGTTCCGTGCGTTGCATCCATTCTTTCATAGGCCGAACAGGTTCAGGTAGTTCGTATGAACGGCGTCGCGGAGCGATTCGGCCGGTTCGTTCCGGATGTCGGCGGCCCGGCGGTAGACCGACTCGATCTCCTCCCCGGACATATCGGTTTCCAGAAACAGCCTGTCGGAAGGTATGCTTCGCAGCGTCCGGCGGGTTTTGGGCGACCGTTCGACCGTCTTGCCGAACGACAGATACCAGCCTCTGCCGAGCAGTTGCGACGCGAGCTGTTCGGAGCCGGTAAAGCCGTGTACGATGACCGGCAGCGGGAACCCGTTCAGCATGGCCTTCAGATCGTCGTAAGCCCTCACGCAATGTACGACCAGCGGCAGGCCGAGCTCGGCGGCCAGATCCCTCTGGCAGGCGAGCCATGTCCGTTGCGCTTCCCTGTCGATGTCCGCCGCATAGTCCAGCCCGATTTCGCCGACGGCTGCCGGTTGCAGTTCCCTGATTCCGTCGAGCCATTCGCGTTGCGCACGCTCCGCATCCCAAGGGTGGATTCCGGCCGAAATTTTGCCGTCGGTGCTGTCGGGAAAGTCGGTCCCGATACGCAGGCTGCGGATGCCAGGTCGGCCATCGAGCGGCCGATGCGTGTGAATATCTACCCAATAGGAGTTCACGTACGTAAAAATGATTAGTTTTGCGAATACAAAGATAGCAAACGCTGTACAATGGGCAATCGATCGTTTCTCGCGGCATGGAGCGCTTTCGCGCTCGTTTTCTTCGGCTGTTCTTCCTGCGGGGAGAAACGAATGCCGGCCTCGCGGACGGAAGCGTTTGCGGAAAACGGTCGGCGAAACCTGACGCTGATCTTTACGGGCGACCTGATGCAGCACATGCCTCAGGTGTTCGCCGCCCGGCAGCGGGACGGTTCGTTCGACTATACCTCCTGTTTTTCCCGGCTGAACAACTATTTTTCGAGCGCCGATTTCGTCATTGCCAATTTGGAGACGACGCTCGGAGAGGAGCCTTATTCCGGTTATCCCCGTTTCCGATCGCCCGAGGCGCTGGCCGGCGCGATGCGCCGTGCCGGGGTAGATGTCGCCGTGCTGGCCAACAATCACATTTGCGATCGGGGAGCGGAGGGAATACGCTCGACGCTGGCTGCACTCGATGAGGCCGGGTTGCTCCATACGGGCGCCTTCGCCGACAGCGTTCCGCCGCGCGAGAGGTATCCTCTGATGCTCGAAAAGGAAGCGTTCCGGGTCGCGCTGCTCAATTATACCTACGGAACGAACGGCTTGCCCGTTCCGTCCGGGTGTCGCGTAAACGGCATCGACACGACGACTATTCGCCGCGAGATCGCCTCGGCCCGGCAGGATGGAGCCACTCATGTCGCGCTGTTCGTTCATTGGGGAAACGAGTACGAGCGACTGCCCGGCCCCCGTCAGCGCGAGCTGGCGGCGGCTTTCCACCGCTGGGGCGCCGATCTGGTGATCGGATCGCATCCGCATGTCGTGCAGCCGGCGGAAACGATCGAGGATTCGGCAGGAAACGTACGCGGGGCGACGGTCTACTCGATGGGCAATTTCGTGTCGAACCAGCGTTTCCCGGATACGGACGGCGGCCTGTCGGTCCGCGTGACGTTGACGCTCGACGAACAGGGCCGGACATCCTGCCTCCCGGAGTACTTGATCGTTTGGACTTGCATTTCGCGCGACCCGAACAGCGCCTCCGGCCGTCGCTACGATATCGTGCCGAGCTACTCGCGCGAAACGGTCGCGCCCGAGCATCGCGACGCTTTCGACCGGTTCGTCGAGCGTACGCGCCGGCACATGGAGCGTCACGGCCGCGGCTTTACGGAGATACGATGCGACTACTGATGCGCCGTTTTTTGCGAATCGGCGGCCATGGAATGCGGGCTGCCGTTTCCGTTTCGGGGGGGTAGAGCAGGGCGGAGCGGTTCCGCTTTGGAGGAACCCGCTGATGACCGAATGTTGATAATTCGTGCCTTTTGTCGAGCAATAAGCCTCCGGGCAAACGCTGAAAAAAGAAATTTTAGTGTTATATTTGTAACGGTAAATTAAAACCTAATCTTATATTGATGAAATTGTACCTGTTGTGGGCGGCGGTTTTCGTGGCGACGGCAGCCGTGGCGAAGGGACCGGCAAAGGAAAAGGAAAAAAAGGACAAGAAAGCGGAGACCTATGTGTTCCAAGACGTGAAGACCGTTCCGGTCACATCGGTCAAGGATCAGTCTCGCTCGGGCACATGCTGGAGCTTCTCGGGTATGGGCGAGGTCGAGAGTGACCTGCTCGTCCGGGGTAAGGGAGAGCACGATTTGGCGGAGATGTGGATCGTCCGCAACGCATATTTCGAAAAAGCCGTACGCTATGTCCGCATGCACGGCAGCGCCAATCTGGGCGGCGGAGGCACGTTGAACGACGTGGTGTATATCATCGACCGTTACGGCATCGTGCCCGAGGAGGTTTATCCCGGCCTGCGTTACGGAACCGACCGGCATGTGCACGGCGAGTTGGATGCGGTCATCAAGGCGTATGTCGACGCCGTGGTGGAAAATCCGAACAAGTCGCTCTCGACCGCTTGGCAGGACGGGCTGAACGGCATTCTGGACGCCTATCTGGGGCCTCGTCCCGAGAAGTTCGCCTACAGGGACAAGGAGTATACGCCGAAGAGTTTCGCCGAGGAGCTGGGCATTCGTTCCGACGACTACGTGCTGCTGACCTCGTTCACACATCATCCCTTTTACGAGCCGTTCGCGCTCGAAATTCCCGATAACTGGAATGCCGCGCTGTCCTATAACGTAACGATCGACGACTTGCGCCGGATCGTCGACGCGTCGCTCGAGAAAGGCTATGCGGTCAACTGGGCGTCGGACGTCAGCGAGAAAGGGTTTGCCTATAACAAGGGTTTCGCCATCGTGCCGGTGGCAAAAGTCGAGGAGATGAGCGATTCGGAGAAAGGGAAGTGGACGAAGCTGACCGAGGAGGAGCTCCGCAAGATGACGCTCGATCTGAGCGGCATGCTGCCCGAGAAGACGATCACGCAGCAGATGCGCCAGCAGGCGTTCGACAATTACGAGACGACCGACGATCACGGCATGTTGATCATGGGCGTGGCGGAGGACCAGAACGGCAATCAGTACTATAAGGTGAAAAACTCTTGGGGCGATACGGGAGCCTATCACGGCTATCTGTATGCGTCCGTGCCGTTCGTGCTCTATAAGTCGACGGGCATCATGGTGCGTAAGGACGTGTTGCCCGAGGACCTCAAAGCCAAGCTCGGTATTCGCTGAGCCTGGAGGCCGGAACGGTTTTCCGTGCCGGCTTTTTCATGTCGGCGAAGGCCGTCCGAACAGGGATACACCACCATGTTTACTAACTAAAACTCATATCTATACAGTATGTCGCAAGTCATCAAATTGAAAAAGGGTCTCGACATAAGGCTCGAGGGCGAGCCGCGCAGGGAGCTGAAGCGTCTGCCCTTGGTGCATGCCTATGCCGTGCGGCCGGACGACTTTCTCGGCATTACGCCGAAACTGCTCGTGCGAGTGGATGACACGGTGAAGGCCGGGACTCCGCTGTTTTTCGACAAGTATCGTCCGCAAGTGCTGTTCACCTCTCCGGTCAGCGGCCGCGTGACGGCCGTCAACCGAGGAGAGAAGCGGCGGATACTCGACATCGTGATCGCTCCCGAGGCGGAGCAGTCTTACGAGGCGTTCGATGTGCCGTCGGTCGAGGCGGCCACGAGGGAGAACGTTACCTCGGCGCTGCTTTCTTCGGGCCTTTGGCCGATGATCGTTCAGCGTCCCTACGGAATCATAGCCGATCCGCAAAGTACGCCCAAGTCCGTATTCGTATCGGGTTTCGACAGCGCTCCGCTGGCGCCCGACATGAATTTCGCGCTCGAGCAGCAGTTGGACGATCTGAACCTCGGCTTTGCCATGCTTTCGAAACTGACGGCCGGTCCCGTGCATTTGGGACTCGACGCCGACGCGCCGAAAGGGGTATTGGAGCAGGTAAAGGGGGTTGAGAAGCACTATTTCAGCGGGCCTCATCCGGCAGGCAATGTCGGCGTGCAGATACACCATGTGGATCCTATCAGCAAGGGCGAGATCGTGTGGACCGTCGATATTCAGAATGTCGCGCTGATCGGCCGCTTCTTCCGCACGGGCCGGGTCGATCTGCGTAAGATCGTCGCGCTGACCGGGTCCGAGATACTCGAGCCCCGCTACTACGAGGTGATCTCGGGCGCGCCCGTTTCGAGCATCGTACGCAAGGCCGATGTGCGCAACGCGTCCGACGGGCACGGTTACCGGATCATCAGCGGCAACGTGCTGACGGGCCGTCGGGTCGAGCCGGACGGCTATCTGGGGTTCTACGGCAATCAGGTGACGGTGATTCCCGAGGGCGATCATTTCGAGTTTCTGGGCTGGGGCATGCCCCGGCTCGATAAGTTCTCCGTCTCGCGCAGCTATTTTTCGTGGTTTACGCCTCGCAAGCGGTACGTGCTCGACACGAATATGAACGGAGGCGTCAGGGCCTATGTCGTGACGGGGCTCTACGACAAATATCTTCCGATGGACATTTATCCGCTCTATCTGCTCAAGGCCATACTGGCCGGCGACATCGACAAGATGGAGAATCTGGGTATTTACGAAGTGATCGAGGAGGACTTCGCGCTGTGCGAGTTCGTCGATCCGTCGAAAACCGCCATGCAGCGGATTATCCGTCAGGGTATCGACCTGATGATCAAGGAGCTTAACTAACCCGCATCGAAAATGAAAGGAATAAGAAAACTGATGGATAGAATCAAACCGAACTTCGAGAAGGGGGGCCGGTTTGAGAAACTGCACTCGACGTTCGATGCGTTCGAGACATTTCTGTTCGTGCCCGATCATGTGACGCGCAACGGCAGCCATATCCGCGACAGCATCGACCTGAAGCGGGTGATGATCGTCGTCGTCATGGCGCTGATGCCGGCTTTGCTTTTCGGCATGTATAACACGGGCCTGCAGCATTTTCGCGCGACAGGCGTTGCGGACGCCTCGCTGTGGACCTGTTTCGGCTTCGGTTTCTGGAAGGTGCTGCCCATCATCGTCGTGTCGTACGTCGTGGGTCTCGGTATCGAGTTCATTTCGGCCCAGATTCGCGGTCACGAAGTCAATGAAGGCTTTCTGGTCAGCGGCCTGCTGATTCCGCTGGTGATGCCGGTCGACGTGCCGCTGTGGATGGTGGCCGTCGCGACCGCTTTCGCCGTCATCATCGGCAAGGAGGTGTTCGGCGGAACGGGCATGAATGTCTTCAATCCCGCCCTGCTGGCGCGGGCGTTCATCTTCTTCGCCTATACGCCCTACATTTCCGGAGAGAAAATCTGGATCGCCGGCCTGACCAAGGGCGAGGGGATCGTCGACGGCTTTTCGGGGGCCACGCCGCTGACGGACGCCGCTTCGGCCGTACTGACCGGCTCGTCGCAGATACAATGGACGCAAGGCGGCCCGTGGGACTGGTTCTTGGGAACGATTCCGGGATGCATAGGCGAGACTTCGACGCTCGCGATCCTGATCGGAGCCGTCATCCTGCTTTGGACCGGCGTGGCCAGCTGGCGGATCATGCTGAGCGTGTTCGCCGGCGGATACCTGACCGGCCTGCTGTTCAATCTGATCGGCCTGAATGCGTACATGAATATTCCGGCCTACTATCACCTGATTTTGGGCGGCTTCGCTTTCGGCGCCGTGTTCATGGCGACCGATCCGGTGACCGGGAGCCAGACCAACACCGGCAAATGGATTTACGGATTTCTGATCGGCGCGTTGGCCGTGCTGATCCGCGTCGTCAATCCGGGCTATCCGGAGGGTATGATGCTTTCGATCCTGTTCATGAACGCCGTCGCTCCGCTGATCGACTACTATGTCGTACAGGCCAATGTCCGTCGCCGGAACCGTCGTTTGAAACCCGCTAAATAACGTGCAACGCTATGAATAAGAACAGCAATACCTATATAATCGCCTACGCGGCGGTCATGGTCGTGATCGTCGCGGCGGTGCTCTCGTTCGCGGCTTTGTCGCTCAAGGGCGTACAGGCCGAGAACGCGAGGGTCGAGAAAATGGGGGATATTCTCCGCTCGATCGGCGAGGGCGGCGACGCCGATCTGGTAAAAGACAAGGCGGCCTACATCAACGAGCAGTATAAGAAATACATCGTCGACAGCTATGCCGTCAATGTCGAGGGCGACCGGGTCGAGGGAGCGAACGCGTTCGCCTTGCTGACGAACCTGAAGGCCGAATACGACAAGCCTGCCGCCGAGCGCAGCCTGCCCGTTTTCGTCAGCCGGAACGACGAAGGTGTCACGAGCTACGTGATTCCCGTTTGGGGAGCCGGTCTGTGGGGGCCTGTCTGGGGCTATGTCGCGCTGGCCGACAACTGGGATACCGTCAACGGAGTCGTCTTCGATCATAAGAGCGAGACTCCGGGGCTGGGCGCTGAGATTTCGACGGCCGCCTTTCAGGCTCAGTTCAAGGGCAAGCATATTCTCGAGAACGGCCGGGTCGTGGCCATACGGCTCGTTAAGGGCGGAGCGCCCGACGACGATCCGTATGCGGTCGATGCCGTCTCGGGCGGTACGCTGACGAGCGTAGGCGTGGAAAAAATGCTGAAAAATTGCTTGAGCGATTATGATGCTTATATCGAAAAGCAGCTCGGCGAGACGGCCGGGAACGAAGTGTCAACCAAAAATTCGGAAAGCCATGAGTAACCAAGAACGCGAGCCGCTTTTTTCGGCTAAGAACCTGAAGCTGCTGACCTCGCCTTTCGGACAGAATAATCCTATTACGGTGCAGATACTGGGCATTTGCTCGGCGCTTGCCGTAACGGCCAAGCTGAAGCCGGCTTTTGTCATGGCTTTGTCGGTGACGGTCGTAACCGCTTTTTCGAACCTGATCATATCATTGATCCGCAAGGGTATTCCGTCGCGGATCCGCATCATCGTCCAGCTGGTCGTCGTCGCCTCGCTGGTGATTCTCGTAGACCAGGTGCTCAAGGCTTACGTCTACGACGTGAGCAAGCAGCTTTCGGTCTTCGTCGGGCTGATTATCACCAATTGCATCATCATGGGGCGTATCGAAGCGTTCGCGCTGGGTAACAAGCCGTGGCCTTCGTTTTTGGACGGTCTCGGGAACGGTATGGGATACGGACTGATTCTGATCATTCTCGGATTCGTCCGAGAGTTGCTCGGCTCGGGTACGCTGTGGGGCTATCCTGTGTTCGAGAAGATCGGGCTGTATCAGACCGGATACGTCAACAACGGCCTGATGATCCTGCCGCCGATGGCGCTGATTTGCGTCGGACTGATCATCTGGGTGCAGCGTAGCCGCAACCGTAATCTGATTGAGAAATAGTAAATCCGGCAGAACATGGAAAACATTATCAGCATATTCGTTCGGTCTATCTTCATAGACAACATGGTCTTCGCGTTCTTCTTCGGCATGTGTTCCTACATCGCCGTCAGCAAGAGCGTCAAGACGGCTATGGGACTTGGCATCGCCGTGACTTTCGTCATGGTAATGACCGTTCCGATCAACTATCTGCTCAACGAATACGTCCTTTCTCCGGGCGCGCTCGGCTGGATCGATCCGGCATACGGGTCGGGGGGTGCCAGCGAGATCGACCTGAGCTTTCTGAGTTTCATCGTATTCATCGCCGTGATCGCCTCGTTCGTGCAGCTCGTCGAGATGGTCGTCGAGAAATTCGCTCCGGCGCTGTATAACCAGCTGGGTATTTTCCTGCCGCTGATCGCCGTGAACTGCGCGATCATGGGCGGCTCGCTGTTCATGCAGGAGCGCGATTATGCTTCGCTGGGCGAGGCGACGGCCTTTGCTGCCGGATCGGGCATCGGCTGGTGGCTTGCTATCGTGCTGATCGCTGCCATTCGGGAAAAGATCGCCTACTCGAACGTACCGGCTCCGCTTCGCGGCGCGGGTATCACCTTCATTCTGACCGGTCTGATGGGGATTGCGTTCATGACGTTCATGGGGATTCAGTTGTAACTTAAAATCACAAGGTAGAGATGGGATTATCAATCATCATAGCAATCGCGGCATTTCTCGTAGTAACGCTCCTGCTGGTCGTTCTGCTGCTCTATGCCAAAGCGAAACTGACTCCTTCCGGAGAGGTCCGTATCGACATCAACGACGGAGAAAAACAACTGACCGTCGAGCCCGGCAGCACGTTGCTTACGACGCTCGGCAACAACGGGATTTTCCTCCCGTCGGCCTGCGGCGGCGGCGGTTCGTGCGGGATGTGCCGTTGTCAGGTGCTTGAGGGCGGCGGCGACATTCTGCCCACCGAGGTCAACTTCTTCACGCGTCGGCAGCAGGTCGAGAAATGGCGTTTGGGCTGTCAGGTCAAGGTAAAGGAGGATATGAAGATCAAGGTTCCCGAAGCCGTTCTCGGCGTCAGGAAATGGGAGTGCGAGGTGGTTTCTAACCGCAATGTGGCGACCTTCATCAAGGAATTCGTCGTCAAGCTGCCCGAAGGCGAGCACCTGAAGTTCCGCTCGGGAGGCTACATTCAGATCGACATCCCGAAATACGACGAGATCCGCTTCCGCGACTTCGACGTCGAGCCGGAATACCGCGAGGACTGGGACCATATGAAAATGTGGAATCTGGTTACGAAGAATCCCGAGCCGACGTTCCGGGCCTACTCGATGGCCAATCATCCGGCCGAAGGTAACATCATCATGCTTAATATCCGTATAGCCACGCCGCCTTGGGACCGTACGGCAGGAGCCTTCATGAAAGTCAATCCGGGCATCTGCTCGTCCTATATCTTCTCGCGCAAGCCGGGCGACAAGGTGACTATCTCGGGTCCCTACGGCGAATTTTTCGTTAAGGATACTCCGAACGAAAAGATGTTCGTCGGCGGCGGTGCCGGCATGGCTCCGATGCGCTCGCATATCTTCCATTTGTTCAAAACCGAGAAAATTCGGACTCCGGTAACGTTCTGGTACGGGGCTCGCTCGAAGCGCGAGATTTTCTACGAGGAACAGTTCGAGGAGATCGAGAAGGAATTTCCGAACTTCAAGTTCCATATCGCGCTATCGGAACCCAAGGAGGAAGACAACTGGAAGGGCTACGTCGGTTTCATCCATCAGGTGATTTTCGACAACTACCTGAAGAATCACGAAGCGCCCGAGGATATCGAATACTATCTCTGCGGTCCGCCGATGATGACCGCCGCGATGACCAAAATGCTCGACAGTCTGGGCGTCCCGGAAGAGAACATCATGTACGACAATTTCGGTGCATAAGGGCCGATTCGTATCGTATTTGCAGAAAAGCCGGACGGCGGGGCAGGGTACGGCTCCGCCGTCCGGCTCTTCGGGATATTTTAAGGGGAAGGAACGGCCGGCCGGTGTTCTCTGCTTTTTCCCGTATCGGTCGTATGGGCGGATTACGGCGGTTCCGCTGCGGTTTTGCTCGGGCACGACGGAAAGGAGCCCGGTTTGCTTGCCGGTTATTTTGAGTGCGCTTATGAAAAAGATAGTCTTATTGTTTTGCTTGTCTGTCGCTTGCTGTTCGTGGAGCCTTTCGGGGGCTCGCCCGCCGTTGATCGGCGTGTCGGAGTCTTGCGACGAAGGCCGGGTTCGCGTTACGAGGACTTACGTCGATGCCGTGCTGGCGGCCGGAGGAATCCCCGTCGTCATTCCGCTGATGAGGGATACGGCCTGCCTGAGCCGTTTGTTTGAACGGCTCGACGGTTTGGTGCTGATCGGAGGAGGCGACGTCGATCCGGCCCGTTTCGATGCGGAGCCCTCCGCTGCGCTGGGGCATGTCGACACGGTTCGCGACGCATACGATTTCGCGTTGCTTGACCTTGCTCTGCGTCGGGATATTCCCGTGCTGGGCATTTGCCGCGGCGAGCAGCTGATCAATGTGGCTTTCGGCGGAACGCTGTACCAGGACCTGCCCAGCGAGTATGCCGACCGTTCGGTCAGCCACAGCCAGTCCCTGCCCTCGAGCAAGGCGACGCATGCGGTAGCCGTAGCCGAAGAGTCGCTCGTGCGACGGATTACCGGGTCGGATACGTTGTGGACGAACTCTTTCCATCATCAGGCCGTGCGCGATGTGGCGCCCGGATTCCGTGCGACGGCCTGCACGCGCGATGGAGTCGTCGAGGCGATCGAGCCGCTCGATCTGCGGATTCGCGTGCTCGGCGTGCAGTTTCATCCCGAGGCTCATACTGCGGCGGGCGATACGACGATGCGGAAATTTTTCGTCCACTTGGTCCGGGAAGCCGCGCGCGAGATGTCCGGTTCCCCGGCCGGACGAAAGCGTTGAGGTGGCGGTACGACGGGGTGAAGGTTTGTCCTGCGGGTGCGGACCGGAGCGGCTCGGTGGGGAGGTTTTGCGGGGGCATATCGGAGTCCCTGTTGCGTAAGGGCGGACATCGGACGGAAAATTTGTTCAGATATACTGTCGGTTATGAAGATTTTAACGGGTAGTCGGATTCGTGAGGCCGATCGCTATACGATCGCCCGCGAGCCGATCGACAGCATCGCTCTGATGGAGCGTGCTTCGGAGAGTATCGCGCAGTGGGTGACCGGGCATGTCCGGCCGGAGTGCCCGCTGGCTTTTTTCGTAGGCAAGGGCAATAACGGAGGGGACGGACTGGCCGTAGCCCGGATGCTGCACCGGGCAGGCTTTTCCTGCGCGGTATATCTCGCGTTCGGCCGGGATGAACTCTCCGAGGAGTGCCGATTCAATCTGGAGCGTCTTCCTCGCGGTCTGCCCGTGCGTCCGATGGCCGAGGCGTCGCTGCCGGAGGGTACGGTGATCGTCGATGCGCTGCTCGGGACGGGCGTGCGGGGCGAGTTGACCGAGCCCCTGCTCGGGGCGGTCCGACGGATCAATTCGAGCGGCTGCCGGGTCGTGTCGATCGATTTGCCGTCGGGAATGTTCTCTGAGTTCGGAAACGCCGGGCGTACGACGGTCCGGGCGACGACGCTGGAGTTTCCGAAACTGGCCTTGTTGCTTCCGGAGGGGGGCGAGGCGGCCGGCGAGGTCGTCGTGTTGCCGATCGGCCTGAGCGAGGAGTATATGGATCGGGCCGAGTCTTTCTATTTCTATACCGACGCGGCGGCTGCGGCCCGCTTGCCTTTGTCCCGTCCGAAATTCGCCCATAAGGGGAACTGCGGACATGTGCTGCTCGTTTGCGGCTCGGAAGATATGTCCGGAGCCGCCGTTCTGGCGACGGGGGCCGCCCTGCGCTCGGGATGCGGGCTGGTGACCGTTCATCTGCCTCGGTCCGAAAGGGTGTCGGTCCATGCTAACTCGCCTTCGGCCATTGTCAGCGGCGATCCGGAACCCGTGTTTTCTCGGCTGCCGAGGGATATGGGGCGCTACGATGCGGTGGGAGTCGGTCCCGGAGTAGGGCAGGACCCCCGCTCTTTCGAGGCTCTGGAGGCTCTTTTGAGGGCCGGGCTGCCGGCCGTGATCGATGCCGATGCGCTGAATATGCTGTCAGCCCGTACCGAGCTTCAGCGGCTCGTCGCTCGCGGATCGATTCTGACGCCTCATTTGGGCGAGTTGCGCCGGTTGGCGGGAGATTGGGCCTCGGAAGACGAAAAGATCGAAAAAACGCGCGATTTGGCCTCCCGTCTCGGCTGTTGCGTGGTCGTGAAGGGCGCGCATACGATGGTCTGTTCTTCGGACGGTCGCTGCTTCTTCAATTCGTCCGGCAACCCGGGCATGGCCAAAGGCGGCAGCGGAGACGTGCTGACCGGTTTTCTGGCCGGTCTGCTCGCTCGCGGGTACGAGCCGCTGGCGGCTGCGATTCTGGGCGTTTACCTGCACGGCCGGGCCGGTGACAGGGCAGCCGATTATTACGGGCAGGAGGCGATGAATGCGGGCGACCTGATCGACTTCCTTTCGGAGGCGCAGCAGGAAATTCTCGGGCGGGACAACGGATAGGGCGGGGTATTTCTGATGCGCTCATGCCGTGCGCCGTTTAGATGCCGTACTGACGGGAGTATCGTGTCGGGAAAGCCGGGAGGCGGCCGTTTGAAAAGTCCGAGATAGCGGTCCGTTTCTTGAAGACATGCGCGAATATGCCTTGAGCGGGCGGCGAATAGTAAAGAGGACGATTGCGGTGCGCGAGCGCGCCTTGCGTCGTCTTCCTCCGCATAAAATTTCCCGAATCCGCTTTTTTTATCTATCTTTGCTTCATTCAAATACTAAAAAATAGGTTATGGCAAGTATCAGGAGAATCAAGAGAGATATAGACTTTCTGGCCAATGAAGTGATTTCGGACTGCTATATGGCCCTCTACTTCAACGACGGCGCCAAGCGCGAGCAAATCGTGGCCGTGATCGAGGAGGCGGTCGAGTTCCGCAATGAGCTGTTCGTGCGTGCGAACCATCCGGCGGACAAAAAGAACAAGAGCCTCGTGCGGAAGCACTACGCTCAGATGCGCCGCGACATGATGTCACGCGTGGATGCGATGTTCGAGAAGCTTAGCGGCATTTGCAAATAGTCTGAAAGTGCTCCGCACGTCTGTGCGGGAAGAATAGAAAAAAGTGCGGAGAAGCTCCCGGAGCTTCTCCGCGTGTTTTACGAGTGCTTTTCGAGCACCGTATGTGGCACGTCGCCGTGAAAGACGACCTGTATCGGGCAGTCGTAGTTGTGCAACTGCTCCGCCGTGATGCGGTTGGAGTCGTGGCGATGCACATGGCGGTTGACGCAGACGATTTGCTTGACATGGGAGGAAATCGTTCCCAGATCGTGCGATACCATGACGATGGCCATTTTGTCGTTGAATTGCTTGAGCAGCGCGTAAAGCTCCTTCTCGAACCGGTTGTCGACGAAATTGGTCGGTTCGTCCAGAATCAGCAGTTTCGGATCGGAAATCAGAGCCCGCCCGAGCAGGGCCCGTTGCAGTTGTCCGCCCGACAGGGCGCCGATCGGCCGTCGGGCGACCGATTCGATTCCGCAGATACGAAGCAGATTTTCGGCTTTTTCCCTGTCGGCGGAAGTGTACCGGCCGAACAGTTTCTTGCGTGCCTGAAGGCCCGAAAGAACGACCTCGCGCACCGAAATGGGGAACGTCTTATCCAGATCCGAAATCTGAGGCATATATCCGATACGGCGGTAGCCGCCGCTCTCGATCTCTTTCGAGTAAATGACTTTCCCCGTGTATGGAACCGCCTTGAGAATCGCCTTGACCAGCGTGGTCTTACCGCCGCCGTTCGGTCCGATAATCCCGAGAAAGTCTTGCTGATGAATATCCAGATAGACGTGGCTCAGCGCCTCGCACGTCCCGTATCGTACCGATACGTCATTGAGTTCGATCAGTTTGGTCATGGGCTATCGAATGGGCTATGAAAAGCAGGTTGGACGGAATGTCGTATCCCAGCGGGTCGATGGCTACCGTTTCGGCCTTCAGTTCGGACGCCAGCGCTTCGACCGTCGAGCGGCTGAACTGCCGTTGATAGAGAATCCGGGAAATTCGGGCGTTTCGGGCTTCGTCTACGAGCGTCCTGACATGGTTTCCGGAGGGCTCCTTGCCTTCGTCCTCGATGGCCAACTGAGTCAGACCGTAATCGCGGGCCATGTAGGAAAGGGCCGGATGGTAAATGACGAAGGTGCGGGGACCGTCGGCGAATATCGCTTGCAGTGCGTGGTCGAGCGAATCCATGCGGTTCGCGAAACGTTCGTAGTTCTCTCGGTAGCGGGTCGAGTCGGGGTACATGCTTTCGAGTTGGCTCAGGAGGGTCGCTGCCATGACGCGCAGATTGCGGGGCGAGGTCCAGATATGCGGATCGGTTCCGTGCCCGTCGTGTCCGTGCCCATGTTCGCCGGTCAGGACGGGCACGCTGTCTGCCGTGCGGACGATCCGTACGCCGGGCATGTTTTCACGGATCGACCGCTCCAGTTTGTGCTCGAAGTCGAGCAACCCGATCTCGACGTATGCCGCCGAGTTGGCCACCCGCTTCATCTGGGCCGGCGTAGGCTCGTAGGTTTCCGGGCTGGCGGCCGGAGGGACCAGTACGTTGATCTCGAAATCGTCGCCTGTGATTTGGCGGACCAGAAAGCTCAGCGGCTCGATACTGACCGACAACTGTTCGCGCGGCGGTTCGGCGACGGAGCAGGCGGCCAGCAGCATGCCTGACAGAATGGCCGGCAGGCACCTCTCCATAGCGTTTGACTTCAGAATATGCATTATCATTTTTCGCACTCCGGATATTTTCCCCAAAAATACGCAAACTTTCGAGGATCGGGCGCTCCCGGTCCCATTTTCGTGCGCGCTTCGCTCTATTTGAAATTTCTCGGACTGATTCCGAAGTGTTTTTTGAAGCAGGTCGAGAAATGGGAGTGCGTTCCGAACCCTGTCATCTCGGCGATTTCGTTCAGCGGAAACTGTCCTTCGCGGATCAGCTCGGCCGAGCGGTTCAGTCGGTATATGCGCAGGAAATCGTTCGGGGTCTGTCCCGTCAGTTGCTTGATCTTCCGATAGAAGCTGGTGCGGCTGAAACCGAGGTTTTTTCCTAAGGTGTTAACGCTCAGATCCTGATCGGAAAGATTCTCCTCGATGAACTTGTACAGTTTTTCCATGAATTTCTGATCCAGCGGGTGCAGATCGTTTCGATCCGGCGATTCAGGTTTCTCTTCCGCTACGGTCTGCGATATTTTTTCTTTTTGCAGCTCTTTTTCCAGTCTGTTCTCGACGATGCTTGCCAGTAGCTCGGCCTTGAAAGGCTTCGGCAGGCAGATATCCGCTCCGCTGTCATAGCCCGCGATCTGACCATCCGTTTCGGTCTGGGATAGCAGCAGAATGACGGGGATGCGGGCCGTATGGTCGTTGCCTTTCATCTTTCTGCACAAGTCGAACATCCTCGAAGCCGGACTCAGGTCGCATACGATCAGATTCGGGCGGATCTCTTCGGCCTTTTCGTATGCCTGTTGGCCGTCGGTCGCCGTAACGATCCGGCAACTCTGCATCAGGATCGTTCGGAGGAACAGACCGAGCTCCGGATCATCGACGGCGACCAGAATCGTTCGATCCGGGGTCTTCCCCTCTCTGTCGTCCTCGGCCGGCGGTTGCGGAGGATTCAATGCGGGTAGGGACGAATCCGGAGCCGAATTCGGGTGTGAAGACTTGTCGTATCGGTCTGCCGGGAGAATGACGCTGTATACCGTGCCTTCCGTCTGGCGCCGTCGCGCGATGACTCTGCCGCCGTGCAGCTCAGTCAATTTTTTAACATAATGTAAGTCGATTCCGAACTCGTTTTGTATCTCCTCTTTGTCGGCCCGGCGATAACGCTCGAACAAATGGCTCAAATTTTCTTCGGACAACAGGCTTCCGTTGTCTATTACATTGATTTGAAGGTATTTGTCGTGGATTCCCTCGAGTCCGAAAATAGAGTCGGGCTCGACCGTTACCCTGAGCTCAATCCAGACCGTTGCGTTGGGGCGGATGTTTCTCAGCGTATGTCCGATCAGGTTGGCTGCTATCTTCTCCAGTTTGTCGGAATCGACCGGCAGGACCAGCGAGTCGTACGGGCAGTCCAGATGTATATCGATGTTTTTCTCTCCCGATATACGATTGAACCCGTTTATCACGTTCCGGATACGCGGTATGATGTCGGACGGACCGATCTGAAGTGTCAGTTGTCCCTGGTCCAGTTTCTCATAGTCGAGCTGCTGCTCGATCAATCGGATGAGGCGGAGGCTGTTGCGCTCGATTTCGGAGAGGCAGTAGGCATCGTGAGTCGGGACGGGATCCCTGCTGTCTCTGGTCCGTCGCAGCAGTTCGTTGACGGGGGCGTATATGAGCGTCAGCGGAGTGAACAGTTGCTGAGACACGTTGGTCAGGAATCGGATTTTGTTTTGGGCCGTTTTCAGTTCCTGTTCCTGCTGCGATCGGATCATGGCCTCCCTTTCTTTCGTCAGTTTTTTATCTATATAGGCCTTGACGACGAAATAAGCGGCAGTGATGATAAGTAAGACGGCAACCGCGATTGCTATCGGGCTGATCCATGGCAGGTCGGCGTCCGCTAAGGAAGAAGAGGTGGCCAGTATCCACATGTCGGTTTCCATGAAGAGGTTCTTTTGGTTCTGATGACGCTTGCCGGCGTGTAGCGCTTATTTTGCCGGGATAGGATATCAATTTACTCCAATCGTTCGTTTATATTGAACATTCTTGCTATTTTTGAGATGGCGAATGCGGCGGAACGGATGCTTGTTTTTTGAATTCGTGCCGGATAAGAGCAGGGCAATGCTGTGTGTCGGACGTTTTGTTATGTTTTAACATGTTGATTTGTATTGTTTTATGTTGTTTTGGTTCAAATGACTTCTTTGTTGACCGTGTATTCTTTACTCCGTTCTCGACGTGGGCGGTACCTTTTTCTTAAAAAGTCCGTTTGTGGGTCGGAAAAGAGACAAAAGGAATACTTTTGAAACAAATATAATAATTATTGGCGAATATTGAACGTTTGCGATATATTTTGGTATGGATTGACAAGAACGATTATTAGCTATTATGTAATATTGTATAAGCAAAAATGCGGGATGAAAATGTCCGTATGGCCTACTGTTTCAAATATTATTAACTTAAACTTCAAAATAGAGTGTATGACAAAATGCAGATGAGAATGAGAGATCGGATTTTAAACTTGAAAACTACCATTTTAATGAACTAACTTATGATGAAAAAATTACTAATCTTGTGTTTATTTTGCTTTTGCACCCTTTACGGTATGGGGCAAAATATGGTATCGGGAACGGTGGTCGATGAATCCGGGAATGGGGTTATCGGCGCGACCGTTCTCCTGAAAGGCACAACGAAGGGTGTTATGACGGGCCCGGGGGGACTTTTCTCGATCGACGTCGATAAGTTCCCGGCCGAGCTGGCGATCAGTTTTCTCGGTTATGTTCCTCAAAACCAAACTGTCAAAGGTCCAGTCAAGGATCTGAGGATTGAGCTGGAGACCGAACAGCAGGCGCTCGACGAGACGGTCGTGATCGCTTACGGTACGCAGAAAAAGGCGTCCGTGGTTGCTTCTCTTTCTTCGGCGACAGCCAAGGACATCACGAAGGCGCCCGTCGGCAACGTCGGATCGGCTTTGACCGGACGTTTGACCGGTCTGACCACGATGCAGAACTCGGGTCAGCCGGGTGCGGAGGCTCCGACGATCCGAATCCGAGGAAAGGCTACGCTGAACAATGCGGACCCGTTGGTTATCGTCGACGGTGTCGAACGTTCGTCGGGCGGACGTATTCAGGAAAGCGCGAATGCCGACCTGATGAAAGGATATATGTCGGGCTGGGAAACGATCAACCCGAACGATATCGAGTCCGTGACGATTCTGAAAGACGCTTCCGCGACCGCCGTGTACGGTGTGAAGGGTGCCAACGGCGTACTGATCATCACGACGAAGAAAGGTTTGAGCGGCAAGGCGACCGTTACCTATTCGGGTAGCTTCGGTCTGTCGGTGCCGACTCGTCTGCGTCACAATATCGGCTCTTATGCATATCTCTATTATCAGAACGAAATGGGTTATAACGACGGTACGGGCGCTACGACCAGTTTCGAGGACCTGATGAAATACCGCTACCATTTCAACGACTATCTCTATCCGAGCATGGACTATGCGGACTATATATTGAAGAAGTATTCGCCCAAGACCGAGCATAACGTGAGCGTCCGGGGCGGTAACGACTTTGTTAAGTATTACGCTTCGGTAGGTTATTACAGCGAAGACGGTCTGGTGAAGAAAAAAGCGGGTTATGGTTTCAACCCGAATAACGAATACCGCCGTTTGTCTCTGAGAACCAACCTCGACTTCCAGTTCACCAAGAGGCTGTCCGCCAGCATCAATATCGACGGACGTTTCGAGCGTCGTCAGGGTAACAACTCGCCGGGCGACAACCAGTTCTTCTGGAAGCTCTATCAGGCCAAGCCTTGGTCGACTGCCGGTTTCGATGCGGACAACCGTTATATCGTTACCGGAACGGACCCCAATCCGACGATCATCACGATGCTGTTCGCCGGAGGTAACTACACGCGTAATCAGGTGACCGCCAATACGGTCTTCTCGCTGAAGTACGACCTCGATTTCATTACCAAGGGACTTTCCGCTCAGGGTAAATATTCGTTCGACAGTTTCAGCGACGCGGGGTACAACCGTGTGCGTCAGTATGCCACCTATCGTCCGGTCGAGCTGGAGGACGGAACGATCTATATGCAGAAGAGCGGCAACGACGGTCCGCTGACTTCGAGTGCTGTTGGTTCTCAGAAGCGCCGCAAGGAGTACGCCGAGGTATCGTTGAATTACGCTCGCTCGTTCGGCGATCATAGCGTAACCGCTCTGGCGATGTACAACATGGAGAAAAGCCGCTACTACGAATCTTCTTTCGCCGATGTCCCGCATGCCTATCTGGGCTTCGTAGGACGTGCTACCTATAATTATAAGAGCCGCTATTTCCTCGACTTCAGCATCGGTATCAACGGTTCCGAGAACTTCCCAAAAGGGAAGCGCTTCGGTACGTTCCCCGCAGTGGCTGTGGGCTGGGCTATTTCGGAAGAACCTTTCATGGAAAGCATCCGCAAGACGGTCAGCTTCCTGAAGATCCGCGGTTCCTACGGTGAGGTAGGTAACGACCGGACGAACTCGCGCTTCCTCTATCTGCCTACGACGTTCGGCAGTCTTCCCGGAGGTACCGTGTACTATGTCGGAGACCAGAGCAACCCGCAGCACACTACGCTGAGACCTATTCAGGAAGGTAAGGCTCCGAACTACAATGTGACGTGGGAAACGGCTAAGAAGTACAATCTCGGTATCGACGCCAAGTTCTTCGACGACCGTCTCAGCTTCGTGTTCGATATTTTCAAGGAAATGCGTTCGGACATTCTGACCGATATGGTGAACTATCCGTCTTTCGTATTCCCCGATTTCCAGACGAATGCTTCGGCCAACGGCTACCATACTCTTTATTTGACGAACAAGGAAAACTACGCTAAGGTACGGAACCAGGGATTCGAGGTCGAACTCGGATGGGACGGTACGATCGGCAAGAATTTCTCCTATTTCGTAAAGGGATCTTATTCTTACACGATCAATAAGACTTTGCAACTTTCCGAGAGCTCGAAGGATTATCCCTACCAGTATGCGACGGGTCACATGCTGGATGAAATATCCGGTCTGATCTGCGAGGGTATTTACGATAGCTACGAGGAGATCAACGATCCGAACAATCCGTACAATACTTACAATCCGAATCCTGTACCGGGCGACTTGAAGTTCAAGGACGTGAACGGCGACATGAAGATCGACGACAAGGACAACGTGTATCTCGGTAACTCGAATATGCCCCGTTCGACGTTTACGGCTTCGCTGGGATTCAACTACAAGGGTCTGGACTTTTCGATGCTGTTTCAGGGAGGCGCCGGGTTCTACTATATGCCTCAGCAGGAGAACCGGGTACACTTCTTCGAAGGTACCGGTGCTTTCCAAGGTGTGGAAGAGCGTTGGACTCCGACGGGACGCAGCAAGTGGTATCCGATCCTGCACACGACGAACACCCAGCAGACCGGTAACTTCGTGAACTCGAGCTTCTGGGCCTACGACGCGACTTACCTCCGGTTGAAGAATATCGAGCTGGGCTATAACCTGCCTCAGAAGTGGATGAAGTCGATCGGTATCGACAACATTCGGGTGTTCCTGACTGCCCAGAACGTATGGACGTGGACTCCTACCCACCAGATGAAGAACTTCGATCCTGAAAGTGTTCAGAACCGTACGATCTTCTATCCGCTTATGCAGATCTATAACGTAGGTGTTTCCATTACCTTTTAATTAAAAAGATAATACAACGATGAAAACAAAAATAGCATTATTATTATTGTCGGCATCTTCGTTGATGTGGTCTTGTCAGGACTTCTTGGAGGAACCGAGCGACGTGTCCGGACAGACGGAAGCGGTGGTATTCTCTACCATCGAGACTGCCGAGCAGGTACTGGCTGCGCCTTACTCGTCGCTTCCGTGGGGCTGGCCTTGTTTGAACGGTAACGGAGCTTGGAGTCAGGGTATCCTGATCTATTTCGCTCCGATCTCGACCGCTTCCGACGAGGCCGATACGGCTTTGGAGGGCGGTTATAACTTCGTACATCCTCAGTACCACGAAGGTCTGCTGACTGCCGGTACGATCAATCCCTATCGTGAAGACAAATGGGATTACGACTGGTTTGCCATTCGTAACGCATGGTACTTCTACGACAAGGTGGATATGGTGAACGACGGTACGCCTCAGAGTTATATCAATCAGCGTAAGGCCGAGGCTTTGGGACTGGTCGCTCAGCGCTATTACGAAATGTTCAAGCGCTACGGCGGTCTGCCTTGGATCGACCATTACATTACGATGGGCGAATCGATCGATATGTCCCGTATGTCGATTACCCGGACGGTCGATTCGATATGCAGCCTGCTCGATCGGGCGATCGCTATGCCCGAGCTTCCCGAACGTAACGCGGTGAACGAGTTCGGCCGTGTGAACAAGGTGGCTCTGCGTATGCTGAAGGCCCGCGTTCTGTTGTGGTCGGCCAGCCCGCTGTTCAATCCCGAGGACAACCAGTCGTATTATCCGAGCTTTAACAAGCAGGAGCTGATCAAGCACGAGACCTATGACAAGAATCGTTGGCAGGAAGCGGCGGATGCTTGCCTCGAGGCGATCAATGCCGCTCACGGGGCCGGATATGCGCTCTATACTAAATATGGCGATCCGGTGAAAGACTACAAGGCTGCCGTGACCGAGTTCCCCGACATCGACGCCAACGGAACCGCGAAAGGCAATCCCGAAATCATCTGGGGTACTCGTCCGGCCGACTCTTACGCCAGCGAGACTTACCAGTCCGGATCGCGCGTGACCATCTGGTCTACGCTCAAGCAGTTGAGAGGAACGGTCGGCACCTATCTGATTCCGTTGCAGAATATGGTCGACAAATACGAGCTGCGCGACGGTAGCGATCAGCCTTCCGATTATTGGGAGACGACCAGCGATCCTTACAATAACCTGGACCGCCGGTTCAACGCGACTATCTATCACCACGGTTACAAGCTGGGCAAGACCGTAGGTCCTTTCACTCTCGATATGAGAATGGAGCCTGCCGGAGACCAGTATCCTGCCGGTGCACAAAATTTCACCGGCTATTATCTCGCCAAGTTCTTCGATGACGATTACATCGCAGGGGCGGGCAACTATCCGCAGGCTTTTTGGCCTTACATGCGTTTGTCCGATCTTTATCTGATGTACGCCGAGGCGCTCAACGAGGTGGATTACGCAAGCAATTCGGGGGAAATCCTTCACTACGTGAATCTGGTCCGCAATCGTGCCGGCCAACCCAATCTGGAGGATAAGCCCGGCTTCCAAGCCACTCAGGCTTACGTTCGCGAATGCATCCGCAAAGAGCGTATCGTCGAGCTTTGCTATGAGGATCAGATTTATTTTGACTACAAGCGCTGGAAAGTGGGCGACAAGTACATCGGAGGCAATATGTACGGTATGAAGATTACCGGCGATATGGCGAATCCGACTTTCTCGAAGTTCCTTTACGAGACGCGCGTATGGTCGTCGAAGTGGTATCTGTTCCCGCTCTATCAGACGGATGTTCTGACAACGAACGGTGTATTGGCACAGAACCCGGGATGGTAGTAATTAATTTCTAAATCGAGACTACGATATGAAAAAACATATAAATGACAAGGTGAAAAGTTGCTTTGCATCGTTCCTGATCTTGTTTGTGTCCGCGACGACCGTCAAGGCCGAAGGACCTAAAACGGGAGCTTTCGCAGAGATTCCGACTTTGGGAGACACGCTTCGCGCATCCGAAAGGATGGTGGACGTGGCTTACGGCAAACAAAAATACGACGCAGTGACTTCGTCGATGAGCACGGTCCATGCCGACGAGCTGAGAAAGTCGACGGCTACGTCGATAGGTGAGGCCTTGATCGGCCGTCTGCCCGGTCTGATCGTTAAAAAAGGCTCGTACGAGCCGGGAAACGAGCCCAGCATTTACATCCGGGGTCTCAATACCTACGGAAGCGTGAATACGCCGCTGGTGATCGTCGATGGTTTCAGAACGGACTACAACCAGCTTTCCCTGTATGAAATCGAAAGCATCTCGGTTCTGAAGGACGCGGCTGCGGTCGCTCTGTATGGACAGCAGGCTGCCAACGGAGTCCTGTTGGTAACGACCAAGCGCGGTTTTGTCGGAAAGACGACGATCGATGTGAACGTCAACATCGGATGGCAGGAATTCGCCAACAAGCCCGATATGCTGAATGCGTACGAGTATGCCGTGCTGCACAATCAGGCGCGTACCAACGACGGCCTGCCTGTCGTGTACGACCCGATCACCGACCTCCCGAACTACGGCAAGGGCGGAGTGTACCAGTACACGCATCCCGACAACAACTATTTCGACCAGCTGTTCAAGAAGTCGACTCTGATCTCGAACGTCGGCATCAATATCGGCGGCGGTACGAAAGCCGTGCGGTACATGGTGACGGCCGGCTACATGCACAACGGCGGTATGTTCAATTATACCGACCTGAACGACTATTCCACTCAGGTGCGCATGAACCGTTTCAACCTGAGAAGCAACTTGGACATCAACATCACCAAGAACCTCTCTGCACAGATCGACATGGGCGGTCGGGTCGACAGCCGCCGTTTCCCCGGCGGGGACGACTACAACACTTCGGGTATTCTCAATACCATCATGCGCACTCCGCCTCAGGAGTATCCGCTGGTGAACCCCGACGGTTCGCTGGGCGGTTCGTCCCGCTATACGGATAACCCGCTGGGTAAGATTGCCCACAGGGGGTACAGAACCGTACTCTATCGTAATCTGGATATGACGCTGAAACTGAAGTACGACTTCGGCGAAACCGTGAAGGGCCTTTCGGTCGGCATCGGCGGTTCGGCGATGAATGCGATGAGCTTGATCGACGACAAGCTGCGTAGCTTTGCGGTATTCGATATTACAGGGGCTCCGGATCCCGTGACCGGCGTAGGCGAGTATACGTACCGCCAGTACAACGACGATACGGACCTCGCTTGGCAGAGCTCCGTGAACAGCCAGTACCAGCGTCTCAACTTCGAGGCTTTCGCTGCGTACAACCGGACTTTCGGCGACCACTCGGTCGACGCCATGCTGATGTATCACATGGACCGTTATCAGCAGAGCGGAAACTACTACAAGTTCAATACGGCTGGTTTCGGACTCCGTGCGCACTACGGATTCAAGGATCGTTATTTCGCCGAGTTCGCTGCCAGCTACTATGGCGAGGAACAGTATATGCCGGGTCGCCGTTTCGGCTTCTTCCCCGCCGGAGCGTTGGCTTGGGTGATTTCCAAAGAGAACTTCTTGAAGGACAGCAAGGTGGTCAACTACTTGAAACTGCGTGCTTCGTACGGTAAGGTGGGCGGTTCGGCTTTCACCGGAACCTCGGCAAGCGATCGTATATACTATCAGCAGTTTTATTATAATAGTGGCACCTATACGTTTGGTGTGCCGGGTACGACGACCGGAATCGGAGGTACGTTCGAGGATAGATTGGCGAACCCTTTCATCACGTGGGACAAATCGTATAAGACCGATATCTCGATCGAAGGTACTTTCTTCAATCACATCAACCTGATGTTCGATTATTTCCACGATGTGCGTAAGGACATTCTTACTCAAAACAGCGGTTCGCTGCCTCTCACGATGGGTATTGCTTCGAATAAAGCCAGCTGGGGTAACGGCGGCGAAGTGACTAATCGCGGTTACGAGGCTACGCTCGAGGTGTTCGGCCATGCCGGCGATTTCGAGTACTCGGTTCAGGGCGGCATTTGGTACAATCACAACATCATCAACAAGCGGCCGGATGCGAATCTCTACGACCTCAATACGCAGAAGTATCTCTCTTGGATCGGCAAGGCCGTAGGACAGAAGTGGGGCTATCTGTGCGATGGCTTCTATACGGCCGAGGATCTCGACAACATGACGGCCATTCCTTCCTTCGGTTCCGTACAGGAAGGCGATGCGCGCTATGTCGATGTGAATAATGACGGTGTGATCAACGAGTTCGATGTCGTTCCTCTGGGGTATCAGGACATTCCCCAGTATACCTATACTTTCAGTCTGAACCTGAAGTATAAGAACGTCTATCTGTACGCTATGGGACAAGGAACGATCAACAGCTCGATCATGCTGTCCGATTCTCCCGATACTTTCTTGCCGTTCTGGAACAATAACAATGCGTTCCAGTATGCCAAGCAAAGCTGGACGCCCGAAACAGCCGCTACGGCCGTACTGCCGCGGTTGTCTACTCTGAATAACCCGAACAACTCGCAAGCCAGCACGGTATGGCTGCGGTCGAACGACTATTTCAAGCTTCGCAACCTGGAGATCGGTTACGAATTCCCGCAGAAATGGATGAAGGAGATCGGTTTCCGTGGAGCCAAGGTGTATTTCAGGGGACAGAATCTGTTTACGATCAGTCGCGAGATGGATTTCATCGATCCGGAGACCTTCAGTGGTTATCCTGCCACTCGTTCGTACAGTATTGGACTCAGTCTGACGTTTTAACCAATTGAAAACAGGATATTATGAAAATCAAGATATCAAAAATTCTGCTCGTCCTCTCCGTTTGCGGACTGCTTTATTCCTGCGACAAGTTTTTCGAAGTCGACCTGAAGGCACAGATGGACGAGGAGAAGGTAGTCAACAACGAAGATTATTTGGCACGGTTGTGGGCCGGCCTGTACTGGGCGATGGAGAACGGTTTCACGGCAGTCGGCAACGGCGGCTACGCCAGTGCATGCGACGAGGCCGACAACAATCAGCAGAGTTCCAGCGTTCAGAAGTTCAATACGGGTAGCTGGAACGCGCAGAGCAATCCGGATGACCTTTATTCCCAGTTCTATCAGGCGATCCGTTCTGCTAACGACTTCCTGCGTCTTTCCGATACGGTGAACAACCCGCAGTACACTTTCCGTGAGTACGAGAAAGGCGAGCCCGAGAAGTATGCTACCAAAGTGTTCAACTGGCACGCATATCGTTTGGATGCCAGCTTTCTGAAGGCTTACTATCATTTCGAACTCTGGAAGCGCTACGGCGATATCGCCATTGCCGACAAGCTGCTGACCGAAAGCGAAGCTCTTGCGCTGGAGCGTACTCCGGGACAGGAAGTGGTCGAGTATATCGTTCACGTTTTGGATAGTCTGGCTCCGATGTACGACGAGTTGGAGACCATGAAGAATACGCAGTACACGAACGGCAAGTGGATCGACAACCAGTACGGCCGCATAACCAAGGGCGCCGTGCTGGCTCTCAAGGCCCGCGTGCTGCTGTATGCCGCCAGCCCGCTGAACTCGCCTTCGGGACAGTACGATGCCGAGCTGTGCGATCGCGCTGCGCGTGCAGCTGCCGATGTGATCAATCTGGGGCTTTATTCGACGAATATCTCTTATCGCGATATGCAGTTCGACCGTTCGAGCAGCAATCCCGAGAACATTTTGGACAACCGTCCCAATATCGGCAACTTCAATAGTATGGAGACATGGAATTATCCCAAGGGCGGTTCCGACCAGTATGTGACGACTTCGGTCGGCAATAATGCCACCTGCCCGTCGCAGAATCTGGTTGACGCTTACGAGACGGTAGACGGTTCGGCTGTGGACCCGGACGATCCTTATGCGAACCGCGACCCCCGTTTCTATGAGACGATTCTCTGCAACGGCGATACGTTCAACGATGCTACCGTCGAATCGTTCGTGGGCGGCCTTGCCGGCATCAACAATACGAACTGTACGACGACGGGTTACTACCTGAAGAAGTTCGTTCAGGACAAGGTGCAGTTGCCGCAGGGTACGACCGTGCCGCACGTATGGTATCTGTTCCGTTACGGCGAAATCCTGCTCAACTATGCCGAGGCCATGTTCTACGCTCACGGTCCTAACGCCAAGATGGGATATGTGACCAACGGCGGCGACCTGTCGGCTTTGGAGGCGGTCAATCAAGTCCGTGCGCGCGACGGAGTCGATATGCCTCCTTTGACCTCGCTGGACGAAACCAAGCTGCGTAACGAGCGTCGGATCGAGCTGGCTTTCGAGGGGCATCGATTCTGGGATGTCCGTCGCTGGAAAATCGCTGAAACGACCGAGAATCAGCCGCTGATGGGCATGCGGATCATCAAGATCGGAGACCGTTTCGACTACAATGTCGTCAAGGTCGAGGATCGTACGTTCAGACCGGCGATGTATCGTTACCCGATTCCGTTTGCCGAGAAGATGCGTTATCCGTCATGGGAACAAAATGAAGGTTGGTAGAATTTCGTCTTATATTAAATGTAAATACATAGTATTATGGAAAAATTGAAATTGTTCATGATAATGCTGGTGCTCGGAGGGCTCGGACTGGTCGGATGCGATGACAACGATCCGGAAGGACCCGAGATTTCCGCGACGACTTTCGTCGCCGGTTCCGAACCGGGTACGGCAGAGCTGAGGGTTCCCGAAGGTGCCGAGGTGGTTTACCGCTTCGACATCAAGTCGGCTGCGCCGATTTCCAAGATCGAAGTATGGTACCGGCCCGGTTTGGGGGCGAATATGGAGGCCCCGATGGAGGAGCAAACGATCGAACTGTACGGCGAGGTGAGCGAGTACGTCGTTTCCGACACGCTGACCTTGGACGAGGATTGCTCGTACTCGGTTTATGTCGAGGACGTCAATCGGAATTTCTCGTCGGCTCGGGTGAATCTCTATCTGGACGTAACCAAGTACAATGTCGAACTGACGGACGGAATGCCTGCGGCTACGTCGAAGACTTTCCTGTGCCTTGAGACGGGACGTACTTTCTACGTTGCCAATATCGCCAACGATCCTAAGGGAATCGACCTCGGATTTACCTATTACGAGGGCAATGACAACAAGGCCTGTCTGGTTTCTCTCGACGAGTATTACAAGACCGGTAATTACGCGATGGTGGTCAACGATCTGAATCCGGAGGTGATCTTCAAGGATGCGACGGATTTGGTGACCAAGGAGAGCGTGTTCGACCAGGTCAACAAGGCTTCCGACCTGAAGGATATCTTCGATCAGGCGAAAGATTATCCTACGGTTCTCGACTATACCGCGGGCAAGATCGCTCCGGCTTTGGAAGAGGAGGATATGATCGCTTTCCGGACCGAAGACGGCCGCTACGGCCTGATGAAGGTGAAAGAGATCGACCGTAAGAACGAAGACGTCTCGAACAACCAGACGATCAGTCTCGATGTGGTCGTTGAGAAAAACTAACTTATTAATGCAGATACTGTTATGATACGAATAATGAATGTCAAATTCAATGGTTTGCAAAAGGTGATGAGTCGGTTGGCGCTGCTGTTGATTGCCGTGGTCATGTTCGGCTGCAAGGACGATTTGGCCGATCCGCCCGTGATCAAGGTGTATGTGAACGGGGCCGAATACGATGCGACCGAACGGTTCACTGTGGCTACCGGAGATAGGATCAGCTATAGTTTCGAGGTCTTCGCCCATACGGGAATCGCTACCGTGAAGGAGATTCGCTATCAGGTTCTCAGCGATGAGGTCAAGGTGCCTACCGAAAGGCTGGTAGCCGGTCTTCCCGACGATCTGAACGTAACGATTTCCGGTACGATCGATGCGAAGGAGGATACCGAGATACGGCTGGTGGTAGAGGATTGGGACCACAACGAGGTTTCGAACGGCTTTACCTTTTATGTGCAGTAATCGAGTTTGAAATGGAATTCGGATGTCCGGAGGCTTCCTCCGGGGGAAGTCTCCGGACGGCCGAATGCATGAAAAATTGAAAATATGAAAAAGATTGGATTGATATTTTTTCTTTTTGCAGCCGGAGTAGGCTTTTCCTCCTGCAGCGACGACGATCCTACGCAGCTTTCTTTCGAGGATGTGTACGGACGCCCAGGATGGGATACCGGTGTCAATGCGAATTATTTCACGTTCGATGAAACGAGGCTGAACAACGTCGAAATACAGGATCTCACGGAGGAAGAGAGCGATGACGTCGTTTTCGAGGTCAAGACGACAGGGGCGGATGCCTACTTCTTTACGAACAAGGCTCTGGCTGCGACGAAAGGGCAGGTGCTGACGTTCGAGTACAAGGTTTCGGAAACGATTACCCCGAGCGTTCAGTTGGATCAGAATAACAGCGATTCCTACACGGTGTTGCCCGATCTGGTCGCCTCTAACGATTGGCAGACCTATTCTTTCGACATGGGTCTGTTGTCCAGTACTTGGGGGAGTATCGGCTCTTCCATGAAGATCGGTTTGGGCGACAAAGCCGGCGTGACGCTGACGATCCGCAATCTGGCTGGTCGCGGGCGTACTTCCGAGGAAGCGAATCTGGCAGATATGCTTTATTTCAATTTCACTGCAAGTATGCCTGCCAATCAGATGGAATTTGAGTCACAGAATGATGGTGCGGTTAAAGGATATGGAATCTATCCGATTTACGAATTCCAGAATGAGGCGAATTCCGGTGATGCATGGCTTCAGTTTCTTTGTAGCAAGCAAATTACTGCGGATTACAATAAGTTGACTTTTGAATACAAGGCGACATCTGCTTTTCAGTTGCAGATTTTCTTCGTGGTAATCGGTGATGATACGATTACTACTCCTACCTGCGATCCTTCCGATGAATGGAAGAGAGTGACATTTGATTTTTCAGCAAGCGTTCCAGGTATTTTTGACAAATATCAAAATGGGGCTCCTACTGGCCCCGGCGCTGGCAAGGAAGGTCAGGTTATGCGTCTTGATATTGATGGGCATGATGACGGATCTCCGATCTATCTCCGCGGATTCGGTCTTTCCAGATAAGCCTTACGGCTTTCTTTAGCAAAAAACGTCACGGTCCGCTCGGAACGTGACGTTTTTTGCAATTACCGGACGAGGAGGTCCGGTCGGAGTAGGGGAACTTTCCGATTGTCCGATCGAGGGGGAACGTTCTTGCCGGGACCGTTTCGGTTCGGAACATCGGCATCGGAAGTTTACGATTCTTTCCTTTCTCCGGGCAGACGACAGAAACCGGCTGCCATATGCTGACACTAACTTTGATATCGCCGGTACTATCACCGACCTTTTAACACTAACCTTTAACACGAACCTGTTATGAAAAGAAACCTGTTGGTAATTTGCGCGTCGACCGCTCTTTTGACAGCGGGACTGACGTCATGTTCCGATTCTGCCGGCCGGGAGCCCGATGCGGCTCTGTGGCAGGAAGATTTCCGTTATCAGCCTGTTGCGGCGAGGCCTCAGCTCGAAGTGGCCTATACCGATTCCTCGCGCACGGCTTTTGAAATACTCGCCGAAGAGTACAATCTGGTTGGGCAGTTGCGCGCGCCTCATTTGCTGCAGAACAAGGCCGACGGAACTCCTTGGCTTTGGTTCGAGATGGAGGACGCGTCCGGCACTCGATATTCGACGCGGAACTATCGAGGCGAGACGCGCATCAATCTGTATCGCCGGGGACCGTACTATTGCGAGATACATTGGTTCGACGTGCATCTGGCTACGGATAAGAAGGATACGGCTGCGCTGCGCGGCGACTTGACGCTGTATTGCTATCCCGAGAAGATACTGGCTGACATTACCTGGCACGGATCGGGGCGCTTCGTTCCCGCCTCGATGGAGGTCAAAGGTCTCGTCGAGCAGAAATACGACGGGTTCAAACCTTTTGCTAAAGGTACGATCCAGAGCTACTCGTTCCCGATATTCGGAGAGTCGGAACCGTTGCCGGCCGATGCTTTCCGCCTGTTGGCGGGACGTAATCCGGTGCGGTATGACCGCAAGCGCGGCTGCTATATTCTGGGCAGTCACACGGACGGCGGCTTCCAAAAGAAACTTTACGACGAGCCGAATTTTTACGAAACGGTTACTTTCCGTGTGAACAACGACAGCGTGAAGCGTAAAATCTATGTCTGCCACGAGTCGTCCGACGGAGGAGAAATCACCGAGGGAGGTATGCTGCTCGATCGCGAAGGGCATCCGATGCCGATCGTCGTGCAGGTTTCAAAGAACTTTGCCGGCGAGAAAGAGGAGGCTTTCTATAATCCGACCGACCAGCCTTTCAGCGAAACGATTTTTCCGCTTTATCTCGAGCCGGGCGAGAGCCATACGCTGACGAGCCTGCACCTGTTCCAGAACTGGGGACGGCACATGACCAAGCATTGGTCGTCGCTCGGAGCATGGATGGACTATTTTCACAGCTCGACCGGTGTGACCGAGACGACCTGTTACGTGCCGTTCAAGTTTGCCGGATTGGGAGGCGTGACGATCGCCGATTTCCGCGCCATGAGTCAGGAATGCTTTTGGGTAGACCAGCCTCAGCACGACAATCTGGCCGGACACAGCTTCCTGTCCTATTACGACGGCAAGGACTGGATTCATCCGGTCTATACGGGAACCGTTTATCGCAGTACGGGGCCCAACTGGTACGATATAGGTCTGCGCTATTTGACTTCCGACGGCAAGATCAAAGTGACGGCCGACATTTTCGAGACGCCTCAGAACGACGAGCTCCGCAGTTATTTCAAGGTTCGCTACGAGGTGCTCCAGCCACTGGAAATCGCCGATGCCCGCGCGAATTGCCGCTTCTTGACTATCGCGTCGATTATTCAGGGGCTGCGTTTCGACCGCTTTGCGGCGACCGGTGTCGACGAGATCAGGCTCGATCCGAGCAAAAAGCCTTTCCCCGTAAAAGGAGTCGCATTGCCCGAGGAAAATTTCTTTATCGCGGAGTACGGCGATTCGCTGAACAAAAGAGGATCGAATGCGATTATCGTAAAGAGATTCAGCGCAGGGGGACTCAAGCCGGCCGCTACGGTTCAATTGGGTGGTTATAAGAATGTCTTCAAGCAGGATGCTGCGAAAGACACGCGCATGTGTCTGGTGCCCGATACGGACGACCTGAAGCTGAAAGCGGGCGACGTCATCGAGATCGAGGGCTATTGGTTGCCCTATGGAGCTACGTTCGACACGAAGAGCCCCGAAATGGTCGTGCGCTACGATGCAGAGGGAGCTATGCACGTGGTGTCGGTCGAGCAGGGCGAGAAGGTGAGCGATCTGCCGATTGTGGTCAGGGCCGAGAACAACGGAGCGTTGTTCACCGTGGCCGGTGGCAAGAACCTGATTCCCGTTGTGGTCAAAGGGTTGACCCAATGGCGCATGCCTCGCATATTCGTTCGTGAGGGAGACGCGTGGAGACCTCTCTATCATTCGCGCAACAACGCTCTGGATGGCTATCAGGTATTCTGCGACGAGGACGGAACGTTCGGAGCCGTTTTCCTCGTTTCGGCCTCTGAGGAGCCGCAACAGTTGAAAGTGACGGTAGGGGAGAGCCTTCGTATGCCGGGTAAGATCGAGTTGAGCCAGATCGAGTATGAGGGTGCTCCCGTCGGAAGCGCCGTGCAGATCGCGACGCCCGCAGGAGATGTCGTACTGACGATTCCGCAACCTACGATGTATGCTGTCGGAGACGAGCGTTTCACGCCGCAATGGAGCCTCAGCGAAGGCAACTCGCTGTGGTTCAAACAGCAATTTGCAGAGTGGGAGAGAGGCGGCCGCCTAAGCCCCAACGAAGACGACATCGATCTGGAATATTGGTGGCAGAACTACGAGCCGGATTACAGCCATTCTTCGCCGGAGTATACGATCGACTTGAGCGGAACGGCGTTCGAAGGTGCTCGTCCGGAGGCTTTGGTCGACGGAGAATGGGCCGAAGTGGAGGACAGCTTGGCCGGTTCCGTAAGGGCTGTGGCGGTCCGTTCGTCCGACGGAAAGCATGCTTTGGCCTTGGTTTTCCTCAATGCCGAAGGAGCTTTCCATAGGGGAGAGAGCATGGGACTGATTTTGAAGCCTGTCGATGCTCCTACGAAAAAGCGTTACCATGTCCGGGGCAAAGTGTATGTGACCGATGCGGATATGAATACCTTGAAAAAGCGGATTCTTTCCGAATTGTAGATCGAGGGTAACCGGTTATTCTCGATATGAAAGTTATGTTATCAGCGCTTCAGCTTGACATAAGCGAGGCGTTTCGATAGCCCGGGATCGGGTAACGGTCTCGCGAGAGTAAGTAAGAAGGACGTCCGTCGGGCGTCCTTCTTGTTTGCCGGGTGCTCGTCGGAAACCGCGCGATACAGGCGACATATGTTTGTTTTGGGCTGTCGTCCGATAAAAAATGGGATAGGATAAATCGGCTTTCGGGGACTCCCGTATCTCCCCCGTGCACGGTATGATGACCGGTAAATACAGCCAATAATGCTCCTAAGGCTCGCTTGTCTGGTCGGGCCCTCACTGAATCGAGGGAATGTTCGTGCTGCGAAATTAGGTCGTGTCGGTTTTCGGGTTCGAGAACTGCGGCGGCACATGGGGGCTGTCGGGTGCGGCGGAAAATGGGAGCCGGAAGAACGGGCCGAATATTCGTGATGTTCGCCCTGTTCGGCGGATGAGATCGTGTTCGGCGACAACGATCGGCATTTCGAATAGGGTAATAGGGTTTCGCTGCTCCGTAGGACGAGCTACGTGCTTTTATTGGAAATTCGTCCGGCGTTTCTTCGACAGGGCAAGGTATCGGCTCCGTCGTAAATCCCTGTAACGACCGTTTGCAGCGCAGCGTATGAGGCGAGTCGTTATACCCGTTTGTGTCGGCCTTGTCCATTCTTGCCCGCGAATCGAACGGGAAACGATCTATATCAGTTCGCTCAATGCCGCAAGCCGAACGCATCGATGTTGGGTATGAGCTGCGTCTCCTCGGAGCAGTCTGAACTGAAATATCGTTCGACTCAAGGTTTCTATTGTTGCAGTGCGTCGGAGTGTGAGCGTTATTATCATGATTTGAGATAGTAGTGTAGACTTCGATCTGAAATTCTGTTTTGGTTGAGAATGTTTGCAGGCAGTTGCTTGTTATAGGAGAAGCGAAAAGCACTATTGATTTAACATAATGCTAATTCAAGTTAGACCGAATTATAATTTATATTTTGAATAGTAGGATAGGGTAGGAGAGGTAAAAAAACTTTACTACCATGTCACAAACAGAAAACATTGCGGCTTCTGCTGCGAAGCTCTCCAGCTCTTGGAGGGACGAAGTAAATCAAATTCGTACACGTCTTAATTCTTTGCGCGCTCGATCTTGCTGGGATCGGGGAGTCAATGGTTTCGCGCTCGATCTTCTTGACTCTTACGAGGAAATTTGCGAGTACTGCGAAAATGAGGGCGAACCGATTCCGGAACTTTGCGAAAAAACCTTGCTAAATGGGGCCACGAATTGGGATAGCTATTGTTATGGCGGGTTAGCTCTTATTTACGATGAAGACATAGCTAAAGCCCTGTGTACACCGTCTGAACTGAAAAGAACGAACTTCGGGCGCAATGATCCTAATCTGCGCGAGACTTGGATGGATGTGCAGGCCCGCGCTTATTTTCAAGCCTATCGTAGGCTTATCAATTGTGCCTAAAATATTAAAAAGATTGAGATAATGAAAACTATTTATTTACAGGTGTTAGGTGAAGGGTGGGTATCTTTTCAGTATACCAACATTTCCGAATTAGAGGAAGAATTTGCCCAAAGAGGGATTGAGGTAGGCGACGGCTGCAAACTCGGCGACTACTGCAAACTCGGCGACGGCTGCGAACTCGGCGACGGCTGCGAACTCGGCGAATGCTGCGAACTCGGCGACGGCTGCAAACTCGGCAACGTCTGCAAACTCGGCGAATGCTGCGAACTCGGCGACGGCTGCGAACTCGGCAACGTCTGCAAACTCGGCAACGGCTGCAAACTCGGCAACGTCTGCAAACTCGGCAACGGCTGCAAACTCGGCTACTACTGCAAACTCGGCGACGGCTGCGAACTTGGCAACGGCTGCGAACTCGGCGACTACTGCAAACTCGGCAACGGCTGCGAACTTGGCAACGGCTGCAAACTCGGCGACGTCTGCAAACTCGGCGACGGCTGCAAACTCGGCGACGGCTGCGAACTCGGCAACGGCTGCGAACTCGGCAAAGTCTGCAAACTTGGCAACGGCTGCAAAGTACCTAAATCATTATTCATATCGGCCTCCCAGCACTCCGTTTCATACTGGGGGTACGATGCTATCCAAATAGGTTGTAAAAAATATACTATTTCGGAGTGGCAAAAGCATTTCCGCGAAATTGGGAAGGCTGAAGGTTATTCTGAGGAGCAAATCAATGAATATGGGTTTTATATAGACCTTATTGCCAAACTTCACGGCAGGTGGAACATCAAGCAGAAATAATATCCATTAACTATGAGAAAATCGATTTTAACGGCCATTATATGCCTGCTCGTTTCCAGTTGCTCCACTTGTTCGCGGACCTTTAAGAACGAGAGTATTTTGGACTATTACGGCCAGTGCATCGATAACCTCGATACCGATGTAAACCGGAATATGTTCGACGTTTCGCGGGACTTAGTAAAAGAAGTGGAGGAAGACCGCCGATTATGTAAAAGCGATAGGGATATGGTCATAGGATGGATTTTTGAACGTCTGGAAAACCTGAATGAGCCATGAGAACCTTTGTATTTACATGTCGGCCGACTAATTCGGAAGAAAACACCTGTTTCCATGTCCGAATATACCAAGTATGCCGCAACAGGCCGATAAAAATACTGGAGTATTACGACCGGCCGAGGCCAGAATCTCCTTTCAGGGTTAACTCGGCATATTACCAGCTTCGGCGCCATAATATCCTCACCGAATCGGAGAAAAAGGATACGATCTTGTCCGAATCTCGATTTTACAACTTTCAAAACGACCGCATCAGAATCTACGAAATACTTTGAAGCCATGATGATATATTTTTCAAAAGATAAAAACGGCGACGTCTATTCTTTCATGGGCCGGCCCACCAAGAACGAGAATACTGGGAAGTGGGAGGGTAACCGATTCAGAAAGGAGTCCGTCGATATCGTCGCCAGTTGCCTAACCGAATGGGACGACGAGAGGTCCGCCGTGTTGATGGATAGCAGATCGCAAAAATCGGCAGCCTCTAAAGTAGTTAGAACGTGGGTTTTGTCCTTTATGTATGGATGCGTATTCGGCGCTATTGTAACATTATTATTGATCTGAGACATGGAAGGGTATATAGGTTTTGAAAATTACAAAGACAATAAATTACGGTTAGAAGTTGGGCGTGTTTACACACGACGCCCCGTAATTGGCGGCAAATTATCATTTTTCGATAATCCGCTGGATGTTTTAAGGTACTATCCGCCATGTGATAGCGGATACTCCCGAGTTGAAAGCCCGGACAATAAGGCAGACAAGCAGGGGCACCATGTAAATACATCGGAATTGCGTGTGATTGAGGATGTGGGGCTGGGCGATATTGCCGAGGCCGCAGAAAAAATCATTAGGGAAGGTATAAACACATCTAAAAGCATCGTATCCGAAAAAAACAGATCGATTGCCGTCAATAAGAAAAAAAGCGCCGAGGCTATGAATTCGGGCCAATTCTCAGTATCGGTTAGCGTAAGGGACAAATCGGCCGCTACCTCACTAAATGACAAATCGGTATCAGTGAATACCGGCAATTATTCGGTAACGGATAGCCAAGGGAAATACTCTGTATCTGTTAATACAAGGGAAGGGTGTGTAGCAAGCAGTAGCGGCGATAAATCGCTGTCAGCTTGTACGGGCCCATGTTCAATAGCAAAAAACATAGGCGATAATTCACTATCAGGGTGCGGCGATCAGTTATCGGTAGCAATAAACAGGGGCCGGCATTCTGCGTCGATAGTTACGGGGGCCTGTTCTAAGGCGGAAAGCGGCGGATGCAATTCTACATCAGTCGCTACAGGCTTTAGCTCGTTGGCGATAAATTCCGGAATACGCTCAATAGCTGCGACCACCAGCGAGATGTCCGAGGCAATAAACGTGGCTAATGAGTCGATAGCGGCAAGTACCGAAAGAAATTCGGCAGCTAAAAATTCAGGGATTCAATCTGCGGCAGTCTCTACGGGCAGCAGATCCATAGCAAAGAATACCGGTACGCACTCCATAGCAGTAAGTACGGGCGATGAGTCCGAGGCGATTGTCTCAGGGGGTCAGTCTGTCGCCATATCTATCGGATGGCGCTCAAAAGCTAAAGGGGCATTAGGATGCTGGCTTGTGTTGGCCGAGTGCCGATCAAAGGAAGTGATAGATGTGAAAAGTGTGCAGGTAGACGGCGACCGCATTAAAGTAAACACTTTTTACAGGCTCAAGAACGGGGAATTTGTCGAATGCAAAGGAATGTAGCATGACACAGAAAGAAATGATTTTGCAGGAATTGCAGCGCGGAGAAACGGTTACGATATTTTCGGCGGCCGAAATGTTCGGGATACATCGTCTGAGTGCTGTGGTACAGCGTCTTCGCCATGACGGGCACGCGGTGGTGTCGCGCATGCTGAAGCGAGGACGGACGCGTATGGCGTGTTACGAGCTGTTCCGGTTCGACGATCTGGATATGTGCAAGATAGCGAATATGCTCGCGGAAAAAATAGAGTTGCGAAACGGGCGAGAGGGGACGTATACGATAGAATACGACGAGGAAGTCGAGGATATGTATATCGACGTCGAATTAAGCGTGTACCCTTCGTGGGACAGGCATTTGCGGGGAGTGTGCATAAATAGCTGGAAAGTCCGGGCCAAATATATACCCACGCAAGACACATTTACCGACGGTCTCGGCTTTTCAGAGGAAAAACTAATGAAATACATAAAATTGATAATCGATGATACGGAAAGAGACATTTAAAACCAGAGCGGAATGGCTGGAGCGCAGGGAGAGCCGGCCGGTTCTCGGAAGCTCAGATTTCGGGATAATACTCGGCTTGAGCGAATACGTGACGCCCTTACAGTATTGGGAGCGCAAGACGCAGGGAAGCGATGAGATGAACGCGAATATGCAACGGGGGATATTCATGGAGGATGCGATTGCCAAATGGTTCGAGAGCGAGACCGGTTGCGAGATTATAAAGCGCTCGGCATCATACGATGTGTATACCAACGACGAGTTCCCGGACTTCGTGGAATGCTCGCCGGATCGGGAGGCATTCAAACAGGAATGGGAGGACCGTCCGGTGGTGGAGATAAAAGACACGAAGCGAATAATAGACGATATGGACGCAGATAGCATTCCGAAAGAGTGGTATGCGCAGGTCCAGTTTCAAATGGCCGTGATGGGCCGAAAAAACGCCTTTCTGGTCATTTGCGACGGCCGCAAAGAGCTTAAATACGGACATTATACTTTCGATAAAGATTGGACGCTCACGAATATGAGCAAGGCGACCGACTGGTTTCAGAAGCACATAATCGGGGGCGAACAACCGGAACCTACCACTGCACAGGACATTCGGGAAACATACCCGGAGAGCAAGGAGGGTATCGTAAGGGTAGGGAAAGATATGTTTTCGAGGTACGAGCGTCTGGGGAAACTGAATAAGGCGATCAAGGTACTGGAGCGAGAGAAAAAGGAGATAGAGGGCGAGATGATCCTAAGATTCGGAGAGCAGGACAGCATGGAGTACGAGGGAACCACTATCGCCACCTTTAAATCCTATTGCCGCAAAAAGCTGGATACGGAAATGCTGAGATTGAAATATCCGAACATAGTCAGCGAATGCACGGTAGAATCGAGTTACAGAATGTTGAAATTTAAATAGATATGGGAAAAATAGCTAATATGTACCTTGATTGGAACATCATGGTCGTTAACGGACATCGCATGGTCGATGAGTTGGTGGCTCGCAGGGCAATCGATATAGCCAAAGAGGAGTCGGAATTGCAGCAGGATGTTGTCCGAGGAGATGCCCCGTCTGTCTCCGTTGAGCTTTGCGGTCTACTGTGGGATACGGAGAACCTGACAATCGGCGGTTACGAGAAGGACGGCCGCCATTACTACACATGGGATGAGGCGATGGAGGCCGCGAGGTCCGTTGGGAAGCGCCTGCCGACCCGGGAGGAATGGGAAGCATTATGCGATCTCGGCTCGACTTGGGACGACGAGCGCAAGGGCCGTTGGTTCGGGGGTAATCACGACTCGGACCACAAGGGCTCGTTATTCCTGCCTGCTGCGGGCCTGCGCTACAGCAATAGCGGCGAGTTGGCCAGCACGAGCTCCTACGGCTACTATTGGTCCTCGTCGCCGTACTACGGAGGCGACAACGGCGCGGGCACCCTCGGCTTCTACTCGGGCTACGTCAACCCACTGAGCTACAACGGTCGCGCCCTCGGCTTCAGCGTGCGGTGCGTGCGGGATAAATGACCGCCTCACCCTCCAGTTATTAAGTAATTCTTAACAACTGAACCTTTAAAAAACATTAAACACTTTAAAGAATGAGCTATGAAAAACAAAATTAACATTGAAATCACACAAGACGGCTGGACGACAGACATTCTGTTTAATGGCAAAAAGTATAGGGAACGCCACGAACGTATACCGACAGGGTCTAAATGTGTTGAAGGTGATTTTGAATCGGAAGAAGAATTGCCGGATGACATCATAGGTGCTGTTGGTGGATTTTTCTGTTTCGATTGTATGATGGCGCTTATACATAATGAGCTATGAAAACACTTGAGTTGAAAGATATTTGCGGCTATATGCCGTACGGGCTAATGCAAAAGCATTATAAAAATGTTTGTCCTTTTGCCGTTGAGATTCAGTCATATATAGGTGGATATGTGTTTCTCAAAATACCTCCCAAACATGGAAAGCCTCTTCTTCGCCCGATGTCCGACCTAACCAAAGAGATCACCCACGAAGGGGAAAGGTTTGTGCCGACTTTAGCATTAGATAAATTAAATTGTTTCCCTGTATCTGATACAGAGAAGGCGTTAAGGTACTACGACAAGCTCAATGAATGGATGTTCGACTACCGGAACCTGATCTACGCCGGACTGGCAATCGACGTGAATACCTTACCTGAAAATCCTTATGAATGATGAAAACACCAGAAGAAGCTGCCCGAGAGTATGCAAAGAAGATTTGGAAAAATGGCCGTACTTACAGAAGTAGGATAGGATATTCTGCTGAAGATTTCCTTGCCGGCTATGCCAACATGGGGTCAATGGATGGATGCCATATCAAAAGCCGAGAAGGCAATCAATAAAGCATTGGGACGATGACGATACCGGAATAATTCCGTATATTTAGCAGTGTGAAAGGATTGTGGCACGCTTTTACATTGTTTATGGGGAGTATCATCAAAATAAAGAGACATGAAAACGATTCTAATGATTGCATTGATGTGGCTGGCCGCGCCGCCGACCACACAAAAACAGACCATTTATAAGGACGGTAGAAATGTCGGACGAGTGGAAATAGAGCGGGACAATATCCGTGTGTATGATGAGCAGGGACGGCTGAAAATGAGAGGAAAGAAGCAAAAAGGGGTTATCAAGCTATACGATAAGAACGGTAAGTACATAGGTCAGATAAAAGACAGTGACCTGTCATTTTGAGTTGTGATTTGATGTAGAAACGATGAATTCATGGATAACGAGGATAAAATAACAATTCTATGCGAGTTACGGACAGACTTGGTCCCTGACCGGTGTATTCGGGAATTCGCCCGGAGGGATGGAGGAAACGGAATGAGTATCAAATTCTTTCTGACATCCTTGAAGGGAAGGAAAAACGGCAATGATTATGGACTGAAGATACAGACCGAGGATAATCAGACGATTTGGGTGGGAACCGGACGGCTGATTTTTAAGAATGGGAAAAAAATGATTTGATTGAAAATGGAGAAAGAATTAGACACGATACTTGCTACAATGCAGGTAACCAAGTCCAATGTGAAAGGAAGGCATTGGATGGTGACAGGGCACGAATACGAGGCTCTGCACAAAATGTTCGATAAGATATACAAGGTACTCGACGACGGGACGGATAAGGTGGGCGAGATATTCCGCCAGCTCAGAATGATTCCTCCGTTCAGCATGGGGTTGTGTATTTCTGAATCCAAAGTGGAAGACGAGAAATTAATCATGCCGACATGGGACATGGTAGCAAAAACACGCGATGAGATAGACAAAATCATCGCGCTCGTCCATGAAGGATGCTATGCCCAAAAATTCGACCCGACTACCGAGAACGATCTGCTCAATATCACAAGCCAGTTGAGATTTTGGGTGATGCACCTGAATTCGCTGTTGGGTGATATGAAAGGAAGCACCTCTTATTAAACTTCAGAATTGGTACTATACAAAAAAATAATACCTTTGCGGACAAAGTTATGGGGAATATGAGACTATTCAAGAAAGACGTTGCATTACAGGCTATCCTTTATATCCTGAACTCGCTGGGGGGGAAAAGCGATATGCACAAAATATGCAAAATATTGTATTTTGCGGATCAGTTGCATTTGTCGGCATATTCCCGAAGTATAACGGGAGATGTATATATAGCCATGCAGTTTGGCCCGGTTCCGTCCAAGATCGACGATATATTCAAGGCCGTACGAGGTGATAGTTACTTTTCTGATTCAGAGTTCGCCGAAGAGTTGAAATCGAATTTCCATTTCACGAACAAATACATGATCTGTGCGGATAAGCCAGCGGACATGGATTATCTGTCGGAGAGTGATATTGAATGCCTCGATGCCTCGATAGCTAAATGCAAGCACAAGTCATTTGGGGCATTGACGGAGTTATCGCACGGCTTAGCGTGGCAAAATACGCAACGCGACAGAGTGATGTCTGTTAAGGATATTTTGCGAGAAGTCGGAGACGATGAAGGGTACGTCGAATACATCGGAAAGAAACTGGAATCCGAATCATACAATTTTCTGTAATGGATTTGCCAGTTGTTTTGATAGAGGAGGTAGTGGCTCGGGGTCAGATACTGCATTCTGATATTTTCGAGGAAATCGATCATGCGAAGTTTTTTGTGGTCATTGGTGTATCGGAAGACGCTATTGCAGGTTTTTTCTACATCAATTCGGAAATAAACCGGTTCATCAATACCAAGCCCGAGCAGTTGCGGATGCAATACCCTTTGTATGCTAAAGATTATGGCTTCTTGGCACACGATTCGTATATCTGTGCGACCAATGTCGTAGAGTTACCTAAGGCGGATATAGTGCGGAGCATCAAGAATAAACGCACGAAAATTGTCGATACGTTGAAGCCTAAACATCTCGAAGAATTACTCAATAAATTGCGGATTTCCAAATTGTTCAGTAGGGTTACAAAGAGACGTTATTTTTATTGATTGATTGGTTGATAAAATACCTCACGGATAATGTGTATTTATCCTTACTGTAATTATGTTACGGTGAGGTTCTTAATGTCGAAATAAACGAATTCCTCCCCTTTGTGTGTCTTGACTTTTTCGACAACGGCCCTGAAAATGTCCTTGTCGTTGAATCCGTACCTTTTCTGCAATATATCCTGAAAGGGCTTGATCGGATTGTCCCAGTCGGCCAAAGAAGTGGATAGCCCGAATACATAGTGTACTTCGTATGGAGGTTCGGGCAGCACTATGTCGGGCAGCTTCAATAGGCACTCCGTCGTATAAGCATCATACATGGAGGTACGGAATCTCTTACCCTGCCATGCTCGGTTTACGGTCAGCGGTTTAACGAATATTTTCGGCATATCAGAATGTGATAAAAGAGTAACTGATTCCGGCTCCTATATAAGGCTTTACCCCTTGAGGCGTAAGGGCATACCCGGCGCTCACGCCGATTCCCCAGCGCTTGGGTTTGCCGGGAACCTCGACCCGCTGGACGACCGTGTTCGTCACGGTCTGCGTTTTTCGGAAAATATCGAGCGTATCGAGCGACGCGCGGAAACCGGACACGACGGCGCGGTAATCCTCCCCTTCGTATACTTTCCGGGAAATCGGGACTAACACAGGAACTTTGACCGTATCGCCCGGGACAAGCAAAAGTACCGTATCGACACGAGTCAGGTAGCGGACTTTGGGCACGAGGACAGTTTCCCGGACCGTGTCGCGCACGACCACCGTGTCCTTCCGGTGGATCTCGACGATTTCCGGCTTCACACTCCGTCGCCCCAGCAGAAATGCGGCTGCAATCAGGGCTAAAGCTATAACAACGTTTTTCATGTTTCCGTAAAATAAAAATGCCCGAACCTATCCGCCCGGGCATAAAAAAGGCGGTAACTCCGAATATTGGAATTACCGCTTTCTACATCAAATCACAACTATAGATTATATTGCTCAATAGTGCATGGGTCAGTCGTCGGAGAAGATTTTAGCAACATTCGTATTTTATCGATGTCGTCAACGTCTAAACAGTCTATATACTCAGCTTTATTAGCTATTCGCTGCTTTTCTATCTCCCGCAACTTATAGCAATCGACATATCGATATTTCCCGTTTAAAAAAGCATATTTATCAGGATATATGCAATGTTGATAGGGGGCAATTTCATGTGCAAAATTCATATTAATATCGGTATTAATAATCGCTGCACCTATATAATTACCTTCGGAATCAATACCTGCAATGACAAAATATTTTGTACGATCAACGGCACTTTCCCCTTTCGGTGTAATCCCATCTTTAGGGTAAAAGACCATTTTGAATACACTTCCTACTCGTATGGCGGCATTTTTTAATGCTTCTATTTCTTTTAATTGCATTTGCCGTCTATCATTTCATCCAACCCTATTGAGTATGATAGATACTCCATTATCTCCTTTGATGCTCCATTCTCACGAGCAATATTGAGTTCGTCCATTCTATGGGATACTTCATTATTGTATGCTCGTGCCCATTCCCCGCCGTGCGTCTTTTCCATAAGAGTATCGAAGTCCATTTTAGATACTTCACTGATAGCAGCATCTAAACATTCGACATTCGATTTTGACAGGCAATTCATATTTGGCGCTTCCAAAGCGGAGAAATTCTCGTCTTGGCATTCGATTACGGCCGAAACTCGTCCAAGTACACGATCATCGCAAAATTTATATGGAGAACTGTCCCCACGCGCTACTTTCAGAATATTGTACACCAGCGACGGAACCGGCCCAAACTGCAATGCTACAATACTGTCGTTAAACATGGGGATACCATACTTCACAAGATGGTTCTTTTGCGCGAAAAAAGCCGTCTTAACGATATGATATACATCTCGGCTATTCTTCGGCATATGGCTCAAAATGTAAAGCAAGACTGCCTTCAATCTGCGTATATCCGACTCTCGCATAAGATTGTTTATGTAGGTTGCACTGAATAAATATAATGCAAATATGGAAAACTCACTTCCTAATTGCAAATTTACCGCAAAAATAGTACAACGACGTTCTCAAATTTCCGTCCGATAAGTTCTACATCAAATCACAACTTTAAAATGCCTAATACAAATATTGGGCGATTATTTTGATCTTACTTACATCCCCACATAACTATTCCTCTACTATAAAGGGGGTTTATTCCCTGACACTCTCCTGTAATCGTGATTACATCCCCTTTGGAATATCGAGCCAATTCACTACCATAACCACTCTGGAAGATACATTGCACGATATAATCGAAAGGAGATTCGGATTTTTTGCTCTTGATTCCAACAAATTTGTTTCCTGTTACATCGGTCCCAAAACCGACAATGACTCCTGTGACGCTGAAAATTTTGCCGTTGTACAGTTCATCAGCGGCAATCGCATTTGCATTGTAATCGGCTATTAACTGGTCTATGGGAACTATGGGATAGTCCGGAACGGTATATTCTTTTTTATCTTCGGCTTTGTTTTCTGTTGTATAAATTTCACGATAAAAAACATATGCAAGACTTATTAGCAAAGGAATGGAAAGCGCACCTATAATTGCGAATATAGTGTGTACGATTCGAAAGCAACCACTGGGTTTACGGTCATCTTTTTCCATACAATTTTACTCCTTTTTAACCTCCACCACCTTCGTCAAAGTGGAATCCAAAACGAATACCTCGTCATAAACCACCACATTGTCCGTGTTCTTCTTGGCCCTGTACTTGTGGCGGATCGAGTAACCGGTGACGTGGGGGATGTAATTATTGTAAATACTGTCCGCTTTGTCTTTATATGCTTTCTCTATTTTACAAACGCGGTCTAACTCATTTTGGAGTTGCATGGCGTAAGATACATTCGTTCCCAAGTTTAATATTTCTTCTTCAAGTTTCTGCTTCCACACGTTAGCCTTCATAATCTCGGTTATATAACCAATATAAAGAGGATCGTCGTCCACTGCGGATGAATAAATTGTATCCAACTTCCCCCATTCGAGAGGCTTGTACCGACGGATATTGTCGGGATTGTATTTTAGGTATTCCATAACAATCTGCTGTTCCTTAGGGGCTTCGGAACAGCCGACAAAAAAGAAAAGAAGAAAAAGGTACAACAGCTTTTTCATACGCTAAATATTATTAGGGGTGAGAATTGGCCTACTATTATCTTAGATATACGAAGCGTGGGCGATCACTTCTTGACTAAGAGGTACGACCAATACCCGCCAACCAAAAGTAATGCCCACGCACAACGCAGACATCAGCTTGATTGTTTAGGGTTGGATTGTTAATTGGTCGTTTTCTTAGTCCTAAAACAATAGCTAATGCTATTCAATATGTCAATACAAACATATGAAATTTTATCTCACGCCCTGTTTTTATATATTTATGGAATCAGGCGGAGTATAACTCAAACTTATAATTTCCAGGCATTTGTTGGTGGAGTACGCAAGCTATTATGAACCGGGGGGATCATTGTGCCCCCCGGTTCTCGGCAATTGCAATGTGTAAATTTTGCACATTGCTCAGATCGGTAATTCCAATATGTCAAAGAACCGCTGCGAATGTCTACATCATGTCGCGCCACGCCTCGGGCTTTCGGTTGTATAGGTAGTTCAAATCCAGTTCATGGGTTTTGGCCTCTATTTCGAAAGGATTCCCCTTGTAGCCGTGGCATATCCATTGCCAGATATATCGGCAGTAATACAGGAAATATCCATGACAGTCTTTGGCTTGGGCCGCATGGATCGATTCGTGATTGACGGTAACGGCGCTCAGGGGCTTGAACTTTTTGCGCGCGAATATGACCCCGAACAGCATCATGGCCTTATATCCGCGAAACGGGATCAGGGAGTTGTAGATGATTTTCATTTCCGAATCGTGATGTAAATATCTTCGCGCCGGGAGTCGGCCTCGTCGAGAATGTCGAGCAGGCGGAACAGGGTAGCCCGGGAGTTGATGACCTGTCCTTTTACCTTGTTCTCTCCGACCAAGATACAACCTTCCGTGTCGGCCGGCGTGTTCCCCGAATGGATAAGTATTCCTGAAAAGTGAGGCACATCCAGCAGCAGGGGGACATTGCGGTCTCCGTAGCGGGGCGAGAACTTGGGCGACTGGGTCATGGCGATTCGATAGCGACCGTAAGGGATAGCCGTCTTGCCGTATATCTTGACTTCCTGACCGTCGAATACGCCATTGGCGTTGGCATCCCGGTCGGTATCTTCCAGAGTGTCGCACTCGAAGGATGCCGACGGGATGCTTAAACGCCCGATGGTATAAGTGGGCGCAAAATAGATTCGCCTCAGAGATAGAAGCATGGCTATTTCAGAATACCGGCGGTTTTCAGAGCGTTTGCCAGCAGGACCAGGTTCGCCTGCACGCCTTCGGCCGTGTCCGATGCACCCCATGTGGGCGTGGTCTGCGGTGTAACCAGTTTGGCGGTAACGTCCGACGCGAGTTTTGCCAGAGTAACTTTTGCGTTCCCGATAGTCGGATTCGGGTAGCTTCCGGTCAAATCGCCACCGGCAGCGCCGCTCGGAGTTGCGCCGCCCCCTTCGATGGACTCGAAGTTTTCGTTGATTTTGTTGGCCATCCTGTCGATGCTCGGGATAGGAGGCAGATCGGATTTGGTGATTTTCTTAACCATAGCAATAAAGTTTAATTAGTGTGAGAGCCAATGTATCTGGGCAAAATGTACTGAATGTTTTTTGAGATTACGTGCAATTTGCTTCTGAGAAAAGATTCTGAGATGCTGGAGTCTTTTCTCAGTTCGCAGACGATGGACCCGACCCAGTCGTGCTGGTTGTCGCTCATACGGTATATCCCTAATATGGAGCTGCCGTGAGAGGAAAAGAGCGAACGGGCATACATATCGTCCATTTGCGTCTCGATGTCGGATATGTGGATGTACGGATTACGGTTCAGGTCCGCACAGAATTTAGGCATGTCCGACATGCTTATGTCATGGATATATTGTTTCATCCCGTCGATGCCTTTACGCTTCACCTCGAAGTAGATCGAAACGTAAGCCTCGTTGCCCAGCGGGTGAGGCTGGATGATATATACTCTGTCGGCATCCAGCGTGTACAGTATGTCCCACAGTTCGCCGAACACGATTGCCGAATTGTCTACCCGACGCAGGGAAGTTTCCGACATATCCTGCTTTATCTGGGATATTTTCAGGTCGGTCATCTTGTCCCGTCGGTACTGGTTGTATTTGAACCATGCGGTTATGATGGTGCCGATGGCCGCTATGATCGCTGCGATGTATTCCATTGTGCTGATTGTTATACCACTTTGCCGTAGGTTATCTCTACCAAATAATCGACTTGTTCCTGAACTGATGCCGAACCGCCTGTGAAATTGGCCATAACTTGGTATATCGATGACGGATTGACATAGGTAAAAAATGTATAGTTATTATTACTTTGGCTGTTAACGGGCACGATAGCCAAAGTCGCTTTGGTGGAATAGTTCGTGAACTTAGCGTATCCGCGAAAAGCGATAGGCGCATATTGGGAGTACGTTCCCGGGAATTGAGTCGAGGCATAGTTGTCCAGTGCAACAGTCGCAGGCCCGTATTTATTGGTATACGATCCTTTGACGAGCTTCTTGACAACGGGTGCGTCGTTGAAATGCGTCGCGTCTAATTGTTGTTCAAAATAGACGTTCTGTCCGAAATCGCTGTTTTCCGCAAAGCAACTCCACGGGGAGAATGTGGATGCTGAAGCTGTATTGGAAGTACGATAGAAAGAAGGGCCGGCATATGATGTCGAGTAGAAAATGGTAACGAACTGTATGATTTTATCGGTAAGTACTATTTGAAGTCCTCCGCCTCCTTGAGGCATAGGAGCGTTCGTCGTCGATGCGGCAAATTGGAAAAAGCACGTGCCCTCTGAAATAAGCGTATTCAGATTAGTGGTAGTAACTTCCTTCATACTTCCATTCTCCACAGCCGAATCGACATACCCTTTTGTAGCCGGGTTGTATTCTCCGGTCGGCTCGTAGACCGTTGTATTTTCTTTCGACAAATAATCGGTTGGATTGAAGTTGCTGGAATCGTAAATCATGTAGTTTTCAGCCACTCCTCCTGCCCCCCTGTATATTGAATCCGGAGAGACCAAAATCAAACGCCTACTTCCTGTTCCGATAGCTGTAACATATCTTGCATTAGGTGTATCATATAACACACCAGCAATATTACCTCCATCGGAACCCCTTAGAGACCTGCCATTCGATCCAAAAGTGATATCACCTTCCATATTTTTATTGCCCGAAAGCGGCAGGTAATTGTCCGGATTAAAATCATTGGATTTCCATACTTTAACCCAATCGCTCCAAGATTCCAGACTTTGCCGGAATCGGACAAAAACGGACGGATTGACATTGCCCGCAGAATATCCTAAGGCCAACTGTACCCAATTTCCTGATCTCCCGGTTCCTTCGACGACAATGACGCTGCCGTAAGAAGTAGGCGTGTTCTGCGTAGTTGCATCGTAGGTATAGAATCCGTAAGTCGTGGCGTTATTCAAGTTAGCAATAGCACCCCGGTTCACAATATACTGTTCAGCCAGTTTTGCGGCTGTCACGGCACCGTCGGCGATCTTTGCGGTCGTTACTTTCGCTGCACCGATAGTCGGGTTAGGATAGGTCCCGGTCAAATCGCCGCCAGCAGCGCCGGACGGAGGCAGAGAGCTCGGAACATCCGGAATAACTCCTTCTGCGATCTTTTCGGCCGTCACGGCTCCGTCGGCGATCTTTGCGGTCGTTACTTTCGCTGCACCGATAGTCGGGTTAGGAT
>ERZ791909.303-NODE-303-length-48909-cov-13.269865_pt1 | contig 48909 bp, 36 predicted proteins | sample MGYA00510143_ERZ791909 | MGnify/ENA primary metagenome ERZ791909 (study PRJEB30046, sample SAMN00792093) | human gut metagenome | study: EMG produced TPA metagenomics assembly of the A metagenome-wide association study of gut microbiota in type 2... | reverse complement strand
CACGCGCTCGGCAATCTCCGCGCCGGAAAGGCCCTGCTCGGCGAGCTTCGCCGCCGCGACGACCAGAAGGCCCTGGCCGGTGCTCAGATTCTCCGAATCGACCACAAAGACGTTCTCGTACTCCTGCGCCGCGGCGCAGGCATTCTGATAGCAGCAGGAGAAATTCGCGCCGATGGTGATCTGCACCACCGCGTCATACTCGTTCGCGTAGCGCGCGAACATCTCACCGTACTCGTACTGGCTGACCGCCGACGTGCTGCAAAGGTCTCCGCCGCCGTCCACGTGGGCAAAAATGTCTGCGGGCGTGATGTCCACACCATCGTGGAAGTCCTTGCCGTCCTTGATGACGCACAGCGGCGTGACGGCAATATCATAGCGCTCGAGCAGCGCGGGCGACAGGTCGCACGTGCTGTCGGAAATAATCTTCACTCGCATCGTTCGTTTCTTCCTTCCTGAAAGATAAAAACCTCATCTGCGGGCATCCCCGCCGGAACTTGCAACATCAGATTTTATATTTTTACCGCAAGCAGATGAACTCTTTCTCAACGCAACATCAACTTCTGTTGATATTTCTCCCACCCGTTCCGCAAAAAAAGGCCCCCGAAGGTTTTCTTCGGGGGCTCTCCTGTTTGCTTTTATCGCTTACTTGCTCAGGCAACGATAGAGGAAAGTGACGATCTGACCGCGCGTGCAGTCGCCCGCGGGGTCGAAAGTCGTCGCGCTCGCACCGGTGGTCACGCCGTTTTCCACGGCCCACAGGACGGCGTTTGCGTAGTAGGCGTCCGCCTTGACATCGGTGAACGGATTCTCTGCCTTGCTCTCAGGGCTGTTCTGCATACGGTACAGGAACGTCACGATCTGGCTGCGCGAGCAGGTCGCGTCGGGCGCGAACAGCGTGTCGCTCATGCCGGAGGTGATCTTGTTCTCGACGGCCCACAGGACGGCCTTATCGTAGTAGCTGTCCGCCTTCACGTCGGTGAAGGTCATCTCGCTTGCGGTCGGCTCGGGGCTGCCGGCGGCGCGCCACAGGAACGTGACGGCCTGCGCGCGGGTGCAGGAGTCGTTGGGGGCGAAGGTCGTCTCGGTCTTACCGGAGGTGACCTTCTTATCCGCGGCCCAGTTCACAGCGTCCACATAGTAGGCGCCTTCCTTGACATCGGTGAACACGCTCGGCTGGAGCGCTTCATCCTTCGTGATGTACTCGACGAGCTCAACGCCCAGCTTGTGGGCCTTTTCAGCCATGGTCTTGCCGTTCTCGGTGGCAAGGGCGCGGGCATCATCCGCCTTGGCGAGCTGGTCGGTCGTGACGAAGTCCTTGTAGAGCTCCTGCTGGAGGGCGGCGAGTTTATCGGCGACGTAGGCCTTGGCCTCGGCCTTCAGGGGCTTGCCGGTGATCTTGTCGGCGTTGGCGATGTAACCGCCGAGACCCTCAAACGTGAAGTAATAGGAATCCTTCCAGTTGCTCGGATACGCCTTGAAGCCGGAAACGCGCTGCCAGTTGCCCTCGGCATCCTGCGCCCAGCTCGTGCCGTAGGTGCAGAAGGTGTCGGGCTTTTCAGTCGTAAACTTCGCGGACGCGGTGCTGACCTGATAGCCGGAGTACATGCTGTCAATCAGCATGGGATAGTACGGGACAAACACGTTGTAGGACATGTTGCCGACGCCGACCCAGCCCACGGTCGCGGTCTCGACCGGACGATCCTTGAAGAGCTGGAAGATCTAGATCTCCTGGTTGCTGGCCTTGCCGATGGAGGAGAGCTTGTAGTAGCCGAACACATCGTCCTTGTCGAGCTTGCGGTCGGCCTTGATGTTGGTGTAGAGCGCGACAAGCTTGTCGCTTGCGTCAAGGTTGGAGATGGTGAACTTCGTGTTGTCGGTCACGAGCGCGTCGCTGTCATATTTGTAAGCCACGTTCAGGTAGTTGAGGCCGTCGATCATGCGCTGGTCCATCTTCTCGCTGATGCGGGCATAGGACGCACGGAAGTCGATGATGTTCTTTGCCTCGTCGCCGACGAACGTGCCGGCCTTCTTCGCCACCGCGATCAGGTCCTTGGAGGCGATGACGTTCTCATCGTCCAGATCGACGCGGCCGATGACGGCCATGTTGGGCTCAAGGAAGATCATGTTGTCGTTGAGCTTGATGGCGACATACTGCGTGCCGCTGCAATTTTCAACGTACCAGACCTCGTCCTTGTCGCAGACGAACACGCCGGAGGCGGCCACGCAGCCGTAATTCTCGTAGATGTCGAGCAGCAGCTTCACACCCTCGCGCGCGGAGGAGGCCTCGGCCAGGATGATGGTCGGGATGTCGGTCTCTTCAATGCCGATGCGCTCGCTCTTGTTCGCTTCCGCCCATTCGGCGTCGCGGTACGGGTCGGCTTCCGTCACCTTTTTGTTGCCGTAGAGCGTTTCGGTCGCGGAGACGGACACGCCCTTTTCGTTCGTGCCGAACTCGGTGTAGGAGTAGTGGTCGGCCTTTTCGCCGCACTCGGGGCAGATGCCGTCATAGTAGATATCGTTCGTAAAATAGGTGAAACGGTAGCTGTCGTGGGTGAAATCCCACTCGAACGGTCCGTATTCCGGGCAGCCGACGTAGTGGTCGCCCTGCTTCCACTTGCCGCTCTCGCTGATGAACCAGAGCTTGTTGTAGTCAGAGCCGTAGTCCTCCGTGCGGGCGACGAAGGGCGTGCCCTCTTCGACGAGGTCGCCGCCGACGTAGATCGTCGTGCAGGCGGAGGCGCTGATGGTCGTCGCGGCGAAGGCCGCGGCCGTCACCAGACAGGTACAGAGAAACTTTTTGAGTACGTTTCCTTTCATGTGTTGTTTCCTCCTAAAATTTTCAGTGTTCGAACGAATACCGCTTTGTCTGCAAAATTGATGTATTCTCCCATTCACTTTATCGCGCTACCGTAATATAGCGCTTTATTTTGCGTTCCGCAAGAGGCAGATCTGCAAAAACACCGCTTCACTCTCTTATTTCGTCACACTTGCACAAAGCAAGCCGCATTATTCGACGCGATTTATTGTAATATAGCATAGCATCTGTTATTCCGCTACCATCAAAAGGGCGAAAGCCATTGCACATTTTTGCTCAAATCGTCCACCGGTGACGAACAGCAAAAGCTCCGCAACAGAAGTTGCGGAGCTTTTGCATATCCCCCGCCGCCGTGTAGGCGACCAAGTTGTCGCTCGCGGCGTAATCCATGCCCCCCTCGCGGCAGTGGTCGATGGCGAGCATCCGCCGGTCGGCCACAAAATCGCACTCGTAGCGCTCCATGTGAAAGTCGTTGAACGCGAGCATCACGCCCGAAAAGATCTCATAGGTGGTCATCGTGCCGTTGCCGGTCTCGTTTCGAAACTGCCAGGCCGCGCAGCCGTCGCTCTGCGCCAGCAAAATAGCGCCCTGATGCTCCAATAATTTCTCTGCGGTCATCTCTTCCGCTCCTGTCTTTTCAGATTAGTCATCTCTAACTGTCTGGCAGTATACAACAGCTTTTGCCGCTTGTCTTTCCCCATCGGGCGAAATTGTTCCGTTTGGACACCAATTTTGCCGCCGTGGGTCAAAAAAGAGGGCGGGTAAGGCCCCCTGCTGGTAAGACAGTAAAACTCAAATTTCTTGGAACAGGCATGATCTCGGTCATGCCTGTTCCGCTTTTAGCAGCTCATCCACGGGAATGTAGCCCACAAGATCGTACTCGATATGTACCTTCTGCCTGCGTTTGCCGCTGGACTTGTCGGGTGCATCCACATAGACCGCCTTGACAAGCTCTCTGAGGGCATAGGGGGTCAGCTCCGTGAGGGTGCTGTTCCTCTTTACCCGCTGAACAAACTGCTCTATATTCTCTGCCTGCTGTTCCTGTTCATGGATTTGCTGTTGCAGATTCTTGACTTCGGCTTTGAGGTCTTTCTGTTCCTCGGTGTAGTTCTTGCTCATCATCGCAAAGCGTTCATCATCCAGCCGACCGGCAACATTGTCCTCGTAAATGCGGATGAAAAGGCGGTCAAGCTCGCCGATCCACTTCTCAGCCTGTGCCAGCCGCTTTTGATACAGCCGCAGCGATTTCTCGCTCTGTATACGGAGCTTTTGCTCCATTTCAGAGCGGAAATACGCCTCATAGCAAGTGACTACCGATATGACCTCCTGAATGTGCTTCCAGACGATTTGTTCCAGCACAACGGCACGAATATAATGTCCGCTGCACTTGTCCTTATTGACACGATGGGTGGAGCAGATGAAGAAGTCCTGCCGCTTTTCAAAATAGCTGGTGGTGGAGTAGTAGAGCTTCTGCTTGCAGTCGTTGCAGAACACCAAGCCGGAGAACATATTGCTCTTGCCCGTTGCCGTTCTGCGGTGCCGCTGCTGCCGAATCTCCTGCACCTTATCAAAGACTTCCAGAGAGATGATCGCCGGGTGGGTGTTATAGAAAATCTTGCGATTTTCCATTGGATTTTCCCGTTGCTTCTTGTCCCAAATGGAGTTGGTGTAGGTCTTGAAGTTGACCGTGCAGCCCGTGTACTCCATGTATTCGAGAATATAAGCAACGGTGCTTTCGTGCCAGCGATACTCATTCTCCGGAGCCTGATGCGGTGTTTTTCTGCCCTCCCTCTGTTTGTAGGCGGTGGGATTCAGCACCTTTTCCTTTTCCAGCAGGGCGGCAATCTGGCTCGGTCCTTTTCCCTCCATGCAGAGCGCAAAGATCCGCTTCACTACCTGTGCAGCTTCTTCGTCAATCACCCATTTCTTGGGATCGTCAGGGTCACGCTTGTAGCCGTAGGGAACATTGGTGGTCAATCGTTCTCCACGCTCGCCCTTTGCCTTGTTGACGGCACGGATTTTGCGGCTGGTGTCCTTGGCATACCACTCGTTGAACCAATTCTTGATACCTGCCATGTCGCTGTCGGTGCTGTTGGGGTCAATGGTGTCAAAGTGGTCGTTGATGGCAATATACCGCACGCCGTACTGAGGAAACGTGTAGTTGATATAAAGTCCTGTCAACGAGGAATTACGCCCCAGTCTGCTGAGGTCTTTCGTAATCACCGCTTCCACATGACCGGCTTCAATTTCCGCAAGCATCTTCTGAAAGCCGGGGCGGTTGGAAAAATCCACGCCGCTGTACCCGTCGTCAATGAAGAACGTCGGGTTCGGAAAGTGCTGAGATTTTGCATACTCCATTAACATGACCTGCTGATGCTGTATGGAGTTCGACGGGTCATCCTTGCCGCCTTTTTCTTTGGTGTCCTCCACGGACAGTCTGCAATAAAGCGCTGTGATTTTGTCGGTTGCCCTTAACATATTGTTGTCCTCCTTCGGTGGGGCAACTGCTTGAACAGGATTGGATTTTTGGTTTATATCAAGAGAAACGTCGTTACTCATCGGCGTCCTCCGTGATACTACTTTTATCATCGGCAGCGTTCTGCTCCATAATGCGTCTGAGCTTCTTGTCGAGGGTTTCCGTTCCCTCATAGCTGCCAGTTACGGTGTATTCCGTGCCGCCGTGTTCCTCCACGATTTTGACATCGGGCAGCCAAAAGGCGGACGGATTCTTCACCACGATGTTGCCCTTTTCGTCGAAAGAAAACTCCCTCTTGGGGGCATCGTCGGGGCGCGGCTTGACCTTGGCATACGGGTCAGGATTGGAGAAATGAAACGAGCGGATTTCACCGTCCTCCTCGCCGTTATCAAAATCATCATCGGCAAAAATCTCGTCCAGTTCCTCGTCGGTCAGCTCAATGATCTCATTGTCATTTTCTTTTGGATTCACTTCGTCAAGCCTCCTTCGCTTCGATTCATTTCATTCAAAATTATAGTCGGAGTAGCAAAACGGACGAACGCCGTCAATGGTTAAGATGAACGGCTGCGCCGCCATTGACAGCGCCCGTCCGTTTCGCTTTTTGGCAGACAAGGCGGCGGTTGCCGCCGATTTTCATTTGGGAAATGGCGCTTGCTATTATGAAGAACAGAGAATAGCAAGCACAGCAAGTGTATGTACACTTGCGAAATCCGGCGTGGTACGACCGGGATTTCCTTGCAGAATAGCAAGCAAATCCGGTGAGTACCCACACCGGAGCTTGCCATTCCGGCAAGCAATGCACAGCGGTACCCACTCGTGCGTTTTGCAAAATTTCAGCCTTGCTGACCTTTTGCAAAATCTTGTTGGGAAACATCCCAAACCCTTTAACGATTTCTAAGAAATTGGCTACGCTCCTGCGGAGCTGAATATCAATCTATCTTCGGAAAGTGAGTCATGGATTTTTGGGTTCACGGCGTTCAGGCAAATCCGGTTTTGCTGCATATCCGTCGATCGCCATTTTCCGAAGGTAAGCGCTCATATTCTCTATACCAAGCTGCGCCATCCTCGCCTTTATCAAGCTGAGTTCTTTTTCATCTACGAAGAATTTGACCTGTATCGGTCGCTTACGATTCCTGTTGTCTGGCATTGAGCGATCTCCGTTCTTTTACAGTTCAATCTGTTCGGGAAATGCTTCTTTTCGCATGATACCCCACATCTTGTCGATATAAGATAGCGTGTAAAAATTCTCATAGTAATGATAGTAGAAGGCACCTTTTAGCGTCATTTCATAAGTGCCGTTGTGTTCCTTGACAAGCCCTAATTGTTTGGCAACCCAAAGCTCGAATCCATACATTTTTTTCAATGACACACCAAAGAATTTTTCAAAATCTTCGGCAGTTACTCTCGTGCTGTATGCTGTCCAAAATAGCCAATAAACCATCCGTTGCCGCTTGGTAAAGCGAATTGTCAATGATGTGGCGAGGTTCCCGGAACGAATTCTTTCACAGTAGGAATCTACATCAAAAGTATTGATTTTGAATTGCTCTTTGAATAGACTCGTAGCAGAGCAACCGAATCCGAGGAAATTATCTCTGGTCATGGATGAGTAGTTTGCATCCGTTCCACTTGAGAAAGTCCAGATAGAATTTCGAGAGTATCCTTTTCCTAAACAGTATTGAGTAATGGCATCCAGCAACTCTCGTTTATCTTTTTTAGGCATTGCAGTAACGGGACTTTCTGTAAAAGTGAAATCAATGAATGGGTATATGGCAACGTGATTTGCCCCCAATAAAAAAGCAGTATCAATATCCGACTTCAAATCATCGTAGGTTTGTCCAGGCAGCGCAAAGATAAAGTCCATGGAAACAGTTTCAAAAGAAACGGCAGACAACGCAGACATCATTTCTGCGGTATCAATTTTCTTTCTGCCAAGAATCTTCTGATACTTATCGCAGAATGATTGAATGCCGATGCTGATTTTTGTTACACCTGCATCTTTCAACATTTGCAGCGTTTCCACATTCACATTATCGGGATGAAGTTCCAGTCCAATCCCCTCTGTGATAATAAAGTGCTCACTCAATGCATTAACGATTTCTTTTATACGGTTGGCTGCGAGTGCAGGTGTCCCACCACCGAAGTATAGGCTGGTTGCTTTTCTATGCTCCGCATGTTGGCTGCCCACAATGTGTATTTCTTGAATCAAAGAATCTATGTACCTATCACACAATTCAGCAGAATACCGCACTTTGCAATAAGGGCAAAAGTTGCAGATACTTTTGCAAAAAGGGATATGAACATACAGCCCAAGGTTTTCACATTCTGCATACGGCAATATCTGGTCATATCCATTTTTGAACGTAAATGGCTTCGCTGTCCGTGTAAGCCACATTCTCGTTAAACCTGTAATGAAGCTCATATTACTCCTAAATATACTTCAAGTATGTATGAAGCATCTCAATGATTATTTTGGGATTGCCTCTGAACAGAAGCGTATATTCAGCAACAAAAAAGTATCCGCATTGGTCGCAAAGGCCAGGAACATCTATACAGCGCCCGCAAGTAGACAACTTTCCGTTTTCCATCACTACGCACTGATGGCAAGGCGTAGGAAAACGATTTTCAATAAGATATGGAAACGCACTTTTTAGGTTGAATACAGGTGCGCCTTCTTTCATCATTTGAGTTATCGTATCACAGCACTTGGCTTTTTCCTCTTTAGTCAGAGCTAATTTTTTTGTGTCAGGATATGGTGTATGGAAATTGAATGATACTGCACGGACATTTTTAGTGTCACGAGCCGTTAGACAGACATCTCGTACATGATCTTTGTTGATTTGATTGATTGCCATATAGAAACAGATATTGTCTGCGGTAGCATTGCTGATGTTCTTCATGATAGTGTCGTAGGTGTCACCACGAACTTCATTATGGCGCTGCTTATCTCCGTCCAAGCTCAAAAGAATCAAATCTGCTTCTGGGAGATCAATGGGAAACGTTCCGTTCGTAACTACGTTGACGATGAGAAAACCCATGTTCTTTGCTTCTATAACCAAATCTCTGAGAGTGCGTTCGCCATCTTTCCAAAGAAATGTTTCGCCACCGCAGAAGAACAAAATGCGAACTCCCATGTCATATAGCCGCTGCATTTCTTGCCAGATCTGTTCATATGGATGGACGATTGCTGTAATATTGTTGACGGAACAGTGCTTGCAATGCAAATTGCATTTGTCTGTTAGGATTACAGTTCCAAGGATTGGTGATTTCTTTCTAAGCAGAATCGTCTTTACGCCAAAAGCAGCGAAGTGAAAAAAGGATGATAGCTTCATTTTTCCTCCATAGCTCTAATTGGGTATCCCTGAATAGTGTGTACACATTATATTATGCTCATTTTCTTCTGCTTTTTCAAGATAATGTGGCATATTTCAGAGAATTAGTATAATCGGTTTATTCGCTCCGTTTGGGTCACTTTTCCTGCATGTAAAATAGTGATGCTTATCTAAGCAAAAATTTATGCTGCTATGTATAATGACTTCATCGTAAAGTGATTCTCTGATCCGTATAATCAATATGTTGAAATGTGGCCTTTTTCATGTTTCAAACTTAATCTATGTGAATAAATGAAGCCAGATATGCTCACTTTTGAACAAAGCCACGCAGAGGGGAAAACAAGCAATTTTCAACCCTCAGATGTACAAAAACAGGCGGCACCCAACCGAAGCTGAGTGCCGCCTGTTTTGCTGTCCAATCCTACCTAGCAGCTGCCGATTTTGTAGTTTTCTCAAATTACTGTCTTATCGGCACACGGCAAAAGCCCGTCCTCTTTTTTATTCCTTTACCGGTTCACGAGCAGCTTTTTCATGCCGCGCTCGAGACCGTCGACGGTCAGCGGGTACATGTCCACCGCCCTTGCGATATAGCCGTAGCTCTCGCCCCAGTAGCCGCCCCAGCGCGGGGGCTCCTCGGGATTGAGCCAGATCAGGTGGTCGTAGTGCTCGCAGAAGCGCTTGATCTGATCGAGGCCCGACCATTTCGCCTCGCCGGTGCGGTAGTCGTAGCGCTTTTCCATCAGCTCGTACATGTCCATCAGCGCATCGCCGACTAAAATGACCTTGTACTCGCTGCCGAAATTCTGCAGGATCCAGTCCGTCGGCACCGCGTGCTCGCGGTACATCCGCGGGTCGGTATAGACGCTTGAATAAATGCAGTTGTGGAAGTAGTAGACGTGCAGCTCTTTAAAATGATTCGACTGCCGCGCCGCCTGGAAGAGCATGGAGCAGAGGTTGGAATAATACTCCATCGAGCCGCCGGAGTCCATCAGCATCAGCACCTTGACGGTATTTTTGCGCGGACGCTTGTAGCAGACCGACAGCGTTCCCGCGTTGTCGCAGGTCTCGCGCACGGTCCCATCCACGTCGAACTCCGTTTTGGCCTCCTGCGTCTGCTCGGAATACTGGCGCAGCAGGCGGAACGCCATCTGAAACTGTCGGATATCGAGCACATTGTCCTTGCGGAAGTCGCGGAACCTGCGCTCCCCCGCCACCTGAAACGCGCGGCGGTACATGCTCTTCCCGCCCACACGGATGCCCTGCGGGCTGTGGCCGCTATTGCCGAAGTTTGAGTAGCCGTTCGTACCGATCCAGTACGAGCCGCCGTTGTGCTCCTCGGTCTGCTCCTTGAGGCGCTCTTCGAACATTTTGAGAATTTCCTCAATGCTCTTTTCCTCATAGCCCTGCGTGCGCAGGAACTTGCGGAACTCCTCCATTGCGGCGGCAGGGTTGTTGAGCCAGTCCATCAGCTCCTTGGGAAGCTCGTCCTGATATGGCACGCCGTCGAAGTATTCAAGGAAGATCTGGTCGAACTTGTCGTAATCCGCCTCGGACTTGACGAGCACCGCGCGACAGAGCTCGTAAAAGCCCGTGAGCGAATCGTGCTGCAGGTCCAGCATCAGCCCCTCGATGAGCGTCATCCACTCATTCAGGCTGACGCGAAAGCCGTGCGCGCGCAGAAGGTAGAAAAATCCAGTAAACATGGCGTTCTTATCTTCTCAGTCGGCGCTGCACGGTGGAGATATCCTTGTCCTTTTTGAGGAGCACCCCGATGAACGGGATCTCCTTCGTGATGCGGGACGTGTCCACGCCGGTAAGCTCTAGCGCGCGGATCCAGTCGACAAGCTCGGATGTCGAGGGTTTTTTCTCCACCGAGTCGATCGAGCGGATATAGTAGAACGCCTGCATCGCCTGCATCAAAAGCGTCTCGTCGACATGATCGAAGTGGACGCGGATGATCTTTTCCATCTGCTGCTGGTCGGGGAATTCAATATAGTGGAAGATGCAGCGGCGCAGGAATGCGTCCGGCAGCTCCTTTTCCGCGTTCGAGGTGATGATGACGATGGGACGGTGCTTGGCCTTGATGGTCTCCTTCGTCTCGGGAATGTAGAATTCCATCTTGTCGAGCTCCCAAAGAAGGTCGTTCGGGAACTCGAGGTCTGCTTTGTCGACCTCGTCGATCAGCAGCACGACCTGCTCGTCGGCGGAAAACGCCTCGCCGAGCTTGCCGAGCTTGATATACTTTGCGATATCGTCCACGCCGGATGTGCCGAACTGGCTGTCGTATAAACGCTGCACCACATCGTAAACGTACAGGCCGTCCTGTGCCTTCGTCGTGGACTTGACACTCCAGATGATGAGCTTTTTGCCCAGCGCCTCGGCCACAGCCTCGGCGAGCATCGTCTTTCCCGTGCCCGGCTCGCCCTTGATGAGAAGCGGTTTTTTGAGCGCCATCGCGATGTTCACCGCATTCATCAGCTCTGGGCTCGCAACGTAGTTTTTGCTGCCTTTGAAAGTATTTTCCATAGTGTGCTCCTTGTAAAAAATCAAAATCAATGATATTTTACCCTTGCCACACGCCCCTTGTCAAATTCATTGTTTTGACCTGTCCTCAAATTTTTTCTAAAAATTTGAAATTTCCTCTTGCATTTCCCTGAAAGCTGTGGTAGTATAACACCGTTGTCCGATATGAGACACGCGCCGTTAGCTCAGCTGGATAGAGCGTCTGGCTACGGACCAGAAGGCCGGGGGTTCGAATCCCTCACGGCGTACCAAAAATCCTCGAAATCGTCTGATTTCGAGGATTTTTGCTTTTCATAAGTTCCGTTTTTAGTGTGCCGCTTTTTCTGACCCAAACGCTGACCCCAACGGGAGCGGATAGCGGAAAGGTCTATACCGCACGGGATAGGATATTGCCCATTGTTTGCGCCGCTTTGAGTTGGGCGTCGGTGGTGACGTGGGCGTAGGTGTCCAGCGTGAACCCCGCCGAGTAGTGGCCCAGCATACTGCTGACGGTCTTGACGTCCACGCCGTTTTGCAGGGCCATGGTCGCGAAGGTGTGGCGGAGATCATGGAATCGGATACGGGGCAGCCCTGCCCGTTTCAGCACCCGCTGGAGCATATGCAGAACGCTGTCCGGGGACATGGGGCCTCCGGTGGGCGATGGGAATACCCATTCGCTGTTGCCCGTTTTTCTTCTTTGTTGCATCAGAACGTCTATCGCATCCGCCGACAGGGGCAGTGTGCGGTAGGCGTTTTTGTTTTCAGCGGGGCTTCGACTACCTTGCCGTTCTGTCGGGAAATGGCCCGTTGGATTTTCAGCACACCAGGGTCGAGGTCGACGTCCGTCCACTTTAGGCCCAGCAGTTCGCCCCGCCGCAATCCCGTGGCGAGGTCGAGGTAGTAGAGTTCGTACACGCCGCTGTCCCTGGCCTCCTGGAAGAAGGCGCTGAGCTGGTCGGCGGTCAGGGTTTTCATCTCTTTGTGTTCGACTTTTGGCAAGGCGCAGCCCTGCGTTGGATTCTTGCTCACCAAATTCTGCTCCATGGCGAGGTTGTACGCCGAGCCGATCATCTGGTGGATGTTGCGGACGGTTTTCGGTGCTAACCCTTTCGGCTTTTTCTTGGCCTCGATGCGGTCTACCCGACCGCCGTCCAGCAGGTGCTTGTAGAACCGCTGTAAGTCCAGAGAAGTGCAATCTGCCAGCGGGATGTTGCCGAGCTGCGGCTTGATGTGGTTTTCGATATAGCCATGATAGGTCAGGTAGGTGGATGGGCGCAGCTTGATTTTCGCATAGTTTTCCATCCAAACCTCCAACCAACTCCCCACGGTGTAAGTCTTGGCCCGTCCGTAGTCGATACCGACATTTTCTTCGATGGCCTTTTTCAGCTTTTCCTTGACTTCTGTCTGCGTCTTGCCCAGCACGTTCTTGATGATGGCCTTGCCAGTTTCTGGATCGTGACCGACAGTGTATCTTCCCTCCCAGCGGCCGTCTTTCCTCTTGCGAATGTTCCCTTCGCCGTTTGCTCGTCGCTTTGGCATAGTATCAGCCCCTTTCGCCAACGAACAATACCGTAATCAGGAGGACAAAGCTACCGGAAAGCGGAACAGTTATCAGAAAGTTATCATTTGTGCTCCCTCAAGTGGAGAGCCTTATCTTTGCCTATTGCGGCGCAATTCTTGCGCTGCCGGAGGGGACGCTTCTTTGGTTGCAGCGGTGCGATTTTCGGACGGTCAAGGAGTTGTTTTATTGACTACAGTGGCACAAAATATACACGTTTTCCTCCGAGAATCGTCGCTGCATAAAAAGCACTTTTTTGAGTGGTTGGAAACTGCGATTTCCTCAAACGCCTGCGGAATGTCCACCTTGAAAAGTCTGCTGTCACAGGCCTTTTCTGTGCCTGATGTTCACCTATGACTGCGAAAGTGCCTCTCAAGGTGCACCTTAGACTGCGGTTTCAAAACCTCGGAAAGCCCCGCACTGCGGGGCTTTGTGGGCGGGCCGCGGGCGCTTGCGACTGCGGCCCTTTATCTTGTTATATTTTCGAACGGGGATATCACCCCACAAAACACCTTCAAAACCGGTATCAACGCACCTTGAGGGAGCGATGATATAATATCCTCATGCGGACAGAGAATTTCCTGCTTCTATCTTTGTAGCCAAGTCTACTGCGCACAGACTGGAACCTCTGCCCTGTGGGATGTCACTTATGAGCCGGATGTCGGGGCGATGAATCGCTTTCTTCTAATCTCGCAACAGGTTGTGACCTTCAGCAGCACGAGGAATGTCCGTAATTTGAACATGAGAGGAGCCTGCACTATGTACATCGTTGGGATCGACATCGCCAAGAGAAAGCACGAGGCAGCGGTGATTGACGGCGAGGGCACCGTCATCATCAAGCCGTTTTCCTTCACCAACAACTGCTCCGGGTACAATCGGCTGCTGGCCATGCTCGCCAGGGCCAAACTGCCGCTTGACGAGGTTTCCTTTGCAATGGAGGCCACCGGACACTACTGGCTCGCTCTTTTTACCAGACTTCAGAAGGAGGGCTTCCGTGTTCAGGTCATCAACCCGGTGCAGACCAACTCCATCCGCAGCTTCTATATCCGTCAGGCCAAAACAGATCCGCGGGACGCCCTGCTCATCGCGGAGGTGATTCGTTTCGGACACTTCTCCGAGTCTACCCTGCATCCCGAAAACATTTATGAGCTGCGGGAGCTGTGCCGTGGACGGCACGCCATCGTTTCCATGCAAGCGGATGTTAAGCGAAAGGTCGTTGCCCTGCTGGATCAGGTCTTTCCTGAATACGAAACAGCTTTTACCAATATGTTTGGCGATACTTCCATGGCAATTTTGCAAGCCTGTCCTACGCCAAAGGAATTATCCGAGATGCCTCTTGAGGAGCTTTGTCATCTCATCGAAGTCTCCAGCCACAAGCGCTTCCGCATGGCGAAAGCGCAGGAGCTTCAGGCGCTTGCGCGCAATTCCTTTGGCTTCGCCATGGCCGGCGACGTTTTCAGCACGATGATCCGCCTTTACGCAAAGCACCTCGATTTCTTAAAACAACAGGTCAGGGAAATGGACCGCAAGATCGCTGAGATCATGGATACCCTGGACACACCGATCACCACCATCACCGGCATCGGCCCGACCCTTGGCGCGTACATCCTCAGCGAGATCGGAGACATCAGCCGTTTTTCCTCCGCGGCAAAGCTTGCCGCTTACGCGGGGATTGATCCAACCATGCGGCAGTCTGGCGAATACAACGGCGTCAGAAACCGTATGTCTAAACGAGGGTCGCCGTATTTGCGACACGCTATTTGGCTGGCGGCTTCATCGGCGGTGCTCCACGATCCGGCGCTGAAGCTTTATTTCCAGAAAAAACGGGATGAAGGGAAGCCCTACATGGCGTCCGTGGGCCATGCCTGCAGGAAGATGGTTTCCATCATTTACGCTGTTATGAGAGACAACAAGGCCTACACGCCCTGCATCCCAAATGAGATTTCGGCTTGACAAATTATAGCCGGTCTGTACTAAAATCGAACGGCCTTCGCCACCCGAAAAACCTTCCTGTAAAGTTCGGTTTTTCGCCCAAAACCATTCCCGCAAATATCGCCAAAAAGTTACCGCCACAACGCTGTTCCAAACCGTTTCTTATTCCGATTTTCAACTTCTCGCACAAACGGCCCACGTTCGCTTTCACGAGTGAAAGCGGGTACACACTCGGCTTTGCTCAAAGGATCGCACACAACGGCTCACACGCCGAAACAGGGGGCATTTCGGATGGGGCGCTATCATTACCCTCGACACGTACTGCACGTTCACGAACATCCCCGGGCCGGGTACCAGAACGGCGTGCTTTACCGCTTTTGGGGCTTGGTCGTGGGTGCTCCCAAAGAACGCAGAGAGCCTTCGGGACAGCGATGCGCTTATGCGCGTCGCTGTCCCGAGGCGTCGCGGCCCCGCTGGGCTGCGTGATCTTTTTTCACTTCTGTCGAAATTGTGACTTGTATGCCATACGTGCGTGTGCGAGGTAGGGGTGGTATCACTACCCTCGGTGCGCTTTGCGTGCTGCTGAAACGCTGGACGGCCGCTTGTCAAAAGGGCTCATTTGCCGCTTTCTGAGGTTGCCGAGCAGCACTCCCTGCGCGGTCACTTTTTCTGCTAATATGCAGATATCCCTGTCGGCAATTTCAGTAGCAAACACTTTTGCGTTATGGTACGATAAGTCCCAAATCCGGATCTTTCGGAGATGAGGGTGAGCCAGAATGACAGAAAAGGAAAAATGCTGAAGCAAATGCTTCATGACGCGAATAATCTAAAGAGCTATCAGATGATCTGGCTCAGACAAAGGATCTTTGTTATGACTACAGCCAGCTTCGCCCATCTAAAGAGCTTTTTGCATTGTGATGAGATTTGTCAAGGGTAAATTACACCAGTAATTTTTTGAAATCATTTGTTTTAGAAATTCAAGGGATATATTTTATTCCCCACTGCATAATGGCATAAAATACCGGCAACAAATCTTGCCCTTTCAGTGTTAGGGAGTATTCTACTCGCAACGGCATCTCATTGTACTGGATTCGTTGTATCAAATCATCGGCTTCCAACTCTTTGAGGGCATTTGTCAGCGCTGTATTTGTAATTGGCTTTAGCATCTTTTTCAGTTCTCCAAACCGCATGGGACACTTGATGCACAGTTCATAGAGAATTTGGAGTTTCCATTTGCCCTGCAGCATTTGAACCACCGGCGTGACCGGGCAGTTTCCATCATCGGTTAGAATGACACTGCCAACCTTTTCTTTGAATTCTTCATAAGTCATGATTGGATCTTTCCTCGTCTTTTGCAGTATACTTTTTGATACCAGGTACAAATAATTTGCGTACTTGAACAAAAATTGCTGTCAAGTATAATAAATATATCACTGGTTGGCCATGCAGTCAACGACTGAAATTTCTCAGAAAGGTCTGAATGATATGAAAGAACTGAACATTATGGAGGCTACTGTTCTGACCTCCCCCAATCCGCTGACATTGATCTGCTCTAAAAAGGAGGATGGTTCTACGAACCTGGCTCCCATTTGCTTTGTGTCTTACCTCTCCTTCAATCCGCCTATGGTGGGTTTCGCCACTGGCAAACAGTCCCACACCGGCAAGCGTGTGCGTGAGACCGGCAAAGTCATTGTCACTGTTCCCTGTGAGAGTCTGGCAGGCGCAGTAATGGCCTGCGGAGCATCTACCGGTGCCGAGACCGACAAGGTGGCCGCCAACAACATCGAGATGATGGCTGTAGAGGGCAGCGACATCCAGATTCCGGCGGACACCCGGCTGGCGATGGTGGCTACCTTGCAGCAGTCGGTGGAGGTGGGCGACCATATCCTGCACATCTGTCAGGTGGACAAGTTCCTGGGCAATGAGGACAAGAAGGGCCTGTATGCCTGGAACGGCTTCGGGAAAGTTGCACCTGCGGCAGAAGGCTAAATCTTAAAACGGTAAGGAGGTGTCAGCAGTGGCTGTTTGTATCAAAGACTGTATTCAGAACATGAATCTGGTGATCGGCTGTACGATCGGCTGCAGCTACTGCTACGCCAGAAACAATGTTCGTCGGTTTCACATGATCGACGACTTTGAAAAGCCGGAGTTTTTTCCCAATAAGCTGCGGCTGATGGAGAAAAAGCGCCCACAGAATTTTCTGCTCACCGGCATGAGCGATTTTTCCCACTGGAGGACAGAGTGGCGGGAACAGATATTTGCCAAGATGACTGAAAATCCGCAGCACCAATATCTGTTTTTGACCAAGCGACCGGAGGATATTGTGTTTTCCACTACCCTGGAGAATGCTTGGTTTGGTGTAACTGTTACCTCCGGCAAAGAGAAAAACCGTATCCGGACTTTGCGGGAGCATATCCATGGCGGACACTATCATGTGACCTTTGAACCTATGTTTGATGACATCGGTACCGTAGACCTTACCGGCATCGAATGGATCGTCATTGGCACGGAGACAGGATGTAGGAAGGGAAAGGCCGTATCTAAACCAGAGTGGGTATGGAGCCTGGCTTATCAGGCCCATGCCCTTGGTATTCCCGTGTTCATGAAGGAAGATCTGCTTCCTATCATGGGAGAGGCACAGATGGTACAAGAATTTCCCCCGGCTTTTTACCGGGTATTGGAGGAACAGAAGACATGGCAGAAGTGAGAGAGAGCAGCATTCTGATTCAGGATGTAGAAACCAAAAATATTATGACAAAATCCACCCTGCCGGTGGGAGGCTATTCCGTCAATCCTTATGTGGGCTGTACCCATGGCTGCAAATACTGCTACGCCTCGTTTATGAAGCGATTTACCGGGCACACCGAACCGTGGGGTACATTCCTGGATGTGAAACATTGGCCAGCAATCAAAAACCCGCAAAAGTACAAAGGGCAGCGCGTAGTCATCGGTTCAGTGACCGATGGCTATCTGCCCCAGGAGGCTCAGTTTCAGAACACCCGTAAGCTTCTTGAACAGCTCCGGGGCAGTGAGGCAGAAATTCTCATCTGTACCAAGTCAGACTTGGTAATCCGTGACATTGACCCTCTGAAAAAATTGGGAAAGGTCACGGTCTCCTGGTCGATCAATACATTGGACGAAGGCTTTAAAAATGATATGGACGATGCCGTCAGCATCAAGCGGCGGCTGGATGCCATGAAGCAGATCTATGATGCGGGCATTCGCACCGTCTGCTTTATTGCCCCTGTCTTTCCGGGGATCACGAATTTTGAGGCTATCTTCCATCAGGTCAGAAATCAATGCGACCTGATATGGTTAGAAAATCTAAATCTGCGAGGCGGATTCAAAAAAGACATCATGGACTATATTTGTAAAAAATATCCTGACTTGGTTCCGCTGTACGACGCTATCTACAACAAGGGAGACAGAAGCTACTTCCGTGGTTTGGAGGATCAAGCGGAACGGCTGGCACAAGAAAACAGCTGTCCCTTCGTGGACAACGAGCTGCCCTACGGACGAGCAGAGCCTGGGCACCCGGTCATTGTGGATTACTTTTACCATGAGGAAGTGCGTGGCTCGGAAAACACCGGGAAGCGAACTCAAAAAGTATGATCTTAGGGTGCTCTGAAACGTAGTATGGACAATCGACACCCACACTCTAAGTTACGTGTGTCAACGTGATAAAAATTATATTGGACAAACGCTTGACAACTTTTGTTTTGTAATTTCAAAATTTTCTCTGACCCATTTTTGACCCAGAATCCGAAAAAAGCGGGCAGGTCTGGACGGAAACAATGGAAGATCCGCCGAGCGAACGGCGGTAAAAAGCACAAATCGGAGCCGAAACGACTCCGATTTGTGCGTGAGACAACCTACGGACCAGAAGGCCGGGGGTTCGAATCCCTCACGGCGTACCACCGCGAACCTATTGATTTCAATGGGTTCGCGGTTTTTATTTTATCTCAGGATAAGCTTCATACACCTTTTTTCTAACGTTTTTCTAACATCTTTCATTCAGGCATTCTGTCAGCTTATCTGCAAGGCTTTGCTTTCTGGAGGTATCCAAATGCCCGTAGATATTGGCAGTCGTTTGAATGTCGCTGTGTCCCATCCATTCCTGTACGTCTTTCAGGCCGCAACCGTTATTCAGCAACAGACTGGCGCAACTATGACGGAGTTCATGGAATCGAATGTGTGGCATTCCATACCGTTCAAGCATTTTTGAAAAATGATGCGTCACATAGTCCGGAGCAAATGTGCGCCCATCGGGCCATTTGAAAACATAGTCATTCTTCTGGTAGGCCTTGCCGAACAAACGCTGGTTTTCTTCTTCCTCAGCTTTTGCTTTCAGAAAAATCTCCCGTGCTTCTTCTGTCATAGGAAAGCTTCGGCGGCTGCTTTGGGTTTTCGTCTTATCCTTTTCCACGGTGACAATCATCTTACAAACCGTGTGGCGAATCAGCACCATACCATTTTCAAAATCAATACTGTCCCACTTCAAGCCGAGAAGTTCGCTGCGCCGCAGTCCATAAAGCGCTGCGATCTTTACAAGCGGCTGTATCGGATCACCGTTCAGGGCTGTAATAAGCTGCTGCAGCTGCTCCGCACTATAGAAATGCGCTTCATGGCGTTCTCTGCGCGGCATTTCAACATATTGACAAGGGTTCGCTGGAATCAGCCCATCTTTCACGCATTCCGCTAATGCCTGGCCCAAAATACCTTTATGGTGGCGCATGGTTTTAGAGGACAGTCCGCCCTTGCCATCTTTACGGCCGTTCCGATATTTCTCATCAAAATAAGTCTGAAGCACCTCTACCGTACAATCGCACAGTTTTAGCCTGTTCTCGTCAAAGTATGGAAGGATATGTGCTTCAGCCGTGTGCTGATAACTTCTGTATGTCACCTCATCTACTCGCCGCCTCATACGTGTAAGCCATCGCCGAACACAATCCGCCACAGTCATATCTGAACACACTACCGGATTTCGCTTTTCTTCTTCCGTCAGCTTCTCCCGCAGCATCTGTTCCGCCTTGCGTTTATTTCCTTTTTCAGGCAGGCCGGTAGATATCCATTTTTGTTTTCTCTTTCCGTTTTCGGTACTGTTGAGCACCATATAGTATTTGCCATTTTTTACTTGCAGACTCCCTGTCATAATAACTCCTTTCGACAGCGAAGATTGTCTGCTATTATGGATTGGCTACAGTATAGCGTGCTGACAGCACAAAGTCAATTAAGCACGCCTTTGGTATAATGATTTTTGTACCAATGCGCTTATAGCCTATCTGATGCGTATGGACAAGTTGATACACGGTATTTCGTCCAAGTCCCAGAGCCTTTGCAACTTGAGAAACCGTTAGGATATCGGAGTATTCTTTGAACACGTAATCCCCCCCTCAAAATATCGTGCCCTCACTGGGCAATATCTTAATATGAACAATCAAATAGGCAGGGTGCAAGCCCCGTCCTCTCAGGCTACCGCGCGCACAGTTCTGTACACGGCAATTCAATCGCTTAAGTGCAACGGCTCGTATCGGGTGCGGATACTGTAGTATCCTGCCCGTACGAGCCGATCGTTCTTTATTAACTATGTTAGCACTGAATCTCCGGCCACGTCCCAACAGGCTTTCACATACCACCATCTGTAGAAAGAATATTTCGGTATGTCCAGCTTCATAAGATTCCGTATTCCCACTTTCGGAACTTCCCATTGTTTCCAGATGTAGGCTCGGAATCTCCGTGCTTTCCAGACGCCCTTACGCTGCTCTCGAACTCTTCACCAGTACCACAGCATATTGGACTAATGCGTTCCCTATCATGAAAAGCGAATGCTGCCATCGTGCAGCAGACCATATGCCACCTTGTAGCCTATGCCACCTAACATCTCTCTAAGTTGATCAACATTTACTACATCTGGATATCCGGCAAACACTCTCTTTCATATATTTATATCACCTCTTCTACATATTCTTCAGGAGCCATAATAACAAGAAAGAAATGCTCCTTGAGCGACTCAAAAAGCATTTCTTTCTTCACAGCATAAGAATACCACAGGATTTAGAGATAATTCAATCCCTCTGTACAGGTAAATTTACGGTAATACTTTCAGTAATTTTATGATACATCAGCAAACTTACTTCTTTTGCAATCTAAAAAGGAATAAGGCCGGTATCTAGAAGCGAGGTCACAATACGTATCTGTTATCATCAAGGCCTCTCAATGGAATTAACACGGCCCACCGGAGCACGGCGATAGTTTAGCAGCAGCCAATGGCTCTCGCTCCCAGCACTAATAGGTCGCTACATTGATTTCTTCTTGTTTGTTTTACATCCGCACAGACAGGCTGCTTCCGCGGTAGTCCTGCATTCATGCCGCTCACCCCTGCAGCCTTGCGCGGCATTTCGGACACTATGATTGCCATCCTGACATCTCCAATATGACAGTAACGGAACGCTGTACAACGTTCCGTTACTATTGTCTCATGCGTGTCTATGAGTGGTTGGGTTTGACGGTTACTATTCATGGCTCAGCCATCACGTTCGCGAAGCTACCGACACTAAAGCGGGTATCATGCAATATTGCGAAGTGTTCCACACCACTGCGTATCGGCAATGCCGGTCTGGACATTTACTCTGGGTATGATGCGAAACAGCCGAAAAATGTTAGTGGATATTCTTCGCCTATGCTGAACGATTTTACCGGTACGGATAAAGTCTACATCGTCCGCGGCTACACATATCTACATAAAGGCATAGATGGTCCCGCGTGGCTCACCTATCAGCAGTTTGAACTGGATTCATTTACCAACATGCTGTTTCTATTCTGCGGACGGCGGCGAGACCGTATCAAGGGCTTGTACTGGGAAAAAGATGGCTTCATCCTGCTGTACAAGCGACTGGAGCAGGGCGCGTATCAATGGCCGCGCTCAGAATCCGAGGTGAAGACTTTAACACCGCAGCAGTACCGCTGGCTCATGGAGGGACTGCAAATCGAACAGCCGAAAGCCCACCACCCAGTGACGGGATTGACTGCTGTCTAAACAAACAAGGCAGGCGGAAGCCATTGAAAACACTGGCTTTTTGCCGCATTCTGTGGTATAATGTTTACATGGAAAACAGAGAAATGCAGACAAGCAACACGGAAGAAATGGTGACCATTTCCCGTGCGGAATATGAGCGCTTGCAGCAGGAAAAAGCACGGAATGCAAAGCTGGAAGCAAAGCTTGCTGCCCGTGAACAGGAACAGGCTCAAGTCATTACCAGCCTGACGCTGCAAAATGAGTGGCTGCTGGAGCAGCTGAAGCTGTCTAAAAAGAAGCTGTTTGGCCGTTCTTCAGAGCAGGCGGAGCAGATGGTCATGGACCAGTTGAGCCTGACCTACAATGAGCTGGAGGCCTATGCTTTCGGCACCAAAGCCGCCACGGAGAAGCAGATTGCTGTGAAGGCGCACGAGCGCAAACGGCAGTCCGGCAATGTGCTGGATGTCGTTCCGGAGGGTACTCCCACCGAGGTGGTGGAGCACCGCCTGCCGGAGGATGAACGGATCTGCTCTGTCTGCGGTAGCGAGATGGTAGAGATCGGCAAGGAAGTCCGCCGCAGCTTAATGATGAAGCCGGCAGAGTTCTGGGTGCGCGAGGACGTGTACTACACCTACGCCTGCAAAAACTGCGAGCAGGAGACCGGTGAAGCCAACATTGTAAAGGCAGTGAAAGAACCCTCACTGCTGCCTGGCAGCTTTGCCTCTGCGGAGGCGGTGGCTTATCTGGCAACGCAAAAATTCGTCATGTACTCGCCGCTGTACCGTCTGGAGCAGGAGTTTAACCGCCAGGGCTTGAGGCTATCCCGGCAGACGATGGCCAACTGGCTGCTGAACATCTCAGAGAAATGGCTGCGGCCGGTCTACGATGTGCTGCGCGAGCAGCTTTGCAGGGAGTCAGTGCTGCACGCGGACGAGACGACCTTGCAGGTGCTGAAAGAACCGGGACGTTCCTCCACCAGCAAGTCCTACATGTGGCTGTACCGCACCAGCGGCTGCGCGAAACAGGCGGTTGTGCTGTATGAGTACCAGCCCACCCGAAAAGCGGAGCATGCAGAGACTTTCCTGCGAGGATTCAACGGATGGCTGCACGCGGACGGATACCATGGATACCACAAGCTGCCGGGCAACATCCGTGTGGTGGGCTGCTGGGCACATGCGAGGCGAAAATTTGATGAGGCGTTGCAAACGCTGCCCAAGGAGATGCAAAAGGACGCTCCGGCAGCGATTGGCGAATGCTATTGCTCCCGGCTTTTCAAGCTGGAGCAGGCGTTTGCAGAGCTGACGCCGGAGGAGCGATATGAAAAGCGGCTGGAGCAGGCAAAGCCTGTTTTAGACGCGTTGTTGTCATGGGCAAATGAGATGCAGGCGAAAACCGCGCCGAAATCTGCGTTGGGCAGGGCCATTCACTACCTGCTGGAGCAGTGGCCGTACCTGGCAAGGTATCTGGAGGATGGCCGTCTGGAGCTGAGCAACAACCGTGCCGAGCGCAGCATTAAACCATTTGTGATGGGGCGGAAAAATTGGCTCTTTGCCAATACGCCCGGTGGCGCGCAGGCCAGCGCCATGATCTACAGCCTGATTGAAACGGCGAAGGAGAACGGCTTGGGTCCGTATCAATATCTGCTTTGGATCCTGCGAAACGCGCCGCAGCTGAGCGAAACTAACAAAGCATGGGCTGAAAGCCTGCTTCCCGCAAATACCCCGGAAGAATGCTATATGTCTCATAAATAAAAGACCGCCATCTCGCTGAGCAGCAGCTCTCCTTGAGATGGCGGCCTTTTATACGCGGGGAGGTTTGACGCTTACCTCACATTAGTCTAACAAAGCCCTTTTTCGTATTCGTATGCTAAAAGCAGCTTAATTTGCAAAAAAAGCAGGGCGATAGTGAATAACGCGGATATAGGAATATGTCTCAAAATATTTACTCAGAGGATAGTTATAATGTTTTGAATTATGCGAATTCACAAAGATATTTTCGAATGAACTTCCTGCAGTTCGAACAATCACAGAATGCCGTATGTCATTTGCAGATCTACCTAGTTGGACAACATCTCCCCTCTGAATCGAACTCGCATCATAGTTACTATACAGAACTGCTGTAGTACTTCCAAGTCCAAATGGACCCAAACCGCTGCCCGTATTTCCTAAAGCAAAATTTCCATGTGATGTTGCACTTTCCCACGGGCTGCTACCACCGTTTTTGTGTGCAAACCAACTGGTCGTATACCAATCACTGTTATTGTGATGATACATGCGGTAGTGAGCTGCAATGTTTTGTGCATTGGCAGTCTCATCACCATTTACCCAACCGCCATATCCGGCCCATACACACTGTGACACAAAGTTTGTGCAATCCTTATCGGCTTCATAAAAAAGTGAATTTTCTGTAAGCGCATAGCAATCGCTATAATTAACCGCTTTGTTTGCATCGTATGCCACAATTAAAGCATTACGCATGCTACTTGCTTTAGTATCTTCGACGGATGTATTGAGTACCTGCGTCTCCTTGGGATCTATAGGCGTTCCATAAAGCATTTTAGTATGAGGCAATGCTTTTGCTTTCGCAAGTTCTTCATTTAATAAGCGCTTCAATTCCGAAACTACAGTCGTTCCAGTTTTTTTCGCTGAAGAAGTCTTTGCATCTTCAATCCATTCTTCGTCGCCTTCGCGAGTTATAGCCGAGATTTTCCAACTATCATCGCTTGCTTTTAACGTAAATGTAAAATCAATTACCCCAAGTGTTTTCTCGCTCTTACCATCATGCCAAATATTTGCCTCATAACTCAATTTTACATCGGCAACGATTTCGTCATCAACTGCGCTGATATTACTAAATTCAGGATCAATCGAAATGTTACTATATCTACTATCCCATAAGCTGTCATATTCAATTCGATAGTCAGTAAGTAGGGCAAAAACAGTTGTGCTCTCCGTATCCCAAAAAAAATCAGAATAGTCGAGCGGTGTTAACTCTACAAGAGATGTTGAATATGCATCAAGAAAGTCTACAATTAATTCCTCAGCAGCGGAATTTATTTTGATATTCTCTTTTTCGATAGCCATGGCATTGCAGAGCAAGACTGACATAATGATAATCGCAGAAAGGATATTTCGAATAGATGTCCTCATAATATACCTCCTTGTATAAAATTGCTTAGTAGACTGCCATTTGTAAAAGTGTGCTTGCGACAGGCTGTCTCCCCATCGCCGCTTATCAGGATAACTTATCCTCCATAGACATAAGTCCAATAGAAATGTTCCCAACATAGCCGCACCCCAAACAAGTAGCATTACTTCCGGGCGTTCTAGCATAATGCTGTGCCAAAACAAACTCACCACAGCCGCCATTACAAAGCCCTCTGTGATAAGTTGCATTATATTTCGTCCAAGAGTTGCCGCTATGAATGTGTAGTCTACTTAAACTGTTACTAGCAATCGTTCTCGCATTATATTCAACTCTCTTTCTATCGTTGTTATGAGAATTGATGAGGAAAGAATTGCCACCAGTTGCAACGCAAATAACAGAGTGTGATTGTGTTGCACCTCTCCCAAAAAAGCCAACATCTGCAACACAGAAAGAATCTGGGCTTGGATCAGTATCAAAAGTGGATGCATAATATGAAGAAAGTTCTTTTCTTAGTTCAGTTGATTTTCTCCACGCCTCTCCGCAAATATGCGTATTCGTACACGTATGACCAACTCTTGCGTCATGGGTACTATCTGTGCAAATACTGCCATTATTGTTATAATACCAGTTACTCGTTGTGCCAAGTCCGGCCGCTTTTAAGCACTGCGACACATAGTTCGCACAGTCGCCGCCCGATGCATTAAAGTTTTTATATTGTTTATTATAGTAAGTATAATCTGCAACATCCCCAGATGAAAACGAGTAGTTTCCAACATAGGCGTCTGCATAACTAACTGCTGCAGAACGAGAAAACGACGATGCTAACGCAGAGAATGTTGATACATTACCTCTTGTATCATAGTGTGGTAAAATTTCGTTGTCAAAATCATTCGCTTTACTAACGGTGTTGTTAAAGCCACTAATATCACTTTCGTCATAAATATCTTGGACAATTTGATAGCTAGTATCTCCAGCATTCGGAGCAAGTGTTAATGTATGCCACGTTCCAAATCCAGACGAAACCGGATCAGGAAAATCATCACTATACCATGTATACTCCACCCACTCGTATACTTTGCAAGACACAAGTCCGTTTTCCATTGTTGTAATGTCCTGAGGCTCCCCAGTAAAGGCTTCCCAGCTCAGCAAATGAAGCTTGCATGATTCAAAGTAATCCATCATGCCGCTTGTTCTTAAATCTGTGTTCGTCTTCGCCTCCATGGCCATCGCTGGAGCTTCAACATCATTACACACTAACGCAGGATAATCCATACTATCAGCAGTGTATCCTGCACCAAAGCTTGCTGTCATTAGCTTAGCATTTCTATAATCAAAATAGTTATCAACCGAGATCATCATCTCGCTGTTCGTATTCGCATCGTCGTTAGCCCTCGCTCCAATAGCAAAAAGGGGAAGTCCTGCAACAACAAGGCATACTGCGAGTATGATTTTGGTTATCTTCTTTTTCATATCTTTCTCCTTTACAAAAGCACTGATTCGAGCCGCTCAACAAAATCGAGGATTTGGTTGCAGTATGGATTCTGCGATGAAAAAATGGCATAATAGCTCAGTGTATATGGATAGTCTTCATTCAAAATTGTTTGTGCAGATGGATAAACCCCGTCAACTGTAACAACAGAACCATTAATACCAACTTCTCCGGTCAATAAGCTAAAATAGTATGGCCACACGCCCGTTCCATTTAGGTTTTTTTCTATAATGGCCTGTGCAGGGTTATCAGAATCGGCCGCCGAAACTATGTTTTTCGAAGTTGCAACGAGGTCAAAGCACATTGAAAGTTCCTGCCAAAGTTCAACTTCCAAGTCCAAATATCCCATTGACGGAATAATGGGTTCGCCCCCTGTTCTATCCCAATAAATCTGTGCATCTGTTGTATACGCATCCACAATCTGCGACTGATTCAGGTTATACAACTCACTGCTATTATTACGGACAAATACGATTGCATCTTTTTGAATCGGTATTGCTCGAAACTGTGAAAACCCTTCCAAGATTTCATCATTGCAGGGAATTAAAATGACGTCACTACTATTAGTTAAAAGAGATGTAATACACTCCTCCAGAGGCGCACGGTTACAAAAATCACTTAGAAGCATAGTCTTTTGATGCATCGAATTGGAATAAAACCAATCACAGATACCAGCCCATGTTGGTTGGTCGCAAACAAGCACGGAAAAATTGGGAATCATAGCCGTATTTGGTTTTTCTTCCTCGTTCGATTCGATTTCTTCGTAAGCCCCCAAGGATTTCTCACCGTATTCTTCAAGAGCATTTCTGGAAATAAAATCATCCAAGATGCCGTCCAGTTCATTTTGGCGGACGTTTTCCATAAAGCTATTTACCGTAGGATCTAAAGACTGTACATCACTTGGAAAGAGGACGCAGTAATATCCCCATTCATCTCTTGCAAACACATATTGACGACTTTCGCTCTGCAAGTATTCCTCGCAGTACTCGCTTTCAGTATATCTACAGATTGAAAAAATCCATCCTAGATTTTCCGCCGCAAAAGTATCAGCATGGAATACTGAAAAAACAGTCTGATCGGTGATGTAAAAACTTTCCGACGGATTAACGATTACTTGATTAGACAACTCACAAGGCAACGCAAGGGAAAATGCACCATTGGTGAAAACAGTCTCTTGAGGTTCAAATGCAGCGTTTCCTTGCTTATTAAAGCATCCACTAACCATTGAAATTAGCCAAAGTAACATCAAAGCAAAAAAGCATTTTCTATTCACGGAGTTCTCCTCCAAGATATTCACGTCACGCTAAATTAATAGCGTAATATGCATCTGCTGAGCTGAATTTTGAGTTATTACGATCATTTGTGTGTCCAGTATATCGATGCGAGACAGTATCATTCAAAGTGCAGAGCGTAATATGTCCTTCCCAGTAAACAATATTGCCAGCATTACAAGTCTTATATGTCACAGCATATCCGCCGACCTCATTACTCGTAATAAAATCGATTAACCTAGACGCACTTACCCATGTGAGTGATCCATAATACCAATCACTTGTAGGTAAGATTCCGCCGGCTACCATGCATTGAGACACAAAGCAAGCGCAATCATTATGGCAATGGCCAAGCGCCATACACGACGGATAATCTGTGGTGTTCCAAAAACTGCGGTCCACATAAACATACGTTTTGTTGCCATTCTTGTCATAGAATGTATGCCCGCATGTTGTCGAAGGTGTATAGCCGCCAAGATCAGGATCGTTCTGATGATAGCCATAGCCAGGGGCCGTGTGTTGCCATGCGTAATCTCTCGCAGCTACGCGATTATAATTATCAGCTGCGGCAAGAGGAACTACCGCCTGCAAGGAACTCAAATCAGATGCCAAACAAACATCAATTTCTTCCTCCGCAGATTTCTTCAAGTCCTCAAAGGAAAGCGGCTTGATTTCACTCTCTGATTCAACAGCGTAATCCCCATGACGTTGCTCAATTGTGACATTGCTAAATGTTCCGTCGCTATTGTACTTCGCTGCAAAGGAAATCTCGAGTGTTAATAACGTCGGTACTCCAATACACTCAGCTGCGTCAACGAAATTATTTGCTACCAAAGAGATGATATCTTCCGCCTGGGCTGAAGTAATATGCATCGAATTCTTCAAAGTATCGACTGCTCTCTTTGTAGTAAGCGCACTATTTCCTTTGCTGTCCATCGAAAGTTTGCTTGCTACTGCAGACGAACTGCTTGTCTCAACTCCATAGTCAACAGATTTACGAAGTTCAGCAACAGCCGCCTTACCATATTTTTGCGCAAAGTCTGCAGGGACGATCTCAGCAAGAGAAGATATATTTAGTTTTTCCTTAATTCCTAACATGTATGGCAAAGAATCAACACTTGTATATTTTAAGGTAGTATAAGCCCCCAAAGGCACTGTTGCTAAGATTTCATCCCCAGTAATTGTGAGTTCTGAGACAGATGAAGAATAATCTGACAAGATATAATGTTCTGAGAAATTTTCAAAAAACCATGATTTCACATATTCTTCGACAGCGTTTTCGATTACATCCACATTATCGGCAGAAAAGGTTGCCTGAGGTGTTGAAAAAGTGCTAAAAAGCATCAACAACGCCAAAAACATGCATAAACTCTTTTTCCATTTATACTGTCTCATTTTATCCTCCAAATCTATTGAAATATACGACAGAGTGAATTGGTATTGGCCGTTAATAAATAATTAGCCCATTGTTATCACCTTCTTTACTCATTTTCCTATTTATACGATGAAATAAATTGATTTTGGACAAATAATTCATATTTTAGCAAAGGCATTTTTCTTACACTTATTAGATAGATAAATCTTATAAAAGGGATCATTTGTCCATTAACAGAAATTAAAGAAGATGGACGAGCTTTATCTCAATCAGTTAACTATTTTTTCTTGCCAATTTTTCTTTATCCTTGGCCCATATAGTTATAAATAGTGTAGCTATACCTGCTTTCGCGTCGTCGTAGTATTGCAGTGAGATGAGTGTTAAAACTTTTTTCAAGAAGGCGGTCTCCTCCCTATGAGGACACCACCGATATCACTTAGGAGCAATTTGAAAATATAGTCCTAAAGTAATCTCTTATAAAACAATCTCTTATATAGAATCTTATCGTAAATACTGATATACTTATAGGCAATAGCGGCATATGCGTTAGGAGGTAACCCAAATATGGCAGAATACATTCGTGAAGTCGAAAAAATTATTGATGCCTATCATAAACAAAATCCATTATTTTCTCTGAATAGAAAAACAGCATTATATAATGCACTAACCGTCTTTGAGGATGCTTGCCGCTTGGGTGGCACAACAAATCTTGCACTAATCGGTGATAGCTTGGAGTATTCAATACTAATCCGAGAGCAGCTAGATTCATTAAATGTTCTAATTCAATGGATATTCCAGGACTGTTCGCATAAAGACACAGATACTTTGGAAATGAAAATCATACTTGAGCGATATTTAGAAGCTGCACAGCTACTGGAGTTGCAAGCAAAGCCATACTCGCCGATTTGTAGTGCGTATATTAGTTATTCAAGAGGATATTTTTCTGCAACGGTCAATGAAACGCAAAAAAAGATAACTTTCTTGGATAATCCCGAAAATCGAAGTATCGTAATATCCGATATGGTTGAATCAATTTTAAGAGATCAATCAACGGGTCTTAAATTTCCTCCAGTCCAGGACTTGTCATTGGCAAACAGTAAACTCATAGCTTCTATTAAGTTTCAAGATGGATGCATTTCATATAGTACCGATGAAAGCATATGGGATTCTTTTTATGTTCTACGTAACGCAGATATAAGTCGCTGGATTTTTCAGCAGCTTTGCGTAGCTGCGCATCCGTGATCAAAATTCACCGTCTCCTTCTTTGTATAGTATCTCAAGTTGCTTTTTTGCTCTCTGATCAATTTTCTGTGCCCAAGATAATGTAATGCCTAGCATCTTTGAAATTTCCCGTAAACTGTAACCGTGATAGTACTTCAGCCAGATAACATGACGCTGTTGCTCCGGAAGCTTGAGGATAGCTTCTGTAAGCAAATCATCTGTGTGAAGTTCGGAACTCAGGCCGCTAAGAATTTCATCGTTGTATTCTGCGGCGGGATGCCGGCCATTCATTCGCAGCATGTCAGTTACTCTGTTATTAACTATAGTTACGACGAACTGCTTTGTTTTTGGACTCACTGGATCAATAGCCGTAATATTTTCAGCTATTTTCATAAATGCATGATGTACTGCGTCCTCTGTGTCTTGTTCATGATGTAAGCGCTTGTAAGCGACATAATACATAAGGCCACGATATTTCTGGTATATGTCTTCAAACTTGTTTTTGTCTTCCTCTGTTTCGATTACTTGAAGATAAATCAGCATAGCCCTAACTCCTACTTATTATATTCGTATTATATCAAGGTACCAAAAATGTGTCCAGTGATTATGAATTGATTTTCATCAGCCTGACTAAAACCGGAATGCACTTGTCACATGATAAGGGATTGTTAGAGTTCGTTCAGCATAAATCTCTATTACCAAGCGATTTTTAATCCTTGCGTTTTTCTCAATCAATCTGCCCTAACAAAGGCAGATGATGCTTTATTTTTTTGAAAGGCAAGTTTAGAACTCTCATTTTTAAAGGAAAATTCAGATGGTTTTTAATGCTTGGACTTTAGAAGTAATGAAAGCTCGCATGTCTTCAATAGACTTTCGGAGTTGCGAATCATTAAATCTCGTATTATATGTGTTTTCAGAATGTGTCCAGCGATTATAAATTATTTTTCATTTACCAACGATTCTATCCCTTGCGTTTTTCAATTCATCCGCTCCGTCAAAGACAAATAGTGCTTTAATTTTCTGAAAGGCAATCCCTGTTCGGATTAGAATTCTCATCTTTATGGAAGTATTTAAGTGGTTTCCGGAGTTTGGGCTTTAGAAGTAACAAAAGCTCGCATGTCTTCAATAGACCTCCGGAGCTGCGAATCATTAAACCGCGCATTATATGTGTTTTCAGGATGATGAATTTGGTGTCGAATGTATTCTGTCATGCATATCTGCTGCTCTCGCGTTGTGCCATTGGCGCTGATTTTTTTATAAGGAACGGTTGTCTTACCTTGCTTATACTCGTTAAGCCATTCCTGTTCTTCGAGGTAGCCATATAATTCGTCGTGATACCCTTCAGATATCTCGGAAAATGCAAGATAATTGACTTCATTAAGTGAAGGAAAAGGTAACTGTCCCGAGCGCACAGCCTCAACACGTTTTTGAGATCCATCCGCACAAATCAGTCGGATATTTTTGAAGTCGAGCGCATTAACAAGTACCGCGCTATGAGTAGTGACGATTACTTGGACATTGCTTTCAGTGGAGAGTGCGATCAATGCATTGATAAGTTTTTTCTGGTTTTCTGAATGCTGTGACGTCTCCGGCTCCTCAATGGCGTAAATAATGCCGGGAGCATTTGCTTCATCCTTGCGACGCTCAACTTCTGCACGAAAGAAATTAAGCAATATCAGTCGCTTAGATCCGCTACCACGTTTGTTAATAGGAATGCTCTCATCTCCGGAAATAGTGACCGATTTGAACACATCTGCCCATTTCAGGCTCGAAGCAGGTGGAATGACAGGACTCAATGTATTGGCTATATCAGGACTCATCTCTCGCAGCTTTTCAAGAGTACGCGTCGCAACCTCTTGCAGCTTTCCTTCTACAATTTCTGCGACATGATCTAAGGTTTGGCTGATATCTTCATCTTGCAATATCTCTTTTACGGCCGCATGCAAAGGATCTTGAACTTCGCTGTCACTATCACTGTTCTTTCGGTCGGCTTGAAATAAAGAGTAAACCGGAAGATATTTTTGGAGCTTCTCCCAAATGGGTTTGGCATCACCTTTAGTTACATCCAGTTCGACTGAATTAACCTGCAAATCATCACCGTAGTAGCTCCAAATTGCCGTTCGCATTGCAGCGTTTCTCGTCTTATCTTCACATGGGATATCTCTCGTCTCAATTATTTTTCTAAGATCACTATCTTTTTTAGTAAGTAGGTCTGCACATTCCGGATTCGTCGGATGCATCGCACAAATAAAAACTTTTGGTGTACCTGCATTTGGATAACGTTTGACAACTTCAAGCAAACCGTCCGAATTAAGCAGATGCTCTGCGCTAAGCGATGTCTCATTTGTTGCGTCGATAACAATCTTTTCAGGAAGATCTGTAAAGCAGACCCGGATTGAGATATCTGTTTCCTGACGCGCTTTACTTTCAACATTCAGATCTGCCTTGTCCAGTTTTGTTACGCCTTTCCCGTCATTAAAGAAAATGTCAAGCGCCTCTAAAATAGTTGACTTTCCAATATCATTTTTCCCAACGAATGCTGTTAAATCTTCAAAGTCGCTATTAATCTCATCGCTGTAGCCTCTAAAGTTTTTGATAGCCACGTTTTTGATTTTCATAAAAGTCCCTCCATTTTGAATTGCAGCCGTGAATCGACTTCCCACATTTGTGGTGTGTTGCGTGTCGAAAAACGTTGCATATTGTCTACTATAAAATGCTTGCATATTGGAATCTCACAGATTGCTGGATTCCAATATTGCGAGCATCGATAGTGGAGAGGTATACTTGCTATAATGATACTAGATCATAGCGGTAAAATAGCAGCACACTTTGAATAGCCTGCTCAATATTGACGAAGGGGATGCAAAATGCGGAAAAGGTTTGTCAAATTATTACTTTTTAAGGTGGATACACAATACAGACTTCTCTATGGGTTCAGCAGTGAAACCGAAAAATCCTCATATCCGTGGAAGGCCTTTCCTGCTGACAGGAAGGGGCAAAAGCTGATTGCAAAGGCAATTCTATCGCCAAGCGAAGCAGATAATTTTTTGATAAGTCTGACGGGTACCGAACCAATCATGTTATGCGAAAGGGTAACTCTCAAATCGCCGCAGTTGTATAAAAGAGAGCAACTCCTATATTCCGATGATGAAGAACGGCAGACTGTGCCCATATCCGAATTCTGTTATCTCTCTGAATTTTGGAACAGAGAAAAGCTTTCTCTGTTGAGTGAGATACAAAACGAATTCAACGCAGATGGCAGAAAGCTCTACGAGCAGACACTTGAACTTCTTGAATGGGCAAAATGCAACTGTGGAATCGACTTCTGTATAGATGGACGTCGTTTTGGCAACTACGAAGTGTATTATCGTACCCCTGAAAATAGAAGTTTAGAAATAGATATCCGCAAGGATCAAGGCCTGCGGGTTACAACGATTCGCAAGCGCGAAGATTTTGCAGAAGATATCATTGTTAACTGTATTGGAAAGTATAAAGACTATGTGATTTGTAATCAGACACAAGTATGGCCTGCAAATAAAAAGGAAATCTACTTCGAGGCTGATGAGCCAATGACATCGGTTGTGGTCCACGCATGGAATGTCGCCACAGGAAAACTGATCGTCTCCCAAAGCATTGCGCTGATGATGGGACTCTCCATCATTTCGAGTTGGGGCGGTACTCCATATCAAATCGGAGACTCTTGGACAAATAAATTATTACATTCTGCAGCAAAGAGCAGCGAACTGATTCGAACTCAACTCATGAAAGTCCAACGCATCACCACGGATCGTACAATCAGCATTCGCAGCGAACATGAGTCCGTGTTAGATGAGGCGATGGAGGACGGCTACTCTCTTTTTAAAGATTATCAGAAAAAAGAAGAAACTGGGGCATTTATTTCTAACACCCCCACAACCGGAGAGATCGATAGCTTTTTGCAGGTAAGAGCATATATTGAGCAATCCTCTGTTTGCAAGGCGGTAATTGCCGATCCATACTTCTCTGCACGGGCAGCAGAAAAACTGTTGACGAGAATACAACGAACAGACCTTGAATTGGAGATCATTACCTCGCTTGGCTCGCTTGATCCGGACACAAATCAAAAAAGTAATGTTTGCGAGGAAACTCGTGCTTTTTTACAGCGGACAGCCCCCCTTCTCCACAACAATCTGGTGGTAAGAAATCTGACGCGTGGTGAAAAAGGCGTCTTTCACGACCGATATCTGATTCGGTATCACAAGGACGGTACGATCGATGGATTCCTTCTGAGTAATTCTCTCAACTCTATGGCGCAAAAGTTTCCGCTTGTCATAGCTCCGCTGGAGCATCGGGTATGCATGGAAGTTTGTGAGTACCTGAATAGTCTCTCTGATTCCGATATCCAACAGCAGAAGCCAAGAGCATTGAGAATCTCAAATGAGGTCCTTTTTTGCTCTGAGACATACCGGTGTCAGGTTCAAAGCGAAACTTCAGCAGAGTCAGCAGCGGAAAGGTATTTGCGGCAGTGGTATGATGAATCGTCAAAGCAGATATGTATTTGCAAAGATGATTTCTCTACAGTCCTTACGGCCGTAGCAGAGCGAGCACAAAGTGATCGAATAGATGCATGTAAAATGTTCTGTTATGCGCTGAGCAATATCTGCACGAGCCAAGTGGAACTGCTAACGGAAATGCTTCAATCCGCGGGTGGAGTTAAGGCTCTGTTCTTATCAGAGTTTCCAAATTTGGCAAAGGCTGCTGAGCAGCAGTGTGATTATCGGAAGTGTGGAGCATCTTCTCCAGAATATACACTGTGGGCACTACTAAACGGAAAAGCCCGGCCAAGCCCACAGGGGTACCACTTGCTGATTGATCAGGCAGGACATATCCATTTACGCGGACTCACATGGTTAACCTGCGGATACCATATGGCGCTCAAATTAGATATTACAGGATTCCTGACGCTGCTAAGTCAGCTGCGTTCTCCAATGATGTTTGATACACTGGCCTTTCAAATGGCAATCTCGCCACTCGATAGAGAACTATATTGTGCAGCAGCTTGCTCGGAACTGCTATATGTCCGCTTATTGAGTGCAGAATGGCTTTTTAATGCTATTCGCGACGAAAGGTCACAGTTTGAAGTTGCCAGAGAGATTTGGAATCGCTTCGAACCGGATGTGAGAGCTTTACAGGAAGCTATCGTGCTATCTAACGTTGTATTTCACGTTAGGACACGGCGGTTAGAATCAGAGGCGCAGTGGCAGGCAATTCAAGATGTACTGCTGTCCAAATTAGCATCCGACCTTCCTGCGTGCAGCGGTGAGGTAATAAATACCGCGTTAGATTGGCTGCATGATAGCAATGCCGTATCACGAGCAACTCTTCTTATGACACTTGCTGAAAGAATGGAAAACTCTCATCCGCAGAAGCAATTGCTGGCAAGGGCAGAACGAATCTTAAAACGAGAAATTCAAGACTGCCAAACCGCCTCGGATATTCCTAGGTCAATAGCACTCTATTTGAACTGCGTAGATGCGCTATACGGTGAAAATGCAGAAAATCACATTTTCAAGGATATTTTAGATTGGAACACATTTGAGGACGCCACAGAGCCAGAATTGCAAAACTACGATTATCATCGCTCGCGCAACGCCTTCATTTTAGCTCAGCGGCAGATTCAAATACTGGAAGGAATGTTAGTAAAGTGGCCTGAATCGGAAAAAACAAAGGCTTGGCGGAATACATGGGTGGGTCGGTTAAAGCAAATGCCCGAAAAACTCTGAACCGTCGTTGCATAGAATAAGCAAAGAGGCGCCGGGAGCGGTATACTCCCGGCGCCTCTTTGCTTATTCTTGATCGATAACAGGTCGACAAAAGCAGATAGAATTATCGAAACCGCATGGTTGCTATGCCTATCTTATTGATCGAATCATTTCTTGGATCAAGGGCTCCTTGTCAGGGAACCGCGCTTTCACCATATCCAAGCAGCGCTCCAGATTGCTTCTGACATCCTTTTTTGTCAGGCGGTAGCGCTCGTTATGTATCTGAATTCTGTCGCTCTGCACCTCTTCAACTTGCTGAGTGAGCTTTTGATAAATCGTTTGAAATACCATTCTACGATCAACACGAAAAACCTCTCTGTCTGGATATCGTAAAAGCTCGATGGCAGAGAGCCATTGCGGAGGCGACAGTTGGGGAGCAGCGTCCTCGTCAGCATTTTCAGGCAAGTGATCAAAGCGCTCTGTCACATTTGTTGCACAGAAGCTGGCAATGGCCGCATCTTTATAGTCATTGCAGCGGTCATGGTCCTGTTTTGCCTGTTCCAACAGAAGACGCCCCTTCCAGTAATGTCCCATCGCTAGCCCGCCGTTGATGGCAATATTAAGTGAGGTCAACTGTGTGCTGCTCGATTCGGAGACGTAGCCCTTGAGCACGAGCTCAGCCTTCTTCATGTGAGAATACGGCTGGCTGCCGCGCTGAATGCCGCATACGATTTGAAGCACACGGTAGGCAAGCGCATAGTTGTCGTTTAAAGGCCAACCATAAGGTGCGGCATGTTGCTGGACAAAGGTGCCGATATCAGGATGCCTCCTAAAAAAAGGAATCCTTTGGTCAGCTTCATACTGATTTGCCTGATTGATCAACATCTGTGCCAGCAGATTCAACGCACCACCGCTTGTCCCAATCGCAGCCAAAACAAGGTATGCCTTGCTGACATAACCAAGGCGGGCGATCTCTTGATAGTTCTGATTGTTCTGATTAGCGGCGGAGACATATTTTTCATACGCTACTTCAAGAATGATCTGAAAAATGTCGCAGCACGCCAGAACATTGCCCAAGTTAGGCTTCCATCGAGGGAATAAATTTCTCCTAAAAGTGCGAACAGCTTCATCCCGTTTGTACATCGAGCCCTCGTGATAGTCCCTGACAGCCTCTCGAACTGCATCAGCCAACTGCGAGGAAAAAGGCAACGTACCGTTCATCTTGGTATCCGTCGCGTTGAGCAGATCTTCCATACGGGCGTTGAGACACAAGGCCACCTGAAGGTAGCCGTCTGCTTTTGGAATATTTAATTTCTTTTCGCCGTTGATACACTGTTGGGCATATCCGGCACATCTGATCAGATCTCTTGTCCCCGCAACCCCCGTTCGATAGTCCCTCGCCAGCATTGATAGCGAAAGCGAGAAAAAGAGACAGTATTTTGTCTGCAGCGGATCACTCTCATCCAGTGCCTTAAAAGACAGCACAAACCTTTCGCAGAGTGTTGATCTAAGCTGACATAATTGGGAGTGCTCGTTCTTAGAAAGCTCACCGCGACGGATCACTGCATCAAGAAGGCGAATCAAGATGGCCGGCAAAGCAATCTGTGCGCAGGTGTCAGAGAGGTCGGTGGTGTCTTGCGCGCTGATATCATAGATAGAGAGGCCAAAGTATTGCCGTAAGATCGAAATAGCATCAAAGAGAATGCTGTTATCAAGAGTTTCGAGCTGTAACAGAAATACCTCCTGCGCATCAGGGGACAGCGCAGCAAGATTGATTCCGTTGCAGAGGCCATAGACCACGTTTGCAATATGAAACGCAGCAAAGAAATCTCTATAGTTATCGTGACAGAAGCTGATATTTCTTCCGTGATGACAGAGCAGGCCGGATGGGAAAACAGTATAGGGAATAGCTGCTGTCAAATCAGAAATATCAGGATTACTATCCTGATAGAGTTTACGCAGAGTGTTCCAAGGTTTTTCCAGCGTCTCAGGGTTCTGATTCTTATATTCATTCCAAATGTCTATGGTCGGCAGATATGCAGAAAGGCACGCATATGTGCGGGCATAGGCATCACGTCTGAAGAAGTTAGGACTCTTTATAGGTGTAAGTGCAGGATCTAAATGGGAACTGAGCGCCATTTGATACCCAAGATATGGAAGTACTTTTGTCAGGATAAAGCAGCGCAGTTCACGCTCGGCAGAGGTAATATCGCTTCTTAGATTGTTAATCTCGCGCAACAGCATTTGGAGCATCAATGTGGTTTTCTCCGGAGTACCATTATTCAGGTGGTCTCGAAAAGCATCTGTGATCCATCTTCCTGCATCCTTGCCGGACGGCTGCATAGCCTGGCGATAAAGCACTAAATAGAAGGGAGTATCCAGAATATTACGAGCGGCAGGAATCAAACAGCGCTGATTTGGCTCAATATAGTCATCAATCTGCTCCTGCGACAGTTCCTTGATGTAGCAGTTGTGGAAATAAAACTTTAATCTATCAATCTGGTCAGCGTCAAAACCGTTTTCATATTCCAGCAGATCCATGTAGGTATCCAGCGGATCACGATTGCTGAGGATAATGGCCGCCTCCGGGTATTTCTTATCTGAAATGTCAAGGATATCCCTAAGGCATCGGATTTGCATCGTTGTGGTCGGAATCTCATTGAAACCATCCAGCAGGAATATAAAGGAAGCGTTGCGATCAACCTCTGTGAGCTTATATTCCTCACGCATATAGTGGAGAATGCGATTCTCGTTGTTCTTTGACTTGCTGTTTATTCCGTAAATTCGTCTCAGCTGAATATAGAGCGGAGCAATATTGGGAGCGTTGGATGATGAGGTCAAAGAAAAAGCGAGATTCAGCAATGTACTCGTTTTTCCGACTCCGCCACAGGACGAACCGCCCTTCCCAACCAGTTGAAAATGCCGCACGTCTCGATGCTCTTCTAAAAGCTGGAGCATCGGCGACGGAGCTGCATCCCCGCGGTTTTTATACTCATTGGTGACGGTACCATCCGGCGACTGGTATGTGATTCCCGGGAGGATGTCAAGAGATAGCTTCTTGACATCCCGAGCGTATCTTTCATGAAGTCCGGCGCTAATATCCCGCATATTAAAGACAGGGATTGCACGGCAAGGAGCGATTTCCCAACGCCATTCTATCCAACGATAGGATGTTACATTTACACGCCATTGCGGGCTGGCAGTATCCATTTCATAAAGGTAGAAGCCGATGCTGGCTGCGTCATCTCCTTGGGCTTTATAAATGCTTGGCGCTGTAAAGCAAGGGATAGCACGCCCACCGTCCAGCAGGATATTGTCCTCACCGCGCTGATGACAGTCCCCATTCAGATAGGCACGAACATTCAGGCCAGCAAGAATTGGCTTTAGCGCTTCGCGTTGGATAGCGGCCAGCTCAGCGTAATTGTGATGAGCCAGGACTATGGTAGGAAGTGTGCGATCAAAGTTATCATTGTGGCCAAGATCATTGAGCGCACAGATGTCGAGTATTTGCGCCAGGTAGGTGTTAGAGCAGCTAAGCAGAGCAGAATTTACATGAATCAGATTGATCTTGTTCTTCCATCTTCTGCAAAAGACACCTGCATATGCAAAGGGATCTCTGTCTCTCAAAAACGTTGCAGGACCGCAAATTGACTCAACAGCTTCACAATACTCAGAAAATCGGTGCGACAGATGGTTACCGCCAGCATTCAAAACATCGCTCGGAGCGTTTCGGAGGTGTTTGAGGCGCTCGATTGCAAAGTCTTCAAAACTATTGCTTGCCGCCTTAGCCGCCTTTTTTGCTTTTCTTTCAGCGTCCTTTCTTTCCTTTTCCGATTCCACCGCATCAATCTCTTCAGTCAAAGCCCGGTATGGATCAACATCATGGTTGCCGGGAACGATAAAAACGTCCTCGTTGGGGTTCAAATGATATCGCTCCGCCAACCCTGCTAAAAAGCGCTTTCCTTCGTTGTAATCTCTTCCGTAAGTATGCAGATCTCCCGTAAAAACAATAAAATCAATATCTTTATTAGGAAAGTCCTCCTGTCTCACCGGCCAGTCTCCCGTCATCTCGCGGTCATAGTGAAGATCCGAAATATGCAGCCATCTGATTTTACCCATATACCCACGCCCTCCTTATTATGACTTACTTTGATAGTAGGCACTATTTCTGAGTCATGTTAAATTCTTCCGTATATGATATGTTTCCAGGAAAGGAAAATGTTGCAAGTCGTCGATTCAGCTCCAAAAAAGAGCACAATGTCCAAAATTGCGAATGAATCTTTATATGATTTACCAGTCGTTTTTAAAAACGGCCCTGACAGGTTGCGACGCAACCCCGACAGGGCCGTTTTGCTAGTAAGAATGAATACACACTCCCATTATATATTAATTAGCGAAACAACACCAAATTTTCGAGAGTTAGCGTTTTATCGTCAATTATAGGGCAAACTATTGGTAAAATTGATGCGGCTAAACTAATCAGGAAGGGGGAGTTCGTATTACACTGACCAATCTGATCGCTGCTCGCATCAATCAACTACGCAAGTCTAGAAAGCTATCAGTCAACAAAGTGGCTACAATGAGCGGACTCCCCTATTCCACCGTGAACAGCTTACTTCGCGGAAAGTCGGATTCGCCTAACTTAAAAACACTTATCCGTATCGCCACAGCATTTAACATGACGATTGTTGAGTTCTTGGATGTTCCTGAAATTATTGAATTTTCAGAAGACGACTTTGAGGACGAATCTGAAAAAAATGAAGGACAAGAAGAGACCAACAAGGCGTTAAGGGAGGTGGTGCATCGTGGAGAATAAATATGCCCACAGTGACTTTGACAGCTTTTATCTAGAATACAGCCCTAAATTGTGGCGCTTGGCCTACCGTCTTACTCGAAATCGTTATGATTCCGAAGATTTGGTAGACGAAGCGTTTCTGATTTATTTGCAAAAATCAACAACTATGGTCATTGATAATCCCGAAGCATATATTACTCGCATCTTGGCGAATCTAGTTCGAAACTACGCCAGATTAAGTTGGCATAACGAATTGCCTATAGATGTTCTGCCCAAGAGCACACTGAGCACAGATGGGGTTGGAATGCGTCTCCGCGAAGTCCTTCCTAAAGGCCTGTCTCCACAGGAACTGGAGATACTTCTTCTGCGCTTTGAGGAAAGACTCTCGTATTCAGAGATAGCAGACGTCCTTAAAATCAAAGAGGCTAGTTGCCGCTCACGACTTATGCGTGCAAAGGCACATTTACTGAATCTCTACGAAAAAGAAAAAATTTTTTGATATATGCAACATTTTGCCAATGTACAAACACGGCACTTAATAGGAGGTGAAGGTGTGTTAAAGATGTTTCGAGGGCGTGATCGTCGCTCACAGGGTGGGGTCAGCCATAATGACGTCCAAATTTTCAAGCATCTTGAGGAAGCAGATGTGGATACCCTGGTCGACGAGTTGGCCGTACTGACAGACGATGCTGCTGACGCCAATGTTGACCTTGACAAGATCAATGCGTATCTAGACGCATTGGATGAAAAAGACCCTATACCATTTGGGGTATCTGCCGAGGACTCGCTGGCGAAGTTTCATGCCCGCCATGATCTGCTGACAAAAGAACTCTCAAAATCCCACCAAAAGCGATCGAAATCAAAGCGAATCGCTACTAAAATCGCTGCTTCTTTTGCCGTTTTATGTATCGTAGGTTCTCTGACCGCAGAGGCATGCGGGATAGATTTGTTTTCTACAATCGCCAGATGGACAAGCGAGATATTCCAATTCGACCAATCAGGGACTCCTTATGCTGAAATTACAAAATACCCTCTTGAAATTGGCGAAGTAAAGTCGTATGCCTCTCTTCAGGAGGCTGTTGATGCACTAGGGGTTACCGTTCCACTTGTCCCTAAGTATTTGCCAAAGCGATACAACATGGATGATATCAGTATCGAACGCCAAGTTTCGGGAATCTGTGTTTATGCAGATGCCTATTCAGATAATGGAGAACTAAGCCTTCGACTGAAAGAGACTGCCAGAGCTGATCAACAAATGGCAGAAAAGAACGACGCTTTACAGCGAGAGTATGATTCTCACGGAATTAAATATTATATTTTGCAAGACGAGGGTCAGACTAAAATAATTTGGGCAAATGGAACTTTTGAATGCAGAGTATGTGGAGACTTTTCCGAGGAAGAAGCAATTGCGATTGTAGAGTCTATCTATAAGGACGGATGAATATGAAAGCCCCTAAAATTAGGATTTTCCAGACAGCAATTATAGTTACAATATTGAGCTGCATGTTGTGCAGCTATGCATCCGCAGCAACTGCGCGATCAAGTAAATATTTGGATGCCTACGGAGTTTATCTTACACCCGTAGGTAGCGGCAAGGTTGTAATTACCGTCGATGTGGACGCACTTCATACTATGACGAAGATTGGAGCCACAAAGATATATCTTTACGAGTCAAGCGATGGGAAAAATTTCAACTTAGTCCGAACATACCGTTATGAAGATTATCCGATTATGATGAGTTCGGGTAAGCACTATTATCAAGATTTATTTACATATTATGGCACCGCAGGATATAGTTACCACGCTCTTGCATATTGCTATGCTGGCGATAGTACAGGATACGACGAAAAGCTCTTTTCTACAGCGACAAAAAAAGCAACGTAGTAAGATAGTGCCACCTAGCGTTTCCTCATCCAATAATGCACAATCTAACGGTAACAAAAACCGATGCAGTACTGATCATGGCAAGTACTGCATCGGTTTTTTCGTCTACCTATTAGAGTTACGCTATGCACCATGGCATACCCATTCTGCCCGACCATTTTCAGATAAGCAAAAAAGTGGGGCACAGACAGCCAACAAAAGACTGTCTGTGCCCCACTTTTTGCAGATGCAGTTTTGATTGTATGTTATGCAGTAGAACGCGATTTTACAAGTACAGGGACTGCAGCGAGCATGTCAAGCCTTTCTGTTAGAAGTAGAACAGGAGTAGTTTCAGCTTAGAATCCTCTTAGGCAGCCTGTAAATCAAATTTTTTAGGGCTAATCAATTCATTTGACGTAAAAGGTAGTATGTTCTCTGGCCACAAGTAAGTTGTCATGCTTTTGCCGAGGCAAAACATTTAGATTATAGACTTTTTACAGATGCGCTGATATATATAGTTGCTGATAGGCTGAACCTATTCCATAGGGCAAAGATAAATCAAAATCACAACTATTCGTAAGGTTCGTCTGATTCTTCAAAATCTGTACAGAGTTTTTCGTATATTTTTAACTCACACCAATTAATTCGGCTTCCATCATCTCCGGGAATCCAATACAAATCGGCCAAAATAGAGGTGTTTTCGACTTGGGAAGCTTCATTCGAATTTGTGATGTTTGGGTATTCAATTTCCCAGTGTGTCCAGTCGTCAGAATCAAAAATGGCGCTATTAAACATATGCTGATCAGCTTTTACTTTATATAGATTTGCATGGTAAAGAGTTGTATGCGTTAGATAAGCACCTCGCAAATCAGCATTAGTCAGATCAGCTCCGGAAATGTCAGCATTGTCGAGTATGGCTTTTCTCAAGATGGAATTGTTTAGGTCTGCATGGCGGAGATGAGAATCACTTAAATCAGCTTGGCTCAAATTAGCTCCTTGTAAATTGCAACCGCATAAGTAGGCTGAAAGGATTTGCGCATTTTCAAACGTAACAAATGCGAGATTGATTTTTTCAAAGTCGGAGTAAGATAGGTTGCAAGATGTCATAATCGCATTTTGCATAGAAGTATTATCTGAAACGTGGATGCCCTCGAGTGAGGATTCTGTGAGTATGGCTGATTTAAAAGATGTAGATTTGATTGATTGATGATTTAGATTTACTCGTTGCATACTTGCTTTATCAAAAATGGCATTTTCAATGGTTGCATTTGTGAAGATTGCGCCATCTAGTATTGCCTCAGAGAAGTCGGCGTGTGATAAATTCGCATAAGAAAAATGTGCCCCTGTTAAATTTGCGCCTCGAAAGTTTGTATGTGATAGTATTGCACTATCGAACTGTGAGTGCTCTAAATTGGCAAGCGATAAATCAGCCCCCGTGAGGTCGGCCCTTGAAAAATCGCATTGTTCCATTTTGGAAGAACGAAAGTTTGCAAAATTCAAGGAGGCCTCAGAGAAGTCAGCATAAGATAATATGGACTCTGCCATATGCAATCTGCATAGCCGCGCTCCACAGAAATTTTGACAAGGCAATTTGATTCCATCTAAAATCAAATCCTGTAGATCTTTTTGCGAATCATATGGAATTCTAAAATATATTGATTCTTCAAGGTTTTTACATAGGGCAAACGGCGCAGATTCTCCCAAACTACTAAGTTGTTCCCTAACTAACCATAGCAAGTTATAAAAGCGAGTGAGTTCTTCGCTTAATCCGCTTACTCCTGATTTACTTCGACCCCAAGCAGCATTTGCCAAGCCAAAGTTAAGAAATTGCGAGAAAAACTCGTGCCACCAACTCAAAGTCCCCAAAGGAGATTCCTTGAGCATTTGAGACAAATGTCCTTGTATGTCAGGAAAAGAGGACAAGTTTTGCATTCCTAACAAATTAGTGAACTGTGTAAGTTTGTTGGGACCTCCATCAAAAGATACCTCTTGATACAACTCCTTGGGCGTAAAACCGGAGCTAACTAAGAACGCAATATGGTCATAAAACGATAATGCAATAAAGTATTCATACATTGATCGATGAACAAATAGCAGTTGAGCTCCATTCTTCCCCTCCATAAAATATTGTCCAATTAAAAGATCGCGAAGTCCTGCAGTCCCATTTTGTTCCACAATTTTATTTGCAATGGGTTCATATCTTTCACGATCTACTGTGCCTTCGGATGGATTGAACTCCCAAATTAACTGGGCAATTTTTTTTGAAAAGCAATGTATTTGAGCGGCCTCATTACAGGTTATTTGATGAGGCCTGTCATAGCGTCGATAATATATGCTGTTTCGGTTGTCTTCAACAGAAAATATTTTGTTGTAGATGTCGCATAGTCCGGTTTCTCTTGATAAATTGATTTTAAGAGCTAAGGTCATGTATAGAATCAGAGGAATTCCCATTGCGTGGAAGAGATGCCCCGAGTCGCTATTAATCCGATTTAGAATTTTTAGCTCATTCTCACAAAATCCAGATATAGGCTTCTCCCAGTATTTACTTGCAAAGGTTTCAATCTGAGATGCATCGAACGGACAAAGAAGTATATATCGCATTTGTAGGTCGTCGAGTAGGTCAATGCGATTGCGTCTACAGGTAATAATCAGACTGAAATCGATGATTTCTCTTGCCTTAGCCCATTGTTGGTAAATCTCATTCAAAAGCTCCACGTACCCGCTGCGCATGGTTGCCTCATCAAGCCCGTCTAAAATAAGGACTGAATTACTAAGATGTTCTTTCTTCAACCCCATCTCACGTAACATATGCAGAGGAATGTTTTCGGATTTCCCATTCCAATCAACTTTTTCAAAGCTTGAGAAGCGGTACACTCTTATCTGGCGATTTGACAAGTAATCACAATTATTCAAAAGGTAGGCAATTAGAGTACTCTTGCCGGCACCGGGATGGCCGAGGATGACAAGCATCCTTTTTTCAGGATCATTTGATTGTGTAACCACTCTTTGTAATTGATTTGCCAGATCACGACAACGTACTGAGTCATCAGGCGTGACAGCCCCACACTCGTCGGCGGATTCATCGGAGTCCCCATAGTCATAATATTGATAATCAGGCAAAAGATATACATCCTTCAACTTTATCTCAGAATCAAGGAAAAGTGCATCATCCCATTTCCGTAGATACTCACTATGGTATTCAGGCACACTACCGGTCTGTTGTTCATATTTAGTTATAAGGGATTCGTGAGACAAGATTATTTTATCTTGCTCTTTTTGGTGAGTTTCGATATCATGAATTCTGGAATTTGTTGCAGTTCTCCACTTGGATAGGAAGGAAGGATCACGGGATATTCGTTCATTAAGCTCACAAATCGCATATTCAAGCACAGATGGCAGGAACGAATTTATCTGGCCGAGTTCTTCGTCGCTGAATTGAGCAGGATGCTGACAAATATATTGCATAGTAAGACGTGCGGCTAATTCTTTCGGGGGATAAGGACTTGTAATAACGTCAACGCTTTTCAGGCAAATATCAGCAGCAGCACTTACGATGCCTTGGTATTTATCTGAAAGATCTGGCATGCGTTTTTTGCATATTTGTTTAATCTCAGAAAACTTTATTTCATCCCCCTCACATAACTTCGACCGCAGATCGAGTCCTGTTTTGGCGACCGCTTTTAGTACGTTCGCTCCAGGGACTAAAGGATTGATAAGTTCGGTGATAATATCAGCAGCATCCTTTGCCAAAATCTTTCTTGTTTCCAAATCTAATCCCAAACCCATATATTTATCCTCTTTTTTAATATAAAAATCTACTATATAAATTATACCATTACACCGATATTTTTCATAGTATAAATAAGTATTAAGAACTAAAAAGGTTAATGTAAGAAGATAACTGATTATACTTTATATCTGCGCAAGAACTGCTGCAGGATAGAGACTCGCAGCAGTTCTTGCCTATCGCATTAGTTGATATTAGAGGTCAGTGCAAAGAGATCCGTGAGCTCTTCAATCGCTTTTTTCTTGGCAATCTGAGCCGTCTTAGCACTAATGTTGAGTTCCTCTGCAGCATCTTCAATGGTCCGCCCTTCAAAAAAGCAGAGCCGAATCACATTGGCCTTTCTGCTGTCCAACATCCCAACATAGTATTCAATTCGGCCCTTTTTACGCTCCAATTCCAGTAGCTTTGCGGAAATCTCCTCTGAAATTTCAGAATTAGCGGCGGCGGCCTTCTGACGGTAATTCATTGCAATATAAAAGGTCTTATCTGAAACATGTCCTGGAGAGGAGCCGGTGCGATCTCCGCAGGCGTATGCCATTGCATCCAGCATCTCTTGCGCAGAGACGTGAGCGGGATGCTCCATTTCATAACGAAGTACCGAAATTTGCCGCAGAATACGAGGGTATGCTTCGAGCTCCTGAATAACGTAGTTTTTGATATTTATAGTCATGTCAGAATTCCTTTCATTGAGAATTTGTAAAGCCTCAGAGAAAGGTATAATGGTGGCGAGCGGCAACGGATAAAACGGTTCGCTCGGTGGCGGAAACCAGCCTCTTTTCAAGGCCTGATAGTTGGGCTTGTATTCTATTATCCACAGCTGAATAACACTTCACACCTTAAGTAATAGAGCGATTGGGTATCCTATTTCCTAATCATCAGAGATCACGAACCTTTGTCAGAAATCGTGAGTTGGATATAGTTTGAAAACAGATACGACCTTCCATTGAATGCAAGAAGTTAGCGTGCTGCATATAAACCTCTATATAGATATGTACCGACATTGCTGTTTCGTTTCATTGAATTGGAAATTATTATGCACTGTTCGAGCCGGGCGGAGATAGCCAATTGGCTGTGCGCTCCCGGCTCGAACAGCACATTGCATACGACCATATTTTGCTCTGTATGATACGCGACTGGCCATGGTAAAGATATTGTTTTGTTAGCGCCGGGCGGAATTAGCCATTCGGTTTTCGCCGATAATGTACAATAAGGGACCTGTTGACAAAGTGGCGCGCAAATCCTTTCTGTGGTATAAATAGTTATAGGAGGGATGTAGCATGATGGGACGCCAAAGCAGACAAATGGCAATGATTTTCGTAGATATTAGATATAGAGTCACTGATTCCAGAAAACCACCTGCTGCGGAAGATCGAGCGGATGGTATCCTTTGACTTCATTTATGATCTTTTGGCGCCATATTATCCAGCAACAGGCCGTCCATCTGTCGCCCCTGTCAGTATGTTCAAAATGCTCTTGATCGGATACCTGTATGGCATCAAATCAGAGCGGCGGTTGGTGGAGGAAGTTCAGCTCAACATCGCCTACCGATGGTTTTGCGGATTTGAACTGGATGACACAATCCCAAATCACTCCACATTCAGCAAGACCAGAACACGAAAATGGCAGCAGAGCGATCTCTTTCAGAAAGCCTTCTATGAAATAGTCAAGCAATGTATAGACAGCGGTTATATCAATCACGGCAGCAAACGCGGCATCGGGTATCTGATGGAAGCAACTGTGGACTGCAAACACGGCATTTTAACAGGCGTTGATGTATATCCTGCCAATGAGAAGGAAAGCCTTCTGGTCTTGCGGCATTTGGAACGGCAAATCAATCTTGGCATCCCAATGAGCCGGCTTGCTCTGGATCGCGGATATGAGACGGGCGCTGTTCACCGAGGGTCGGAGCTTCTGGGCATTACCGGATATATCCCCGCAATTCAGTTCTCCAATCCACCTGAGAAATATGAATTCTCCTACAATCCACAGCTCGACGCATTCATCTGTCCGGAAGGAGTTCCTCTTACATACCACAGGCTAAATTGCAGCAAATCGACGGGCAAATATCTGCGTTGCTACCAAGTCGAGGGCGATGTCTGTATGCACTGTCCAAAACGGCCGAGCTGTTTTGACAAGGCTGGAATTCGGCGCAGAGTGCTGGCCAGCAGTTGCTATCCGGCATTTTTCAGAGGGCATCAGCGCGTGGGAACTCCAGAATACCTGGCCATGATGCGGCTTCATAAAATCTGAGCCGAGGGCAGCTTCTCCGTCTTGAAACGGGAACACTGTATTTCAAGGATTCGAAAAAGGGGCATTCTTGCAGCTACGGAAGAATGTCTCCTTGCCGCCATGGCCCTAAACCTCAAGAGGATGGTAAATACCATCTTTCGCTATTTCCAAATTGACTGTTCTGCTGGAACTACTGTGGGTTCCAGCAGAATTTTTGCTTTTGTCAACAGGTCCCTTATTTTACCTTATCCAATAATCTCGTTTGGCTTCCGCTTTAAGACTTTTTCTTGACGGGACCTTTTCGGCTTCGTAAGCGTCAATTCTAACAGCGTATAAAAATCTCCACCTTGGCGCGAATGCGCTG